>Ga0209863_10001237_pt1 | contig 10227 bp, 8 predicted proteins | sample OrgsoiDNA2013046_FD_185796 | JGI IMG/M metagenome (GOLD analysis project Ga0209863, IMG submission 185796) | Permafrost soil microbial communities from the Arctic, to analyse light accelerated degradation of dissolved organic matter (DOM) -... | ecosystem: Environmental > Terrestrial > Soil >...
CGGGGAGGGCGTTCCGCCGGTGTTCTGGTTAACGACCGCCAGAGAATAGTGATATCCGCGATACGTGTGGCCGCCGCTAATCTCAACACCCTGGGACGCGCTGGATAACGCAAACGCATTGTTTACGTTCTGCAGGGGGACCAGGGAATTCATGGCGCCGACATTGGCCTCATCGAAGATATCCCATCCGCTTAAGTTGTGACTGCGCGCCGGACTGAAGGGGAGGTCAAGCTCAAACTGGCCGATACGCAGACTAAGCGAGTCGGTGGGCAACTTGAAGAGTCGTCCTATATTCACAAATTTCAAGTAGCCATCGCCCAGGCCCCCGTTGGCGCCGGATCCACCAACGCTGATGTCGTCGTCCACCCAGAAGGCGATGCCGCTACCGAAATTCCCTGCCATGAAGATGCTGAACAGCCCCGGCTGGAAGTCGGTGCGCGGGATGAACGTCCCCGGGTTGGCGAGGTTGCCGGCATTAATGTCGTTCCGATTCTTGCTCACCACCTGGAAGAAAGTGTTGAAACGAAGGCCGATGGGGGGAAAGCCGGGGATAGTGCCCGGGAAAATTGTGTGCGGCCATATGTCTTTCTGGGCCGGCGCTCCCAGCATGACCGGGGCAACCTTCAGGAAGGTCTCGTCGCCTTTGGGAAACTTGAATCCGGCGTCCTTGAACGCTTTGCCGAAATCGTTGAGCTTGGGGAAGTCAACGTGGCAGGTACTGCAGGAAGTCCCGTACTGGCGTGAGAACGCCGGAATGGCGTGGCTGACACTCGCAAGCAGAAGGAACGTCAGTAGCGAAGAGTAAATTGCTCTGAGGTAAGGACGAATGGTCATTTCGCGCTCCTAGGTTCGAACTTTGCAGTGCTATCGCTGGAGCTTATCTCTACAGCTTTAGGGTGGCTCAGCGCGGAATGCAGATCGCCACAGTTGGGAATTGTCATTTTTCCTGTGAAAAAAAGGGGCGGAATCTTTGGGGGCGTCAGGCTCCAAGAGTAGGAAATATCATCGATACAGACCGGGTTGCCCGTCGACAGAAAGCCGGACAGTACGCAGCGCATAAGAAAGGGGTTCTTTTCAGCGCAACTATAGGCTTCGAAGAGAATGCTGGACTGTCCTAAATTGCTCACTTTTTGGAACTATCTACGGGCAGTCCCAGAGCAGGATTGATGGAGTGAGTTTCGTAAGAGACTCTTTTTTCAAGATGCTTCAACTTACTTAGACGGTGGGTACAGCGACAGGTACAAATACGCATCCGCAGCCTCATCCGGCGACAGGTAGGTAAAGACGGGCATGTGACCACGGACCGCGAGTACGGGCGACCCTTCCAGCACCGACGAACCGACCGTGACCTTGGTGACGAATTCATTAAGGCCCAGTCGCGAGGTGAAACTGTTGAGCGGCGGGATTTGCCCCTCCAAGAGTTCCCGGGGGCTGGGGTTATGGCCGACCGATCCATGGCAGATATGGCAGGTGGACTTCACGATATGCTCGCCGACGCGCAATGGCGGCTCGACCACCGGAACCTGCTGCCGCTCCGCGCCGGGGATGCCGGCCAGCTGCCGCAGGTATGCGAACAGCGAGCGGACTTCCGCATCAGTCAGGTCGGGGTTAGGAGAAGGCATGTCGGTCCCGCCCTTGTGCAGCCGCGCGAGCAGCGTGTCCGTCGCTTGTTTGGCGAGGGCCGCGGCATCCTTGGAAGACACGTCCATCCCGACCTTCTTCATGCGGTCGATGTACATCTTTGCCGACGTGGCTCGCACGGGATCGATGACAGAATTTATCTCGGGCGGAGCGCCGGCGCCGGACGCGCCGTGGCAGGCCTGGCACTTAAGGCGATACAGGTCGGCGCCGTACAGTCGAGAGGTCTGCCCGGTGAACTTGTTCGAAAGCTGCAACGCAGGGCGCGTGGGGTGCTCGTCACCGGGCGTGGAGGCTCCGGGGCCGTAGACGCCGGACGACTTGCCCATGCTGGTCAGGCCAAAACTTCGGTGGCGTTGTTCCAGCCAGCTTGCGCCCTCCACGGGAGTCACAACTTGCGCATACCCGGATACCGACAGTTCCAGGAGCAAAAAGATCCCGACTACGTACGATCCTATCGACTTTCTATTGGCGTGCAGCATTTTCGTGTTCCCTTAACCTCGTTGTCTCATTAGCCTCTTGTAAAGGTACGCTTCCTGCTCGACTTTGTGGATACAGTAGTGGTGACCCTCGGCGCTATTTTTCTTTGCTCGCGTGGCTAGCATCCGAATGCTCTATCGTCATTTCTGCGGCAATAGTGCCATTCGAACGTAGACTTCTTCTGAACAATTATGGCTGCCTCTCCGGCTTCTGGTCCCCATTTCTGTTTGGCTTCGCTGTGATGATTTCGTAACAGCCGTACGATCAGCCCGAGCAAGAAGCGGTTCTCATTTTTGGCAATTCCTCAATGGCCTGAATCGGACGAGTTTGGAGTCGACAGCGGGACGGGGGCGAAACAGGGTATACTTGGGATACTTAATCTCGAAGATCATCGCCGACTTTAGCGCCTTCGCGATTGAGCCAAAGTAGATCGCACCACGGGGCTAAAGCCCTCGGACGTTTGGACGCTAGCGGCACGGCTGAAGCCGTGCCCTTCCCAAACCACGATGGAACGAGAGAAGCCAGTGATTTGCGCCGGGACAAAACCCGTCAGCCTGCAAGTCCAGTACAGCACGTCAAGACACGGAGGGATTGTGAATGCCAAGAGGAAGATCGACATTTACTAAACGCCAGAAAGAGCAGACGCGCCAGCAGAAACAGCGCGACAAGGCCGAGCGCAGGGTACAGCGTAAGGAAAATAAGCCGGAGGACGGAGTCGTCGTCGACGAGATGCAGGAACTGCGGGAACATGCCGAGGCCCAGGCAGCGCTGTTTCGCATCGGGATGGAAGACGATGAGCCCGCGCCGGTGGTTTCGATTCCGTTCAGCAAGCTGGAACGGTAAAACTTTCTATAACTCTCGCAAGTCAAAAGCCCCACTTCTCGCAAGAGACGCGAGAAATGGGGCACACTTTTTCTGCTCACAATTTACGACCGATCGCGACAAGTTATTGCAGCGAGACCAGCACTTGAATCACGCCATCGCCTTTCGGGAGAGCTTCCAGAGCTTTTCCCAGGACTGCTCCCACCATTTGACTTCTATCTGTACCTTTCATGGCATAGCCCGGTTTAGCGGCAGTCACCAATAAATCGCCGGGCTGAATCGCTCCATTTTCCGTAGTCACCTTGCACGGGACCACGCCTACGACTGCCAGAGGCACATCGGGTTGATGCGCTTGATTCATTCCATAGGGACTGGCCAGCATTCCCGGTTTGGTGGAATAGATTCCAGCCACCAGCGTGGAATATGGTTGCGAGGACTGAGTCAGCCGGCGAGTCGCCGACTGATCGATCACCAGAACGTCTCCCGCGGCATACGACGTGGTGGAACCTTGCACCTCGAACGATTCGGCGAAATCGGCTCCGCCGGTGTGGTAGCCGCCGTCGGCGTAAACCGCTCCGGTCGGGTCCACGCGGAATACGTTACCCGAATTGTTCGGAGTTCGACCGACATAAAGGTCGTCTCCTATGGAATCGCCGCTTGCCCAGAACGTCGGACCGGCCACGTGGCTCGTGTCCACGGTGAAGACTCTTTGAACCTGTTTATTGGCGTCCAGATACTGGCCGACAAGAATGATGGGGTAACCGCCCGTAGCGGCAGCGTCCTGTTCGAACACTCCAGGGATGCCGCAGCAGCTTCCGCCGGCTCTTCCGTAGACTCCGATGCCGGTGAAATCCTGGGAATCAATCTGGCCCAGGACTCCAATGCCGTTGTAGTTGGCATGGCCGTACATGCCGATACCGCTGCGGCTGAAATCGCTGAATCCGGCGACGCCGGTGGGATCTCCGGTGTTGGCCATGGCTTCGCCACGCACGGCGACGCCCGCGGGGCTGTAGGTGCGGCCCCAGACTCCGTTGTTGAAGCCGCTGGTGCCGGTGGCCTGGCCGAAGATTGCGCCTACGGGACCGGTGGAAGATGTACTGACTTTCAATCCGAAACCAGAGCCGTTTTGCTGGACGTTCACGACCTGGGAAGAGTTGGTGGCTGAGAAGTTGGTGGCTCCCTGGGTCGTCTGGGCTGAGGAGTACAGGGCAGTGGCGAGTAGTGCGCAAGCCGCAAGGCCGACGCGAAGAACTGACGCGAAACCACGGTGAATGGACATCGGAATGTTTACCTCAAGGGGAATGTCATACGCAGGGAGGCGGATTCCGTGCCTGTCTTAGACATAACAATCGGGCGGGAAGGTTGCTATTTGTCGCAGCAAAAAGCCCCACTTCTCGCAAAAGACGGAGAAATGGGGCACCCTTTTTTATCCTAAATACAGCCTAGACGAACACTTCGCCGGGCAGGCGCGTTAGCGTGCGCGAGGCCAGTGTGTTTTGCACGGAGCGCCTGGGTTGTGCTGCGGCGGAACCGTCTGGCTGCAGGCGTTCAATCCGCAGCTTCAGCGTGCGCTCGATGTTGCGGAGTTCGACGACTTCAACCCCGGCAACCAGCGTTGTGGCGCGGCCTTGGGAGCCGGCGCGGCCGGTGCGGCCGACGCGGTGGATGAAGTCTTCCGCCATCTTCGGCAGATCATAGTTGATGACGTGCGTGATGTCGTCGCAGTGCAGGCCGCGGGAAGCGATGTCGGTCGCGACCAGAATCTGGTAGCGGCCTTCCTGGAATCCGCTTAACGCTCCGTTGCGCTGGGATTGCGTACGGTCGCCGTGAATCATGGTGGCGGTGAAGCCGTCGCGGTCTAATTCTTGCGCCAAGCGCTGAGCGCCGCGCTTGGTGCGGGTGAAGATCAGGGTCTGACCTTTTTCTCCGTAGAGAAGCTGGCGCAGGACCTCCATCTTTTCGCCGGGACGGACCTCGTAAGCCTTCAATTCCACACTTTCCGCAGGCTTCAGAACCGAACCGAGAGCGACGCGTACCGGATTGCGCATGTAGTCGTGCACCAGGCCAGCAACGGATGCCTCCAGCGTGGCCGAGAAACACAGCGTCTGGCGGGTCTTCGGCAGCAGCGCCAGAATGCGGCGGATGGCGGGAAGGAATCCCATGTCGAGCATGCGGTCGGCTTCGTCAAGGACGAGGATCTTGATGTGGCGCAGATCGGCGAAGCGGCGATCGGTAAGGTCCTGCAGGCGTCCAGGAGTGGCGATGATCAATGATGATCCGGCGCGCAGGCCTTGAATCTGAGCCTTTTCGGCGACGCCGCCGATGACCAGCGACGCTTTCGGCATGGTTTTAGTGCGCAGGTTCTCATAGACCTCATGGACCTGCATGGCCAGTTCGCGCGTGGGCAAAAGCACCAGCGCGGTGGCGTGCTCCGAGGGTTCGCGGCGGAGCATTTCGATGACGGGAATCAAAAAGGCTAGTGTTTTGCCGGTGCCCGTCTGGGCGGTGCCGATTACGTCTTTGCCCTCGAGGGCGGGCGGAATGGCCTGCTCCTGGATGGGGGTTAAGGTGATGAATTGGCCTGCCGCAAGCTTCTGCTGCAGGGCAGCAGACAAGGGCAGTTCGGTAAATGGAGTCATTCTAAGTTGTTCTTTCTGGAGGGGCCTGCGAAATACACGTCGAGGAAGGTAGTGTCGATACACTGATCCGGGTGTAGTGCTTCCATGCCGCTCTCATTTTTATCTAGAAGCCGTTCATTTGTAGCTGATTTAACGCTGGTAAACGGCGGGCAGGAAAGGCGGAGATGAATCTGGTCCAACTGGGGGACCACCGCGTCACGAGCAAACCGTGAGAAAAGCGTCAAGAAGAGTATAGCACAGAGAATTGTGCAGTGGAGTTACCGAGGTAACGCAGGTGATGTCAAGCGGCTTGTGTAAAAAGGTTGAGGGTGCGGTTTTTCCATTCCAGGTTGAATCGCTGGAAGATGGAGTAGATGATGCGGTCCACGCTCTGCACGTTGACGAAGCAGACCATGGGCCGGGTTCGTCTGCGTACTTCTACGAAACAACGTTCAATGACGTTGGTGGTGCGGACCTTCTTCCACAAGTGCCGGGGCAGGGCGAAGAAGGACAGCAGTTCCGGCAGGTCGCGCTCCAGGCGCCGCACCATGGGACCGTACTCGCCCAGCCAGCGCGCCCGGAAGCGGCGGAAGGCGGCCTGCGCCTGGGTGCGGCTGTCGGCGCGATAAATCGCCTGCGCTCCCTGCTTCACCTCGTCGTAATCGCGCTTGCGCACGTGCTCTAAAATATTGCGCATCTTGTGCACCCAGCAGCGCTGATGCCCCACGCGCGGGTAGACGGTCTGGATCGCGGCCGCCAGTCCAGCACAGCCGTCGGTGACGATCAGCAGCAACTTCTTGCCTTCCAGTCCGCGGCGATAAAGATCTTCCAGCAATCCTTCCCAGTCAGCCTGGCTCTCGCCCCGGCTGCGCAAAAAAGCCAGCAGATGGCGGGTGCCGTCCTGGCGCACCCCGTAGGCCACCAGCATGTGCACCCGCTTGCGCCCGGTGGGACGCCGCATGCGCAGGCTCACCCCGTCCAAAACAAATAGGCGTAATCGTCGGTCAGCCGCGCCTGATGAAACTGCGCCACCACTTCGTCCAGCGAGCGAGTGATGCGCGATACCGTCTGCGGACTCACCGCTTCGCCGGTCAGCGTGGCCACCACCCGGCCCACTTGCCGGGTGGAGATGCCGCGCAGAAATGCCTCCCGGATCAGCAGCGTGACATCTTCGGCGCGGCGCTGAAACTTCTGCACCACCTCGGGCAGAAAACCTCGCTTGCGGGTGCGCGCCACCCGCAACCGCAGGGTGCCAAACTTGGTCACGAAATCGCGTTCGTAATATCCGTTGCGGTAGTCCTGGCGCTGAGCCGAGCGCACGTAGCGCCGGCTCACCATGTAGAGGTCGCGCTGCCGCTCGCTCAACGCATCGAAAAACCTTTGCGCCGCCTGCTGCGTCCGGGCTTGCAAATCGCCCCAAAAACTTTCTTGCAGCTCCGCCACAAAATGTTGGAAATGTTCCGTAATTCCGATTATCTTCGCCATGGGTGTAGGTCTCCTTTTCTGGGAGTGGCTTTAGCTTGTGAGGCCAAAGCCAACTTACACCCTCTCGCTTTTTACACAATCGAATTTACGTCACCGGTAACGCAGCAGGTTCGGAATGCAGCGAACACAGGTCACGTAGCGGCGGACGCATTCGTCCGCACGCGGGCGGTTTGTAAACCCTGCGGGGACGAATGCGTCCGCCGCTACGTGCAAGACGCGAAGAATATCTTCATGACTGCCAGCTGCGTCGCGAACGGTTGGCGGGCAAACTATCTATAGGCAACCGGCAACAAATGGGGCACAATCAGGGCGGGGCGGGAGGCAACGGCTGACGTGAAGATCTCGCAAAAAGGTCTGTACGCGTTGCAAGCGATCATGACGCTGGCGCGGCGTCACGACCAGGGCGCCATCAAGATCCGCGACATTGCGGCTGAGAGCGACTTGCCGGAGAAGTTCCTCGAATTGATCCTGCTGGAGATGAAGAATGCCCGCATTGTGGACAGCGTGCGCGGGGCGAGGGGTGGGTACCGGCTGCGGCGCGATCCGGCGGAGCTGCCGTTGAGCGATATTATCCGGCTGATTGACGGTCCGCTGGCGCCGATGGGGGACGCCGAGCAGTTGCGCGGTCTGATCGCGAAGGATGCGGATCACCGGGCGCTGTATGAAGTTTTCCTGGAAGTGCGCGACGCCGCGGCGAAGATTCTGGAGAATACGACGATCGCCGATATTGTGGGCGGAGGTAAGGGGAAGAAGGGCAAGGTCGGAGGCGCACCTGCAAAAAAGCGCGCAGGCGAAGCGTAGAAAAGAATCACGGTTTGATGTGGGGACAGCCCCTCGGCTGTCCGTCGAGCGAAGCTCGACTGCCTTCCTCCTAGCCGATCGGCACTCGATAGACCGTGAGAGAGTAGGGAGCCAACTGCACTGCAATCCTTCCCGACTTCACTTCAAGAGTTGAGTATTTGGGCGCGACATTTTTCGGAAGATCGAAGCTGTTCTCAGCATTCTGGTCCGCGCTTCCCAACGTTGTCACCTTCGCCGTTACCGCCACTCGCACGCCATTCAAATCAATCTCGACGTCTCTCGCCGTGGGTGTCACGTTGATAACCTTCACGATCAGTTCGTGGGTGCGGTCGTCGAGCGATGCGCTGGTGTAGAGACCGTCCTGTGCCTGCGGAGTGACCGGCACAATTCGTGTGCCGACGTTGTTCGCGAATACGCTCTGCACGTAGTAGTTCGGAGTACCGTAGGATCGCAAGTTGTCGAACCAGATGGCGTCGGGCGTCCACTGCCAGGCGTCGATGTGAGCGAGCAGAGGCGCATACGAAGCCATGCGCACCACATCGGCGTTGCGTTCCAGGCCGGTCATGAAGGCGGCCTCGGCGATGGCTGCGTTCCAGTTGTTGTGGTTGTCAGGCTTGGCGACGCCGGAGGTTTGAGCGGCGTACTCTCCCGCGAATACTTTCGGACCGGAACGGTCGTAGTGATCGTAGCGGCCCGTGTTCGTCAGGAACCACTGGGGATTCATGTAGTAGTGCTCGTCGACAATGTCGGCCTTCAGCGTGCGCCAGTTGGACCACAAGTATTCGAACTGCTCGCCGGATGGCGAAGGCCCGGCGGCGACGACCAAGTTGATCTCAGGGTGTTTTGCCTTCAGCGCCTCGGCGAATAGTTTGTAGCGCTCGACATATGGCGCTCCCCACTGCTCATTGCCGACGCCGATCATCGTCAGGTGAAAGGGCGCGGGATGGCCCATCGCGGCGCGAACCTTGCCCCAGGGCGAAGTCACCGGGCCGTTGGCAAATTCGATCAGGTCGAGCGCGTCCTGAATGTACTCTTTGGTGTCGTTGATTTGCGCCAGTTCGCCGGAGTTGAACTGGCAGGCCATGCCGCAATTCAGGATTGGCAGCGGGGCGGCGCCAATATCTTCCGCAAGCTGGAAGTATTCGTAGAAGCCGAGACCGAAGGACTGGAAATAATCCGGCGTGGGCCGGTGGTCGAACTCGTCGTTCCAGCGATTGACGATGGTCTGGCGCTCGGCGATGTCGCCGACTGTGGTCTTCCAGCGGTATCGATTCACCAGTCGCCGGCCTTCCACGATGCAGCCGCCGGGAAAGCGGATGAATCCAGGGTGCATATCTGCCAGCAACTGAACCAAATCTTTGCGCAATCCATTCGGACGGTGAGCCCAGGTGTCGACAGGGAATAACGAGATCATGTCGAGATCGACGTCGCCCTTCTCGTCGAGGAACAGATTGAAGCGGGCGTGCTGGTCGGTGGCGGTGGCGCGGATCACCGTCTCGTAACGTTTCCACTGCCCGTCGAATCCCGTCAAGGTTCCGCTGCCGATTTCGTGGCCGCTGGCGTCGGTGATCGTGGCGCGGATTGCTTTGGGTCCGCTGCTGCGAACATAAGCTGAGAAGCGATACTGCGCGCCACTCTCCACCCCAACGCCGCGATAGCCGGAGTTCCACAAGCCGTAGCCCGGTTCGTAGGCGCGCACGCGAAGATAGTGCGGATTCGTTTTGTTCAGCGGGTCTTCGGTGCGGACGGCGAGTTCGCCTTGCGTGGCGCCGAGTTCGCGTTTGGGGGTGATGTTGAGATTGGCGTGCCATCCTGCAAGCGGCTGATCGAATTCGAAGGATCGGTTCTTGATGCGCTCGGGATAGAGACCGCCGTCGGCGGCGAAGTTGATGTCTTCGAAGAAAATGCCGAACATCGTGGGCGAGATCGACGCGCCGGGATGAGCGGCATCGACGGCGATGATGGTGGGAGCCGACTGGGCTGAAGTGGGAGAGATCGATAACAAGACTGCGGCGACCAGAGCGAGACAAATTTTCGGGGCCATGGGATTCGGGAGCATTCTAAACGCCGGAGTATGTCCTTGGGCGAAATTGCGTTGGAGCTGGCAGGAACTGTGCGAGGCTTCAGGGGCCAGGAAGCTTGTGAGGTCGTGAAATGCCTTGTCCGGCGCTGGATTTGCGCGATTTTCACAAGCGAACTGTTCGCTCAGATGCCAGCCCTGATTCGATGCAAATTCCGTAAACAACAGGAAATCCGCATCCGGTGCGGCTTTCGCAAGAGTCCGATCAGTCCATTGCACCAAATTCGGTCACCCGCTTGTGGACGGGCTGCACTCGATTGAAAATACATGTACTTACAAGGCAGTATTTTTCATTGACTGAAA
>Ga0209863_10001238_pt1 | contig 10214 bp, 10 predicted proteins | sample OrgsoiDNA2013046_FD_185796 | JGI IMG/M metagenome (GOLD analysis project Ga0209863, IMG submission 185796) | Permafrost soil microbial communities from the Arctic, to analyse light accelerated degradation of dissolved organic matter (DOM) -... | ecosystem: Environmental > Terrestrial > Soil >...
TTGTGAGCCGTCCGTGAATGGCCCTTACGGCGGCACCATCGGCCGCAACAACTACCGCCGCCCGGGAACCGGTTTTCAGAACCTGGCCGTGATGCGGAATTTCGACCTGTCCCGCCTGGGACGGCAAGGCTTGAAACTCCAGTTTCGCGCGGAGTTCTACAACCCGCTGAACCACTCCAACCTCTACGTGAACTACAACACCAACGACGCCGCGCAGCAATCGTTCAACACCAGGACGGGTACGACCCCCGGCGTGACGGCTTCCTACGGCACGCCCGACGGTCTTCCACAGGAGGCGCGCCAGGTGGTGTTGGCCTTGAAAATTCTTTTTTAGGCCGCACCCAACCCCGCTACATTCCGTCGGCCGCTTTTCGGTGACGTCGGAACTCAGAGAATTTTCCCTTTAAAATAAGCCGCTTGCACGCCAAAGGGGACGGAAGGCCGGAGTCCGTCTTCTAGTCTGGAGTTGAGGATACTTCATGATTACTCCGGACACTACGACGGACAACACACTAGACATCTACGACCCCACGAACCCCAACTTCGTTAATCCTAACGACATATTGCTGATGCACCCCGACGACACCGCGGCCCGGATAGCATCCTGCCGCGTGGACGTAATTCAGGCCACGATGCTGCGAACCGTGAAGGTCCAGATCGTCAATCTGAACGCCAACCTGGCGAGCAACTACCAGACCTTCTTCGCCGCCTGGCTGGCCAATTGGACCAACGGGCGCATCACGGACAAAAGCACCGCGCCAGTGCCGCCCATGGCTTATGTGGTCGGGTACTATGACGATCCGACCTCGACTCCTGGAACCATCAAGTGGCCGTACCCGGTAGCCGGCACTACTCCCGTCTGTGCTCAACCGGCAATCCCCGATCTGCCGAAGCCCTACGTGCCGCCCGATCCGAATGCCCCGCCTCCGGGAATACTTGGACAGAAAGTGAATGCCGCTTTCGATTCCTTCCCGGTTGGGTTTCAGGCGACACGGGCAGACGGCAGCGTGTGGCAGAAGTTCACCGATCAGACGCCGTTTGGACAGGCGACCTGGTGGGAATGTGTGAAAGGAGCGAACTGATGGCCGCCGCCCTCATCCCCCTTCTGGCCGGACTTGCGCCGGAGATCGTCAGCCTGATCGTCGGATTGGTGCATCCTAAAGCCATCGCCGCCGAACAGCTTGGCCCAGCAACCGGTTTGGTCAAGTTCGCGGATGTTTTCGTTTCGGTAATGTCCGACCTGGTGAAGGCTCATGCGGCTGGTACGATTCCCGCGCTGCCGGATGAAGCCACGGTGAAGGTGATCATCCAGGCCGCCGTGACCAGTATGCAGTTGTCGGGCTTGCTCGGCGGCGCGATTGCAGCCCCGGCGCCTTCCGCCCAATCCCCGGTTGCCGGTCCGAACCGCACGGACGTCGCTCTCAAAGGCGGGCAGAGCATCCTGGTAACCGCATGAGCCGGGCGGTTACTTCACGTTGACTTGAATCGGCAGTAACTGGCGGGTTAGATCCACCATGACGTTGATGACGCCGGGCTTGGCCTTGCTGCCGGCCCGCAGCGTCAACACAGCTTTTTCGCCGGCTTTCAGGTTGGTACGGTCCAACTTGCTTTCCACGCCGGGAAGCGTGCCGCTCAAAGAAATGCTCATCGCGCCCGGCGCTCCGTTCACGATGGTCACCTGCTCCGGTTCGCCGTCCTTCAAGGTCACCGATTGCTTATCCAGCTTCACTTGCTTAAACAGAAAATCCGGCGAAGTGGGGATAGTCGGAAAGGCGGGCGGGACGGCGTTTCCCCCGGCTTTTCCGGCCGTCATTTTGCCGAAAGGCGTATTGCGGAAAGACTCCGGGTCCACGTACCAATACCACTTGCCGTCCACTACCTTCCAGGTGCTGCCGGTAGGTATCTTCATGGGTTTGTCGCTAAAGCCGGGCAACATCACATACTGCTCGACGATAATCGTGGCTTTGGCGCGGGTGTAATTCTCCGAATAGTCGATGCGTGAGATCTCGAAGCCGAGGTATTGGGGCTTGTTGTGGGTATAGAAGAAGTCCTGGGTATCTTCCGCCACCAGGGCTTCCGCGTGGCGGAAATCGCCTTTCACATGAAGTTGATAGAACTCCGCGATGCGCGCGCGAAGCGCCTGATCCACGTCGGCGGGCGGGCGGTCAAAAGGATTATCGGCCTGCGCAAACAGGAAGGTAGTTGCGATGAGGGCGAGCAGGGTTGGTCGGAGCATCTCTTTTAGTATAAGAGATGGTTGGGGTGGAGAAAAAGACGAAGTACAGTAGAGTCATGCGCATTGTACTCGGTTCGGATCATGCAGGATTTGAAATGAAGCAGAACCTTCTCGCGTTCATCCGCGGGCTCGGCCACGAGGTTCTGGACGTGGGCACGACAAGCACCGCGCCGGTGGATTATCCCGATTACGCCGAGGCCGTGGGTATGGCGATCCGAAATGGGCAGGCGGACCGGGGCGTGCTGATTTGCGGGAGCGGCGTGGGCGCATCCGTGGCGGCCAGCAAGATCCCCGGCATTCGCGCCTGCGTCTGTCACGATTCATACTCCGCTCATCAGGGAGTGGAGCACGACGACATGAACGTCCTGGTGCTTGGGTCGCGCATCATCGCCGGGGAACTGGCGCACGACCTGGTGAAGATCTACCTGGCCGCGGCGTTTTCCGGCGAAGAGCGCCATGTGCGGCGGCTGCAAAAGATCCGCGATCTGGAAGCCCGGTTCAGCGCTCCCTCGCGGGCATAAAAAGACGGTCGATTAATTGCTGTCTCGTATCCAGGCCCGCAGGGCATCGCGGTATACGGTAATGTCCTTGCGCGTATATTGCAGATATCCCTGTCGCCGGAAATTGGTCATGCGGCTGGTGACCAGCTCGCGCGAGGTCCCGACGTACTGTGCCAGCAACTCGTGCGTCAACGGCTGCATGACAAAGCTGCCGTCTGTCTGGAGAGTGCCCAGCCGTTCGGAGAAACGGACCAGCGTGCGCGCCAGGCGCTGATCGATCGAGTCCACCGCGAGGCTCTCGATGCGCTCCGTGAGAGCAAGGGCGCGCTGGCCAAAAGCTTGAAGCAGAGCCATGGCCAATTGCGGCTGTTTCATGATCATCTCTTCAATATCGCCAGCCCGCCAGGCCATGAGCGTGGCCTTCTGATGGGCCACCGCCTGCTCCGACGTGTGACTCAGGCTCACAAATGCGGCTTCCCCAAAAAACTCGTCGGGCCGGTACAGGTCCACCACCACCTGGCTCCCGTGATCGGACACGCGCGTGATCTTAACCGTGCCGGAGATGACCAGGTACAGATTGTTGCATGGTTGGTGGTGGCTGTAGATGACCTCGCCTTTGCGATATTCCATGACGATGGAACGGGGCAAGTACGCTAATGGATCTTCAAGAGGTTTCTGGGGTGCGATTGCAATCGAACGGGATGCCATTTGTAATTTCCTCCACAAAACGCGGACTTGTCCGCCGTGCAACCCTTGCACGACAAGTCCGATATCGGTGGACGTTATAGCACGTCAGGTTCCAATTCCGTTCAGTTGCGGTGATTCTCAGTTTCGGCGTTCAACCAAGGCTGGCTTTGGTGCGGCGCCGTCCATTAAGCCGATTGGCTGCGCCAGTTCGGTTGGCGTGTTGGGTTCGTGCATTGCGCATTGGACTTCGGGCGCCGTGCCATTGATGAAGACATCGGCACGCACCTTGGTGCAGAACGGGCCCGCGAGCTCACCGCTTTCTGCACACACCTGAGCCGACTGGATTCCGGCGGGTGCGCGGAAGGCCTTGGCGCCGCGATAAGGGTGGAACTTCGCGGCGCGATTCATGAACTCGGCCCAGATGGGCAGCGCGGAGTGAGCGCCTTCCAGTTTCAAGTCATGATTGTCATCGAAGCCCACCCAGACGATGCACAGCAATTCGCTGGTAAATCCGGCGAACCAGCCGTCGCGGGATGTCCCGGTCTTGCCCGCTGCCGGCAGCTTAAAGCCCAGGGAACGAACGCCGGCTCCCGTGCCCCTGGCAAGCACATCCTGCAGCATGCTGACCATCAGAAAGGTGACGCGAGGGTCCAGAACGGCACGGGCTTCCGGCTTATGCTGATAGAGTACGCGCCCGTCGGCCGCCCGAACCTGTGAAACCATGGCTGGGTTCACGTGTTGACCCTGGTTGGCAAAAGCTGTGTAGGCGCCCGCGATTTCCAGTGGCGTGGCCTCATAAGCGCCCAGGGCAACGGCGGGCGTGGGCTTGATGGCATTGTTCAGTCCCAGGCGCTTGGCTGTCTGGACTACCTTGTCGAGCCCGACCTGTGACGCCAGGCTTACCGTCGGCACGTTCAACGAATGCGCCAGCGCATCGCGCATCGTAACATTGCCCGAGAATTCGCGATCGAAGTTGGCCGGTTGGTAAGTCTTGCCGCCGGAGGAGTAGGTGCTTGCGCTATCGCTCAAAACGCTGGCCGTCGTGAAAACCTCGGGGCCGCCTTCGATCGCCGTGTTCAGGGCCGCGGCATACACGAACGGCTTGAACACGGAGCCGGGCTGGCGCATGGCAAGCACGTGGTCCAGTTGGCTCTTGCCGTAATCGCGGCCTCCCACCAGAGCCTTCACCTCTCCCGTTCGGGGGTCGAGCGCGATCAGGGCAACTTGCGGCTGGCCGGGCGGCAGGGTCTGGTGCTTCCGCACGCGCAGCAGCCGGTCCACCTTTTCCATGCCCGCGCGCACGGCGGCTTCGGCGGCCTCCTGCAGATCCGGATCGAGGGTAGTGTAGATCTGGCGCCCTTCCTTTTCGGTATCGTTGAGTTTGGCGTGAATCTCATCCTGCACCAGGTCGACGAAGTACTGGCTTTCGCGGCCTTCGGAGCCCCCCGGGCAAGCGTTGATCGGAGAACCGATCGCCGCGCGGTAGTCGGCCTCGCCAAGGTAGCCATTGTAGTGCATGAGGCTGAGCACCAGGTCGCGGCGCTCGCGGGCGCGGTCCGGATAGCGGCACGGATTGTAGTAGCTGGGCCGCTGCACCAAGCCCGCCATCAGCGCGGCGTCGGCGTTGCTGAGCTGCGAGAGGTCCTTGCCGAAGTAAGCTTGCGCGCCTGCCGCAAAACCGCTGACGCTGAAGGTGGCGCGTCTGCCCAGGTACACCTGGTTGGCGTAGAACTCAAAGATCTGCTGCTTGGTGAGCTTGTTCTCCATGTGCATGGTGATGATCAGCTCCTCGATCTTGCGCTTCCAGTGCTTGCCCGGTTCCAGCCAGAAGCCGCGCGCCAGTTGCATGCTGAGCGTGGAGGCGCCCTGATCCATGCGGCCGTTCTTCAGGTCCACGTAGGCGGCTTTGAGAATTCGCAGAGTGTCGAAGCCCGAATGGCGGAAAAAGTGCTTGTCTTCGACGGAAATCACGGCGTGAACCAGCGATGGCGGAATATCGGCGAATCGTATCAGACGGCGCCTTTCGCGATTCCCGGACAGGTTGGCGATGAGTTGCGGCTCCAATTCGAATTGCCCGATCTCGGCGTGACTCTCCGCGGAAACGATCCGCGAAAGCGTGCCATGGGAAAATTCCAGCAAGGCCGCGGGGTTGGCGCTGTGCGAATCGTGGCCCGGAATAATCTCTACCGCATTGTTGCGGACGTTGAACCAGCCCACCGGATTGTTCTTCACGGTTGTGTAACCGCTGCGCCGCAATCGCGCAACCAGGTCATCCACGGTGAGAGCGTCGCCCACGGCCACGCTGCACGGTGAGCTATAGATGTCCACGGTATCGGCAAACGGGCCCGCGGCCAGGCGCCGGTCGACAAAGCGTGCCACCTTGATGTAGAAAAAAAGAAACGCGAATGCGCCGATTGCCACGATTCCCAGGATGGATGCGGCCGCGATCCGCGTGCCCCGGCGCTCCAGAAAGGGAACGCGTGCCGCCTTCACAGTCTCGGGCACAATCTCGGGCGGCTCGGCGGCCAGTTGCAATTCGGGGACGTCCGGTTCCTGGGGAGCTACCTGCATTTTCGCAAATGAAGGAGCAGGTACAGGGCCACGGTGGCTTTGTGTGCGTAATGCAAGCAAGAAATGGGTAGTAAGAAACACCACGTTTAAGCACTGGCGTAAAATAAAATCAATGCCCGAAGATTCCGAAGAATTTTACCGGATTCAGAAGCTGCCGCCCTATGTGTTCGCCGTCATCAATGAGATGCGAGCCAGGGCGCGGGCGGCACAGATCGACGTGATCGACCTTGGAATGGGGAATCCGGACGGCGCCACTCCGCGCGTGATCGTGAATAAGTTGATTGAGGCGGCGCGCAACGAAAAGAACCACCGGTATTCGCAGTCCAGGGGCATTCCCAAACTGCGGGAAGAGATCGCACGGCGGTATAAAGCCAACTACGACGTGGATCTGGACCCCGACACGGAAGCCATTGTCACCATCGGCGCCAAAGATGCGCTGGCGCACCTGCTGTTCGCGGTAGTGGGGCCGGGCGACGTGGTGGTCTCACCGAACCCCGCCTATCCGATTCACCAGTACGGCGTGTTGATGGCCGAGGGGCACGCCTGCATGATCGCCATGCCGGACGCGGCCACGTTCCTGCATCAACTGGAGGAATATTACCGCAGGGCTGCCAGGAAGCCGAAGTTGCTGCTGATTTCTTTTCCGCACAACCCGACCACCACCTGCGTGGATCTGGATTTCCTGTGCCAGATCGTTCGTCTGGCGCGTGAACATGGGACGCTGGTGGTGCACGATTTCGCATATGCCGATCTGGGTTTCGACGGCTACAAGCCGCCCAGCATTCTGCAGGTGCCGGGCGCAAAGGAAGTGGCCGTGGAGATCTTCTCGCTTTCGAAGAGCTACAACATGGCCGGCTGGCGGGTGGGATTCTGCCTGGGCAACCCGAAGATGATCGCGGCGCTGGCGCGGATCAAGAGCTACCTGGACTACGGCGTATTCCAACCGGTGCAGATTGCGTCGATCATCGCGCTGCGCGAGTGCGAAGAAGATACGCGCAAAATCTGCGCGGTGTACCAGAAGCGGCGCGATGTGCTGGTCACCGGGCTGAAACGCGCGGGATGGACAGTGGAAAAACCGCGGGGCACGATGTTCCTGTGGGCGCCGATTCCGGAGCGTTATCGCGAGATCGGGTCGCTGGAGTTTTCTAAGCTTCTGTTGGAGAAGGCGCAGGTGGCGGTTTCCCCGGGGATTGGCTTCGGCCCGCTCGGCGAAGGGCATGTGCGCTTCGCGTTGGTTGAGAATGAGCAGCGGATCCAGCAGGCTACGCGGGCGATCGGGCAGTTTCTGAAACAATGAGTGCGGACCGGCGGCAAAGACCGCCGGCGTTACTGCACCTGGTACGGAACGGTGATCTCGATGGTCTTGGGCTGGTAGCAGGCTTTGTTGCTGCATGCCTGGTAACGCAACTTACCCACGGCCGCGCCCGGGCCGGTGGGAGCGTTGGCGGCCACTTTGAAATTCGCCACCAGCTCGAAATTCCCGGTGTAGACCGAGAGCGGCTTCTCGGCGAATTCGTACTTTTCCAGTGAGGGCTTGGGATAGGTGACGGCGCCCGCTTCAAGCGCGCCGGTCGAGATCCACGTGAGTTTCAGCGGAATCAGGTAGTCGTCGCTCGGAGTGTTGCTGTTAACGTGATAGCCCACCTTGACCGTCACCGGGATCTTCGCCTGCACAGCGGCACTCCGCGCGCCCGCCACCTTCGCCGGTTCGCCGGCCGCCAGATATCCGCTACTTTGTGCGAATAGCGAAGGCAGGCAGAGACATGCGGTTAGAAGCATCGCGCCGGATGCCGCCAGGTTGCAGTAACTGTTCGATGCCATCTTCGAATTCCTTCTTGCCCGCCAGCCCTACGTGCACCGCGGCGATTTTTCCCGACGTATCGATCAGGAAGGTGGTGGGCAGCGCGTCGACGCCGCCATAAAGCTGAGCGGTTTCATCGTTGCCAATCACCACCCGATAGTTCACATTCAACTCGGCCAGGAACGGCTTCACTACTTCCCATCCTTCATCGTCCATGGAAACGCCGAGGACGGCGAAGCCCCTATCCTTGTTCTTCCGCTCCATCTCCGTGAACCAGGGGATCTCGATCTTGCAAGGGCCGCACCAGGTAGCGAAAAAATCCAGCAGCACCACCTTGCCGCGATAGTCCGCTATGTGGACTGTCTTGCCATCGGCATCCTTCAGCGTGAATTCCGGAGCGTCCCTGCGGTCCTTGGACGCCTTGACGGTTGCGGCCCTCACGGTGTGGGGGCCGGACGTGCAACCTTGAAGGAAGCAGCCCAAAAAGATTGCAGCGGTAATTGCGGTAGACAGGCGCAGTGGAGACACAGATTTCTTTCCTGATTAGATTATATCGACAATCGGCGGCTTTTCACAGCTTCTTCAAACCAGCTTTCTCAAACCAGGCCCGGCGGCGAAGCCGGTAGCGCGCGGCCAGTGTAAACTCCTGGTGGCGCTTCACACCGGAGTACAGCCAGGCCGCGGTATCGCAAAAACTCTCACAGCAGTACTCGCGCCAGCGTCGTGTGCGCCCGCCGATGTCGCCCGCCGTGAGCATCGCCTTTCGCCATTCGGCCGACCAGCCCAGTTCGCCGCGCGCGCGGCAGAAGACTTCGGCGCGCAGAAGATTCTCATACCTGAGGCGCCCCGGGTTCCCCATGCGCAGCCAGATAAAGTGCCCCAGTTCGTGTACGAAAACGCGGGGGAATTCGGCGCCGGTGCAATGGAAGGCGATGCGGCGTTCGCGCAGAAAAGCTCCGGCGTGTATGGGACCGCGATGGTCGCGGATGCCGGGCATGGTCTCTATGCGGATGGGGGCGCCCGAAAGCGCGGGCAGACGGCGAAGAAGGGGTTGAGCGCGGATCTTCAGGGCGTCGTCTTCAAACACGAATATGGAGGCCTGCACTCTTACCTGGCGATCCCGGCTTATTTGGTGATCCCCACCTGGCTCAGCAACCACCCGTACTCGAAGGCCGTATCGTGCAGGCGGTCATACCGCCCGCTGGCGCCGCCGTGGCCCGCCGGGTCCATCTTGATCTTGAGCAGCAGCGGATTGGAATCGGTCTTCAAGGTGCGCAGCCGCGCCACGTACTTGGCCGGCTCCCAGTACATCACCTGGCTGTCGTTGAAGCTGGTGGTCACCAGAATGGCCGGGTACGCGCGCTTCTCCAGGTTGTCGTACGGGCTGTACGTCTTCATGTAATCGTAGGCGGCCTTCTCGTTGGGATTTCCCCACTCCAGGTACTCGCCCACGGTCAGCGGCAGCGTGGCGTCCATCATGGTATTCATCACGTCGACAAACGGCACGGCGGCGTGGACTGCTTTGAAAAGGTCCGGACGGGCGTTGACCACCGCGCCCATCAGGAGGCCGCCGGCGCTGCCGCCTTCGATCACCAGGCGGTCCTTCGAAGTCCACTTCTGCTGGATCAGGAAATCCGCGCAATCCACGAAGTCGAAGAACGTGTTCTTTTTCTTCATGAGCATGCCGTCTTCGCGCCACTTTTCGCCCATCTCGTCGCCGCCGCGGATGTGCGCGATGGCGTAGGCCATACCGCGGTCGAGCAGGCTCACCCGGTTGCTGGAAAACGTAGCCGGCGTGCCAAAACCGTAGCTGCCGTAGCCGTACAGGAAAAGCGGTCCATGGCCGTCGCGCGCGAAGCCTTTCTTGTAGACGATCGAAACCGGCACCTTGACCCCGTCGCGGGCGGTGGCCCAGAGGCGCTCGCTGGCGTACTGCTTCGGGTCGTACCCGCCCAGCACTTCCTGCTGCTTTCGCAAGGTGGATTTGCCGGTGACCACGTCGTAGTCGAAAACGCTCGCAGGCGTCAGCAAGCTTTGGTAGTTGTAGCGATACGTGCGGGACTCGTAATCCGGCGTGCCGCCCGGGACGGCCGAATACACCGGTTCCGGATACGCGATTTCCTTCCAGGCGCCGGTTTTGAAATCGTGAATGCGCAGGTGGTCCAGGGCATCGCCTCTTTCCACTGACACGGCGAAGTCCTTGAACACGTCGATAATCTGGATGCGCATGTTGTCGCGGTGCGCCACGAAGACCTTCCAGTTTTTTGGAGCCGGGTCGTTCTCGGGCGCGGTCACCACGGCGAAATTGCGGCCGCTCCGGTTGGTCCGTATGTAGAACAGCCCTTCGCGATGGTCCACGTAATAGCGATGGCCCTTTTCGCGCGGCAGAAATACGGCGAATTTATCCGCCGGCCGGTCA
>Ga0209863_10001239_pt1 | contig 10213 bp, 12 predicted proteins | sample OrgsoiDNA2013046_FD_185796 | JGI IMG/M metagenome (GOLD analysis project Ga0209863, IMG submission 185796) | Permafrost soil microbial communities from the Arctic, to analyse light accelerated degradation of dissolved organic matter (DOM) -... | ecosystem: Environmental > Terrestrial > Soil >...
TGACGAGAACGATCGCCGCGGCGATTTTCCAGCCGCGCTGTCGCCCCGTTCGCATCCACCAAAACCGCGCGAGCAGGACCAGCGGCGAGACGATGGCGATGAAAAGCAGGATGTGATTGAGGTCGATCAAGAGTTCTCCGTGCGAGCGGCGGATACTGCACGTCTCTGGTTTCGCCCTTTTGTCAAACGTAGCACGGCGACCCCTTTTCGCTCTTTGCTGCGCAGCGTGGCGTCTGCCACATTCGCATCATGCGACTAACGATCACTTGCTACCTTGACGTGATTTCCTCGTGGTGTTCCTGGGCGATCCCGGCCTGGCGCGAATTGCGCGAGCACTACAGCGAGCGCGTCGATTTCAATTGGAAAATTGCTTTGATGGACGCTGTGGGGATGCCGGCGAGCCGCGGGCAGATGGAATGGTTTTATCGACGCAGCGGAATGCTGATGCGCTCGCCCGTGATGTTGAGTTCCGCCTGGTACGAGCCTGGCCGCACTGAATTTCTCGAACCGAATTGCGTGGCGGAAGCGTCGCGCGACTTCGGCATCGCGGACGATCGCGTTTGGATGGCGATCGCAACCGCGGGCCTGCGCGACGGAAAGCCTTTCGGACAATGGAAGATCGTCGCAGAAATCGGTGCGGAGGCGGCTGGGCTCGATCCGCAACAATTGCTCGCGCGCGCAAAAGCTCCGGAGATCGAAGAACGGGTGCGGAAGAGCACTGCGGAATTTCACGCGATGCAGGTGACCCAGCGGCCAACGTTCGTGATCGATAGTCCGATTGGCGATCGGGCAATTTTCTCCGGCTTTGCGAAGGTCGCGCCGATGGCGGCGACGCTCGATGCGATGCTCGACGACATCCATGCCTATAAAGTGCATGCAGCGCACTTCGGTGAGCCACCGCCCGCCTAACGAGCGAAAAATTCTGAACAGGCGGCCCGGTAATCCGTCCGACCAGAAACGCCTTGCCAGTTGCGAATGTCGGCTACAACTTCCACTCAGTTCGGGCCATGCCGCGAACTAATCGACGCGCCCCTCGCAAGCGCGAAGATTCTGAGTGCCGCGCGCCCCGCAAAGGACGCGATGGGGTGGTTGCGATGGATAGAATGACGGCGTCAGCTCACTCCCTGTCGCCGGCCCGGAGATAATTAATTCTGCAACAACAAATTCGTGTTAACGGCCGAATTCGCGCACGCGAAGTTCGGGTCATCCTAGGTTCGACCAGCGAGCAACTCGGCGTCATGAAATTATCCGACGCCATCAAAAAGGCCCAGAACATGGGACTCGATTTGGTAGAAGTCGCCCCGACTGCGAATCCGCCCGTCTGCAAAATCGTCGACTTCGGGAAATTCCGTTACGACATTTCAAAGCAGGAGAAGGACAAAAAACCGTCGGGGACGAAGCTGAAGGAAATCAAGTTCCGGGTAAACATCGACGATCACGATTACCTGACGAAAATTCGCCACGGCGAGCAATTTCTCGATAAAGGAAACAAGGTGCGGATCCATTTGCAGTTTCGTGGCCGCGAAATGGCGCACCAGGAATTTGGGATGCAGTTGATGGATAAAGTGCGCGACGATCTGGCGACAATGGCGCAGGTGGAAATGGAGCCGAAAATCGCGGGCCGCAACATCACGATGACGCTCTCGCCCCTGCCCGCCAACAAGCGCAAACTTCGCTTCTCCTTGCCTAACGAAGAGATTGAAGAGGATAAGGGCGACGCAACGGTCGACGGGACATGAGCCGCCGCGTCCGCTAGATTTTTCGACGGAGCGGGCGCACGCAGTTCGTCAATTTGCGCAGGCCGCGTTTTGACTGTGCCTCGCCCAGAAGGTCTCGGCTAACGAGTCGCGATGCCCGCGGCGATTTCGACGTGGAAAGTTTGCTTCATCTTTTCCTTCCCATAGCTCAGCTCCGCCGTGTACTCGCCGCTCGGGACAAACTTCTTCGGATCATCGCCCCCGTATTTAATCAGCACATCCTCGGTCGGGCGCAGGTCCCAGCTAACGCGATTCAAACCCGGGTTGGCGCGCCGGATCGTGTCGTCGAGCAAGGCGGGTGTGCGGTAGCCGATCAAACCTTCGATCAGAATCCCGAAGGTGATCCACGAGGCGAGCGAGATCCAGCCTTGGCGGATCAACGGTGCGGTTTCCGGGAACTTGGAGCGCATTTGGAACGACAGGTAGCTAGGCAGGATGCGAACTTACTCGCCGACCTCAACGTCAACTTCATTGCGGCCGGCGCTCAGCCGTTCGCGAGCTTCTTGCGCGTCGCGCAAAATGTCCGGCGCCCATCGAGAATGCCAACTTTGCAGGGTCGCGTTTCGCGCTTCGTTAGGCGCCAAGTAATCGGGTTTTGGGAGCAGGGGATTTTGGGCGGCGAGCGCGTTGGCCGCAAAGTAGCGTACGATGGGATAGCGATCCTGCATGGCTTCGAATAACAGCGGCGCGGTCTTATCGCTAGCCGGCATCATCGCGGCCGCCGTAAGCGATCGCATCACCGCGTCGCCTGCGAAAAGCGCGCGCTGGCCCTCCGGTTCATCGAAGCGCGCGCCGCCGGTGGAACTCGCGGGGAACGTCTTTGGCCAAAGACGCTGCGTCGCTGCGATCGCACGATTCACCGACCAATCGAGGTGGCATTGATTACAGGCGTTGGGCTTGTCGAAACGCACGGTTTCCTCCGGCCGCGGGATCGTGATGTCGTGCGTCCGATGCGCTGACATGACGCCGTAAACAATCTGGGGCATGTGACAATTGTAACACAGGCTTCCAACTGACTCGGCGGGATGTTTGGTATGCGCCGTGAGTTGCCCGGGCGTTGTGTATTGTTGGTGGCATTGTGTGCAAGCGACGTTGGTCTTCATTTCCCTTGTGAGCTGGCCGCGTGAATCTCCACCGCGCATCTCGTGGCATGAGATACAAGTGATACGCGCGCTTGGCTTGCCCCCGATAAAGCACCGCGATCGGGTCATTCCCTGGTATTCATAGGCAGTGAGCCGAGGCGAGCCGTCTGCCCAAAAACGGGAGGCAAAGCTAAAGTCCCCTACCTTCGAGTCCCGCTGCACCGGCTTATAAAACTCGCTCAAGTCTTTTCCTGCGTCGTAAGGATCGCCCTTACTTAAGATGGGACGAATGCGATCGGCGGGATTGGGTAAGCGCTGACCGTGACAATGTCCGCAGATCATCGCGGAACTATCAGAATCAAGCTTGGCCGGATTAGTTACCGCAATCGGCGCAGCAAGAACCACACGATTCCGTAATCAGACAGTAAGTATCTTGTCTATGGGAGTTCGTCCAAACCGAACTCCCGGATCGGGCTAACCGCACAACCAATCTTCAGCGAGGAACCATTCAACGTGAAATGTTGAATGGTTCTTTGCTTTGGCCCACGCAGCGTAAGTTGGCGTTCGTCCAGAGGCCATTGATCTTTAGAGCGCCCGGCTTCCCGCCGAAGGGCGACCCACCGAGGGGCGTGCGCGACCTTGAGCGAAACGCTTAATACTTTATACTCCTCGCCAGATGCACATCCTGGTGATCGAGGACGAAAAGAAGATGCTGGCGTTTCTTGCGAAGGGCTTACGGGAAGCGGGCTTCACGGTCGATACCGCCAAAGATGGCGAAACAGGACTGCAACTCGCGCGCGCGACGCGGTTTGACCTTCTCCTGGTCGACGTCATGTTGCCGAAGACGGACGGTTGGAGCGTAGTCACGGAATTGCGCGGCGCGGGCATGCAAACGCCGATTCTCTTTCTCACTGCCCGCGACAGTGTGCCGGATCGAGTCAAAGGATTCGAGTTGGGCGCCGACGATTATCTGGTGAAGCCATTTGCTTTTGCGGAGTTGGTCGCCCGCGTCCGCTCGCTGCTGCGGCGTCCGCTGGCAGGACAGCAAAACCACTTGCAGGTCGAGGATCTGGAACTCGACACCCGAAGAAACCACGCCGTCCGCGCTGGCATGGAGCTCAATCTTACAGCGAAGGAATTTCTTCTGCTTGCTCATCTGGTGCGATCTGCGGGCGAGATCGTGTCTCGGAAAGACATCGCGGGCCACGTCTGGGGCATCGATTTTCAAACGAGCACGAATGTCCTGGACGTAATGGTGCGGCGCTTGCGCGCGAAGGTGGACGATCCATTCCCGATAAAACTCATCCACACGGTGCGCGGGACCGGTTATGTCCTCAAAGCCCACTGAACCGCGGTCGATTGCTTCCCAACTGGTTTTGCTGTTTACGCCTGCAGCCGCGTTGCTGCTCTGTTGTGGACTCGGCGTGTTGTATTGGATTGTAGTTCGGCATGCTCTCGAAGAAGACCGCGCTGTTCTGGCGGATAAGATCGCGGGCGTCTGCGCCGATCTAAGAATGGCGGGCGGGCCTGCGGTTGTGCATGAGGAGTTAAAAACATCGCGGATCGGCGAGCATGCCGCTTATTGGGTGCGAGTGATCGATGCGACCGGTCGCACCGCGGCAGAGACGCCGGGGATGAACCGTTTGTTGCCTTCGAGCCTGTTTCCAGATCGGCGGAGCTCAGCTTCATTTGCGTTCAGCCCGAGAGATTATCAAACGAGCGGCAGGTTATTCTCATTAGTCTCGGCCATCGAGAAGGCGGGCGGTCAGTCTTACACGGTTCAGGTGGCACAGGATCGCTCCGTCGATGAGGAGTTCACGAAAGAGTTCGGCCTTCTTGTGGCGGCTGTGCTCGCTTGCGGCGCTCTTGCATCGGCGCTGATTGCCATCACGGTAACGAAGCGGGGCCTGCGGCCGCTGGCCGAGATGACTCGCTCCTTAAAGCGGGTTGCACCGAATCGTTTGCATGAACGAGTCCCACCGGCCGAGTGGCCGCGCGAGCTTCAACCGGTCGCGATCGCGTTCGACGAAATGCTCGACCGCCTTGAAGATTCGTTCACCCGGCTTTCACAATTCTCCGCCGATCTGGCGCATGAGTTACGCACTCCGCTCGCCAATATCCGGGGCGAAGCAGAAGTGGCCTTGACCCGACCGCGCTCGCCTAACGAGTATCAAGAAGTGATCGAATCAAGTGTCGCGGAATGTGAAAGGCTCTCCGGGATCATCGATAACCTGCTCTTTCTCGCCCGGGCGGAGGCGGCGCAAGGCCAGGTGCACCGGAGGCTGCTCGACGGGCGAGCGGCGATCGAAAAAGTAGCCGCCTATTTCGAGCCGATCGCGGAAGAGCGCCAGATTGCGATCTCTTGCAAAGGCGAAGGCGAGATCTATGCGGACCCTGTCCTGTTTAGTCGAGCGGTCAGCAATCTGGTCGACAATGCGCTGCGCTTTACGGCTGATGGCGGAACGATCATCATCTCGATCGTCACCGGCGCGGCCATTTCTCACGTCGTCATTGAAGACACCGGCTGCGGAATCGCCCCAGAGCATATTCCGCGGGTCTTCGACCGGTTCTACCGCGCTGACGCCTCGCGCAGCTCTGAAGGCACGGGCTTGGGCTTGGCCTTGGTGAAATCGATCGCCGATTTGCACGGCGGGTCGGCAACGGTAAAGAGCGAGGTTGGTCGCGGGACGATTGTTACCCTTACGTTTCCAAACCAGCCGGCTAACGGAGCGCACTAATAAACTCTCTCAGACTCGCGGGGCCGGCTGACGGATTTGCAATGGACATTACGTCTCTGTCATTTTTCTCTTGTCATTCGGGGTCGTCTCGAATACAAGAGTCGGATGCTGAAGAAATTTTCGTTTGCTCCAAGCCTGGCTGTTTTGCTGGCCGGCACATTTTGTGTCGCATACCCCACGTTCGCCCAGGACGCGGTTTCTCCCAGGAAAGCCGCTGAAGCCGCTGATTCCACGGCCACGACGACCCCGGCAAAAAAAACATCCACGCGCTCGACCACCAAGTCCGCCGTCACCGAGTCAACCATTGTCGTAAGAGGCGAAGAAGTGACCAGCGCTTACGGCGCGCCGCCCGCTCTCTCTCGCAGCCGTTTCTCGAACCTGGTCAACGCTTATGTGCTGCCGCCCTTCGGAGTCTACGCGGCTGCTATTTTTGAAGGCGATGCCCAGCGTTTCGACCGTCCGGACTATAGCTATACAGCGGAAGTCGAGATGGGGCTGCCTAACCGTTTTGGGATCGCGATCGAAAACGAGGTCGAAACGTATCGCGGCACGACTCAGGAACGGTCGTTCAGCTTCGAGGCTCGTTATGCGCTCGCCGATTGGGATAAGTTTCCCCTCAATCCAACTCTCTTTCTGGAATACAAAATTGGGATTGGACATATCCTGCATGACGAAGGCCCGCCGGCACCGCCAGCAAAAGGAGAACAGTTGGAGTTCCTTCACGAAAATAACCCACTGCCCGACGCGATCGAGGGGCGGTTGCTGCTTTCGGAGGTGTTTTTTGAAAAGATCGAATGGGCTTTCAATGCCTTCCTTGAACAGGAAAACGGCGGCGATCGCGGCCGGGAACTCGGATTCGCCCAGAGTGCGATGGTGCCGGTGATCCTTCCGCGTGAGCGGTTGAAAGTGGGTGCCGAAATGCAACTCACGACCTTTAGCGATAAGGGAATCCGGGGCGATCCTTCGTATCGATTCATCATCGGACCGACGATCGCGTGGAAGCCGTCGAAGAATACCCGCTTCGACGTTTCTCCGCTCTTCGGTGCGACCTACGATGCGCCGAAAGCCTCCGTCTTTGCGGTCTTCTCCTACGTCTTCGGCGGCAGTGAAGGGACCGAAGCCGAAGCGCCGGCTTCGACACGCAACCGCTAACCTCGGCTAGACTCGTTAGGAGACGGTCGGGGCCCCTGGCTTGTGAACGAGGCTGACCCCGCATGCATCTTTATAAGGCGGCCGCGGCAACTCCATGCTGCGCGATTCACCGTTGAGGCAGATCGCTTCGGCCTGCGGATTTTTTTGGCGCCATTCCGCGAACGCGCGCTGCACGCCGCCCTGCGCGGTCACGTCAAAACCCGAGGCGAAGTAGCTGACGTCGTGCAATACGAGGATGCCGCCTGTGCGCAGAGCCGGATACCAAAGATCGAGTTCCTGCACCGTCGCAGAATATTCATGCGAGCTGTCGAGAATGATCAGGTCGGGTTCGCCACCCAGATAATCGGCCGCGGCACCGGCCGCGTTTGGGTCGAGCGAATTCAACTCGGCGATTTTCACAAAGTTCGTTAGGCCGGCGCGCTCCAGCCAGCCTCGCGCCAGCGCGCAGAGATCGGGATCGATTTCGAGGCTGAAGAGTCCGTTAGGGGCGTTCATTCTCCGTAGCATGAATCCGAGGAGGAGCGACGAATAACCGGAGCAAGTCCCGAGCTGCACGATGCGGGCGATCCGATTGCCCATCACCAACCCGTGCAGCAGCGAAATAAATGGCACCGCACACTCGCCGATCAGGCCAGCACGATCCGTTTCGTCGTACCATTGCCTAACGAGTTCCCATTCCGCCACCGTCAGGTCGGAATAGATGGGTGGGATGAAATCCATACCCGGCAGGCGGTGCCACCAAAAACGCGGTCCCTCGTCGTGCGTCCAGCGACGCGAGCGAAACGATTCGTCGAGTGACGGCATGAGCATGCTTCTCGCCTAACGAGTCACGGCGCGAGCCGATCGATTATCCACGAACCATCGCGGTGTCGGGTATAGCGGAACCGGTCGTGCAAACGGTTCGCGCGGCCCTGCCAGAATTCGAAGGTCCCGGGCACAACGCGATAACCGCCCCAGTGCGGCGGCAACTCGATCTCGCCCTTGGCGAAGCGCTCCGTCATCTCCGCCAGGCGCGCCTCAAGAATTCGCCGCGCATCGATCACTTCGCTCTGATGCGAAACCCAGGCCCCGAGCTGACTGCCCCGCGGCCGCGAACGAAAGTAAACCTCGGATTCTTCCCGCGAAGTTTTTTCCACCGCGCCCGCGACACGGACTTGCCGCTCCAGTTGCACCCAGTAAATAACGAACGCTGCGTGCGGATTTGCGTCCAGCTCGCGGCCTTTGCTGCTGTTATAGTTCGTAAAAAAAACAAAACCGCGCTGATCGAAACCCTTCAGGAGGACAACGCGCGCGGAAGGCTTCCCGTTAGGCGTCGCAGTCGCGAGGCTGATGGCGTTTGCGTCGGTTAATCCGGAATTAACCGCTGTCGAAAACCAGGTCGCAAATTGCTCGATCGGGTCGCGATGAAGATCGGCCCGGCGTAATCCCTGCGTTTCGTATTCGCGGCGGAGACCGGCGAGATCGAGCGGCTTCATCTGCGAGAGAGCGTATCCGAGGAGGCGATCGATGTCGAAATTGTTCGCGAATGCTCCAACCGGCCTGTTTCCATTTGTGAAGTTCGCTCCGGTTCGCTAATTATCGGAGATGTTCAGCCTGACGATGCTCGGGAGCGGGAGTGCGGGAAACAGCGCGCTGCTTACGACCGATCATTGCCGGTTGCTGATCGATGGCGGTCTGAGCGCCCGTCAAATCATCCTGCGGCTCGCGCTCTGCGGCTTTACACCTAACGAACTCGACGGCATCCTTCTGACCCACGAACACGGCGATCATGTCTGCGGCCTCGAGGTGCTTTGCCGCAAGTTTCAAATTCCGATTTACTGCAACGCGTTGACCGCGGAAGCGGTCCGTTGCGGCTCGTTAGGCGCACACCGCCATTGGCGTATTTTTCGCACCGGCGCCGCTTTTTCGATCTGCGACATCACGGTCGAGAGCTTTTCTGTTCCGCACGACGCGGTGGAGCCGATCGGGTTCGTCTTTCACGGGGGCGCGAGCGCTCTCGGTTACATTACCGACCTCGGCTACGCCACTCGCCTAACGATCGAGCGTCTGCGCGAAGTGCAGACCCTCGTGATTGAAACGAACCACGACGAGAAGCTTCTGCAGAACGATCCGCATCGGCCCTGGCCGGTGAAACAGCGGATTCAATCGCGCCATGGTCATCTTTCGAATGCGGCCGCGGCAGCGGTGATCGAGCAGTTGTTGCCCGGCAAGATCCGGCGCGCCGTGCTCGGTCATCTCAGTCGCGATTGCAATTCGCCGGCCCTGGCAGCCGGCGCGATTCAAGCACAATTGGAAAAAAGCGGGCGCTGCGACGTAGAAGTTTTCTGCGCCACCCAAAGCGAGATTAGTGTCCGATTTCCGATCGGTGAAACGCGCGGCGGTGCTTTTCAACCGACGTTTGAAAGTTTATTTTTTGAAACGGTTTCCGCGCCTGCGTTGTAGCGGCGGGCTATGATCTTGCGCGACGCTGCGGAATCAGATCTGGCGGCGATCGTCGAAATTTTCAATGCAACCATCCCGACGCGGATGGTGACCGCCCAGCTTGAGCCCGTTACGGCAACCGAGCGTGTCCCGTGGTTCCGTGAGCATTCGTCTGATGGACATCCGATTTGGGTCTTGGAAGTCGAGAAACGCATCGCCGGTTGGTTGAGCTTTTCGCGTTTCATCGCTCGCTGCGCCTACCGCGGGGCGGCGGAGATCAGCGTGTATGTGCATCCGGATTTTCGACGGCGCGGGTTCGCCGCCTCTCTCTTGCAAGCTGCCATTGCACGCGGGCCAGGACTCGAATTCACAGCGCTGATCGGACTCATTTTTGCGCATAACGAGCCAAGTCTGCGGCTTTTTGAAAAACTAGGATTCGTTACGTGGGGACATCTGCCGCGCATCGCGCGGCTCGATGAGGTCGAACGTGACCTGGTGATCGTCGGTTTGCATCTGGCGAGCGACCGCGATGAGCAAAGCCTAACGATTAATCCTCGTCGCCGACGACGAGATGGATGATGCCGGCGGGATCGGAAATCCAGAAGCCGTCAAAATCTTCGCGCAACTGTTCCACTTCATCCCGGCGCGACACGCCGTGATTCTTCAGGTAGGACGCGGCGCCTTCGGTGTCGTTTGTCTCGAGCTCGAGCCAGATGTCGGGATGGCTGAGATTCGGCACCCGATCGATCCAGAGCCTAACGGGACCGAATTGGAAAATGCAGCCTTCGGCTTCCTCCTCGATCAGCGGCAGGCCGAGCGTATCGCGATAAAATTTGCGCTGAGCTTCAAGATCCTCACACACTACGCCGATCCACACTGGCCATTTCAACATGCTCCCTCGTGGCCCGACTACTACCAAAGGGCATCGCATCAGCGAAGCGGATTTGGGATGTTGACGGCGAAGGCGCGTCGCAAAGTGGGAAAGACTGCCGTAACGCTTGACGTCGCACGCTTAGGTCAATAACGGTGGCGACGATGGTGAAGATCCGGGTGTTGGTCGTAG
>Ga0209863_10001240_pt1 | contig 10209 bp, 9 predicted proteins | sample OrgsoiDNA2013046_FD_185796 | JGI IMG/M metagenome (GOLD analysis project Ga0209863, IMG submission 185796) | Permafrost soil microbial communities from the Arctic, to analyse light accelerated degradation of dissolved organic matter (DOM) -... | ecosystem: Environmental > Terrestrial > Soil >...
GCGCGCTCCAGTACCGGCCAGACGTTCGCCGCCAGGATCTGTTGGCCGGCCGCATTGGGGTGAATCATATCCGGCAGGTTCAAGGCCGGATTCCCCGCGACGCCCGCGAGCAGGAACGGCACGAGATCGGCCTGATTGCGGCGCGCGATTTTTTCGAACACCTGGCCGAAGGCGTTGATGTAGGCGTCGTCTCCAGATTGGGGCAACTGCATCCCCACGATCACGACCCGGACCTGCGGATAGCGCCCTTTCGTTAGGTTGATGATCGTCTGCATGTTCAACTCGACTTGCGCGACCGGCACGCCGCGGAAGGCGTCGTTGATCCCGAGCTCAACGACAAGCACGTCGAAATGATGACGGAGCAGTGACGGCAAGCGCTGCAAGGCGCCGGCTGTCGTGTCGCCGCTCACGCCGGCGTTCAGGACTTTGAGGTCAAAGCCAGCGGCGACCGCCTTTTGCGGAAGGAGCGCGGGATAGGCATCGTCGCGCTTCACGCCGTAGCCCGCGGAAAGGCTGTCACCGAGGATAAGGACGGTCGGCATCCGTTTGGATTCGTGGCGCGAAGATGCGGCGGATTGCGTTTTCGCGCTGGACGCGGTCGCGGCGAACGCAAGACAAAGGAGGAAAACAAAGGTGCGCATGAGACGGAATTCGACTGTTGATGCGAAGGATTTGTTCACTCACTTCTTGATTGCCTCGGCAAGGGAGGCGCTTTAGAGATAACGCCTCTTATGGCAAACTACGGTATCAACGGCTTCGGCCGCATCGGGCGCAACGTCCTTCGCGCCATGTCTCAGCAACAAGTCGCCAACATTCGCGCGATCAATGATCTCACCGACACGCACACGCTCGCGCATTTGCTCAAATGGGATTCCGTGCATGGAAAATTCGACGGTGAGATCGGCTACGATGAAGAAAACATCATCGTTAGGGGACACAAGATAAAGATCCTAAAGGAACGCGATCCGGGCAAGCTGCCGTGGAAAAATCTCGGCGTCGATGTCGTGCTCGAGTCGACCGGCTTTTTCACCAGCCGTGATCAAGCAGGGCTTCACATCAGCCAGGGTGGCGCGAAGCGAGTCCTCATCAGCGCCCCGGCGAAGAATCCCGACGCGACGATCTGCATGGGGATCAACGATTCGATTTATGATTCGGCGAAACACACCGTCGTCTCGAACGCGAGCTGCACGACTAACTGTCTCGCACCCCTGGCCAAGGTCTTGCATGATAATTTCACGATCGTGAACGGCTTCATGAGCACGATCCACAGTTACACGAACGACCAGCGCATCCTTGATCTGCCGCATGAAGATTTGCGGCGCGCGCGGGCGGCGGCGCTCAGCATCATTCCGTCGAGCACCGGCGCGGCGAAAGCGATCGGCGAAGTGCTGCCCGCACTCAAAGGGAAATTGAATGGCGGGGCGTTCCGTGTACCGACGCCCGATGGCTCCGTGACAGATTTCACCGCGATCCTCGAGAAGGACGCGACCGTCGAGTCAATCAACGACGCGTTCAAGAAGGCCGCGAGCGATCCGAGTTACAAGGATGTGCTCGAGTTCAGCGACGAACCGCTCGTTTCGCAGGACATCGTGGGCAATCCACACTCCTGCATTTTCGACAGCAAACTGACGATGGCGCAGGGCAAGTTCGTGAAGGTCGTCGGCTGGTACGATAACGAATGGGGCTACAGCAATCGCTGCGTCGAGATGTTGGAGATGATCGCGAAGTAGCCCTCTGCTCGAGCAAGCATGAGCAAACTTTCGCTCCGCGATCTCGGCGTCCGCGGGAAACGCGTGCTGGTGCGTGTTGATTTCAACGTGCCGACCGAAGAGCGCGAGGGCGAAATCGTCGCGACCGATGACACGCGCATTCGCGAGAGTTTGCCGACGATCAATTACCTGCGCGCGCAGGGCGCGAAAACAATTTTGATGGCGCATTTCGGTCGGCCGAAGGGCAAGCCAGTCGAGAAATATTCGCTCCGGCCGGTTGGGATGCTGCTGCACGACTTGATCGGCCATCCGGTCATCTTCAGCCACGATTGCATCGGGGCCGACGCTGAGGCCATCGTCGCGCATATGCAGGATAGCGACGTTGTGCTTCTGGAAAATGTTCGCTTCTACGCCGGTGAGGAAGCGAACGATCCGATGTTCGCGGAATCACTCGCCAAGTTGGGCGACCTTTACGTGAATAACGCTTTCGGCGCCGCGCATCGCGCTCACGCTTCGACTGCCGGTATTACGAAATTCGTTAGGCAATCCGCCATGGGTTTCCTGATGGAAAAAGAGCTGAAGTATCTGCATGAAGAACTCGCGCAACCGGCCCGACCGTTCCTCGTTATCATGGGCGGCTCGAAAGTTTCCGACAAGATTAGCGTGATCAAAGCCTTGCTTGAAAAGGCGGACACCATCCTGATCGGCGGCGCGATGGCGAACACGTTCTTCCAGGCTCAGGGCATTCCGATTGGGAGCAGCCGCGTCGAGTCCGATAAGCTTGATCTCGCGCGCGAGTTGCTTGATCTCGCGAAAGCGAAGGGCGTGAAGTTTCTCCTGCCGATCGATGTCCTGGAGACTAACGAGATCAAGGCCGGCGCCGAGACACGTCAGAGCAATCTTCTTTCGCCCAACAACGGTGTAGCTGATGGCTGGCAGGCGGTCGATATCGGCGGCGCGACAATGGATCTTTTCAAAGACGAGATCGAGAAAGCGAAGACCATTTTGTGGAATGGTCCGGTCGGTATTTTCGAAATTCCGGATTTCGCCTGCGGCACAATGGTGATCGCCGAAGCGCTCGCGCAATCCGACGCCACAACGATCATCGGCGGGGGCGATTCCGTGACGGCCGTGAAACAAGCGGGATTGGCCGATAAGATGACATTCATCTCGACCGGCGGCGGCGCGTCGCTGGAGCTGATCGAAGGTAAGGAATTGCCCGGCGTCGCGGCGTTGAGTGACAAATGAAACAGCGCGCCTCACGAACTCTCATGCGAAAGAAAATCATTGCCGCTAACTGGAAAATGAACATGACTCAGAGTGAGTCGGAAGCGTTTATCACAACGTTCCTGCGCGAGATTGGCGACCTGAGCGAAGTGGAGATCGTCATCATTCCGCCGTTCACCGCGATCCCAAGAGTTTCGGGTCTGCTCACTCAGACGCAGAACGTGAAAGTAGGCGCGCAGAACATGTATTGGGAACGCGGCGGCGCTTTTACCGGCGAGATCAGCCCGGCGCTCTTGCGCGATCTTTTCGTGCGCTACGTCGTGCTCGGGCACAGCGAACGGCGCGCGCTTTTTGACGAGACGGATGAAATCGTCAATCGCAAAGTACACGCTGCGCATGAGGCGGTCATTCGCCCGATCGTCTGCGTCGGGGAAACGCTCGAGCAACGCGAGAAAGGCGACGTTGAAAAGATTCTATCGCGGCAACTACGCGGCAGTTTGGCCGGGCTGGAACCGAAGGAATTGCAGGAAACGGTTGTCGCCTACGAGCCGGTCTGGGCCATTGGCACCGGCAGAACCGCGACCGCTGAGCAGGCGCAAGAAGCGCACGCCTTTATCCGCAAGACGCTGCGCGAAATATCAGATGACGCGACCGCCGAGAAAATACGCATTCAATACGGCGGCAGCGTGAAGCCAGACAACGCGCGCACGCTCATGTCGCAGCCCGACATCGACGGCGCGCTCGTCGGCGGCGCGAGCCTCGACCCGCGCAGCTTCGCGCAGATCGTGCAGGCTGGTCTGCCTAACGAGTCGAGTTAGTTGCCGCCTGGCGTCGGCGCGAGCGCGTAGGCTTCGACCAAACCCGTCCCAGTCGGCGTCGCGCCAACCCCGCGCACGATCGTCGTGTACCCGCCAGGGGCGAGTGTTTGCAGAACGGCCGATTCGAGCGGATTGCTCGGCGGGATGGTTGTGGCCTCGATCGCGACTACGTCTGGATTGTCCTGCCAGTTATCGTTGAAATCGATCTGTGTTCCCTGCGCGTCGACGAGGGTCAGCGTCGGATTGCCTAACGGATTGGGGACGCCAGGACCCGCGAGCGAAGGCCCAATCGCGCGCACCAGCACACGCTGCGAGCCGTCGCCGGAAACGATGAAGCCACCGATCAGGATGTTATCACCGGTCTGCACGTTGGACCGCGTGGAGATGTTGAGAATGCTCGCGCCCGGGCCGCTGTCGAGATCGTAAACTTCCACCAATCCGATGCCGCCGGTTCCCCCCGCGCCGCGAATGACCGCGGTATAGCCCACGCCGGTGCTGGTTGCGGGCAGTGTGGTCAGAATCACCGACTCGTTGGGCTCGGTCGGCGCGAACTGGGAATCGACGATCTCCTGTTCGTTAGGCGCATCTCCCCAGTTGTCGTTGAAGGAAAGGAGCGTGTTGGTACTGTCGTACAGCTCAAGAGTTGGATCGGCCAGTACGTTCGTTAGGTCGAGGCCTGCGAGCGAGGGTCCGATGGCGCGAACGACGACGCGTTTCGGCGCATCCCCCCGCAGGATGAAGCCGCCGATCAGCGCGTCGTCCCCCGTGCCGTCCACGGCGCGGGTGGAAATGTTGGCGAGATGCGCCGGGTAACTGATCATGGTCACGACAAACGATTGCGACGCGCTCGCGCCGTCGACATCGGTCGCGGTGACGGTGATGGTCGCGCTCCCCAATTGCTTCGGCGTGATGAGCAGGTTGGTCCCACTCACTTGCACCGTGGCCAGCGCCGGCTGAGCGCTCGACGCCGTGAAAGTGAGCGACGGAATGATACTGATGCCCGGAATGGAGATGAGGTTTTCCGGCGCGACCAAGTTCGGCGACGTGTAATTCCGCAATGGCAATGAATCGAAGGGAACGCCGAAATTGAAGCGTGGGACTGCCGCGATTGCGTCCGCCACTGTCATACCGTCTCCGATGACGCGGCCGAAGACGGTAAATCCGCCGTTGGTTGTGTCGAGATTGTTAGGCGGGCCACCGTTGTCCGCGAGATTGATGAACCACTGGCTCGTTGCGCTGTCCGGTTGCATATCGATTTTGGCCATCGCGATCGTGCTGCGGGTATTGGAAATCCCGGGCTCGTTGTCGACTGGATCAAAGGTCAGCACCGCGGTTGCCAGGATGTGCGCCGGGTCAGAGGGATTGACCGTCGCAACGTATCCGCCGCTCTGAATGACGAACTCCGGGATGGCGCGATGAAAAAAGAGAGGTGCCGGCGTGTTAGTTGTCGGATCGTTAGGGAAATAGCGGCCTTCGTTGATGTAGCGGAGAAAGTTGGCCACGGTGAGCGGCGTTCTCAGGTCGTAGAGCGCCACGTCGATCTCGCCCAGCACCGTTGTTAGGCGGACGGACGTCGTATCCGGGTCGGTGAAAAAATTCGCGAGATCGATAACGTCGGCTGGGGCGCCGCGATAGAGCGTCGCGGCGGGAATCGCGGCCGTGACGGTGGGCGGAACGTTTTGCGACCAGGCGCTTAGCGGAAGAGCAATTATTGAAAGGAAAAGAGAGAAGCGGGCGGCGGGCATGGCGGCAACCACTACTTTATTTTCCGCCGCGCTCAAGCGTCGCGACCTACTTCTTGATCTCAAGATAACTGCGCGACCGCACTTGGTTGGTGCCCGGCTGCAGTTCTTCGATCCGCATCTGTTTCAAGAACCAGCGACCATCGATTTTCTGCGCGGAAACAACTTCGAAGCGTTTCGCGATATGGCCATTTCGATCGTAGCCTTCCATCCGCATCATCGCGCCGCTTTCCTTGTCCACCCAGAGTACAACGGTCGAGTACGGCGAGTCGCGCGACGGCGCCGCTAAGCGCAGCTTCCAACAATCCCGGGTGCGAATGTCTTCCGCACCGATGACCTGCGCGTTTGGCCAATAGAGAAACTTCAACGCGAGTTCGCCGTAGGTGATCCCGGTTCCGCCGATCCTTTCGTCCAGGCGCGAGGCGGAGAATTTTTTCGTGCTGTTTTCGGTCACCAAATCGAGGCGCGAGCCGTTCTCTCCGAGCCGCAGCTGCAACACTTCGGGTGGATTTGCAAAGGTGTAGCGAATCACCGGCCCGGTTTGCGTCATCCGAAAGGGAATCACCGTTGCTTCGATGCGGAGCTGTCCTTCGAGGTCGAGTTGTTGCCCTGATTGTTGCAACCGCACCTGGCTGAGAATTTCGTCGGCGGCTGGTGGCGGATCGGCAGCGGCTATCGCGACGAAGGCGGTGAAGACGAGCGCACACCAACGATTCTTAATCACTTGTTTCGCTCTGGCGCGCTTCTTATCGTGCCGCACTGCCGGAAGCGCTGCGGTTCCATGGATCAAACGCTGTTTCATCTTATTAACGAGCGATGGACGAATCCGGCCCTCGACTTGTTCATGGCCGCGCTCAGCAATGTCGATATCTGGAAGCCGGTGATCCTCCTGCTCGTGCTGTATGCGTTAATTTTTCGCGGATTCAAGGGACGGGCGCTCGTTTGCTGCGTCGCCATCGCACTTTTCGTGACGGGCAATCTGACCGTGGGAGTGTTGAAGACATTCGTCGATCGTCGCCGGCCGAAGCAGGTGCAACGCGTGCGAATGGTCGAGCTGCAAGCCGCGCGGCCGGAATTTCTCACGCTCTTCAGAAGACCGACGATTCGCTATTCCTCCGAGCGCGACCGCAACCGGTCCGGCCCATCATTTCCCTCAGGCCACGTGACGAACAACGTCACCATCGCCGTGCTCCTCGCGCTTTTTTTCAGGCGCTGGGGCTGGCTTTATTTCTTCGTCGCGGCGGCGATCGGCTATTCGCGAATTTATCTTGGCGCGCATTGGCCGAGCGACGTGCTGGCAACGATTTTCCTGGCCGCAGGTGAAACGCTTCTCCTCATCGCGCTGATCGAGGCCTTCTGGCGTTGGAGCGCGGCGCGCTGGGCGCCGGAAGTTTTTGCGCGACATCCGCGGCTCGTCGGAGACGGCCACCTATGAGCACGACACGCGCAGTTTGGCTTTTCATTTTAGCGCTGACAGCGATCCGGCTCGCGCTCTTGAACGCGACCCAGCTCTCGCCGGACGAAGCGTATTACTGGATGTGGTCGCAGCGCCCCGCGCTCTCCTATTTCAGCAAAGGTCCTGGGGTGGCGTTCGTCATTCGCTCCAGCACCGCGATTTTTGGCGACAACGAATTTGGCGTCCGTTTTTGGAGTCCGCTTCTCGCGGCGGGCACGAGTCTGCTGCTCTATTATTTTGCGCAGCGCCTGTTCAGCGCCGCGGCTGGGTTCTGGGCGGTGGTCACGCTCAATGTAACGCCAATCTTCAACCTCGGCGGCGTTGTTATGACGATCGATCCGCTCTCGGTCTTCTTTTGGGTAGCGGCGTTTTACGCCTTTTGGATCGCGCTTGAGAAAAGCCCAGAGTTTTCATGGTGGTGGCCATTTACCGGGTTGCTGATCGGTCTCGGGTTTCTCTGCAAATTTACCAACGCGCTCGAGCTGATCTCGATCCTTCTGGTGCTCGCTGTCACGCAGCGACTTCGGAAAGAATTTCGACGGCCCAATCTCTACCTGCTGCTCGCGGTTTTCGCGCTCTGCACGATTCCGCCGATCATTTGGAATTCGCAGCATGCCTGGATCACGTTGGCCCACTTAAAATCGCGCGGCAGCCTCGATCAATCCCTCGGCTTTCATCCGGTCGAGTTACTTTCTTTTCTTGCCACGCATTTCGCGACTTATTCGCCGCTCCTCTTTCTCGGGCTGGCTTGGGCGGTAATCGGCAGTTGGAGCCGCGCGCGGCAACAGTTCAAAGTCCTTTACCTTACTTGGTTCGGGCTGCCGGTTCTTTTTCTCTACGCCCTCCTCTCGATTAACAAAGCCGCCGCGCCAAACTGGGATGGCCTTGCCTTTCTCAGTCTCGGTCTGCTTGCGATTTCCTATTGGCGGGAGCGGGCGGCGGCGCGCCGGACCGTTAGAATTTGGGCAACCGCCGCGGTCATTATTGGCCTTTCGATGAGTCTGCTTCTCGTTAGTCTGATGGTGAGCGACAGACCGATCAGGCGCCACGGCCGCGATCCAATGGACAGGCTCCGCGGTTGGCGCGTCACTGCGGAAGCGATCGCAAGAGTGCGGGGTGATTTCGAAAGGAGAATTGGGCAACCGGTTTTCCTGATCGCCGCCGACCGCGATCGCGCCTCCGAGCTTGCGTTTTACCTGCCGGAGAAGCGCGCCGCGCAACCCGGGCATCCGCCAGTTTACATTCCCGAATCGCAAGACATTCAAAATCAATTTTCGTTCTGGCCGCGCTACGATGAATTCGCGCCCCTCCCGCCGAACGCGGTGGGCGATCCGAACGAAGTTTACACCGAGGAGCAGGGGATAAATCTCTTCACCGGCCGGAATGCCTTATTTATTCAGGATGGCCGAAAAGAGTACGCGCCGCGCAACATTCGCCGCGCCTTTCAACGGACCGAGCAAATCGCGATCATCGAAGTGCGCGTTGGCAACCGGCTCCTGCGCGAACTGCAAATTTACGCCTGCTACGATTATCATACTCTCCCGCTATGAATGACGTTTCCTCGGCGCCGACGGTCTCCGTCGTTGTGCCGCTCTATAACGAGGAGGAAAATGTGCCGCTTCTCCAGACGGAGTTGGCGGCCGCGCTCGCGGGCGTCAGTCACGAAATCATTTTCATTGACGATGGCTCGACGGACCGAACGCTGGCCTGCGTAACGAACGCGCCGGAAGTGCGCGTTCTCCGTTTCGAAAAAAACGCCGGCCAAAGCGCCGCCCTCTATGCCGGTGCAAATGCCGCGCGCGGCGCGATCGTTGTCCTGATCGATGGCGACCTGCAAAATGATCCCGCCGACATTCCGCGCTTGTTGGCGGAAATCTACCGCGGCGCCGATCTCGTCTGCGGTTATCGCGCGCAACGTAAAGACACCCTGGTGAAACGCCTAACGAGCCGGATCGCCAACTTCGTCCGCAGCCGTTTTACCAAAGACGGCGTGCGCGATACGGGCTGCACCTTGAAAGCGATGCGGCGGGAATGCGTGCGCACACTGGTGCCGTTCAAAGGCATGCACCGGTTCATTCCCGCGCTCGTCAAGGGCGCCGGCTACCGGCTGGTCGAAATCCCGGTGAATCATCGTGCGCGCCGATTTGGTCAGAGCAAATACGGCCTCGGCAACCGCGCCGTCCGCGCGACGGTGGATATGTTTGGCGTGCGTTGGCTGCTCTCTCGGCAGTTGCGTTACAAAGTGTCGGACTAAAAATTCAGCGACCGACAAGCTATGGTCCCGGCGAAGCAGAGCCGGCCGGACTCGCTGGCGGAACGACCGGCGCGCCCGCTGGCACGACTCCAATCGCAGCCGCGGCGGCAGAGGGCGAAGATGGACTTTCGACCTGCGCGACGGTGCCTTGCGGGGCCGGGTTCAATTGCGCTTTTGCATCGGCCACGGCTGCCTTGGCAGCAGCTTTTGCCGGGACCGGCATAGCCGTCTTGGTGGCGGCCGATGTTTTCATCAACTCGCGCCGCACAGCAGAATCAGGTGTCCCTTTCTGCGCGTAAAGAACCGAGAGCACTAGCGTGATAATAAAAAAGATGCTGGCCAGCCAGGTAGTGATCGTGGTCAGAACATTGGTGGTTTGCGCGCCAAAAATGTTTTCCGTCACGCCTCCGCCAAAGGCCGCGCCGAGTCCCTCGCTTTTCGGGCGCTGCATCAGGATGACGAGCATCATGAGCACGGCGACGAGCGCCTCGACCACGAGCAGGAAGTTGATCAATATCGCCATTGGGACGGGGAATATCGCCAACGCGGCGGATTTGTAAACGCGGAAGGTGTGGGCCGCTTCGTGATTAGCGCACCGGCACTTTGCGATGAACCCAGACGCTATTCACCATGCCCAACCCAAACATGATCATTAACGCAAACGACCCGCTATAACTGATCAATGGCAACGGCACGCCTGTGATCGGCAGGATCGAGATAGTCATTCCAACATTTTGGAAGATGTGAGTGAAAATCAGTGTTGTAATTCCGATCACCAGTAGCGTGCCAAAGAGATCGCCGGCGGTGAAGGCGACGAAGAGACACGTCAGCAAAAGCAGCGCAAAAGCGCTCAGCAACATGATTCCGCCGACAAAGCCCCATTGTTCGCCGATCGCCGAGAAGATGTAATCGTTATGCACCGCGGTCGCGGGCAGGAAGCCAAGCTCGATTTGCGTGTTCGGTGCTTTGAATCCCTTGCCCGACCACCCGCCCGAACCAATCG
>Ga0209863_10001241_pt1 | contig 10207 bp, 8 predicted proteins | sample OrgsoiDNA2013046_FD_185796 | JGI IMG/M metagenome (GOLD analysis project Ga0209863, IMG submission 185796) | Permafrost soil microbial communities from the Arctic, to analyse light accelerated degradation of dissolved organic matter (DOM) -... | ecosystem: Environmental > Terrestrial > Soil >...
CCGGCTGCGACCCCGCAACGTTGACCGAAGAACCCGCCCCATACTGCAACAACCCAAACCCAAGCACCAGGCCCAGCGCCCAGATTCCCACCAGAATCAGCAAAGAAATCGGCCCGTAGAATCCGAACAGACCTTCTCTCGCCTTGCGCGAGGGCACGAGCCCGGTTCCCAGTCTCCAAAGCCTCCATGAAGACCTGTAGAAAAGCCGGGTCAGCCGAAACCGTCGCGTTACCCGCCGCGGCAGAATGATCGCCTCAAATGCATCCCAGATCACAATCAGAATCAGGGCCAGCCCAACCGCAAATACACCCGGCGCAGGAATCATCCCCAGATTGTATCGGCAGATCCCTCATGAGGAGCAAAGAACAAAACCTGAGTGAATGGAAGCCGCTCGAACCGCAACCACTGCCCAATTTGGCGGACTCGCTTTTGGCAGAGCCCATCCCGCAGGATCGTGGTATTCTCTCTGCCGAGCCTCTGTGCCCCGGCGCTCTAGTTTTCAGCCCGTCTTTATGCCAAAACCGCTTTTTATTTTCGGGTCCGATTCACGACCAAACCTGGGTCCTTTGGAGCAGCGGTTGCTCCAGGAGCTATGGTCTCGCGGAAGTGCCACCGTGCGGGAGTTGGTTGAGGATGGTCAAATCCGGCAGGCATATACGACGGTGATGACGACAGTGGATCGCCTCTACAAAAAAGGCATGCTGGATCGGGCTGCCGAAGGTAGGGCATTTCGCTATACCCCTCGGCAGACGCCCGGCGAGTTCCAGAGAGTCGCGGTGTTCGACGGCATCAGACAGTTGCTCGGGTCGGGCGCGGCATCCGCCTTGCCGCTCTCCTATTTGGTCGATGCGCTAAGCACCCACGATGCCCAACTCCTCGACGAATTGCAGCTCTTGGTTGAGACGAAACGGCAGGAACTTCAGAACCGTAGCATCCGGGATCCCCGCCATGGCGCTCAAGAAGAAGGGACCCGAAAGAGCAGGAAGCGCAGCCCCAATTCCCAGGAGCAACCATGATGTTTGCGCTCCGCGGAATCGCTGTCTCGCTCACTTTTTTTGTCCTGCTGTACTGCCTGCTGTCGGCTCTGGTTGTTGTGGGATGGCGTTCGCTGAAGCTGTTTCGCGTTTCAGAACGCAGGCTGGCGGCGTTGCTCTTTGGGCTGCGGGTTCTTCCCTTGGCCGCTGCCCTATTTGTCACGCTCGGTCTGGTTGTGCCGTCGTTTCAATTGCTCGAGCCCCGCTCGATTGACGAAGGCACGGGCGCTGCGCCCCTCGCATTTGGTATTTTTGCCCTCCTGCTGCTTTCGGTCGGCTTCTGGCGCGTGTTCGCCGCCCTGGTATCCACATCTCGCCTGGTGACCCGCTGGTCGCAGGATGCGCGAGTTCTCGCGGAGCCGCTGTGCGTTACCGTTCTCTCCGCACGCGACGCTCCGCCGCTCACTTTGGTCGGGTTGCGCAACGCCAGAGTATTGGTCTCTGAATCCGCCCTGTCCCGTCTCACTCAGGACGAATTGCGCGTCGCCCTGGAGCACGAACGCTCGCACCTGCGTTCCCACGACAATCTGAAAAAACTTCTTTTCCGCTTTTGCCCCTTCCCCGGCATGCGTAAGCTGGAAACCGCCTGGTCCCAGTCCGCGGAGCTGGTGGCAGACCATGCCGCCGTCTCCAGCCTGGAAGATGCTGTAGCCCTCGCCTCAGCTTTGATCGCCCTGTCCCGCCTGCTGCTGCCCGTCGAACCTGATCTTGTCTGTACTGTGGGATTCGTCACCGGTTCCGTTAACGTTCGGGTCACGCGCCTTCTGGCATGGGAAGAGGCCGGCCAGTCCTCGCGGCCTCCAACCCGCCCCTGGTACCTGATTGCCCCGGCGATCGTGACCCTCTTGTTCATTTGCCTAAGCTACGGCTCAGCCCTGGCGCTCACTCACGAAGCGACCGAGTGGCTGGTTCGTTAACTTCACCAACATCCCCTTCCGGAAGGTAATTCCCACCACGTGCTTGGCATTCTCCGCCAGATCCTTAGCCTTGCGCAGCGCCCGGTTTTAGTTCCCGTCCGCCCAATCCTCCACTATCGCTGGTAGTAGTTGACAACGCGCGGTAGTCTCGTTGAACCATTGGGGAATCTCGCATCAGATTTACTCCAAGAGGGGCTGGCTGGTACCAGGAGTACCGGGCCAGTCCCGCTTTTAGAACTTCGCTCCACGCGAATTGCGGGTGAAATGGCGAAGCGATTTGCGGCCCGGATTCACGGATCCCTGCTCGTTTGGGATCACGCACAAGTTGCTTGCCGATTATCGCGATCGGCACGCGATGCGGCGGGGCAGTTCCTCCCACGGCGCTGCCCCTTCGCAACCTTTCCGGCCCGTCGTTGCATTGCTCAATTTTGCCGTGTTGGCAATGGGTCGGCATCCCCTTCGGGAGGGAGGGGTGCCGCCCCTCTTTTTTTGCACGCCTTCAAACAAGTCACGACACAAGACTGCAACAATCCGCCCTGCGTCATCTGAGGTATTAAGCCAAGGGAAAAGTTTGGTGGACCTGGTCAGGATCGAACTGACGACCTCTTCCATGCCATGGAAGCGCGCTCCCAGCTGCGCCACAGGCCCACTTGTTGGAGGGTGAATCAATTCTCGCGCAGGGGCGAGGTTTCCGTCAAACCGCTAACGGGTACGTTGGTGCGTTGCAATGAACTTGATGCAGACGGGGGTGGGGACTTTGAGGGTATCTCCGGTGGGGGTGAGGTGGCCGGTTTTGGGGTTGATGGTGAAGGCTACGATGTTCCCGGATTCTTGGTTGGCTACGAAGAGGCGGGTGCCGGTGGGGTCGATTTGGAAGTTACGGGGGGTCTTGCCCTGGGTGGGGACGTCCTGGATCGAGGTCAGCTTGCCCGTTTTCGCATCTACGGCGAAGACTGCGATGCTGTTATGGCCGCGATTGGAGGCGTAGACGAATTTGCCATTGGGGAGGACTTCGATTTCGGCGGTGTCGTTCTGTCCGGAGGAGCCGGCGGGGAGGGTGGAGACAGTCTGCACGGAGTGCATGGTTCCGGTTTTGGGATCGAAGTCCAAGGCGTTGATGGTGGAGGTTAATTCGTCAACCACATAGGCGTGTTGGCCGTCGGGATGGAAGGCGAGGTGGCGGGGGCCGGCGCCGGGTTCGATTTTGGCGAAGGGGGGATCGTTCGGAGTGAGCTGGCCGTTGGCGGCGTCGAAGTGGTAGACGAGGAGTTCGTCCAAACCTAAATCGGCGACGACGGCGAAGCGGTTGTCGGAAGTAACTGCGATCCAGTGGGCGTGCGGGCCTTCCTGACGGTCATGGTTCGGGCCGGCGCCGGTGTGCTGGACGAAGCTGGTGGCGTCTCCGAGGCGGCCATCGTGCTGGATCGGGAAGACGGCAACATTGCCGCCGGTGTAGTTGGCAACCAGTACGAATTTGCCGGTTTTGTCGATCGAAATGTAGCAGGGGTCGGCACCGCGAGAAGGGACTTGGTTGAGGAAGGTGAGCTTGCCGGTTTGTGGATCGACGGCGAAGGCGCTAACACCGCCGCTGGATTGGCCCTGATATTTTTGGACTTCGTTGACGGCGTAAAGGAAGTGGTGATTGGGGTCCAGGGTGACGAAAGACGGATTCTCTGTTTCCGCAGCCAGGCCGAGAGGGGTCATCTTGCCGGTGCTTGCGTCATAGCGGTAGGCGTAGATGCCTTTGCTTTCGCCGGTGGTGTAGGTGCCGACATAGGCTAGATAAGAGTCGGCTGAGGCGAAGGAGGAGAGCGAGAGCAGGAGGGCAATGACGCAGTTGCGCATGTTTTCGCAGGACCTTTCTGATTTATGGCGAGCGTGACCGTTGCCATTTTAGCCTGAATTGCTGGGATCGAGCGTGGCAGCAGCGGAAGCAACAAAGGAAAGCAACAGCGGGTCCCTCCACTGCGGTCGGGATGACAGGCTTTTTTGGAGCGTTCCTCCATCTGCAAGCTTTGTTGTTGCAGATTCCTCCCGCTGGTCGGAATGACAAGTCCTTAGTTTTGGCGGTTGGCTTGAATTGTTGGGATCGAGCGTGGCAACAGCGGAAGCAACATAAGGAAAGCAACAGCGAGTCCCTCCACTACGGTCGGGATGACAAGTTTTTAGTTTTAAGGACGGGAGTCGATCTCCTTTTGCGTGTCGAGGCGTTCAACTTGGCGAACGTTGGCAAATTGAGTATTCTTGGGGCGATGAAACTCTTGTCTCTCAGGGCCCCTCTTCCGGCGATTACGATACTGCTGATCGCTTCCGCTACGGCGCAGATCACGGTTGTTCCTTCGTCGAATGCCGCGCCTGTTTCTTACGCTTCCTTGACGGAAGTGAATGGTGTTCTTTCGGAGCTGAATCAGGCTTCGCAGACGATCACGGGGGACCTGGGTAAACTGAGAGTGGAAAAGTGGAAGACGGACGGAGATAGCAAGCGTCAGTCGCTGGCCAATGTGGAATCGATTCAGCGCAACTTGCAGTCGGCGCTGCCGGGGATGGTGTCGCAGCTTAGTGCTGCGCCGGATAGTCTGAGCCAGACATTCAAGGTGTACCGGAACGTGGGCGCGCTTTACGATGTTTTGGCGAATCTGGCGGAATCGGCTGGAGCCTTCGGATCGAAGGACGAGTTCCAGAACCTGAGCAATGATGCGAGCAGCATCGAGAAAGCCCGGCGCGACCTGGCCGACCGCATGGACAAACTGGCGGCGGCCAAAGATACTGAACTGGCCAACCTGCATACCCAAGTCCAGGCATTGCAAGCGGCCACGCCTCCGGCGCCTCCGACGAAGATCGTGATTGATGACAATGAGAAGCCGAAAAAGCCGGTCAAGAGAAAAGCGGCGAAGCCGGCGGTGGTTCCCGTTGTTCCGAAAGCTGATGCTGGAAAACCTGCTGCGCCGGCGCCTCCGAAGCCGCAGTAGGAGCGGGGTTCGATTCTGATTTCCTTCGATCCTTTTCAAACCACACCTCGCGGCCGGGGCGGCCGCGGCCACGCGAGCTGAGGCTGAAAGCGCTGTAGAGGCTCCCGAGGACGTGGAGGCAAGTGCCGGCGATGGTGACGGCGGCTAAGGTAGGGTGATCCATGGCCGAGGTTGTAGACTCTTCGAGACGCACTGAATCTTGTTGGGCACTCAAATAGAAGCCAAGGAGCATGTCGTGAATCGTGTACCGGAAGCAGGATTGGTTCTCGTGCCAGGCGGCACGCTCATTACCGCAACTCCCGAGGAGGGGCGGGCCCTGGCGCTGACGATGGCTCGCCATATGATTCACAACATCCAGCCCGACCAGGATGTTCTGAACGCGGGCCGGCCACAGTACGCGGCGAATGCGGTCAGTCTGATGGCCGCCAGTCAAGTGGTTGCCATCGAGTTTCAGACGATTGCCGCGGCTAACAATTACTGGCGCGTGAGCAGGATTGGTTGAAAGCTTTTTGAGAGCGCAGTTCAGGCTTAAAAGCCAGAGACCCTCGCGGCCGGGTGCGGTCGCGGCCACGCGAGCGTAAATCACTGGGGGTAGACGCTCACGAGCGCGGACCACGCGGACGTGGGCACTGGGCGCGGGATTCGGTTTCTCTATTTCCGGAACTCTAGATTGAGGGCGGTTTTTTCTGCTCCTCTTCCTGGCGCTTCTTTTGTTCTTGCTGCTGGCGTTTTTGTTCCTCTGGAGTGGGGGGGCGCGGAGTGTTCCGAGGAGCGTCGGCGCGAGGAGGCGCGGGATTGTTGGGGCGATCGGGTTGTGAAGGGCGTTCCGTTTGTGGGCGCTCGGGTTGCGGCGGTCTATCTGTTGGCGGACGATCTGCCTGAGGACGATCGGGTTGACGGCGGTCCGGCTGGGGCGGTTGCGCTGGGGCTGGCGGGTGCTCGTTCCTGGCTGGAGGCTCGGCGGGCCGATTTGTCTCCGGCCGCGGAGGCTCGGGCCGTGACGGCGGATTGGGTTCGGGACGGTTGTTCGGTTGGGGACGATTCGGCTCAGGCGCCGAGGGGCGGTCGTTGCGCGGCGGAGCGGGCCTATCCGGAGCGGGCGGATTGGCAGGCTGAGGGCGATTGGTGTCTGGGCGATTGGGTTGCGGGTTGGGTTGTGGCCGATTGGCTTCCGGTGCGGGCGGGCGGTCATTGCGCGCTGGCTGATCTGGGCGCGCGGGCGTAGCAGCCGGATTCAGGGGTTGTGGCCGATTGGCTTCGGGACGTGCGGGCTCGGGTCGATTGTTTTCGGGGCGAGTTGGCACGGGACGATTCGCTGGCGGCGGTGCTGGCTGATCTGGCGGCCGGTTGGCAGCTGGATTGGCTGCGGGCTGATTGGGTTGATTCGGCTGATTAGCGGGCTGGCTGGGACGCGCGGTGTTCGCCGGATTGGCTGCGGCCTGGGATCCCATGTTGGGGGTGCCTGGTTTTCCTGGGGGAGCCTGCTTAACGGCTGGCCGGGCGGAGTTGGCTGGGCGTAGATCCTGAACTTCGCGGCGGGCCAGGGGCTCGCCGGGATGCTGGGCAAGGGCTTGTTGCTGTTTCGCAAACGCAACAGGGGGAGGCGGCGGAGTCGCCTTGGCGATAACCTGGCGGTTGGCGACGGCTGCGGGTGGCGCGGCCACGCGGTTGGCGGTGGAGGCGCGAGAGCCGAAGACGCTTTGCTGAGTTGGGGCAACAGCAACTCTGGCGGTCATGGGAGCCGAAGCGATCTGCTGGGCATTGACCGCGACCGCGGCACGGTTCACGGGCTGGGCGCTGGTGAAAGCCTGTTGCGGAACAGCGGTGACAGCGCCGCGGACGTTGCGGTTGGCGTAATTGACGTTGGTGATGGTTGTTGTTTTGTTGTTAACGATCGTGGTGTTGTAGACGTTGGTGATGGTGGTGTTGTTGACCGTTGTATTGCTAACGTTGACGCGGTTTACGTATTCGCGGCTGACGCGATACGAGGGGACGTAAACTTCCCGGGGCGCAAGCGGGAACCAGCCGACGTTGGCACCGAAGCCGCCTCCACCGCCGCCGCCGATGAAAACCACCAGAGCGGGGGCGTAGACGGGGCGAACGGCGACCGGTCCGGCCACCCAACCCCAGCGATTGTCGACGTCGACCCAGCGTCCATAATGGAACGGGGCATAGCCCCAGGAAGCGTCATCGACCCACGTCCATCCCCACGGGGAGATCCAATCCCAGTGTCCATCGTGGTAGGGAGCCCAGTCGGCGGAGACGCGATTGGGGAACCAGACGTGACCGTATTCGGGGTTGTCGCGCCAGTCGCCGTTGTCGTCGAGGTCGTCGTAACCCACCATGTCATGCGAGACGTACTGGGCGGAGCGTGAGTTTTCGTAGCGATGGTCGCGGGTATAGGCCCAGTTGTCGAAAGCGTCGGGGCCACCGATTTGGACGACGTCGGCGCGAAGCTGGTCGGCGCCGGAGAAGGTGGCACGCTGGCCGGCGTGGACGGTGAAGTTCTGGCCGTTGCCGGTAGACTCGCCTTCGCCCTGGCGGACACTGACGACAGTGTAGGTGCCGTCTTCGCTGGCTTCAATGCGATAGCTGCCGCTCTGGAAAATGGAAAATGCCTGATTGGGGGTGTCGACTTCAAAGACATCGTCATGATCGAGGCGGCGCACGTTGATGTTGAGAGATCCCGATGTGAGCTGGAGCTGGGCGGTGCGGTCGTCCAGATTGAGGAACGAGAAACCGGTGTTGGCGCTAAGGCGGATTACAGCGGAGCCGAGTTGGAGTTCGGCGCGAGAATTGTTGTCGGCCCAGAGTTTGTCGCCGGTGGTCATGGGGCGGTTGGGGACGGCCTGCACCCATTCGGATTCGCCGGCGGGCTGGAAGGAGACGGAACCTTCCATGTAACCGAGGCGGGCGACGCGGCTGGGGGGATCCTGCTGCTGGTCGTCACTGGACTGGGCGTCGTATTGAGGAGCGGCATGCATGGGGAGGACAGCGGCCGCGAATGCGAGTATGAGAGCGGCGGCGAGGCGGCTCAGGGTTTTGTTGTTCACGTATGAGAACATAGCGATTATTCGCTTCATGGCGGATCCTCTATCTTTCTTACTTCCTTAAAACTTTGTCGTTGCCCGGCTCGAAGTGGGACTCCAGGTGCGGACGGTCGGTTTTTGCGCCGCGCATCTCAAGGCGCTTTCTTTCCAAGCGTTGGATGCGGTCTTGGCCCAAGCCAAGCGCCTGGTTTAGCTGGAGCTTTACAGAGAAAGCCGTGTAGGGCGGGACCGGGAACTCTGTACTGAGGATGGTGGCTGGGGGTAGGCTGCGTCTGAGCAAAAGGGCTCAGCGGCGGGTGAGGGGTTTGTACGGAGAGTACGTAGGCGAACAAAAAGCGAATCTGCTAGAATCTGCCGTTATGGCTCGCCGTCCGGATCCTGTGATGCAAGAAGTTTTGACGGTGAAGGACCTAAGGGAACTGCAACGGCATTTGTCCCTCCTCAGCGCCTCGCACGTGAAGGAGTTTTACAACCAGGCGCATCGGGAATGTTGTCTGCACGAGAGAGGGTGTCCGAGCGCGCGGTCGATGCAGCAGTTGGTGCAGGCGTGGAAGCAATTGCGGAAGTGCCGATGAGTTTGCGGGGAAGGGTTTACGGATGCCATATCTGGAACAGGCAATCTTTGGTTGGGTTGTCGACGGCGACGGCTGCGGCGTATCCCTGGGGAGCTGGGATGTCATGCAGGCGCCAGTTGGAGGGCATTTCTGGAGAGTTCCGAATGCGAAGAAGAGAAGCGGGGACGCCGGGGCCGAAGGCTACCTCGAAGCTGGAAAGGGGCAGGGAGAGGCCGGCGCCGAGGGCCTTCACATAGGCTTCTTTGCGGGTCCAGCACTGGAAGAAGGCGGCGGTTCTTTTGGCCGGCGGGAGAGCCTGGAGGGAGGCGGCTTCGGCGGGGGAAAAGAATCGTTGCGCGATCGCGCCGGTGGCGCGGTCCGGATTTATAAACTCGATATCCGCTCCCACTCGGGAATTGGGGGTGATGGCCAGAAGAGCGTAGTCGTGGGAATGCGAGAGGTTGAAGTGGAGGGCGGAGTGGTTGAGGTGTGGGGCGAGCGCAGGCTTTCCGCCGGATGCGTAGGAAAAGGCGACTTCCCGCGGCGGGAGATTGAGGTAAGTGGCGAGGATGTTGCGCAGGGCGGAACGGGCGGCGATGAAGCGTAGTCGATCTTTTTCAAAATGGAAGCGATTGGCGCGCTGGAGTTCGTCTTCCGACAAAGGGCTAGGGGAAACAGTGGCGGGGGTACCGGGGGCGGCTAGAGAAATCTGCCAGACGTGTACCTGGTTGGGGGCGAGCTTGGGATTCGCAGGCAAAGAGCGCACGCTTTGAGGATACCGCAGGCCATGCGAGCGTCGCGGGGGTGTGCCGTGAATGTGTCTATTGTGGCGGCGAAGGCGGCGGGGCGGGCTTAGTGAACTTGTCGTCGCTGACCGGCACGTTCTGCTGGATTTTGTTGGCCTGAATTGTGAACTGGCCGGAGGGGCGGGCGACGGTCCAGCGGTGGGGAACCTGGACGCCATCGATGGCGCTGTAGGCGTCGAAGTCGATGCGGGTGGGATTGAGGCCGAGGGGTGAATCGGCGTAGCGGACGAGGCGGAGGAGGAGGCCCGATTCCTGGTCAAAATAGAGGCGCAGGGGCGGCTGGTTGGGACTCGAAGCGAGGAGTTGGTAGGCGTCGCGGGCGGCGATTTTCTCGGGCTGGTCCGCTTTGAACTCGCTGTAGTTCTGTTTCAGATGCAGAGCAAACTGAAGGTCGGCGTCCATGCGCGCGGCGTCCAGGTCGCCGCCATGCATTTCCATCAATGGTCGGCCGGGAGAGGCGAGCCATCCCTCGTGGCCGTTGAAAGCGGTGACATTGTCACCGTTGGGCGTGTGCATGTAGGAGATGCGCTGGCCCGCGGTATTGAAGATTTCGACGTTCACTTCGTGGCCGAAGAACGAGTCTGTGCCTTCGATGACGCGGGATGACACGGCGCTGATGGCCTTTTCGCCACCGAGGGCCTGGATGTACTTGTCGATCAGTTGGTCGGCGGTCGGTTGATTGGGGGGCGGAGTGTCGGGGCTTTGGGGTTTGGGGCCGGAATCGCTGATGGCTGGAATTGAAACGGGGTGGACGGAGCCGGCGTGGCAGGTGTTGCAGGTGACTTCGCGGTGGCCGTCGAAATTGTTCTGGTTGATGGTAGCGACCATTTGCATCATTTTGCGGGCGGTGAGTTTGGTTTTTTTGTCGTCCTGATCG
>Ga0209863_10001243_pt1 | contig 10205 bp, 12 predicted proteins | sample OrgsoiDNA2013046_FD_185796 | JGI IMG/M metagenome (GOLD analysis project Ga0209863, IMG submission 185796) | Permafrost soil microbial communities from the Arctic, to analyse light accelerated degradation of dissolved organic matter (DOM) -... | ecosystem: Environmental > Terrestrial > Soil >...
TTGGGGTTGGAGCGTGGCGGAGACGTGCCAGTGTCTACTACAGAAGAGCAGCAAGGCCTGTGAGAATGGAGAAGCCTATGCCCGGCTTACGGTCGGGGATCCTCCTGGCCGACGCAGTCCTTCGCCACTCACACTGCGCATTCGGCCCATCCCGTTCCCGTTCTCGGCATGGGTCACTTCAGCAGAGCACCACCGGGTCACTCTTGCCAAGCACCGAAGTATTCCGGCTAAGTCCCGTGGAGTATAGTAACAAGATTACTATTTGAAATACAGAAAAAGGATAAGTTTAAAGAATGAAGAAATTAGCCGTACTCGCATTCCTCGCTCTCTCGATGTTAGCGGCCCGGACTACTCTAAGCCTGTACGCTTTAGTCGACACCGCCCTGATGGGGGTTGCTTCCGCGTGCGCCTTCGGCTTTTTCATCTTTCTTAGCCCTCAAGGCGAGGAAGTTCAAGTCAACCTGCCCGCGTATGGCCCCGAAAGCGAGAAGCGCCTGCTGCTGCACCTGGACGCCCTCAACCGCACGCTGCTGAAGGCCTCCCGAAAATAAGGTATTGTCCTTCTGCCAATTAATATAATATCGTTCGTTAAATAGGCGCCAATATCACTGTATAACGATTGCATTTTCATTGGATGGGGCGTATCCTTACTGGTACTGATCGAAAACGACTAGTACCGACGGAAAACCTGATGAATCCTGCGATGATTCTCGCGGCTGTAACGTGCTTGGGCCTGGCGCTGCTTTTTTGCAGGCTCCGTTCACGGGTCAGCAGCCTGCCTGTCACCGCCGAATGGATCGAGGAACTTTCCGTTGAGCGCTATCGTCCCATGTTGCGCCTGCTCGATGGGGAAGAAATCGAACTCCGGCGTTCGCAGCCGGGTTTCACGGCAGCCATGGCGGCCAAGCTTCGCGTCCGGCAATGCCAGGTTTTTCGGGTCTATCTGCGAAGCCTGACAATGGATTTCAGCCGCGTTTGCACTGCCCTGAAGATCGTCATGTCGCAGTCCGGCCTGGATCGTCCCGGCCTGGATCGTCCCGACCTGGCGTCGATCCTGATCCACCAGCAGATGTTGTTCTCCTGCGGATTGGTCGCGGTCCACTTCCGCCTCTTCCTGTACCGGTGGGACATTTGCAACGTGGACGTCGCCAACCTGGTTAAGATCTTCGACGCGATGCGCCTGGAATTGCAAAGCATGGTCCCCATGGGCCAGCCAATAAGCGCGTGATTGGCCGCCTGATTTCTTTTTCGCCGCTACAACCGCTTTAATATTTCTTTGGCTTCCTTTAACCGCGGAAATTTCCTCTCCTCCGCCCGGAATTCCCGCGTATGCACCCTGCGCCGCGAACCGCTATGGTCCACCGGATACCGCAAATGCAGCATCTCATGGAACATCACATACTCCAGCGCGACGGGCGGAACGCGTTCCCGATCGAAAATGCGGCTGATGATAATGGCATTATGCGAAGGGTCATAGTGCCCCAGCATGCACCTGGATTTGCCGCGGCTCCATCCCAATTGCGGCCGACCCAGCAGGCCATCGAAGAAACCGGCGTTCAGGCGCTCGAAAATTTCTTCCAGGTTGAAGTGCTCGCCCCGCGGCCCGGAAACGAACTTGCGGCCGCGAATCTGCCGCACCAGATGCGCCTGGCGCCGCATATCGCGCCGGTTTAGATACATTCGATAACGGTAGGAATAGACGCGAGCCGCCGGTTTGCGATAAAGCTTTCCCAGCAGAATATGGGCCAGCGCCTCCATCACCGGCGCGGGCGCCCCCGACAGCAGATCCGACATGCGAATCTCGAGACGCCCATCCTGCAGCTTGATGAAACTATCCGCGTTGGCAAACCGGCAGAACTCGAGGCTCAAGCCGGGCAAAGCCGTGCGCGGCTTCAGCTCGCGGAAGACCCGCGCAAAAATCTCTTCCGGGCTCTCAAAAAAGAGCGAAGTCTGAAGGCCCTGAATGTCCAGCATGCCGTCGAGCATCCCGTCGAGCGCCATCCTTACGTTATACTACCGATCCGTTCGCGGCTCCGCAGGGGAAGCGTTACGGATTCCATTGGGGCGTTTGGGAAACTCGGCGCCAAGGCGCTGGGCTGCGTGTTGTGCCGCGCGCCGGGCCAGACCGGGCACGGTTCGGAGAACCACGCGCGGAGCTTCGCTGTCGCGGAATGCACTGGTGCGCCACTGCTTGAACCGGTGCAGCAGAGTACGCATCAGCATGGTAGTCAACGTGAACAAGAGTAATCCGATGCCGAAGGCGATGGGTTGAAACCAGGAGCCCAGAACCTCATGGCTTTGCGGAAGGTCGCCGGGGCGGAACCCGAAGTTGAAATCGGGATCGATCCAGAGGCCGGTTTCATCCGGGAACACCATCTTCAGAAGGCAGCACAACATGAAGGCGAAGGCCAGGGCATATCCGAAAAGGGCCGTCACGAAGGCGCCGGCGCCGTGGATGCCGGTCATGGCCCAGGCAAAGGCGGCGCGCAGAATCAGCCACGGAGAGAAGCCGTTGCCGGCCCGGCGCACCAGGGCGCCGCGGCTGTATTCCCGCGCCAGATCTTCCGGAGAGCCGAGCCGGGCCAGGGTCTCTTCGATGCTCATGCCGGAGACGCTGACACGCTCATCAATGTGGGCGCGGATCTCGGCGACAATGTCCTCCTGTTCGGCCAGCGTCATGCCGGCCAATACGCAGCGAAACCGGACAATGTAGGACTCGAGCGGATTGTTGGTCGTCATTTTCTTCCAGATCTCCCTTTGGTTGCGGGAACCAGCGGTTCAATCAGCGCGCTCAGGCCCGCCGCGAACTCCATCCAGCTTTCGGCCATGCGGGTGGCGCGCTCGCGGCCTTTGCGGGTTAGCGAATAATATTTCCGCGGATGCCCGGTGGATTCGACCCATGACGAATCCACCAGACCGTCTTCGCGGAGACGATTCAGGATGGGGTAGACAGTGCCTTCGGAGAGCACCAGGTTGGAGTGGCTCTCGAGCGCGCGGATGATCTCAAGGCCGTAGCTTTCGCCCTCCGACAGGACCGCCAGTACGGCCATTTCGAGACAGCCTTTGCGGAGCTGTGCCTCCCACCGCTCGGCGTAGTCTTCACGGCCGTTGCTGCCGTTCAGGCCTGAATACTTGTCGGACAAGATACCTCGCATTGCATAGTATGAGGCTATCCCAGATCGGCGGACATGTCAATAGTGTGTTGACTAGCTGATGTGCGCGCCGCGCGTCCCTACGTACACGGCGTACAGGGACTGGCTGGCGGCCATGAAGAGGCGGTTGCGCCGGGCGCCGCCGAAGCAGATGTTGGCGCAGATCTCCGGCAGCGCGATCAAGCCGATGCGCTCTCCGGCCGGCGTAAATACCTGGACGCCATCGTAGCCTGGGCCGCCGCGGCCGGCGCCGGCCCAGATGTTGCCGTCCACATCGGCGCGGATTCCATCGGCCAGTCCTCGCTTGAGGCCCATCTTCATGTCGGTGAACTGCTTCTTGTTGCGAACGGCGCTGCCATCCACCACGTCGAACACCTGAATGTCGCTCGGGCCGCCGGTATCGCAGATGTAGACCTTCTTGTAATCGTGCGAGAAGCAGATGCCGTTGGGCTTGTCGAGCTCGTCGGTCACCTTGTCCATCTTTCGCGTTTTCGGGTCCACGCGATAGACCGCTTCTTTGATCTCCTGCTTAGCCTGGAATCCTTCGTAGTTTCCCATGATGCCGTAAGGCGGGTCGGTAAACCAGATGGCGCCATCCGGATGCACCACTACGTCATTGGGAGAATTCAGAGGCTTGCCCTGCCAGTTGTCGGCGATCACGGTCACCGTGCCGTCGGCCTCATACCGCGCCACGCGCCTAAGACCGTGCTGGCACGAGATCTGGCGGCCCTCGTAATCGAAAGTATTGCCGTTGCTGTATTCGGACGGAGCATGATACACGCTGACGTGGCCATCTTCTTCGATCCAGCGCATCTGCCGGTTGTTGGGAATGTCGCTCCAAACCAGGAAGCGCCCGACGCCGCTCCATGCCGTCCCTTCGGCCCACAAGGCGCCGGTCCACAAGCGCTTCATGATGGTGTTGGTGATAAGGTATTTGTCGAAGCGTTTGTCGAGCGAAATTAGATCGGGATCGGTGTAACGGAGGGGCTGCTGACCGCTCCAATCGCGCTGCGTCTGGGCGAAAGCCGTTGGGGCGAGGGCCGCGGCGGCGGCCGAGAGGAACGAGCGTCTGTGCATCACGGGTTATTTTACGTCATTCGTGCGGCGAACGGGCGCGGGGCGGTTTGTTCCCTTCCGTTATAATCGGGAACGAGGCTGGGTCGTGTGCGTCGTGTTTCGCCAATTGCAGCGCTGCTTATTGTCATCTCTTCAGCTCCGGCGGCGGTAGCTGTTTGGTCTATCGGTTACACCCTTTCGCAAGTGTCCGATCCGTGCGTCCATTGGAATGGCGGTGGCGGCCCGGCCCAGCAATGGAGTGCATCGCTCGGGCCGAATGACCCATGCAGATCCATGACCATGCACGGCGAATCGAAGCTGCGAGCCGTGGCGATCTGTGCCTTGGTTCCCGGAGGGGTGCTACTGAGTGCGGTGCTGGGAATGATCGGTGTAGCCGTCTCGCGCCGTCCGTTAATCTTCGCCGGAGCGTGTTTGATGCTGGCTGAAACATTCGTAGTGTTCACAATCGCGCCACTGACTTTGATTGCCGGGTTGGCTTTCTTATTCCTGGCACAGCGGGCCCCCGGTGCGGAGCCGGTTCAACTTTAGCGTCCCGCTGAAGTCTGCGGCATCCTCGGCGCACCGACGCCGAATTGATTTCCCGCGCGAACTACTTTACCGTTCGCAATGGTCAGGTCCAGCAGTTTTTCACTCTGCACCTGGAGACCGTTCTCGTCCTGCAGCGCCGCCACAATCTTCTTCGTCGCGACCTCGATAATCTCTCCCGTGGAAGAGTACGCGAACCGTCCGTCCATGCTGAAACTGACCCAGCCCACGCAGTCGCGGGCCTTTATGCTGGTGACTTGCTTGGGCGGCATCACGGTGGCATCGAACACGTGGATGGCGCTGTTGGCGCAATCGCCTACCCAGAGCTCCTTTTCGTCGGGGGTCAACGCAATTCCGTGACTGGGGCAGCCGTGGCGCTTGACCGGGCCTTGCTTGTAGCCCTCCACTTCGACATGGTATAGCTTCTTACCGGTCCGCAGATCCCCCACTTCGAAGCCCAGCAGGCCGTTCACGTTGACAAAAACCAGCGTGTTGTTTCCGTTGACCGTGAACGGGCGAATCACATTTTCGAAGGGCCCCACGGTACTGGACACCGTGTGCGTCTTGGTATCCGCCACCGAGAGCACATTCGACTTTAGGCCGGCCAGGTAGACGCGCGCGCCGTCGCCGGAGTAGATGGTATTGTGCGAGCCGGAGTTGGTCTGAATGGTCGCCGTCACATCGCCGGTGGCTGCATTGACGACGTGCCACGACGGCCCTTCGAGTTGTGGCACATACAGGACCTTGCCATCGGGCGAAATCGCCATGCGGTCGCATCCGCCTTCATAGGCCTTGTCCCAAATCGTCTTGCCCGTCACGGCATCGATCGAGATCATGCGAGTCAGCGAGGTCACGTAGACCCTGCCGGTCTTCGCGCTGGCCGCGATCCCTTTGACGTTCTCGGGCTTCTGGCCCTCAGGCACGCTCCATGTCGGGATTCGCCGGACAAACTTATAGCCCTGGTCGATATCGAAGACCAGGATGCCGACACCGCCATATTCCACGTAATTGCGGGTTCCGGGGCTGGCTACGTACAGCAGATGTTGCTCGGCTGCGGCCGCCAGCGAAGCCATAAGCAGGATCTGCGCGCAGTAACGAAGGCTGGAGATTCTCATGATCGACTCATGATATACCAAGTCTCAGTCCTGTCTCATTCGTATATGATTTGCAGAGAGAGGATTTCGCAAATGAAAGGACTGGTACTGATGCTGTCTGGTGCGGCCGCTCTGCTGGCGCAGGGCGATAAGATTCGGATCATTGCATTTGGCGCGCACCCCGACGACTGCGACATTCGTGCCGCGGGCACGGCCGCGCTGTTCGCCAAAATGGGCCACGCCGTAAGATTCGTTTCCGTCACCAACGGCGACGCCGGCCATCAGACACTGCACGGCGTGGCGTTGGCGAAGCGCCGGCTGGGCGAAGCTAAAGAATCCGCGCGGCGTCTGGGCATCGACTACCAGGTGCTGGACAATCACGATGGCGAACTGCTGCCCACGCTCGAAGTTCGCAAGCAGATCATTCGCCAGATCCGGCAGTGGAACGCGGACGTCGTGCTGGCGCCGCGCCCCAACGACTATCATCCCGACCACCGCTATACAGGCGTTTTGGTGCAGGATGCCGCGTATATGGTGGTGGTGCCCGCCGTGACACCGGACACGCCGGCGATGCGCAAAAATCCGGTATTCCTGTACTACGAAGATGGTTTCCAGCGGCCCAATGCATTCCGCCCGGATATCGCGGTGGACATTGATGGCGCCATCGATCAAAAGATCGACGCGCTGGATTCGCACGTATCTCAGTTTTACGAATGGCTGCCGTGGGTGGATGGCAAACTCGACGATGTGCCCAAGGATCCCGAGGCGCGCAAGGCGTGGCTGAAGCGCGCGCGGACCCGCCAGCCTGGCACGGCAGCCCGAGAGTCGCTGGTGAAGTGGTACGGCACGGAGCGCGGAAATGCAGCCAGGTACTACGAAGCTTTCGAAATCTGCGAGTATGGGGCGCAGCCCAACGAAGCGCGCATCCGCCAGTTGTTTCCCATGCTGAGGTAGAATCGGGACGTGACACGCTTAACCCGCCGCTCGTTCCTGTCCGTAGCGGCTGCCGGGCCTTTCATGGCGGCCGCTGCAACCACCCGCCTGCCCATACGCAAAGCCGTCGAGTTCAGCATGCTGCCGAGCGCCCTTGGAGTGATGGAACGGTTTCAACTGGCGCGCGACGCCGGCTTCGAAGAGATCGAATGTCCCACCACTTCCGACGCGTCCAAGGCCGAAGAAATACTGGCCGCGTCCAAGAAGGCCGGCCTGCGCATCCATTCCGTGATGAACCAGGAGCATTGGCGCAGCCCGCTCTCCTCCAGTGACTCGGCCGTAGTGGAAAAGAGCATGGAGGGAATGCGCACCAGTCTCCACAACGCCAAACTCTGGGGAGCGGATACGGTGCTGCTGGTGCCCGCCGTGGTGAACCCGGACACTTCCTACGCCCAGGCCTGGGAGCGGAGCCAGCGCCAGATTCGCAAGCTGATTCCGTTGGCGGAGGAGCTGAAGGTGATCATCGGCATTGAGGAGGTCTGGAACAAGTTCCTGCTCAGTCCGCTCGAAATGGCGCGTTACGTGGACGAGTTTCAGAGCCCGTGGATCCGCGCGTACTTCGACGTGGGCAACATTGAGATCTGGGGCTATCCGCAGGACTGGATCCGCACGCTCGGCAAGCGCATCGTGAAGCTTCACATCAAGGACTTCTCGTTCAAGAAGCGGGTGGCCGAGTTTGTTCCGCTGCTGGAAGGCGAGATCGACTGGAAGGCCGTGCATGCGGCGCTCGCGGACATCGGATATCGGGGTACGGCCACGGTGGAGCTTGCGGACGGTGATGGCGAGTATCTCAAAGAAGTCAATCGCCGCTTCGACCGCATCCTGAACGGCGTCTGACGCCATCGCCGCCGCCCATGCGCTTCCCTCGTTCCAGCGGAATCCTGTTGCACCCCACCTCGCTCCCCGGCCGTTTTGGCATCGGCGATCTGGGCCCGGAAGCTTTTCGCTTCGCCGATTTTTTGGCCGCCGCGGGCATGACCCTCTGGCAGGTGCTGCCGCTCGGCCCTACCGGTTACGGCGATTCCCCCTACCAGTGTTTCTCCGCGCTGGCCGGCAATCCGCTTCTTATTAGTCCCGAACTCCTGGCGCAAGACGGTTGGCTGGGCTCCTATTCCACGCCTGACTTCCCGGAAGACGAAACCGATTTCGCGCGGGTCATCCCCTGGAAGACCGCGCTTCTGGAATCCGCCGCGCGGCGTTTCTTCTCCCACGCATCGGACGGCGATCGCGCACGCTTCGAAGCTTTCTGCCTGGCCCAGGCTGCCTGGCTCGAAGACTTCGCGCTCTTCATGGCCCTCAAACGCCAACACGATATGCAGACCTGGACGCGATGGGAGCCCGGCGCCCGCTCGCGCGATCCGCGGGCTCTGGCAACGTGGCGGCAGAAACTGGCCGAACCGGTGGCCGTTCAGAAATTCCTCCAGTTCGTCTTCTTCGACCAGTGGCGCGGCCTGCGTGAATACTGCCGCGGGCGCCGCATCCGCATCATGGGCGACCTCCCCATCTACGTGGCTCACGATAGCGCCGACGTCTGGGCCAATCCGCAATTCTTCCACCTGGACGCGCAGGGCGACCCCACCGCGGTAGCCGGTGTCCCTCCCGATTACTTCAGCGCCACCGGCCAACTCTGGGGCAACCCGATCTACCGCTGGGACGCGCTGGCGGCAGACGGCTACCGCTGGTGGCTGGGCCGTTTCCGCGCCGTGCTCGACATGGTCGATCTGGTTCGGCTCGATCACTTCCGCGGCTTCGAAGCCCACTGGGAAGTGCCGGCGTCCGAGAAGACCGCGGAGCACGGCCGCTGGGTGAAGGGGCCTGGCGCCGACTTGTTCCACGCCGCCCGTGCCGCGCTGGGCGACCTGCCCCTGGTGGCCGAGAACCTGGGCGTCATCACTCCGGCGGTAGAAGCCATCCGCGAGCAATTCGGTTTCCCCGGCATGGCGATTCTGCAATTCGCGTTCGGCGCCGATCCCCAGGGCCCCAGTTTCCGCCCGCACAATTACCCCCGCCAGTTAGTGGCTTACACCGGCACGCACGATTGCGACACGACGGTCGGCTGGTGGACCAGTGAGGGCCAGGGCGAAAGCACGCGCTCCGCCGAGGACATCCACAAGGAGCGCGAGCTTGCCCGCCAATACTTGAATAGCGATGGCCGTGACATTCACTGGGTTTTCATTCGCACTCTTCTGGCGTCGGTCGCCGACACCGTCTTGATTCCGCTGCAGGACGTGCTCGGCCTGGGCACTGAAGCCCGCATGAACCAACCGGCGACTCTGGGAGGCAACTGGCGCTGGCGATACCGGGCAGCAATGCTGACTCCCGATCTCGCCCCTCGCCTTGCCTCTCTGACCGCCCTGTACGGCCGCCGGCGTGTGACATAATTGTTGCCATGGGCGGCGCGACCACACTGGTTTCCGTTGATGAGTATCTGCACACGGTTTATGAACCAGACTGCGACTACGTGGATGGAATTCTGGTGGAGAGAAACGTGGGAGAGAAGGATCACGGCAAGCTGCAACGAGAGATTCTGGTTTACTTGCACGAGCGTCGCAAGCTTTGGAACATATTCGTGATTCCGGAGCTGCGCGTTCAGGTTTCGCCTACTCGCTATCGCGTCCCGGACATCTGCGTAGGCGTGGGCCCCGAACCCGATGAGCAGATCTTCACCGAGCCTCCATTTCTGTGCATTGAGGTTCTGTCTCCGGAAGACCGCATGACCCGGATGCAGGACAGGATTGACGACTACCTGGCGTTCGGAGTGGCCTACGTCTGGGTGGTGGACCCGCAGACGCGCAGAGCATGGGTCTACACTTCGGAAGCGATGCGGGAAGTCAGGGATGGTGTGCTGCGGACGGAGAACCCCGAGCTGACGGTGCCGCTCGAAGCCCTCTTCGAGAGTTGATTTTGTGATCGTGCCCAGGAAGTGAAATGCAAGCTGCCATCCAAACCTCGGGCCAACCTTTGGCGGCGGCGCAGGCGGAACGGGCTCACACCTCGCCGGCCCCGCCCAGGAACATCGCGGTGGATGCTTACCGCGGCTTCGTGATGCTGCTCATGATGGCGGAGATCCTGCAGCTTTCGCGCGTGGCTAAGGCGCTTCCGGGAAATTGGTTTTGGAACTTTCTGGCGTATCACCAGACGCACGTGGCGTGGGTCGGCTGCTCGCTGCATGACACCATCCAGCCGGGCTTTTCCTTTCTGGTCGGCGTGGCGCTGCCGTATTCGATCGCCAGCCGCCTGGCCAAGGGCGGGACGTTTGGAAACATGTTCGGCCATGCGCTATGGCGGTCGCTGCTGTTGGTTGCGCTCGGGATCTTTTTGCGATCCATGCACGGCAGCCAGACCTATTTTACCTTTGAAGATA
>Ga0209863_10001244_pt1 | contig 10203 bp, 6 predicted proteins | sample OrgsoiDNA2013046_FD_185796 | JGI IMG/M metagenome (GOLD analysis project Ga0209863, IMG submission 185796) | Permafrost soil microbial communities from the Arctic, to analyse light accelerated degradation of dissolved organic matter (DOM) -... | ecosystem: Environmental > Terrestrial > Soil >...
CAACGTCTTACTCGGAGCCGCTCTCGCAACACAGTTCTCGACCAGCTGGAACTACGTGTTCACCGACTGGTTGATCTTCACCGGCCCGAAACGCCGATCCGGCTGGAGCCGTTTCATCGGTTTTGCCGTCGTCAACAACGTGGTGCTGCTCCTTCGCCTACCCGTGCTCTCGTGGCTCGTCCATTCGGCCGGCGTGGGCTACTTGATGGCCAACTTGGTGACCCTTATAGCCGCGTTCGTTGTGCGGTTCCTCATTGCTGACCGCTACCTATTCCGTCCGGGAGTCCAGATGAAGCAGCGCTCCGACACACAACCGTGGGGCAACCCAGCCGACGTCTCGCCAGCAACCGCAGCCGAATCCGGCACCGTCGTGAAGTCGGGGCGCCCTGTCGAACTGGTCGTCGACCTGCGCACCCGCCGGTCGACGACTCGGGGCGCCGAGCCGGAGACGCTGCTGCCGTTCCGTTACGACGTGCATGGCATCGTGACGATCGGTTCGCCGGTGATCCTGAAGGAGCTTGAGTCGTTCCGTTCGCAGCACCTGCGCGGACCGCTCGACATCGAGATCCGCGCCGGGGTTGTTGGTGACGGACGGTGGCGCCGTCGTACTCGCGTGACGCAGTACCCGTCTGCCCCTGCAGCCGCCTGGTATGAGGAACACCTGGGTCGCCACGGCGCCGACTTCTCGGTTGAGATGGGTGACACCATCCAGGTGGTGGTCGGTCCCATGCTGATCCGCTCGCCGCATGTGCTGTACACGAACATCACCGAGGCGTTGCTGCGCTTCGTGATGGTCTCGCGGGGATACATGCTTCTGCACGCTGCGTGCCTTGAACTCGAAGGCCGCGGGGTGATGATGTCCGCGCTAACGGACACAGGCAAGACCGGGACCATCTTGCGGTTGCTGCGTGAGAACGAGAGCAAGTTCCTTTCCGACGACATGACGATTTTGAGCCCCGACGGCATTGCGCTGACGTACCCGAAGCCACTCACGATCAGCCAGCACACGCTACGAGCGGTCAACGCGGGTGATCTCACAAAGAAGGAGTGGCGTCGCCTGAAGCTGCAAAGCCGCCTTCATTCGAAGGAGGGTCGCGGCGTCGGGTCACGGCTCGGCGAAATGAACGTCCCTATCATGAGCCTGAACGCGTTCACTCAGTACGTCGTGCCGCCGCCCAAGTACGATGTTGACCGCTTGGTGCCGTGCGAGAGGACGCGCAGCGTCCACGTCGAGGACCTGTTCATCATCGAGCGCAACGAACACTCGCTGTCGGAGCTCGACGCGTCGACGCTGGTCGACGAACTGATTGCCAACACCGACGACGCCTACGGGTTCCCGCCTTTCCGCTACTTCGCGCCGGCCCTTGTCGTCGACGGGATGGGCTATGAGGAGCTGCGCGCCGAGGAGCGCAAAATCCTCGCCAGTGCTCTCTCCGGGGTCCGCGCCCGGCGGCTGGCCACACCTGACTTCTCGTGGGCCGACCGTATTCCCGCCCTCGCTCGAGACCAGGCTGCACTGGATATTCGCCGCTCATCGGCGTTCTTCGGCGAGAGCCGTCGAGTGCTCGACCACCTGCCGCAGTCCGCGGCCGCTGACCACGCTGACTGAGGCCATGGCTGCGGTGTCGCTGATGAACAGAGGTGTGTCGTGGACGGCGAGGCGCTAACGCAGCCGGGGCTGCGCTTGGCCAAGCAACGGGCAAACCCACTCGACAGATTGCTGTCCCTTGTCGTTCGGGCGGGCGAGCCAGTGCGCGCGCCAGAAGAAGGGTCAGCGACAGCTGTGCTCGTCGCCCGGGGCCGCAGTATTGACTTCGGAATCCTTTCCGTTGCCATACTTTTCGGCACCGTCCTTCGGGTGATCCAGCTCGGTGCCGTCGGGTTCAACAGCGACGAAGCCGTGTATGGCGGGCAAGCTGCGTCGCTCGCAGGTAACCCCGACTACGTGAATAACTTCCCTGTCGTCCGCGCACACCCGTTGTTGTTTCAGATGCTCGCCTCACCGTTCTACCGCTCGGGCGTCCACGACGTGCCCGGTCGATACCTCAGCGCGGTCTTCGGGGTAGCCACGATCGCGCTCGTATTCCAACTTGGCCGGCTCCTTTACGGTCGGCGGGCGGGCGCAATCGCCGCATTGCTCCTCGCGGTGATGCCGTACCACGTGATCATCTCGCGACAGATGCTGCTCGACGGGCCGATGACATTTTTCGCGACGGCAGCAATGGTCTGCCTTGCCCAGCTTGGAAAAACAGGCCGGATGGCGTGGCTTGTCGCGGCGGCGAGCTGCGTAGGTCTGGCATCGCTCACCAAAGAGACTGGCGCCATTTTGCTCGTGTCGACGTTTGTGTTCCTGTCGCTCGCCCCGCGATTCTGGCGGCCAGTCCGTTATGTGGTGGCGGCCGCCCTCGCTGCACTGCTCTTGGTGGCGACGTATCCAGTCGTGACGGCAATGTCCGGGGCTGGCCGCAGCGGAGCGTCGTACCTGGTGTGGCAGCTGAGCCGTCGACCGAACAACGACTTCCTCTTCTACCTCACTGTGGTGCCAACGTCGATTGGGGTGCTGCTGATCGCCGCCGCCACGGTCGGCCTCATATTTTTGCGGCATCGTTCGTCCTGGCGCGAAGTTCTCCTGCTCGCCTGGATCCTGGTGCCATTCGTCTTTTTCGAGGTATGGCCAGTCAAAGGATTCCCTTATCTGGTGATGCTGACGCCAGCGCTCGCTGTCCTGGCCGCACGGGCGCTCTCCGCGCTTGTCGATCGCGAGCCGCGGAAGCTCCTCACACTCGGCGCCGGTGTGGTTGCCACCGTCGCCGTCTTCGCATCGCTGACCGTGCCGTCGCTGGTTTCGGTGTTCTCGCCGTCGTCGTCGTCCGGCCTGGCAGGTGCAGGCGGCAGCCCCGGTGGCCGCGAGGCAGGGCGGTGGGTCGACGTACACGTTCCGCAGGGAGCACGGCTGATGACTCTCGGCCCGTCGATGGGCAACATCATGGAGTACTACAGCGGGCGCCGCGCAGACGGACTTTCGGTGAGCGCGAACCCGTTGCATCGCAATCCGTCGTACTTGCCGATCCCCAACCCCGACGGGGCGCTGCGGTCCGGCGACTACCAGTACGTGATCTGGGACGCCTACTCCGCAAAGCGGTCGCCGACGTTCGCGGCCCGAGAACTCGCCCTCATACGCAAGTACCACGGCCGCGCTGTCCACACCGAGACGGCCACCTTCGACGGCAAAGCGAAGCAGCCCGTCGTCGTCATCTACGAAGTGCAGCCGTGACCAGTCGGACGCTCCTCTCCGCGGGCACCGGCGCCGCCGTGCTCGTGCTGATCGGGCTGTCAGCGCAGGGAGGCCAGGCCGCCACCCAGAGCGCAGCGAAGACGCCCATCAGCCACCTGATTGTGATGACCCAAGACCAGCACAGCTTCGACAACTACTTCGGCGCGCGCAACGGAGTCGACGGAATACCACACGGAATCTGTGTGCCGGCCACCGCGCAAAGCAGCACGCCATGCGTGACGCCGTTTTCGCTAACGGCGTCTGGGCTCAAACCGACGCTGCTCGCTACCGCTGCCGCCCAGCAGGTTTCGGTCGACGGCGGCCGGATGGACGGATTCGTACGGGCCCAGGCGGCACCGCGAGTAAACGGCAAGTCCAGCATGGGCTACTACTTGCCGTCTGACCTGCCGGCGATCACGGAGCTCGCCAATAATGGCGTGCTCTTCGACCACTGGTTCAGTTCCGTTCCGGGTGGCACCATCGCGAACCGAATGTTCGCCATCTCCGCGACGGCGGTGCCCGATACCGATCAGGTGCCCGCCACTGGCTGGGCAGACCTCCCGGTGATCTTCGACCGCCTTCAGTCGGCCGGAGTCTCCTGGAAGATCTACGTTGAGAATTACGCGCCGACACTCACGGTCAACACGGCTGACGCACGAGCGCGCCGCGGTGGCCAACTCGCCCGGGTTCCGCTCCTGGACCTGAGCAGGTACGAGAACAGCCCGGCCTTGATGGCACACATCGCCGACCTCGACACCTACTACTCCGACCTGGCGACCGGGTCATTGCCAGCGGTGTCGTGGATCGTCACGACCGCGTCCACCGAGCGCGCGCCGGCCGATCCGCAGAACGGGCAACGCGAGGCGCGCAACGTAGTCAACGCGCTCGGTGAAAGCTCCGCATGGCCGAGTTCTGCATTCCTCTTGAGCTACGACTCTTCCGGTGGGTGGTACGACCATGTCGCACCACCTACCGAGGATGGCGCCGTCCTCGGACTCCGGGTGCCGGCCCTCCTTATTAGCCCATACGCGACTCCCGGGTTGGTGAATCACGCGCAGCTCGACAGCGCGTCTGTGCTGCGATTTATCGAGACGAATTGGTCCCTAGCCCCGCTCACCTCACGTGACCGCAATGCCACCGACATGGGAACGGCGTTCTCGTTCGGCCACTCGCCGCGCCCCGCGACCATCCTCGGGACGTCGACGAGCGGACCGGTGGCTCCCATCCCGAACCGGACAGTCATCTACGGCATCTATCTGCTGGCCGCGCTCGCGGTCGCGGGCGTCGTGGCGTGGGCCGCGCTCGGAGGCCGCCGGGCCGACTCCGCTACGGCCGCGGCGGAGCTCGCATGAGAATCCGCACCGCGCTCCGCGCCCTGACAGTTGCTGTACTCCTGCCGACCGCGCTGATGGGGACCCTTGCAGCCGGCACCGCGGCGGCCGGCACCGTATCAGCCAGCACCGTGGCAGCCAGCACAGTGGCAACCGGTCAGACCCCGGGTACCGTCTTCCTCCAAACTGTGCCGGCACTCGGTGGGGTGCGGTTCCTGGTCGACGCGATCCCCGTGACTACCCAGCCCGACGGATCCGCCAAGGTGGCAGTGCCCGACTTCAACGAGGTCGCGTCGAAAGTGACGCTCGCGAGCACAATCGTCAATACGCGAGACACGGTTGCGCTGAAATACATCCAGGCCGCCGCCCATTCCGTGAAGTACGAGAGCCACCTGACGATCGGGCTCGACGTAACGTCGAAGGTCACCCTCCAGATCAGCAGCGGCGCCACGCAGGTCGCGCCAAGCACCGTGAAGGCTGTTCAACTCCACTCGGTTAACGGCTTGTCGATATCGGTCGACCCGCAAAACGCACCGACGGTCGGTCTTCTGTCTCGCCAATCGAGACTCGTCGCTGGGGTGGTGACCTCGCAGGTCGTGACGTGGAGCGTCGACAGCGTCGTCGCCGGGTCAGGTGTGTCCGTCACCACACAGCAAACGAGTTTCGACCCATTCGCAAGTGGGGTCTGGCCGCTGGTACTCCAACCGGTCAAGGGCACCGTGATCATCCAAACCGTGCCCGCGATCGGTGGGGTGCGGCTGCTGGTCGGCTCGATCCCCGTGACCACCCAGTCCAACGGATCCGCCACTGTGGCGGTGCCCGACGTCAGCAAGCTTGCAACGACGATCTCACTCGCCAGCACTGCGCTCGATGATCGAAACACGCTGACCCTGGCGTACGTCCAGGCGGGCGCCTACAGCGTCAAGTATGAGAGGCGACTGACGATCGGGCTCGACGTGACGTCACAGGTCGCCCTCCAGATCAGTGCCGGCACCACCGGGGTGGCGCCAAACACGGTGCAGGCTGTTCACCTCCACTCGGTCACTGGTTTGACGACAACCGTTGACCCGCAAAGCACCTCGACGGTCACGCTTCTCTCTCGCCAAACGAGACTCGTCGCTGGGGTGGTGACCTCGCAGGTCGTCACGTGGACTGTCGACAGCGTGGTTGCCGCGCCCGGTATCTCGATCACCACTCAACAAGCCAACGTCGATCCGCTCGCGAGTGCGGTCTGGTCACTGGTACTCCAGCCAGTCAAGGGCACCGTCGTCATCGATACGGTCCCGGCGATGGCCCACGTGAGCTTCGTGCTCGAGGGCGCGAGTTTCACCACCGACGCGCAGGGCCACGCCACCGCACCGGTCGCCGACCTCAACGGCATCAACACCGGGTTGCGCCTCGCTAGCCCCGAGTCGGGCGGGTCGACCCTGTCCCTGCTTCGAGTGTTCGGGCTGCCACCGGCAGGCCCCTTCCAACGACACGTGATCGCCGCGTTGTCTGTGAGTCGTGCGGTGTCGTTGACTTTCACCGGCTCTGACGGCCAACCGTTTCCTGCCGACCATGTCGCCGAAGTGGATCTCAACGGCGGCGGCCAGACCGTCAGGGTCACTGGCGCTCGCATCCACGATCCGGTGTCACTGCTTGCCCAACAAGCCAGGCTGGTCGACGGGACATGGCAGACCCAGGAGATCACCTACACCGTCGCGAAGGCCACGGCCGACGGATCCGACGCGGTCTTCGCAGGCCAGCAGCGATTCAACCCCAGCAGCGGCACGTGGCCGATCTCCCTGTCGGTCTTCACTGTGACTGTCACGGTCCGCGACGTGCTGTTTGGCACCCGGGTGACGTCCGCGGCTGAGATGACGCGACCCGACGGCGTGCGCTATTCGGTTCAGCTCGTCGGCGGACGACCCACGTTGCTTCGATCGGTCGTTCGAGGTCAGTACACCCTCACGACCCGGTCGGCGGTCCTGGGCGCGAACTCGAAGATCCTGGTCAGCAAGAACTCGGACGTCGAACTCCGCGTCGTCACGCTCGCCGACGTCATCATCATCGGGCTGCTGCTGCTCGGCCTCGCGGTGGCGGTCGTGATGGTCGGCGTGGTCATGTCCAGGCGCGCCACGAAACGCCAGACCGGGCTCCCGGCATGAGGCCGGCGTTTGGGGCGCTCACTGCCGCCGCGTTAGTCGCCGCTGGGGTATTGGTCGCGACGCCGTCACTCGCCAGCTCGGGGTCGGCGACCAGCTCACCGAAGCCCGCCACGTCGGCGGTTTCACCCGCGTCTTCGGCGCCGTCGCCCGCGACCTCCGCCAGCACGCCGATCCCCGTCTACGCGTACTTCTACCAATGGTTCAGCGCAACGTCGTGGAACCGCGCCAAGCAGGACTATCCACTCGCTGGCCGGTACAGCAGCGACGACGTCCAGGTGCTGAAGGAACAGATCACCCAGGCCAAGGGTGTCGGCATCGACGGCTTCTTCACATCGTGGAAGAACACCGCCACCTTGAACCGCAGACTCGACCTGCTGATCAACACCGCAAAGCCTCAGAACTTCGACCTCGGCGTTGTCTACGAAGCGCTCGATTTCTCGCGGCATCCATTACCGGTAGCGACGGTGCAGCGCGACATGGTCTACCTCGTCACCAGGTGGGGAACCGCGCTGACGTCGCGCTACTACGGCCGTCCGGTGATCATCTGGACCGGCACCGACCAGTACTCCACTGCCGACGTGCAGGCGGTCAAGACCGCCCTCGGCAACCGCGCCTATCTCCTCGCAGCTTCGCGCACCGTGGCGGGTTACCAACGGGTGGCGGGGATCGTCGACGGCGAGGCCTACTACTGGTCGTCGGCCGACCCCACGTCGTCCACAGCGACGGTCAAGCTCACAGCGCTCGGTCAAGCTGTCCATGCGCATCACGGGTTGTGGTTCGCACCCGCCGCGAGCGGATACGACGGCCGCGACCTCGGCGGCACCCGGGTAGTAGGCCGCAATAGCGGGCTCACCCTCCAGCACAGCCTCGACAATGCGTACCGCTCATCACCCGACGCCGTTGCGGTGATCAGCTGGAACGAGTGGTCGGAGAACACCTACATCGAGCCCGGCGAACAGTACGGTGACCGAGAGCTGGTCGTGCTCAAGGCTTACCTACAGGCGCGCGGTCATGGGCTCCCGCCTGGCAGTGGGATCGACTCCAGCAGCGCCAGCAATTCGTCGAACTGGACCGGTGCCCGGGCCGCCGTGACCCTCGGTGTACTTCTGCTCGGGATGCTCATCGGTTTGCCGCTGCTAACTAGGCGGCGCTCACGCAGTCGACGCCGTGGCACGGGCCGCCACCGGGTCCAGAAAGGGAGAAGTCGAGAGCCCGAGCCTCATGACTCCCTCGTCGGCACGGCGATTGATCAGTAAGCGCCGCGGCCTGCGCCAGCGTGTCCCTACAGCCAGGTCGAGCTGACTCCCTAGATGCCGATGCCGTGAGCCGCCTGGCCGACGCCTGCGGTCACCAGCATCGCGATGCTGCCCCACATCACAACCCTGATCGTCGGACGCCACACCGAGACACCCGCAATACGCGCCCCGAGGACGCCTGCGGTGGCCAGGCCAGCGACGGTGACCACGAAGATCAGCGCGAGCCGCGAGGTGGACGTCGCGGCGAGCATGCCGAGGAAGGGCACCAAGCCTCCGACCAGGAAACTCGATGCCGACGCAATAGCCGCCTGAACCGGTCGAGCTCGGGTGTGATGCGCTTGCCCGAGTTCATCGCGCGCGTGGGCAGCGAGCGGATCGAGTGCGTGGAAGGCGTGCGCCACTTGCTCGGCTAGTGCTCGCGACAATCCGCGATGCTCATAGATGTCAGCAAGCTCGGCAAGCTCGCCGGCCGGGTCCAGTTCTTGTTGGCGCGCCTCGGCGTCGAGGTCGGCGCGTTCGACGTCCACCTGCGAACTGACCGACACATACTCGCCGGCGGCCATCGCCATGGCGCCTGCGGCGACACCGGCGATCCCGGCAGTGAGGACGGCGCCTGATTGCGCATGGCTCGCCGCGACGCCGACCATCAGGCTCGCCGTGGAGACCAACCCGTCGTTGGCTCCGAGCACAGCCGCGCGAAGCCATCCGGAGCGGCCTGACTTGATCACGAAACCGGTGGCCAAGAACGACCGAACCAGCGCTGAATGCGGCTGGCGCCGAACTCACGCTTGTCGCCCGCAATCGCCTCGGACGGCCCGTCGAGCGCCCCCACTGGTGCCTGCCCCGACAGGAAGGTCACGTCGACGCGGCCCACCATTTCGTCGCCGAACTCGAGGTAGCAGATTCCGTGGCCGTCGTACGGCGCAGCGGGAGAGCCCCCGTGCAGTCGCGCGATGATTTGCTGCGCAACCACAGCGGCTTGTCCTTCGGCAAAAACGCCCGCTTTCGGCGTCCCGACGCTTGTCACATCACCGACGGCATACACGTCCGCGTACGCAGTCTCTAACGTGAACGCGTTCACCGGTATCCAGCCATCGACGGTCATCCCTGCATCGAGGACCACTGCCGGCGCCTTATGCACCGGAACTCCGAGGAAAAGGTCATACGGCATCTCTGCTCCGTCGCCGAGCACCGCAACCATTCGATCAGGGTCAAGCTGGCTCACCAACTCGTTGGGATGCCAGCTGATACCACGCTCGACGAACGCGACAAGAAGTGCGTCGGACGCCGCCGGTGAGGGCGGGATGGGCCTACCGAAGGGCATCACGAGCGAGATCGCGGAGGCACCGCGGATGGCTCTGTCGACGAGGTAGGAGTGCAGCAACAACGCTGTTTCGCTCGGCGCCGGTGGGCACTTGAACGGCGTCGATGTGACGCCGACGATCACATGTCCGCCGGCGAAGTTCGACAGCACCTCACGAAGTGCGAACGCGCCCGCAACGGTGTAGAACTCGTGGCCACCAACGACTAGCCCTGGGGTTGCCGCCGGATCGAGATCGGCACCGAGTGCGATGACGATGATGTCGGCGTCAAACGCTCCCGCATCAGTGTCGACGCACTTTGCCACCGGGTCGATCGAGCGGATCGTGGTGCGGACGAACCGCAACCCGGGCTTGTCGAGGTCGCGATAGGGGTGGAACACCGCGGCGGGCACTGCCCTCGCGAACATGACGTCGAGTTTGGAGAACCCAAAGACAAAGCCTTCGCTCTGGTCGATGAGAACGATCTCGATGTCGGAACCGAACTCAGCCGAAAGCCGCGTCGACAGTTCGAGCCCACCGAAACCTGCACCGAGAACGAGAACCCGCATGAGGCGAGCGTAGGGGATCAATCCGGCCGTGCACTTTTCGAAAACGATCTACGTGCGGGCCGCGCCGTCTTCCTACGGGGTAGGTGACACTTCCGCGAGTCGCTTGCTGAGGTAGCGCCGCTCGGTGTCGGTCGGCGCGAGGTCGAGCGCTTCGCGGTAGGCCTCCGCCGCTTCCTCGAGCTGGCCGAGTCGTCGCAGCAAGTCCGCACGAGTGGCGAGCAGCAGATGGTAGCCCGTGAGAACTCCACTTTCTTCGATCTGCTCGACGAGAACGAGGCCGGCTTGCGGACCTTCGACCATCGCAATCGCCACAGCTCGGTTC
>Ga0209863_10001245_pt1 | contig 10202 bp, 6 predicted proteins | sample OrgsoiDNA2013046_FD_185796 | JGI IMG/M metagenome (GOLD analysis project Ga0209863, IMG submission 185796) | Permafrost soil microbial communities from the Arctic, to analyse light accelerated degradation of dissolved organic matter (DOM) -... | ecosystem: Environmental > Terrestrial > Soil >...
ACTCGAAAGGACGCAGGAGCCGATTCTCCTGGATGAGTTGCACCGTGTCCGCTCAACGCCGGACCTCGAACGCGTGCGGCGGCAAATGGATTCATTACAAGTCAGTGTCGCGATGGGAATTTTCTCCCGTGAACACATGGCGGGGGTGATGCTGCTTGGCCCCCGACGGTCGGGCCGCATCTATGGCACGATCGAGCAAAACGCGCTGCTCGTCCTCTGCGGGCAACTGGCCGTCGCGATCGAAAACGCGCAGCTCTTCACCGAGGTTCAGAATGCGAAGATCTACAACGAAACGTTGCTGCAAAATCTAACCACCGGAGTCGTGGCGGCCGATCGGAATGAGTTGATCACTGTTTATAACAACGAGGTTGAAAAAATTACTGGGCTCAGTTCGGCCGAACTGATTGGGCGAAAGATCAGCAATCTTCCCGAAGGGTTGCGGGACGTCTTGCGTGAGACGCTCAGCACCGGTGAGCGCCAGGAAGATCGTGAGATTGTTCTTCGACCAGGTGAAAAAGCCACGATCCTTCGCGCCAGCAGTTCGATTTTCCACGGTCAAAGCGGCGAGCCGCTCGGCGCGCTGATGGTGCTGACTGATATCACCGCGCTGAAGCGCCTCGAGATGCAAATCCGTCGCAGCGATCGCCTCGCGAGCCTCGGTACGCTCTCCGCGGGTATGGCCCACGAAATCAAGAATCCGCTCGTCTCGATCAAGACTTTCGCGCAGCTCTTGCCGGAGCGATATCAGGATTCCGACTTCCGCGAAACTTTCTTCTCCCTCATCGGCCACGAGGTCGATCGCATTGACTCGTTAGTCAACCAGCTGCTGCGCTTCGCGCGCCCAGCCAAGCCGCTGCTCAAGCCGATGCATGTCCACGAAGTCTTGGAAAAAGCGCTTCTCTTAGTCGGCCATCGTCTGTATCAGAAAGGGATTAAATTGATTCGTTCCTGGCACGCGGAAGTTGATACTATCCGCGCCGATGCGGATCAGATCGAGCAGGTTTTTCTCAACTTTTTTATCAATGCTCTGGACGCCATGAAGACCGGAGGTTCACTCACGGTATCAACCGAAATCGTTCCTGTGGAGGCGTGGCCTCCTCCACTCTCTGAACACCCGGCGGAAGCGCAGGAGATCCTTCGCGTCACCGTGCAAGACGACGGCGCAGGCATCAAGCCGGAGGATGTGTCCCATGTTTTCGATCCGTTTTTCACGACCAAAGATTACGGCACCGGGCTTGGGCTTTCGGTCGTGCATGGCATCGTGCAAGAGCACGGCGGACAGATCGAGGTTGAAAGCGAACTCGCCCGCGGCACCAGCTTTCATATTCTGCTTCCTCTCGTCCGCTTTCAGGAGGAAGTGGCTGCGGCATGATCTCACCCGCCGCGTGCATTCTATATACGCAGGATCACGATCTTGTTAGGCGGACCAAGGCTTTTCTGCGCAGCCTAACGAACGTCCGGCATGTCGAGGACAGCGAGCGCCTCGCTCCGGTACTGCAGCAGCACAGCCCCGCCTTACTGCTGATCGACCTGCGCGGAAGAGAAAGTCGCGACCTGATCGATGAAGTGCAGGCAGAATGGGCGCAGGTGTTAATCGTGGCACTCGGCACGATGCGTTCGGAGCCGCTGCGCGAAGCCGAGCACACGGGCATCTACGCGGCCGCAGATCTTAATCTCGATCGCCGCCATTTCCAGGCGCTCGTCGCCCGCGCCTTGGATTATCTTCGCCTGCAGGAGGAAAACCGCTCGCTCCGGCAGGAAGCGGCGCAAGCGTCTGAACTTTCTAATAACCGCCGAATCGATTCGGGCCCCGACCGCCCGGCGGCGTCACTTCCTGTCCTGCGCTTCTCGCGTATCTTCCGCCGGTTCCAGAGCATCGACACTCTCATGGACAGCGTCGCCGAGCGCATTGCCGACGCGGCCATGGTTACGCGCGTCGGAATTTTTTCCCGCGATGCCGCCAGCAATCGCTATCGCTTTCGCGCCGGTCTGCGCTGTTTGCCGGAAACAGGCGAGATCGAATATCGCGCGCGCGATTCCTTGGTGCGCTGGTTCGAAGTGAACGCGCACCTCATCTGTCGCGCTCATCTCTCCGAAATCACAGACCCGGCTCAGCGACAACTTCTCCGGCGCGCTCTCGATACGTTGGGCGCAGAAGTGATCGTGCCGCTGCATGCCGACACGCGGGTTACCGGTTGGATCTTCTTCGGTCACCGCCTCGCCGGGCGGCCTTTTGATGATTCGAGCCTCGAAGGACTTATGATTCTGGCCGAGCACGTCTCGACCGTGCTGGAAAATGCTCTCCTCAATGAAGAGGCCGCCCGTCAAAAAACGCTCGCTGAAACACTCCTGGCTGCGATTCCGGCGGGAATCGTGGCGACGGATGAAGATGCCATTATCCGGTGGTATAACCCGGCGGGAGAGGCGATCCTCGGACGCGAGGCGGCAAGCGTGTTAGACAAGCCGGTCGAATGTGCTGGCAGTCGCGTCGCCTCGGTTTTGCGCGAGGCTCTGGAAAGCAACAGCCAGCCTCCGCCGCAGCAGTGGATCGATGCGAAGACACGGCGTTCTTTTTCCGTCCAAACGCGGCGACTTTTCCATCAGCGCACGCCGTTAGGCGCGGTTGCTGTCATCCAGGACAGGACGCCTGAAGAAGCGCTTCGCCAAGGACAGGAGCTACTCGACCGGGCTTCTTTTTGGACCGATCTGGCCGCCAGCATGTCGCATGAAATCCGCAACCCGCTAGTCGCGATCAAGACGTTTGCGCAACTCCTCCCCGAGCGCTTTGACGACCCCGATTTCCGCCGCGATTTCAACGAGATCGTGGTCCAGGAAATCGAACGCCTCGACCGGATCATCACGCAAATTAATAACTTCGCGCATCCGCCCGAGCTGAATTTTAGATCGATCGATCTGCGCGCGCCCGTCCGGCAAGCCGTCGAACTCGTCCGCTCCCGTTCGGCGCAAAATGGTTTCGCGGTTGAAACCACGCTACCGGACGATCTCCCTCGAGTCGTCGGAGACGAGACCGCGCTCGCCGAAGTGTTCGCGCATCTCATGACCAATGCGGCAGAAGCGACTTCCGGCCGACCGAGGGCAAAGATAACTGTTTCGGCCAAGCCGATCCACGACGGACAACATACCAGCGGCGTGCTCGTGACTGTGCACGACAACGGCAAAGGCATTTCCGCCGATTTGAAAGACAAAATTTTCTCGCCGTTCTGCACCACGAAAGCGCGGGGAATGGGCTTGGGCCTGCCGATTGTGAAGCGTACAGTCTTCGATCATCACGGTCGCGTCGACGTTGATTCCAATCCGCAGGGCACGTCCGTCAACGTCCTGCTGCCGGCGATCGAAAGCGGTGAATGAAGCCGCTGCGGCGGCAGTTGAGGGTTGAGGGCGGAGGGTTAAGAGGTTAAGAGTGCGCACTTGAAATTCCCGCGCCTATGATCGTCACCACCAAACAGCTTTACCAAGTCGCCTACGGAAAATTCGCTGTCGGCGCCTATAACATCAACAATATGGAACAGATCCTCGGGCTCTTCCGGGGCAACGTGCAAAGCCGCGCCCCCTTTATTATCCAGCTCTCGAAAGGCGCGCGGAAATATGCTGACAAAAGAATGCTTGAAGCGCTCATTCGCACCGCGGAAAAGATCTTTTCCGACGCGATCTTCGCGGTTCACCTCGACCATGGTGATGAAGAAACCTGCTACGATTGCATCGATTCGGGCTTTTACAGTTCGGTCATGATCGACGCCAGCCACGAGCCGTTCGCCGAAAACGTCGCAATCACCAAGCGAGTCGTCGATCGCGCCCATCAGAAAGGGATTAGCGTCGAGGCGGAGCTTGGCATGCTTGGCGGCGTGGAGGAAGACATCAAGGTGGATGAAGGTCACGCCTGCCTGACGAATCCGGAGGAAGCGGTCGAGTTCGTTAGGCAAACCGGCTGTGATTCCCTAGCGGCGGCGATCGGCACGAGCCACGGCGCCTATAAATTCAAAGGAAAACAAGGACTGCATTTCGAGGTTATCGAAGAACTCCAGAAGCGTCTTCCCGGCACCCCGATCGTGATGCATGGCAGCTCGAGCGTTCCGGCGGAAGAAGTGCGACGGATCAACGCGGCCGGCGGAAAACTCGATCCCTCCGCGCGCGGTGTAGCTGAAAACGAATATCTCCCGGCGGCGAAACTCGGCGTCACCAAAGTGAATATCGACACCGACGGGCGACTGGTCTGGACGCGCGTGCACCGGGAATTCTTCCGTGATCATCCCGAACAATTTGATTTCCGGCCGCCCGGAAAAATCTTCGTCGAGGAGTACGCGAACTTCATCGCGCACAAGAACGAAAAGCTCGGTTCAGCAGGGCAACTCGACGCGATTCGCGCAAGCCTCTAGACGCACTCTGCCCGGGGGCATCCAGAGAATCGCATCGCGCGATTTCTCTTGCCGCTCCGCGACTGCTCTGGTAGAACACCCGCCGTTAATGGCAAATGCCACTCTCACCACCGAATCCCTCGAATAGAGGGCAAATAGATGCTGTCTATTTTTTTCAGGAGCAGAATTTCTTTCGACCGCCGATCACGCGGCCGGGCGGAATTTGTTCGCTCCGAAGTTGGTACTGCATCTGCTAACTTAGATCGCGATTGACTCCTTATGAGCAATGACCCCACTTCCCGCAAGCGCGCTGTCGTCAAGACGGCGTTCCCGTTCCTTCTCGCGCTGTTGTTTCTCGCGCCCGCTCTCCGCGCGCAGGACGCTTTTCGTCCCTCACTCGCGGGCGAGGCCGCAGCCGAGGCGCGCCGGCAATCGATCGAGAGCATTCCTTATAATCTCCTTCTCGGTCCCGTCCGGTTCCTTTTCAGCACAACGGTCGGCGTCGAGTACAACGACAACATCAATCTCGCCGAGACCGACAAGCAGGATGACGTCATCATCCGACCGCAGTTCAACATCGACGCGATCTGGCCGGTGACGCAGTTGAATACACTCAAGCTCGATCTTGGTCTGGGCTACAGTTTTTACATCAATCATCCCAACGCCGACACGAATGGCGTGATCATCGCGCCTGGATCACAGCTTTCTTTCGATATTTTTGTGCAGGATTTTCGGATCAATGTTCACGACCGCTTCTCGCTTCAGCAGGATCCGGTGGCGGAAGCGCAACTGAGCAATGTGGTCGACTATGGCCGGTTCGAAAACACCATAGGAGCTTCTGTGCTTTGGGATCTGAACAAGGTGGTGCTCACGTTCGGCTACGATCATTATACTTATATTTCGACCACATCGACCCTGGATTATCTCGACCGCAACGCCGAGGAGTTGAGTTTCAGCGCATATTTTGCGCTTACCTCGACTACTGGAGCCGGTATCGAAACGTCGGCGGTTTTTAACTATTACGACCAGGATGTTTTGAACGATTCCGTTAGTTTTAACATCGGGCCATTTGTCGAGACCCAAATCACCAATTATCTCAAACTCCGCGCTTCGGCCGGGGGACAGTTCATTAGTTTCGACAGCGGCGGCACAGTCGACGACTCGAGCGACACCAACGATTACTACGCCAACATTCTGTTGGCGCACCGCATCAATGCCAACATCACTCAGACGATTGCCGCCGGCCACGAGTCGGAGCTCGGTGTCGATTCAAACTCTGTCTCGCTCTACTACATCCGGCATACCGCGACTTGGAACATCGTCCGAAACACGCTTCTTACGACTGAACTATTCTACGAAGATGGCAACGATTCAGGCGGGCTTTTTTCGGAGGACTTTCAGCGCTACGGCGGCGCGATTAGCTTCGGTTACCAACTTACGAAACACGTCACCGTTGGTTGCCGGTATCAATACACCCAGAAACAATCTGATCAGCCGCTGCGCGATTACAAACAAAACAGCTTCGCCGTTGATGCGACCTACAGTTTCTAGCGATAATTATATGTACCTATGAAGCGCTTGTTTGTACCATGCATCCTTACTGCATTTGCGCTTCTTCGCGGGGGACCGGCATCCGCGCAGGATACTAGCCCGCTTCCGACAATTCCTAGAGCAGCCGCGGTCGAACAACCGGTCACGAGCACGGTTATGCGTACCAATTCAATGACGGTGCTCGACGACAAGAAACGATTGGGCAGAGACGACTTCGTTAGCTTCCGCGTGGTCGAGGATCGTGACGAAGAATCGCAGCACCTCCGAGTCAATGATAACGGCGAGTTAGAAGTTCCTTATATCGGTCTCGTCACCGCGGAAGGTAAGACCTGCCGGGAGCTCGCCTACAACATTAAGTCGGCCCTCGAGCGAGAATATTATTATCATGCGACGGTAATTCTCGCCGTCGATAAGGTGAGCGAAAAATCACGCGGTAGGATTTACGTCTACGGCGCGGTCAAAGGCCAGGGCCCGCAAGACATCCCGACAGATGAGACTTACACCGTTAGCAAGGCCATAATTCGGGCTGGCGGATTCGGCGATTTCGCCGACAAGCGAAAGGTCAAAATCACTCGTAAAGATGGTAAAGACTTGGTCGTCGACCTCAAAAAGGTGATCGAACAAGGACATACCGAGGCGGACATTGTCCTTCAGCCTGACGATCAAATCTATGTCCCGCAGCGGCTGGTGAATTTCTAGGTATGCAAACTCCGGCCCTCGAACGTTCCACACCCGCTTCGATCACGACTGCGCTCATAACTCGTCTTCACCGTTACAAGGCGCTTCTCGTGCGCCGCTGGTGGATTCCTGTCTTAACGATCTGCCTCGGGCTGTTTGTAGGGGCGTGGATGATTTTCCAGGCGCCGAATGCCTTCCTATCCACGAGCAAGATGATGCTCGCCGGTAAGTTGAACCTTAGTCAAAACGCGGTTTACAGCGAAGACGCCAATAACTTTTACGGAACCCAAATCCAGTTGATGGAGAGCGACGAAGTCCGCGGTGGCGCCGAGGCGCTTGTGCGGGCGACCCATCCGGAATTGCAGCCAGTGAAAGTGAGCATCTCGGTGACCCAGCGACCGCGCACCTCTATTTTCGAATTGGAAGCCATCGGCGGCACTCCCGATTACACGCAGACGTTTCTAAACGCAGTGATGCAGAAATACCTCGACGTGAAAAAAGGCATGCGCGCCGACCAGGGCAGCCATGTCACGACCGCGATCACGGAACAATTGATCCAGGTCGAGAAAGACCTCCGCAACGGCGAAGATGAGATGCTGGAATTCCAGAAGGAAAATAACATCGGGCTACTCGAGGGTGAGGGAAACAGCGCTGCGGCTTATCTGGTTAAGCTGAATCAAGATTATGCGCGACTGAAGACTGAGTATGAGCTGCTCAGCCTGCTCGATCTCGATCAGAATCTCGACCGTCAGCAGATAAATCCCAAACCGGTCGACGCCGGGACGGGTGCGCAACCCGATCAGGGCATGCCCTTCTCCGACGTCGGTCCGGAAGGTGAGTATCTCAAAGCGAAGCAGACGGTGCAGTTATTGAAAGCGGAACGCGATACTCTGGCGAAAGACTTGCGTCCCAAGCACCCGAAAATTATCAAGCTCAGCGACGACATCGATAAGCAGGAAAAACTGATCACGCTCTATCGACAGGACGCCGTGGAGAAGCTCGATACCCGGCGCAAATCGATCGGCACCCAGATGGAAAATCTGCAAACGAACATCAAGGAGTGGGAGAAGAAAGCGCTCGATCTTAGCCAGCGACTCGCGCTCTTTAACCGCATCAAAGGAAAAGTCGACCGGCAGAAGACACTCTACGATCGCCTCACGAACAGCCTTAAGGACGTCAATGTTTCACAAGTCGTTGATGGTGGCGACCAGGTCGGAATCATGGAAAACGCGGGCACGCCGGTTTCGGTGCGGCCGGGATTGATCAAGAGCCTGCTCATCGGTTTGGGCTTCGGCGCCTTCGCTGGCCTAGTCATTCTCGTTCTCCTCGATCGGATCGATGACCGGATGGCTTCCTTCAGTGAGTTTCAGCATCATTTCACCGAAAACATCCTCGGCCAAATCCCGAAGGAGAAAGCCAAAGGCAAAGTCAGTCTTCTCCAGCCAGACGACGCGCGGCACGTCTTCGCCGAATCGTATCGGAATGTGCGTTCGTCGATCTTCTTCATGCCATATGAAGGGCCGCGCCCGAAGACGCTTCTTGTCACGAGCGCTGTGCCTAACGAGGGTAAGTCCACGATCTCATCCAACCTCGCCATCACGATGGCGCTCTCCGGCGCGAAGACGCTGCTCATCGATGGCGACCTGCGCCGCGGCGCGCTCCGCGAAGCCTTCGATATCAGATCGAAGATCGGCTTCTCCGAAGTGCTCAAGCAGGAGGTGAACTGGCGCGAAGTTGTCGTCCCAACGTCCCATCCGAGCCTCTTCGTCCTGCCGCGAGGCAACATCCTATCGCAGCCGAGCGAACATCTCTTGCGCGAGTCGACTGATGCCTTCCTCAAAGACATTTATAACCACTACGATTACATCATCATCGACAGCTCGCCGGTCCTGGCCGCCGATGACACCACCAGTCTCGCTCCGAAGATCGACGCCACCCTTTTCGTCGTCCGGCTGTCCTACACTTCCGCTCGCCTAACGAAAAAAGCCCTTGAACTGCTTTACAATCGGCAAGTCAACGTTCCTGGTGTTATTCTAAACTACGTTGATACCTCGCTGCCTGAGTACTATTACTACCAATACGCGGAGTATTACAACACGCCGGTCCCTGCTCAGCCCGGGGACTCCTTTCACGGCGTCGAAAAAGAACACGAGCACCCTGTCTAGCGGCCGGTGCCCCGCAGGCGTCGATCGGAGATCCGGCGCGTCGTTAGGTTGATGCTCGCGCCATGACCTCTTCCGAACCGGCATCACGCGATCTCGCGCCCGTTCCACCGGCGGCGACCGCGGCGCGCGCGCTTCATCACGCGCGGCGGGTCGGTCAATTCGCTTCGGTGCAGTTAGGGGTGCAATTGATTGGGTTCGCCAGTGGTATTTTGCTCGTCAGGTGGCTCGATCAGCGCGAGTACGCGCTTTTTACGATTGCGAATACGATGCAGGGCACGATCAACGTGCTCGCCGATATCGGCATCAGTATTGGCTTGGTCTCGATCGGTGGCCGGGTCTGGCAGGATGGTCACCGTTTCGGGGAGTTAGTCAGCACGGCGTTGCGCCTTCGTCGCAAGCTCGGAGCGGTTGCCATTCTTGGCATCACGCCTTTGCTCTATCTTCTCCTGATTAAGAACGGGGCCTCCTTGCTCTACACGGTAGTTCTGATCGGAGCGGTGCTGGCTGGATTATTCGCACAGCTTTCCCTAGGGGTGCTGGAGGTTGTCCCGCGGCTGCGCTCTGACATTCGCCAAATCCAAATCATCGATCTCTCCGGATCCGTGGCGCGTTTGGCGGTCCTCGTTGCGCTCGCCTTTATCTTTCTTAACGCCGGGGCTGCGGCTTTGGTCGGCGCCGGGACACTTTTCCTCCAGTATCTGCTGCTGCGTCGCTACGCCGCCGGAGTGATCGATTTGCATGCCGGCGAAAATGCTGAGGACCGGAAAGCGATGATCGGCTTTGTTCGGAAGCAGGCCGCAAGTGCCATCTTCTTTTGTTTGCAGGGGCAGATCACAATTTTCCTGATCAGTTTTTTCGGCCGCCATGCGGGTTCCGTTGCTGAAGTGGGGGCGCTGGGCCGGCTGGCGATGATTTTCACGGTCTTGGGCAGTCTGTTGACGAACATCTTTGCGCCGGCTTTCGCGCGTTGTCAGGAGAAGCGTAAACTCGGCTGGCTCTACGCTGGAATTGTCGGCGGAGTCGCCGGTTTCAGTCTTCTCGTTCTAAGCGGGGCGGCTTTTTTGCCTAACGAATTTCTCTTTGTCTTGGGTCACAGATACTCGCATCTCCAGCACGAGCTCCTGTTCATGGTCGGCGGCGCCATTCTTAACCTGGTGGCAAGCACTCTCTGGACCTTAAACGCCTCGAAAGCATGGATTGCCGGTTCGTGGCTCTACATTCCGCTGACTCTCGGCACTCAGATAGCGCTCATTCCCTTCACCGATTTCTCGAGCGTCACCGGCGTACTCACCTTCAATCTTTTCTCCGCCATTCCAAGCCTTCTGCTTAACATTGGGTTGAGTTACCACGGCTTCCGCTCTCAAGAGCAGCCGGTATAAAAAATGCCGAATTTTGGTTATCACTTCGCGCTCTTGGAAGGTTCCTGGCGTCGGAA
>Ga0209863_10001247_pt1 | contig 10191 bp, 18 predicted proteins | sample OrgsoiDNA2013046_FD_185796 | JGI IMG/M metagenome (GOLD analysis project Ga0209863, IMG submission 185796) | Permafrost soil microbial communities from the Arctic, to analyse light accelerated degradation of dissolved organic matter (DOM) -... | ecosystem: Environmental > Terrestrial > Soil >...
CTAGCAAGCCCGGTCCCGGAAACGCATGCTTTGCAGCGTCGTTATCCGGATCGTGGGCAGCCCTGCTCGTTTCGACCGATGCGAACAAAGTGACGGCCTCAGCTTGGCGGGGGACAGCAATAGCTGAGGCCGTCGTTGTTTCGCGAGCATGCGTGACGGGACCGGGAGGCATCGCCCGCGCTGCGGTTCATCGTGGCAGGTGTGGGCGTGCCTTTAGTTCGCCGGGCGCCAACCGCGCACGCTGGAATCCATCGGATCGCTCGCAATAATCATCGTGTGCGTACGACTGCACCTCTGGCAGTCGAACGTGCGGTATTCGAAACCTGCCGGTCCTGCCTCGGTTTTCGAATGACGCATGCGTGGTTCGTGGCACCTGGGACAGCGGGGCCGCTCGATATGGGACTCGGTATCGGAAAGGCAGGTTGATGGAATGGACTTATATTCGGACATGGCGCATCCCCGATCAGGCGGGAGCGTTACCGAACTCTCTGTCACCGGAAACTGCCCAGGGCACACACGGTGATACCCTGATTATCGCACCGGCTGGCGCGCTTTTCATAGTCACTATCGCTCATTTGCAAAAATAAAATTCAACGTACACGGGGCGGAGCCGGGAGGGGAAGCCCGTGAGGCTGGTCGCCCTACTCCGGAGGCTGTAGTTCGCCCGTGAGAAGCTTTGCCAGCTCCGGCAATTGCAGCGGGTCCGGTCCGTCGCAGTCGATGCAACTGAATTTGCGTCCTCCTTTTTTGACAAGCATGAATCGCATCGGCTTGTTGCACTGCAAACATGTAGGGGGCAGCGGATGCCTGGGCATGGTCATCTCCCATTCGGGTGCGGTCGTCGCATCATCGCGATCGATTTGGTCGGCCAGACGGCTCCACCTTAGCGCCATGATCATCGCTTGATCGCGCCGCCTGAATGAAACGTCGAGGGTCTTTCCAAGCAGTTGGCTTTTCTTGGCGTAGAGCCTGCATTGTGCTGACGTGATCATGGCGGCTCCCTTCGAGACGGCGGGAGCGTGCAGCACTCTCTGTCACCGGAAACTGCCCAGGGCGAACGATGATGGAATCGCTTTGCACCGGCTTTGTGGTCGGAAGGCGACCGGATGGAACCAGGATCGTTTCAGCGCCCGATTGCCGCCACGATCCCATCGATGCCGTCCAGCGGCGCCACCGGCCAGCGATCATGGGGGGCCGGGAACGGCCATAGCGAATAGACCGACATCGCGCGAGGGCGGCAGGGGGTGATCCGGATCACATAATTTCATGCCGGCATGGGAGAGACTGTCGCCATCATCAAAATGGAGGCGACGATGCGCAAGTTTTTCCTGATAGCAGTTGTTCTTTTGTCTGCCACGGCGGCTCGTGCCGGGCTGGACGTCACTGCGGCCAATACCGATGTCAGGGCTCCCGAAGCGAGCCAGCCGTCGTCGGCGCAGCGTCCCGACGCCGGCGCTAGCGCGGCAAGACGTCAAGCCGAGATGCAGCAGAAAATGATGATGCAAAAACAGATGATGATGCGGAAGCAGATGGCCATGCAGAGAGAAATGCAGCGACACCCGATCCGCACGCGCGTCCATTTCGCACTTCTCAACTTCAAGCGAAAGCTGCACTACGCGTTCCACTAGTTGCTCCAAAGCAACGAGAATCACCTTCGGCAGTCGACTGGCACGAGGGAACGTCGCAAGCGGCGCGGGATCGATGACGGCAGCATTTGACACTCTGGCTGCCGTCATCCCGGTCGTGCAACGGCGGTAATCGATAGCCTTCCAACCAGGCGGAACGAATTACGGGGAAAAGTTCGTTCGCTGAGCACTATGGGTCAGTTTGTCAATGCAATTCGGCGTAAGGAGACGGCGATATCGGGGAGCCTTGTCATGGGAAATTTTATCCATCAGCAAAACCTAGCGCATTATCGACGGCTGCTAGCCGAAGCCGAACTTGCCACGTCGGGAGACGAAATACGTCACAGCATGCTGATGAGGCTATTGGCCGAAGAAGAGGCCAACGGGCTCTTGATTGCCGTGGACGACGACCGGGTGCGCCAGGGGCGACGGGCCGTCCACTAAGCCGGCCTTCACTCGCGATGAACGCACGCGCGACAAATCTCTCGCCCCAGCGAGTTGAGATAGCTCAAGGTCCTGATCTTCAGGGATCGCTCCGAACGTGATCCCGCAGCCATTGCTCGCGTTTGAACAGCGCGCGAAGCGAGACGGCGACCTGCAGATGCTGATTGCGCTCGTATCCCGGCGGAAATGTCCGCGCATAGCGCAATACATTGCGCCGCAGTTCGGTCAGTTCATCGAGGCTGTAGAGACGCTCGACGCGGGGATCCACGGGCGTCATTGAATCGGGCGTGCGCCTTTTGCGGCGCGACCGCGCGTAAATCGCGATCACATTAGCCGCCAGGGCCCTCAACGGTACGTACGTCACACGAGCAACAGACGGCATCGTAGCCACCTATCCGACTCAGTCACCGGGTGATGCCGGCGCGGAACCATCATGCGCTTCGGGTTCCCGAGCCGCTGCTCAGTATGGCTCACTTTCAAAAATTACGATGGCGGTGGCGACGCCGCGGGTCTGCGTCATCGACGCCCCCTAACCTGTCGAACGCCAATTTCTTCTCGATGGTTGAAGGAGTATGATGATCGCTAGCGTCCCGATGACGAACATGATCACCATCACCATGCCGCGCGGCGTCACCAGCGGCTCGGCTGCGCGGATGACCAGCGGCGGCGCGACCTGAGCGATCTCAACCCAGCGCGAGATAATGGGAGATTGCTCGATATCCACCCAGCGATTGACCCATTGTGTCGGCGCGGGCGCAAGTTGTGTCGGCACAGCGGCAAGTTGTTTCGGGGCGGACGCAAGTCGTGTCGAGGCAGACGCAGACCCGCCATCAGGCAGCATCTCCGACATCGCGTCGTGCCAATTCGGATCATTTTTCTTTTGTCGAACCTGATGGATCTGATGAATCTGATGGTGCCGACGTGTCGACGTCGCGTCCCAGCAATGCTCCGGGCCGTGCCAATAGATATGCACCGAACCAAAATGCTGACGAGCTTCGGTCTTGCTCATGCAGGACTTTGACGCTTCCGATGGTGTTGCCACCATCAACGCAAACACAACAGTTACTGCGACGCGCATCGGGTCGCCCCGTGTTCAATCAGATCCAGCCCGTTGCCCCACCCGAATATTACTCGTAGCGCGAGCATTTAAACACCGAAGATTACATATAATTCCGAGTTTTTAAGGACAATACGGGTGTCCTATTAACCATGTTCGCGCAAGGAGGGTATGCCGCAGCGCGCCCCAACTTTTGCCGAGATCCTTGACCGATTTGGCCACAATCGGGCGCGATAAAATGACGGGGGTCATGAAACCATAGTCGTCATTATTCCTGCGCGGATCATGGTCGCCGGCGCAATCTGTTCGGCGTTGCCCTGTGGAGCGGCGAGGTTTCAGGTGCCGTCGCGCCTGATGCCTCCGCCGGAGCCGTCGCGCATGGGTTCAGAGACGGATAGTGGCGCGACATGACGCCGATCTCCGTGCAGGGATGGAAGATTCCCCGGAACGCTGGTTGAGAGATCGCATGAAGTGTTTTTTATTGGCTCTCCTTGTTTCGGTGACGGGTAGCGCGGCTCTCGCCCAGACAACTGGCGCGGTGAATCCGAGCGCTGCTCCGGCGCAAACTTCCGGGAACGCGGACGTGCCACCCGGCGGCTGCATGCCGATCGGGCTGACCACTTCCGGAGAGATCGTTTTCCCGATCCAATGCAAGGAGTTCATCGAACAGCACCGCGGCAAGGACGTGGAGCAGAATTCCGCTGCAGTGGAGCAAAAACCCGCCGACGTGGTGGAGCAGAAACCCGCTGCTGTGAAAGAGAAACCGGCCGCCGTGGATGACAAGCCCGCCGTCAGGCAATCGGAGGCCGTGGCACCGGTGGCGCCGGAGAACAGCCAGCCGGCAGATAAACCGCTCGAAACAGTTCCATTGCCAAAGCGTGCCGAGCGCAAGCTGCACGAGCATGTGAGCTTGAACGGCTGCCAGCACTATCGGACCTACGATGCAGCATCCGGAACATACAGGGGCTACGACGGACGGGTCCGTCCCTGCCGATAAATTCCGATCGGCGCTTTTAAAGACCTGTCACTCAATCGTCGGCCATCGACCGCCGCTTTAGCCGCCAAGGCAACCACCTCCGTCGGCACGCCAGGCTAGCCTTTCCTGATACCCCCCGGCCCTGGCTGGAGCCGCCCATCAGGCGGAACCGACGCGCATGCTGCAATGCAGTGAAGCCAGGTGGAGCATGAAAGGCGCTCCCCCGCGTTCAAGGCCGGCTTGACCAGTCAAATCGGAAAGTTGCAAAGTGGCTGGCGTTCGCGGCCAGGCTTCGTACGTTGCGGTTCTTCCAAGAGAACGGTAAGCGACGATGGGTATCTTTGGGCGAAAGGTCGATGACGATTTCGATGCGCTGATTCATGCGATCGGACGGCTATTGCATGGCAAGGGCCATGACCTCCAGCGCGCCGTGCTGACCGATCTCGTATCGCGGTGGATCATGGGCCATCATCCGTCACAGCGCCGTCACGCGCTGGCGATCCATGTCCAGGCGGTGAGCGACCTGATCGAATTGAACGAGGACGCGCTGTCCGACCGCAAGCGCGGCGAGCCGGAGGATTGGTGACAGCCTCGCCAGCTCGCTGGCGCGGCACCGTGACCGGCCGCGGTCTTTATCGCCGATCATCCTCGGGATCGACCGGGACATGGCCAAAGATTGCGCGCTCCCGGCAAAATCGGTTCGGCGACCGGCCGCCGTTCAACCTTAACCGGTAAGGTTAAGCCACGGATGCAATTGCAGCGAGGAGTTGTCTCGCTATCCTCATTTGATGACCGACAAGATCACCTACGACATCTATCGCGGAACCGCCGATCGAACCTTGCGCCTGGCCACGATGCCCGGCGCCGGGTTGCCTGCGCATCTCAAGCGCAAGGAATGGGTTCTGATGCCGAAAGGAAAATCTCCGGTGCATTCGGACGCGGTTCGAGACGTCGGCATGCGCGGTTACTGCTTTTTTCAGGTCGTCGAAAGCCAGTAACGGGCTGAAAAGCAGCAATAGCCATCATGACCGATGAACTGCTCGCAGCGATGCACGGGGTACTTGCCAGGTACCATCGCAGTCTCGCCAAGAAAGCAACGCTCGACATCGTGGAACAATATCACACCGATCTCGCGCAGCGGTTTGCGGATGAGGCTGCGCAGATACCAAGGCGCACGACCATCCTGGAACGCCTTCATCAACGCGAAGTCGAAACCAGGCAGTCCATGGCACCATCGACAAAATGACGTACGGGACAAACCGGCGACCCGCCACGACCATCCGTGATCGGGCAAAGCCGCCACGATATCCTGTTCCGGCCGGGGCGCCATGACTGGACAAGCGCATTCACAAGCGGTTCAGGGCGGCCGGAAGATCATCGGCCGACAGCCGAAGTCAGTTCGCAAATGGTCAGTTCGCAAATAAAATGCGTCGATTGATTTTGAAGATAACCTTTCTGGTCGCCATCATCATCTCGACGGGCGGCTGGATCTGGCTATTGGGCCTTGGGATCAGGTGGTTGATCGTCAAGCTCTAGGATTTGCGATGAAAACAGGCTTCGCCATTGGAGCCGTCGTCAGCAAGGCCAATTCCCTCTCGCCACAGCAGAAACGCAAGCACAAGCATGCTTGGCGTCAAAGCCAGCATCACCCCAAAAACCACGGCTTGAATCGTCGTCATCGGCGTCCCCACGCGTTCGACTTCGCGGACCCTGTCGGTCCACATCCTGGCCACGCTTGGTGCGTATCGTGTCGGTAATGTGACGGCGGCGACCCTCCTTCCCCGCAATCCACTGTCTTTCGCGGCAAACGATCCCACATCCCCGCCGAGGGCCGGACGCCAGTCAAATTAATATTGGAAAGTGAGCAGTATTGAGCAGCGAGTCAGATCTCCGCGCCGACATGGTGGACTGATCACCGTCCAGTCTCGACGGTCGTCTGCGACCAGGTGTTACGTAACCCTCCCGCCGCGGGGAAGTGCCATGCCGGAATATCAGCCTGTCTACCCATCCCACCTCGCCGCGATCAAGCGGCCTCGCTGCCCGATCTGCAATCACCCGCGAATGCTTCTCTCCGGGATCGAGAGCGGACCCTCTGGCTGCGACCGCCGGACATTCGAGTGCCAGAAGTGCGGCCGTGTCCAGACCTCGACGGCATCGAGGGACCCAGTGGAATCCAACGTTCGCGGCTGGCTTGGCGGCGAACTCAAGCCGCCCCAATAAGACATGAGCGAAAAGCAGGAAGGCGGAATCTCCGCTGATCACCGCAGTCATAGCGCGCGAGCGGCGGACGCCCTTGAGGAAGCGCGCGAGATGCCGCCCGGAGCGCGGCGAACCGAGGCGCTGAAAAAAGCCGGTCTTCTTCGAAGAACGGCTGACCATCAGGGATTGATCTTTGCAAAACGAGGCAGGCCTCGAAAGTAGCTGAACCCAGGGAACTCAATTCATGCCTCCGCTCGAAGCGACCACCACACCGCACCGCTCGAAAATTGATCGTGCGCTCTCGCTGATCGCGGCCATCATCGTCGTCGCGATCATCATGGTCGTACTATATTGATCTGCGGTTACTCAGCCCTGCATCGGACGCTTGTCCCCTGCAGGGCATTTTTTTGACTCCAGCCGGAAGCGGACGCCCGGATACCGTCGTCTCATCATTGGAGCATGATCCGAAAAAGCATGCCCTCGGGCTTGACCCGAGGGTGGGTACCGGTTTTCCCTCGCGACAAACGCGAAGCGTTTGCGCGGAGATCATGCTCAAACAAAAAGATTGAGCGGGACGACGATTCAAAGAAAAGTCATCCCGCTCCAGGACGCTGAGCAATATTGAGCAGCGTCTCCTCCTGCAAAGTTGCAAATTAATTTATCGCCGCGATGCACTCGGCTTTTACCGGCGACTGGGAGCGTTGTGCTTCCGCATTTTCAGGGAGTGGCAGAATGCCCGCATATCAAAGCGCACCTGATTTCAGCCTGACTGAAAAATATCACATGAAGGCGGCTGGCTGTGAGCAACAGGCCGAACACGCCAACGACCGAACCACCGAACGGGAATGGCGGCAGCTCGCGGCGCAGTGGCATTCGATAGCGGATCAAGCCGCCACCATGTCAGGCGAAGCATCACCGGCCGATTTCGCCCGGTAGCTCGGCGGCAGATCCGATTTTTTTGCGAACTGATCGATATTGCACAGCGAATCAGGAGTCGCAGGATTCATGTGATTCATCGCCTTCCGCCGAATGGATCGGTGATCCAGAATGTCGCGTTCCCACTTCATGCAAAGGGAAGCATCATGCCCCGCATCGACATCCCGCTTGATCCCAGTCTCAATTCAATCGTGCGCCCGCCTTGCGCAAAGTGCGACGGGCAGATGATGTTTACCGGTATTGTATCGGGGCCTGAGGGCGTTGATATCCGCACCTTCGAGTGTGTGTCGTGCGATCACCTCGAAAAGGTAGCTATCAAGACCGACGCGATGGGCTGGATCACATTCAGCGGGTAGCGACGCCAACCTTACTACTGTGTGGGCCAGCAATCCGCAGCGCGCAGTCTCATCACAGTCAAGCACTAATCATCCACGGCGTTGCCAAAAAAATCTGTGGCGATGAGCAATTTTGTACTGCGTGACGCGAGCTGTTTGGCTCAGTTCGTGGCTTCAACAAAGGAGGGCTTCATGCACACCAAAGACATTCTGGCGGCCGCACTGCGCGACGCGGGCCTGCCGCTCATGGCGGCGCGCGCCGCCGAGGGTTATTATCACGACTACCTTTCGCCGCTTCCGATGCCCGAAAAGAAGCTCTGCGACGAGCTGACCATCGCCGGCACGCCCGCCGCTCTCGCGCTGTGCGAGCGCGTGAAGCTGGGGGATTATGACGCCAGCGAGGAAGAAGAAGAAGAGTGGGCGGAAAGCCCCGAGGGCGTGGCGGCCATGCAGGCGTTTGCCGCGAGATTCATGCAAAGGCGCGCCTAGAGAGAACCGCCGGAATCCAGCCCCGCGACTGCGGGGTCTCCAACCAAGTCTGAAGTTGGCGGTTCTGTCGCTCGCCTCGGTGTTTTCCGAAACCGAAGGGCTCGGCACAAGAGGCCGGGCCAAGCACCGCAAAGCCAACCGCCTGTTTCAACGCGCCAGGCTGGCTACGATCGGATCGGGAACATGGGTTCTCGTCACCGACGCGGTCAGGACCAGCGCGAGTGCGCAAAACACGCACAACTTCATCCGCACGGTTTTGTAGTCGGTGATCGGCAGGAAGAAGATGAAGAGCGTCGCAATGACGGGAACAGCGTTGATGACGTATATGGGATCGCCCTCTTGTTTCGGGGAACAAGAGGACACGGTGCTGCGGTCCACTCCGTGGTCAACATCACAGATCAAAGGTTCAGCTGCCCGCTGGCGACAGCCACCAGGGCATTGAGCGCAGCGAACGGCCTTCCGTTTCAAACAGGCCTCGCACGCGGCGCCGTCAGGTCGAACCTGCAGAACCGCACAATCCGGCGCTATTTGCCTTGCGGAAATTGCCTTGCAGAAACCGGCTGTCCGCAGGTATTAGGTGCCTCCCGGAGAGCCATCGCATGTCAGGCCGCGAACAAGAACCGTCCAGAACACCCCTTCCCTCCAGGCCGCCATTGCCGACCCGGCCGGACGAACCGGCACGACATCCGGAGCCGACGCGCAGGTGAAGCGCCCCGTGTGGGCGGCCGGCTTTGGCGCAGGTGACGGCAACCGCGGGACGGGTACCCAGCGCCTGTACCTAATCCCGCTCCGCCCCTTCGACAAAGGCTGCAAGACCTCGGAGTACGGCGGCAAGTCGATCCCGACCGACCGAACGGGCGTAGCGGCGCTCCAGTTCGGCCATGACCTCGAGGCTGTCGAGCATGAGCCGCTTGCCGGTTTTGGTGAGTTGCAGGACGCGGGCGCGCGCATCTTTTGGGTCGCCTTGTACGCGGATGTAGCCGGCGCCTTCGAGTTCAGTCGCAAGTCGGCCCATCGCCTGCTTGGTGATCCCCGCCCGGTCCGCAGCGACAGTCACGGTACTGCCGGCAAGGTCGATGTTGGACAGCAGCGTTGTGTGAGTGGAACGCAGGTCGGCGTAGCCCCGGGCATGCAAACCCTCAACGACGTGCCGGTTCACGATACGCGAGGCACGCAGCAGTAGCTGCCGCATGTTACTGCGGCGCCCCGCCTCGATGGCTCCCAACATCATCGCATCGTCTTTGCGTACGCCTTGCTTCATATGGTAACCTTGGTTTACCTTTTATCGAAATTCCAGGTTACCAACTCTCACTGGAGCCGCAATGACCAACCATCAAACCTTCACCGATCCGGGCGCCGGCACGTGGCTGACGATCGACTTTCTGCCGGGCGTCGAACTCATGCCGCTCGCCCAGCCGGTGCCCGACGGGTCCATCCACCGCGCGCGCCTTACCGCGGGCACGACCATCCCGGTCCACACCCACCCAGCCGACGAATTCGTGCTCGTGCTGTCGGGCACAATCGAAACCGGTGGCAGACGCTGTGAAGCCGGCACATTCTGGACGACGCCGGCCGGTACCCGCCAAGGTCCGCACGTCGCGGTCACCGAAGTCGAGTTGCTCACCGTGCGGCTTGGGGCCATGGGGCCGTTCGGCGACGATGTATGACCACGTGCTTCCAGCCGGAAGCAAAAGCCGATTGGCGTCGCGTTCGATCAAGCTTAGGTGCAGATAAAGCTGCCGCTGGTCAGTTCCGTCAGCCTAGAGATTCTGGTTTGACGTGCTCTATGCAAATAAACTACCTGGGGTTTTACGAGTGGTTTACTGTGCTCGTTGACAGGCCTGCATTACTATCGTTAAATCATACTAATATTTTAGTTGAATACCTTTTAGGCGTTTAAATTCATATGAGTACCAGTGCGTTACTTGCGTGCCTGGCGTTGCTATACGGCATCGCCAACGCAGATCCTGCCGTCTTCACCGTCAGCCGCGCCGACCCTGACACTGCGGTGTCAGCGACCGTCGCAGCCGGTCTGAAGCGCGTTTCAGTTTCCCTGTCAGCCCTCGGCGATCGCGTCGGCCCGCAGACGCCACCCGGCGGCATGTCGCATGCGAACGCGGGCGGCGCGAG
>Ga0209863_10001251_pt1 | contig 10176 bp, 9 predicted proteins | sample OrgsoiDNA2013046_FD_185796 | JGI IMG/M metagenome (GOLD analysis project Ga0209863, IMG submission 185796) | Permafrost soil microbial communities from the Arctic, to analyse light accelerated degradation of dissolved organic matter (DOM) -... | ecosystem: Environmental > Terrestrial > Soil >...
GATGTTCTTCTGGACGAACAGGATCTCGCCCGTCGCCGAGAAGGACATGAGCAGGAAGATGACGAGCATCGTCATCATGTCGATGTAGGCCACCAGGTTGAGCGGCGCGTACAGGCTCTTGCGACCTTCGTGCCCGAGCTTGGCTTTCGCCACCTCGAGCTTTACCGAGTCGTAGAGGTGCGCGTGGGGTGCGTGAATAGGCATGTGCTTCGCGCTCCGTTAGATTCCGGCGCCGCCGGAATCGATCAATGAGATGTCTGGGAACCGAGACGAGAGCGCCGTGTCCATGGTCCGGACCAGCACCTCGAATTTGATGGTGTCATCGGACGCGACCTGGATGTCGGTCTTGTCCGCGTGGGTGTCCTTCAGCTTCTTGAGCTCGTTGCCCAGCTTCTCGTAGTCGTACATGCCGGCGCCGTTCTTGGGGATCGGCTGCTGATCCTGATCGGCGACCAGGTTGAAGCCGCTGTCGTTGACCAGCACCACCAGCTTGAAGACCTTTTCCGGCGGCGTGTCCTCGCCGGCCTGTCCCTGCCCCTTCTGGTGCGCTTCGAGCCGCGCCAGCTGGGACCAGACCGCCGTGATGAGAAGAAACGCCACCATGCAGGTCAGCAGATCGATGTACGGAACCAGATTGAGGTCGGCATTGAGCGGCTTCTTGCCGCCCTTATTGCCACTTTCGACTGAAACGCTCATGTTGGATGCTCCTGAGCGTGGTGGTTAGTACTGCTGCTGCTGCTCGCCACCGCGGCCAGCCACCACCAGGTTCAGGGTCTCGACCGTGCCCTGGTTGATGCCGTCGAGCACCGCCTGGGTCATGCCGTTCAGGATGGCGTAGGTCGCCAGACCCAAGATACCGGTGCCGAGGCCGAAGGCCGTGCAGTTCATGGCCTCGGAGATACCTTTGGAGAGCATGGTCGCCTTCATCGAGGGGTCGACGCCGGCGACGCCGGCGAAGGCCTTGATGAGACCGGTGATGGTCCCGAGCAGACCCGCCAGCGTGGCCAGGTTGCCGAGCATCGCCAGGTAGCCCGTGCGCTTCTCGATCTTGGGGAGCTCACGCAGGGCCTCTTCGTCCATGCCCTGCTGGACCTCGTGCTCCGAGCCACCCGCGCGCCGCAGACCGGCCGCGATGATCTTGGTCACGGGGGCCGGGCTCGCCTGACAGGTGTTGATGGCGCCCTGCACGTTTCCCGAAACGATCTGCGACTTCAAGAGCGACATCAGCTTGTCGATGTCGACCTTCGATTTCGAGACGTACATGAAGCGGTCGATCGCGATGAAAAGGGTGATTCCCAACAGCAAGAGGATCGGCCACATTCCCCAGCCGCCTTCCTGAAAGTGTTCCATCAACATGAATCGTTCTCCTTGTCGTAGGTCGTGAAGGTCGTTGAAAAGGGTTGCGTGGCTGGGTTACCCGTGAAGGGCGGCCTTGGCCTGGAAGAGGAGGTTCGAGACGTTCTTCTTGACCTCGGCGATGTCGTCGAGGGCGTTCTGGGTCTTGCCGTTCAGCCAGGCGAAGGAGGCGAGGCCGATGATGCCGGTGGTGAGGCCGAAGGCGGTGCAGTTCATCGCCTCCGAGATCCCCTTCGACAGCAGCGTCGCCTTCTGCGAGGGGTCGACGCCCGCGACGCCGGCGAAGGCCTTGATGAGACCGGTGATGGTCCCCAGCAAGCCCGCCAGCGTGGCCAGGTTACCCAGCATCGCGAGGTAGCCGGTCCGCTTCTCGAGCTGCGGTAGCTCGCGCAGGCCCGCCTCTTCCATCGCCGAGTTGATCTCCTCGTCGCTGCGGTTGGCGCGCATCAGGCCCGACTGCACGATCCGGGTGAGCGGCGTCGAGTTGCCGGAACAGACCTTGATCGCGCCCTGGATGTTGCCGGCCGAGATCTGCGAGCGGAGGAGAGCGACCAGCTTCTCCTTGTCGATGACCGAGCGGCGCAGAAAGACGGCGCGTTCAATCACGATCGAAACGGTGATCATGAGCAGGAAAAGGATCGGCCACATTCCCCAACCACCTTCGTGGAATGCATCGGCCAGCATCTTGAGAACGATCATCAGGCTCCTCCTTCAGTCCTTCTGAGTTCGACCACTCAACGTTTCGGCGGGCGTCGCTTGCTGGGTCAAATCGGCAAGTCGTAACAGAATACGTAGACCACTGGTGCAAACCGCCCCGGCCCCAAAGAATCCGAGAAGGACAGTAGCACTAGTGGTGCCATCTGGTTTCACCCATGTTTCATTGATGTTTCATACGGGGGGGTGTAGCGTTCTGCCCCGATCGTGGAGTTAGGCCACGATCGGGCTCCGGCGCGGAGATCTCGCTTTCGCGGAGTCGGCACGCTAGATAATGAGGCGGCGCCATGGGCCTCACGCGCATCCTCGACCTGATCGTCATCGTTTTACTGGCGACGATTATTCTGATGCCGCGCCCCGACGCTTCGGTCAAGCCGGCCCTCACCGTCGATCCCGAACGCCGCGAGCGGGTGGCCGAGCTGCAGTCAATCTTGATCGGCCGCCCCGACGACGTCGACGCGAGCCTCGAGCTGGCGAACATCTTTCTGGACGGTCACCGCCCGGATTGGGCGCTGGCGACCCTCACCACCACGCAGCGGTTCCACACCAACGACTATCGCCTGTACCACGTGCGGGCCATCGCTTACGCCGACCGATTCGAAGGCGCGCCCGCGTACGAGGCGGCGCAGGTGGCGCTGGCTCTTTGCGAACGGCAGCCGCCCGTGCCCGGCGTGCCTCCCTGCGACGAGGCGGTCCGGGGTCGCCTCACGCTCCTCTACCACACGCTCGCCGTGGTGGCGGACGTCGACATGAAGAAGGTCCCCTACCTGGCCAAGGAGCGGATCTTCCGGCAGCTCCACCCGACGTTCCTTCCCAAGCCGAAACCCAAAGCAAAGTCAGCGCCCAAGGTCCCGGCTCAGGTTCCCGCGCCCCAGTGAGGTGCGGCTAGCCGCGACGGTTCCGCCCTAAACCGGCCCTTATCTCTGTCCAGTTAGGGCATCTGGCGGTGGTCGGGCGTGGCCATCCACCTTCCCGATCGTTCATAGATCCCTTCAATTAAAGGGATTTCGTGGTGGGCGCAGAAAGAATCGAACTTTCAACAAACGGATTAAGAGTCCGCTGCTCTGCCAGTTGAGCTATGCGCCCGGAAGTGAAATGTCGTGGGTACTTACGTTATCCCTCGCTGCTTCGTCAACCTGTTCTGAACCACCTGCACCGAGTGACCCCGGCCGGTGAGCCGCCATCTTTATCACCTCGCCCCGGGGTCGGGAAAGGTCGACCGCCGGATGTCCTCTTGCCGCTCGGCATGACGCGCATGCCACGATGGCTTTTACAATCTTGACGGATAGCGGTCATACTTGGGGCTACATGAGCGACGAGCCCGACAATCTGGTGCTGCGGCACCTTCGGGAGCTGCGAGCGGATATGACCCAGCGGTTCGACGGTGCGGAGGTCAAGGCGGACGTTCGGTTCGTGAAGATCGAGGCGCGGCTCTCTGACCTCACCGGGGTCATGCACGACACGCGCGCCGACGTCCATGGTCTCGCCGGCCGGCTCGACAAGATCGAAACCAGTCTCGGGCTTGCCGATCGTCTTGCGGCCGTCGAAGAGAAGCTCGCTGCACTGGAACGCCGTTTCGGGTCGTAGTCTGGGACATCCCCGGTGGGGTAAGACGGCGTATCGTCGATCAGCGCCCGCGGTCAATTCTTGCCGGGCGCCCAGGTGGACCTGGTTCTCAGCCAGCGCCGTGCGCCCGAGGTGAGTCGAACACCTAACCCTCGGCTTCGAAGGCCGATGCTCTATCCAGTTGAGCTACGGGCGCAGGAAAGACGCGGAATGATGCTCAGGCGGGTCCTGACTGTCAAGGCTCTCCAACAGCTTCCGGCGCCGCGCTTGGACGGTTCTCGCCCACGCCGCGCGTTGGTGATACACGATCGAGCCTATGGCCAATCACAGTGTGAGCAGGCGGGTGTTCCTGGGTGCGTCGGCCGGTAGCGTCGCGCTGGCGAGTGCGGCGCACGCGGCGACCAAGGCCGGCGCCTCCAAGGGTGGCGCGCCGTTCCCCAAGGACTTCGCCTGGGGCGTTGCGACCGCTTCCTACCAGGTGGAGGGCGCCGCCGCCGAGGACGGCAAGGGACCGTCGGTGTGGGACGTCTTCTCCAAGAAGAAGGGGGCGATCTTCGACGGCAATACCGGCGACGTCGCCTGCGACCACTACCACCTCTTCAAGGAAGACATCGCCCTCATGAAATCACTGGGCGTCAAGTCGTATCGCTTCAGCGTGTCGTGGCCGCGCGTGCTGCCGGACGGCGTGGGCGCCTCGAATCCGAAGGGGCTCGATTTCTACAGCCGCCTCCTCGACGAGCTCCACAAGAACGGCATCGAGCCGCTCTGCACGATCTTCCACTGGGACTACCCGCAGGCGCTCTACAAGAAAGGGGGCTGGCTCAACCGTGACTCGGCCGAGTGGTTCGCCGAATACACCACGCTGCTGGCCGACAAGTTCTCCGATCGGGTCAAAATTTGGGCCACGCAGAACGAGCCCCAGTGCTTCATCGGCCTCGGGCTGCTCGACGGGGTGCATGCGCCGGGCGACAAGCTCACGTACTCCCAGTACCTGACGGCCGCGCACAACGGCATGCGCGCGCACGCCAAGGCGGTGCAGGTCCTGCGGGCGCGGGCCAAGGACGGCAAGGCGACCAAGGTTGGCTACGTCGTGGCCGCGCAGATCGCTCAGCCGCTGACCGACAAGCCCGAGGACGTCGAGGCGGCGCGCACGGCGATCTTCGCCGTCGGCCGCCACCAATGGAACAACGCCTGGTGGATGGACCCGGTCCTGCTCGGCAAGTACCCCGAGGACGGCGTGGCGGTCGCCGGCAAAGACATGCCCAAGTTCAAACCGACCGATCTCGACGAGATGAAGCAGCCGCTCGACTACCTGGGCATCAATATCTACAAGGCCGACAACTACAAGCGGGGCGTCGACGGTAAGCCCCAGCAGGTCCCGGTGCCGCCCGGCTACCCGCGCTCGGGCGCCGACTGGCAGCCGATCACGCCCGGTTGCATGTACTGGGGCCCGCGGTTTTTCTACGACCGCTACAAGCTGCCGCTGTCGATCACCGAGAACGGCCTGGCGACGCGGGACCAGGTTTTTCTCGACGGCAAGATCCACGATCCGCAGCGCATCGACTTCATGCACCGGTACCTGCTGGAGCTGGCGCGCGCGATCAAGGACGGCGTACCGGTCACCGGCTACTACGCCTGGTCGCTGCTCGACAACTTCGAGTGGGCCGACGGGTACAAGCAGCGCTTCGGTCTGGTCTACGTCGATTTTCAGAGCCAGAAGCGCGTCCCCAAGGACTCGTTCGACTGGTTCAAGAAGGTCATCGCCAGCGGCGGCCGCAGTCTGACGGAGAAAGTGGCGTTCCCGGTCACCCAGGTCACGCCGCTTTAGCGATCTCGATCGCCCGACGCGGGTTCAGTGACCGGCGTGCGCCGCGGTGGTCGCCGGCGCGGCGGCCGACGGGGCCGGGGCGCTCGCCGCCCAGTCGGCCATCGCTTCCGCCTGCCCCTGGGGCGGCAGCTTGGTACCGTAGGCGACGAACCAGTCGGCGGCCAGATCGGGCTCGCCCCGGAGGAGGCGCGCGCGGTAGACCCAGATGCCGAGCTGCGGATCGGCCGCCAGCCCGCGCAGGGTGGCGTCGTCGGCGATGATCAGCGCGCGGCCGCGCACGCCCGGATCGGTCTTGGGATCCAGGTAGGGGCGCAGCGCCGCGTAGGTGTCGCGCGCGTTGCGGCGGATCAGGACGTCGGCGGCCAGCTTCTCCACCTCCGGCTGGGGGCGGCGCAGGAGACGCGCGACGAGCTTCGTCGATTCCTCGGTCTTGAGGTGCTCGAGCTCGCGCAGCGAGGCCAGCGACGGTCGGGGATCGCTGTCCTTGAAGAGGACATAGAGATCCGCCAGGTTGGTGTCGCCCCCTGCGCGGACCACGCCGGCCGCCGAGGCGGCCCGCATCTCGGGCGAGGGATCGCGCAACGTCCGCTCCATCGCGATCACCTTCACGCGGCCCGAGCCTGCGCGGACCTGCGCCAGCACCGCCGCCGCGCGCACCGTCACGTTGTCGTCCTTGACCGCGTCGGCGAGCGCCTTCTTGGCCGCCCCATCGTCGAGGGGCCCGAGCGCGATCACGGCCGCGGCGCGGGCTTCCGGTCGGGCCTTGGTGCTCGCGAGCAGCTTGATCAATCCGGGGGCGCAGGCCGCATCACCGGCCGAGGCAAGCGCCACCGCCGCCGCCTGCGCGTCGGCCGGGCTCTGGCTGTCGAAGCCCGCCTTCACAATGGGGCAGACCGGAATCTTGAGCGCCGTCAGCGCGGCCCCGGCGTCCGCCGCCAGCTCCGGGCGTTTCACCGCGGCCTCCAGCCAATGGATAGCGTCGGCGTCGCCACGTGCGGCGGCCGGTCGGGCCATGGGCACGGTCGCCCAGGTCTCCTTGAGCGCCGCCTTGATCCAATAGCCCGCGAGGAGGGTGAAGGACGGCTCGACGTGCTGGCCGCTGCTGCGGGCCAAGGCAACGCGGTTCAGACCCTCGTCCCGTCGCCGCGCCTGCAAGAGCTTCGGCATCGCGATCTCGATCGGATCGTAGGCGCGCGTCACCGCGACACCGGCGCAACGCCGCTGATCGCGCGCGAACAGCCAGTGCAGGTGCAGGTTGTCGTCGTCCGAGCGGACCGCCAGGGGCGGCTTCGGGAACGGGACCGCGTCCTTGAGGACGTCGATGATCGCGTCGTCGAAGCCGGGAAATCCGGAGGGGCGGGAGACCTTGGTGGAGACCAGCTGCCCGTCGGCGCCGATCACCACGTCGACCTCCGCGCTGCGGTCGAGCGTGTTGAGGGGGTTGGACGCCTCCATGTTTTCCCCCACCAGGCGCAGGAAGTTGTTGGCCCAGCGCCGGTGGACGTGGGCGTGCAGGTCCGGAAGGTAGCTCGCTTCCGCCCCGGGCGCCGGGGGCGGCCCCGCCCCTTCGGGGAGCTTGTCCGCCGGGATCGTCGCGGCCACGGCGCCGCCCGCGTCGAAGCTCGCCAGTCCGAGGCTCGCCAGTATCGGGGCGACGAGCGCGAGCCCCCAGGTTTTGGTCGATAGCTTCATAGTTCCGGGAATGATTCCCATCGGCTGTGGGCCGAGTAGCTTAATTCCTTTTATCGTTTCGTGGTATGCGGGGCGGATGCGCACGACCCCCGCTTGGTCCCTCGCGATTTCGTGCTCGCTGCTTGCCGGACTCCTGGCGGGGTGTGCGGGTCTGAATCTCCGGTTGGTGGACGCCTCGGTGCGGAAGCCGTCCAACGTCGCAGTCTACTTCACCGTCGACACGCGCGGCGGACAACCCGTCGCGAACCTGACGCCGGGAGACTTCCGGATCTACGAAGACAAGCAGCCGGTTTCGATCCTGGAGAGCAAGCAGACCATCCTGCAGCCCGAGGTGGCGGCCATCCATTACACGCTGCTCCTAATCGACATGAGCGGCAGCGTGGTCGATTCGGGCGACATGCCGGCGCTGGTCCAGGCGGCCTCCTCGTTCGGCGAGCGGGTCGGTCCCTATCAGAAGGTCGCCGTTTACACCTTCGACGGCAGCCCGCACCTGACGCCGGTGGTCGGCTTCGGCGGCAACGTGCGCGCCGGGGTGAACTCGCTGGCGACACGCCGGCCGCGCGATCCCTCGACCAACCTGAACGGCGCGGTCATCGAGGGGATGCGCCTACTGACCCAGCAGATGGAGCACGCGCCGGTGCCGCTACGCTTCGGGACCCTGGTGGTCTTCACCGACGGGACCGATCGCGCCCACCGCGCCAGCCCGGAAGAGGTAGACCGCGCGCTCGACGGCGCCGGCTTCGAGACCTACGTCATCGGCGCCGGTCAAGAGGTCGACCGGACCCAGCTGTCGCGCATCGGGCGCTCGGGGACCTTCACCTCGCAGAACCGGACCGACGTTCAGAAGGGGTTCGACGAGATCGGCGCCCGCATCGAGGCGGCGTCGCGGCGTTTCTATCTGCTGTCGTATTGCTCGCCCTCGCGCGCGGGCGAGCACGAGCTCGAGGTCGAGGCGATCGCGGCCGGGTCCAGCGGTCGGCTGGCCTATCGCTTCAACGCGGCCGGCTTCGGTCCGAGCTGCGACCCCAAGCAGAAGCCGGCGTTCGACGTGCATCACCCACGCCCGGCCCCGCCGCCCAAGGTCGTCGAGCGGGCGGCCGTCGAGCGCCCGGAAGCGCCGCCACCCGCCGCGGCGCCCGCCAGCGGCGGCAGCGTCGCCGGCTGGACGCCCAAGCGCTGACTCTCCGCGCGAAGCCGATGCGCCCGGTGGCTCGATCGAAGGGGTTGGCGCTCGACCGGATCGGCGACGTGGCCGCTCGTCTCGGTGATCGGTTGCGCGTAAGCGTCGATTTACCGCGGCTCGAAGATCTGTCGCGGGGGTTTCAGGACCGCGTGCTTGCCGAAGGGGTCGAGCTTGTCGCCTGAACAGCGCGGTGCGTCGGTAGAGCTCGCGCGGCTGCGCGCGGAGCTTTCGCAGGATCGCAAGGCAATGGCGCGGTGTCTTTATTGTGCGCTTGCGGCAATATCGCAGACAGCGGGAGTTCTATAAAGCAAAATGAATCATCGATTGGCCCTCCATATCGCCTCGGTGACAATGGCGATCAGCGTCGCTACGTGCTCAAGTATCGCTGTTTGTCCGACGATTGGGTGTGAACCGCTGATTCAATTGACCTATGCGACTCCGCTTGCCGGTTCCTACACGGTCAGTGTCTTAGTGAACGGTTCTACCTTCGCGGCAAGCTGTCCTTTGAAGGCATCATCCCCGTTCGTTACTACACCCGGAGTTGCATCTTGCGACCAGAATGGACTGGTGCTGTCTGCAGTCGATCTTGGCCATGGATCAAATGAGGTCCTGCAATTGGCGGTCGCGATCAATAATCTATCATCTGTTGCCGTTACTGCGACGCTGCAGAGTATTACAAATTCTCGGGATTGCTCGCTGGTGTGTTTCGTCCACGCGGGAATCATCGACAATTGAGGGACGCGGCGTTTGTTCGCTGTTGGTAACTCGCGCTTCCGGTTACGCAGCGCTCCGGAGCGTTGACGAAGGTCTCCCCCCTGCGGGAGACCGTGGTTCACACGGAGGAGTCTTCGCAGCGTGTTCAGGTGCTCCTGAACGCCACGCCGTAGGGGGGCGGCCACGCGGCCAGGGCTGGCGACTTCATTTTACGAAGTAGCCAGACACCTTCCAGGAACCATCCGCCTCCTGCATCGGCGTCACCGTCTCCACGGCGGTTTTCTTGCTCGCGAACGATGTGTCGAACTGGATCACGATGTACTTGCCGTCGGGCGCACCGGGCAGCGACGTCTTGTACTCCGCCAGCTTGAAGGTCCGCGATACGAGCTTGCCGATCGGACCCCGAGCGGCGCCCACCGCTTCATAGAGACCTCGTCATGACGGGGGCATCACGCAGGTGCCCAGCACGCTCGCGCAGGACCCGCCGACGCAGAACCCAGAGTCACAGTCGCAGTCAGTGGAGCACGGCTTCGGCGTGCACCCGCCGACCGTGGCCGTCGTCTGGCAGACGAAGTTGGACGGGCAGCCCGTCTGGCTGCACGGCAGCGCCTCGCAACCGTGCGCGTCGGTCCCGAGGGTTCCGACCGCGCACTGAAACCCGGTCGGACACGTGTACCCGGCATTGCACAGGACCGGCGCGCAACCGTAGTCGTCGGCGCCCTTCGTGGCCGGCGAACAGGTCGTGCCCGCGGCGCAGGTGACCCCAGCCGCGTTGCACGAGACATGACAGCTCATCGAGGGTTGATTGCAACACTTGATGAGGCTCGTCAGACAGATGTCGCCCGTCGCGCAGTCGGTATCGACTGTGCAGTCGTGCTGGGGAGGTGTCACGCAGAACGGCGTCGCGCACGCCGACGAGACACCTGCTGGATCCGTCGTGCAGTAGTAACCGTTTCCTTTCCCCGGGCAGTCGCTGAGCGACCGGCACTGCGAGCCCGTCACTGGTTGCGCACCCGGGCAGCCAGACCCGGCGGTCCCCGAGACCCCGCCATTCGCGCCTCCCGCGCCGCCTCCGCCAGTCTTGCCGGCAGATCCGGAACCGGCCGCGCCTCCTTTACCACCC
>Ga0209863_10001253_pt1 | contig 10156 bp, 10 predicted proteins | sample OrgsoiDNA2013046_FD_185796 | JGI IMG/M metagenome (GOLD analysis project Ga0209863, IMG submission 185796) | Permafrost soil microbial communities from the Arctic, to analyse light accelerated degradation of dissolved organic matter (DOM) -... | ecosystem: Environmental > Terrestrial > Soil >...
TTTATTCTTTCAGGAAGAAAATAATAAACCGGCGCTGGATCAGATGACGGCTACTGACGCAACTACTTTTATCGAAGAGCTAAAAACTAAAACCGGAGAGCGAACCGGTAGACCTTTAAGCAACGGCCATATCAATAAAAAGATCCAGGCGCTGAATCTTTTTAGTAAGTACATCCGGGAAACCGGAAGAGGCAATCCGGGCTTCACTTTAACGAGGCTGGAGGAAATAAGATCAAAGCCCAGCTGGTTAACAAAAACGGAAATACAGGCCTTGTATGAAGCGACAACGGACAATGTGCTGGGGATCAGAGACCGGGCGATGTTGGCCGTTTATTATGGCTGCGGACTGAGGTTAAATGAAGGTGCCAGTCTGGAACTGAAAGATATCTTAACAGAGAGAAAAATCCTGCACGTCAGAAAAGGAAAGCACTACAAGGAAAGACTTGTACCGGTGGCGGGGAAGAACTTCGAGGAACTAAAGATTTATATCGATTACGCAAGGCCGCAGCTCTTGCAGGAAAAAAAGACGGAGGCTCTATTTATCGGGGCTAACAAGGGTGTTAAAATGGACAAGCAAAGTCTGTATATCCGGATTAAAATGCTGGCCCGTAAAGCGAAAATAAAAAAGAAGGTTGGCACCCATACGCTGCGCCATAGCATCGCCACGCATCTTCTGTCCAGCGGCATGAAGCTCGAACGGATCCAGCAGTTTTTAGGACACGGAGATCTCGACAGCACCCAAATCTATACGCATCTTGTAAACGAACTGCCATGAACTTTACTGAATACCTACAACAAAAAAAGTACAGTGTGAAAACGGTAGCCACCTACGGTTTTTATATTAACCGTTTTTTATCCTGGCTGGAAACCGAAAACCTGTCCTCCGAATCTTTTACCTATACTGACCTCCTTGAATACATGCGTGACTGCCAGGAAAAAGGAATCACGAATAGAACGGTTAACAATATGCTGGGTATCATCCGCCACTACTCAAACTACTTAAGCCACGAAAAAAGAAGATCTGATAATCCTGCTGCTGGTGTATTTATAAAAGGTCTTGTCAGGAAGCTGCCGTCGGGGCTTTTAAACTTCGAAGACCTCGAAGAGTTATATAAACAGTACGGGGTACAGTTAAATGTGGAACAAAGTAAAAAGATCATGTTCGGGCTGATGGTTTATCAGGGGACGAGCGTTGCGGAACTGATGCGAATAACGGCACAGGATATAAAGTTAAAAGAAGGAAAAATAAAAATCCGGGGAACCAAAAGAACGAGCGAAAGAATCTTAAGTCTGAATGCCAATCAGATGATATTGATACAACAATATCTCGCCGAAAATAAATTTAAAGAAGGCGCTCTTTTTACCGAACTCACAAAGACCAAAAACAGTAAACGAAATATCAACAACCGGGTAAGATATATGCTCCTCCAGCTGAAGCAATTAAATGATAAGGTGACGAGTGCCAAACAGATCCGCAGCAGCGTGATCACCCACTGGCTCAGACGAAACAATCTTCGCCAGGTTCAGTATATGGCCGGCCATAAATATGTAAGCTCCACGCAGCGCTACCAGGTGAACAATCTGGACGATCTGAAAAATGAATTGCAGCAGCATCATCCCATGAGCTGAAGCTTATGTGTTGCGAACCCTGGCTTCGCAACAGCAAAAAGTCGGAAATGTATTGTTTTGTGTTACCCAATCTCATAACTGGTTAAATGTCTTATCAATAAGAAGTCCCGGTAGGACTCGAACCAGAAATCAATGACCCAAAGACTCTTAATCTTTGGGTCTACTGTCTTCTAAACAGCACGTCCTTTTGACTACGGATCAAAAGGTTTATGGTTCGGATCTGCTCGGAACCTGAACTAAAAAAAAGTACTCCTAAATAATCAGGAAAAAAGGTGTGCAGTTGCCTCATCCGTCGCACTTAAAACCACGCCAGTTTTTTTTCTTTCAATTGAAAATAATCCGGGGACGGAACATAAAAAACTGTCATGGTTTTTGCTCCGGCTTCGGCCCTGCACTCCTGGCGCTCTTCTGTCTGCTCGTTCGTCGTTCCTCCTCACTCGCATCCAGGCGCCATCCTCCATTTTGTGCGCCACCTGCGCGGCCAGCCGGGTCTTATCTTATTACTTTGGCCTCCGCTAACGCTCCGGCCAAACACCAAGGCCTTACGGCGGTCTGGTGGTGCCTTCGCCACGCCTGTTTTTATTGCCAGGAAATCTTATAAGAAACGGCGTGGCTCCCGGCCCCACCGCCCCTGGCTGGCATGGCGCAGGAATGGCGCTGCTCGCCTCGTCCGCTCATCGCTTCGCTCTTCACTCCCGAGGCTCCGCCCGCCAGGAACTTCCCGAACGAAAACAGGGGCGGCTTTACAGCTGTCGCAGCCGCCCAGATCAGTATAAAAGTTGAAGCCTTCTTGAGGGCGGCTTTGACTTGCAAAAAAAAGATAACGATTACGGATATGATCAGTCTTTACAGGTAGAAAAAAAACTGCCGTAACCGTTATCTTTTTTTCGCTCATGTTACCCACCAGAAGATCCAAAAAAGAAAATGAAAAGAGAATTACCGGAAGATGTGAAATAAAATACAAGGTTGCTGAAACCTGCAACCAGCAAGATGTACGTTTGTATTACAAACGGAGTTATTTACCGTAAGAAACTTACGGTGGCAGTGCTTCCGGAGTCGCATTGCCTTCGCTCAAAAGACTTTAAAAAAACCTTCCTAATGGAACAGAAAGAAAAGAACAAAGGAGGTCGCCCGCCCGGGTCAAAAGAAAAGTATTATAACCGCAAACTAACGCTCTATTTATCGGATGAAGAATACGACCGTGTAGCGGATTTTTTAGAGCACGGATGGCTGGGTCAGAACTACTCCTCAGGCGCCCGGTTTTTGCTGCTCCACAGCCTGGAACAATGGGAAAAAAGAGGTGGAAAACAGGTGAGCCTCCGGGGTAAATTTTAAGATCTATATCGAAATATCTTCGATCCTTAAAGTGACCTTGCCGCCCCATAAATCTTTGCGCATCGCCAGGGCACAACGGCGAAAATTATTTTTATCAGGTAAAATAATGAAAGCTTGAAAAGTCTTGAGGACCTCGCTTGACGCGTACAAAAGCATATTATCCCACTCAATTTTTAACTCATCGATCAGATCGCCAAGAGTATTATAATCCCTTCCATGCTTTTTTAATTTGTCCTTTGCCTTATCAAAATCGAGACTATCGTACATCAGTATTAAAACGGCTTTATAACGAGTGGTTTTATACTCTTGCTTTTGAACCTGAGCACTGTTAGACCGTTCCCACCGAATCTTTAAATACGTCCCCAGTACTGTGCCCAGCCCAAATGAAATAACCGCGGTAACGATCGCTGCATCCATGGTCTAAGGGTATTTATGTATCAAAAAGGTATCGATTTTTTTCTTTCAATTGAAAAGAAAAAACGGCTATCTTGGAGTGGTAGAAAAAGTTCTTTGAATGATATAAAAACGGTTCCCCAAAAAGTTGTGGAGCAGTAAAAAAGGGACGGTGATTACTATCCCTTCGGAATGGAGATACCGGGGCTTTCTACCAAAGCACTCAAGGCGAATTACGATCAAAATAGATATGAGTACAACGGGATAGAATATGATTCAGCCTTTGGCTTGGATGAATACGAAGCGCATTACAGAGATCTGGATCCACAGATCGGACGGTGGACAACGATAGATCCGAAAATAGAAGATGGTCAGGAAAGCATCTCACCTTATGCTTCAATGAATAATGACCCTTGTCGAATAAGTGATCCTTTAGGAGATGTTCCTGGCTTGGGTGATATTGGAGATGCATTAATGGGAGGAGTAAGATGGATAAATGCAAATTTGAACCCATTAACTCCAATAGTTGAAGTGATAACCGGAAAAAGTGTTGAGAGCGACTTAACTGAAGACAAATCAAGAGTAACTGCAGCAATGGAGGGTGCAATGTTTTTAGCACCTGAGGTAAAAATAGAAGGTGCCGCAGCCAAAGTCGTTGAAAATATTGCGATAAAAGATGGTGAAAAAGTGGTTGCTAAAACTGCTGAAGAATCAGCTGCTAAAGTTCATGGCAATTCATTACAAAGTACAAAGCCTACTACTTTATATAAGTTGGAAAAGTCAACAGGGGAACATTTAAAAACAGGCATTACTTCAAAAGTAAATCCAGAAAAACGGTATTCCAAAGGATTTATGGCAGATAAAAAAATGATAAGACTAGATAAAGGCACAAGAGCTGAAATGGCTAAAAAGGAACGTGAAATAGTTGAAAAAACGCCAGGGCCGTTAAATAAGGAACCTTGGGCTGGTAAGAAAAAAGAATAATTAAATATAACGATGGTTAAATATTTTTTAAGTGCGGGGGATGAGGCCGTGTCTAAAATGTTTACTCCATATATATGGCATGAGCATGGATTTGGAACTTTATTTGAAAACCAATTTTTAAATAGTGATTATGGGCAAGATTTGAAATTGCTTTTGATTATGTATTATGTAGAAGGAAAATTTGACATTAATGGGCCACCGCTTCCAAAGGTTAGCAATTACTCTAATAAAAATAAAGATATAAGTGTTGCTATTACCGTTAAACCAGGGCAATTTCAAGATAGGAATGAGTTCGAAAGAAGAGAGTTTATTTTTGATAGCACTGTAAATGCAGTAAAATTAGTTCGGGCTAAGCTCGCAAAAAAGAAACTAAATATAAAATTTGATGAATTGATGTCGGATATAACATCAGTAGGGAATGCGTATTTGAAATATGAGAAAGTACTTAGTTGAGGATATCCCCTGAGACCTCCATGATTTTTATAATATAATTTAGAGAGGATGAAGCTTCTACAAAAAGCCGCAAGCGTTAGCATGCGACTTTTGTATTTGCACAAGACTTTATTTAGGAAGCGTATGCTTTACGCCCTTTGGCATCGCGGATGTAGGTATCGATTAGATCCAGGAGTGTTTTCTTTTTATCTTCTTCGAGGTGTTCGAGATCATGGAGACGCTGCAGTGTTTTTTTATCGAATCCGTTGAGTAATCCTTCACCGACAAGGTGATCGAGGGATACTTCTAATGCATCTGCAATTTTTTTCGCTGCGTCAATGGACGGTACGGCTTCTCCGCGTTCGTACTTGCCGATCATTACTCTGGACACGCCACTTTTTGTAGCCAGGTCGGCCTGCGACCAGCTGATCTTATCTCTCAGTTCCACGATGATTTTACCGGTGTTCATATCTTAAAAGAGGTTTTTAGCTTCAATTATTAGAGGATATTGACAAATTTAGACAACTATTGGGGATAAAATAACCTTATAGGGAGGTCGTGTTTTGAAACAAAGGGATATATTTGTCTCCAATCAGATACATAAAGAAAATTTATCCACATGGAGCTAAAGGAGATCAAGCAGCGGCTTTCTATAACGGAGGTATTACAGCATTACGGATTAAAGCCTGATAACAGCCACCGCCTGCACTGTCCCTTCCATCCGGACAAAACGCCTTCGCTGCAGATTTATCCAAAGACAAATACTTTCTGTTGCTTTAGCAGCAACTGCGCGGCCGGCACGGGCGACCAGGTGCAGTTCATTGAACTGATAGAAAAATGCACGAAACATGAAGCCCTGGTAAAAGCTACAACTTTAGTTCAGCAGCATGGGAGTTCGAATCTCCCACTCCACGAGGATAAAGAAAAAGATGAGATTACGGATGACCTCAGCCGTATTGCCGTGCTGACCAAAGTATTTGCTTTTTATAAAAGTGGTTTAAGCGGATCGGCCAGGGCGGTGGAATATCTTAAAACCAGGTGCCTGAACTACAAGCTGCATGAGATCGCCTTTAACAGCGGTGCAATACATGTGAGAAGTGAGCGGCGTCATCTTACAGAAAGCCTGGTAAAATACGGCCTGTTGAAACCTTTGCCAGCAAATGGTTACACGGTATGGGCAAAGGACTGCATCCTGTTCCCGTTGAAGAATCCGGATAATAAAATTGTGAGCTTGTATGGCCGGAGCATTACTGATACGCAAGACAACCGGCATTTTTATTTAAAGAACCGAGAAGGCCTTTATCCGGGTTATCCGAAACCGGCTACTAAGAAACTGATTATTACAGAAAGTACTATCGATGCGGCAACGCTGCTGGAACAAAAAGAAATCAAATCCAGCTATGAAGTTCTTTCGCTCTACGGAACCAACGGCTTAACAGAAGAACACATTAAAGCGATCCAGTCTCTCGTCCAGCTGGAAGAAATTATTTTGATGCTGAATGCAGACGCGGCCGGTGAGGCCGCGTCTGAGAAACATTATCAAACGCTTAAACAATTATTACCTGAGATAAGGATCAGTAAAACGGAGTTGCCAGAAGGTGAAGATGTGAACAGTGTTCTTCAAAGCCATGACGATCCGAAAGTATTATATGACATCATCGAGCAGCGGAAACCTGCCTTCGCTGAAGCTGCGGATAAAAATATTTTATTTTCAATTGAAAAAGAAAATGAAAAACCTGCTGAAACCATTACCAGACCTGCCTTACCTCAAAGTACGAAACTTGACGCGCGCAACGCCGAGTTATTAATCTATGACAACTGCGAACTGTATTTTGAAATCCTGGGCGGGATAAAAATTACGGGCCTTGATAGAATGAAAGTGACCCTGAAAGTACAGCATAAGGAAAAAATCAATCAGCCACAGTGGTATAGTATCGATTTATATAACCAGGGCCAGCGGGAACAGACGGTAAATAATGTGGCCGAAACTTATGAAGTCAGCGCGCAGACGACGACGCAGACTTTTATTAATTTAATTACGGAGCTTGAAAACCACCGGCTGCAAAAGATGGAAGCCCTGCAACCGAAGCAGGAAATAAAACCTGAACTGACGGCAGGCCAGCGGCAGCAGGCCATGACCGAGCTGAAAAAACAAAACCTCCTGCAGCGGACGAATCAACTGATCGGCATGACCGGCATTACGGGAGAGGATCAAAACCGGCTGATCGCATACCTGGTGTACACGGTCAGAAAACAAATTATCCCGCTGCATGTGATGTTCCTCGGATCCAGTGGCAGCGGTAAAACATGGCTGCAGGAGCGGATATCAGATCTGATACCGGAAGAAGATAAAATCGAAATAACCCAGATCACAGAAAATGCACTGTACTACTTTAAACAGCATGAATTAAAAAATAAACTGCTCTTAATCGAAGACCTGGATGGCGCAGCTGGGGTGTTCTACCCATTGCGGGAACTACAAACCAAAAGACGGATATCAAAGACGGTCACATTAAAAGATAGTAAGGGAAACCTGAAAACAATCACCCTGACTGTTGAAGGCCCGGTATGCGTCAGCGGATGCACGACAAAAGAAAAAATATATGATGACAATGCCAACCGCTGCATTTTACTTTATACCGATCAGACCAAAGATCAGGACAGAAGGATCAACGACTACCAGACAAAGATAGCGGGCGGTGAAATTAACTTAGAGCGAGAGCGTCAGTATAAGGATTTGTTTAAAAATATGCAACGGGTACTGCGTCCTATCAATATCGTCAACCCTTATGCAAAATATATCCAGTTGCCGGAGCAAGTCTTTAAGCCACGAAGAACGATGACCCTGTTGCTGGGCTTTATCGAAGCGGTCACGTTTTACCACCAGTACCAAAGAGAAGTAAAGAAAGGTAATACGGGAGAGCTTTATATAGAAACGACGATCAGTGATATCGAATCCGCCTTTACCCTTTTAAAAGATGTGCTGTTCTCAAAGAGTGATGAACTGACCAAAGCAACGCGTAGTTTTTTTGAGTTGCTGAAACATCATCTAACGGAATCAAACGAACAAAGCTTTACTCCGCACCAGATCCGTAAAGCGTTCCGGATCGAACCCCGCACCCTGCAGCGGTACATAAGAGAACTGAAACAGTACGGGCTTATAAAGACCGTAAGCGGCTTTAAGCATCGCCGGGGCTTTGAATACAGTGTTGCGGATGGATCAGAATACAGCCGCCTCAGATCAGAAATAGACGGCCATCTCCAGGCTATCATAGAAAAGATCGAGGGAAAAACGCTTGCGTCTACTGCGACAGCGACAGTACTGCGACAGTAAGGGTACTGTCGCAGTAAAAGGCAGTACAGGCAAGGCTTTGAGCTACTGCGACAGTTGCGACAGTGGAAAAGACCATTAGTAACTTTTATTTTATGGATAAAAAACCGAATCAACTGCAAACAGTTGAATACATCCTGCTATGCCAGTCGTTTAAGGAATGGCTGACGGTTCTTAATTACTCTGTCTTCAGCATACCTGGTTTAACTAAAACGGTGAAAGATTTTTTATTCTACCAGGAGGAAAATAATAAATTATCTCTCCAGCAGCTTACCGCCAACGATGCCAGCGAATTTATTGAAATGCTGAAAACAAAAACCGGAGAACGCACCGGAAAACAACTCAGCAATGGACATATCAATAAACAGATCCAGGCCCTGAACCTTTTTAGTAAGTACATAAGAGAAACCGGGAGAAGCCCACAGGGCTTCTCCCTACGCCGACTCGAAGAAATAAGGTCAAAGCCCGGCTGGTTAACAAAACCGGAAATACAGGCCTTGTATGAAGCGACAACCGATACTGTGCTGGGCATTAGAGATAGGGCGATGCTGGCAATTTATTATGGATGTGGACTGAGGTTAAATGAAGGTGCCAGTCTTGAGCTGAAAGATATACTGACCGAGAGAAAAATACTACACGTAAGAAAAGGGAAACATTATAAAGAGCGACTGGTGCCGGTAGCGGGGAAGAACTTCGAGGAACTAAAGCTTTATATCGATTACGCAAGGCCGCAGCTCTTGCAGGAAAAAAAGACAGACGCTTTATTTATCGGGGCTAACAAGGGTGTTAAAATGGATAAGCAAAGTCTTTACATCCGGATTAAAATGCTGGCCCGCAAAGCGAAAATAAAAAAGAAGGTGGGCACCCATACACTCCGTCATAGCATTGCCACGCATCTTCTGTCCAGCGGCATGAAGCTCGAACGGATCCAGCAGTTTTTAGGACATGGCGACCTGGACAGCACCCAAATATATACGCACCTTGTAAATGATCTGCCATGAACTTCACCGAATACTTACAACAGAAAAAATACAGCGTAAAAACAGTAGCCACCTACGGCTTTTATATTACCCGTTTTTTAAGCTGGCTGGAATCTGAAAACCTCTCTCCTGAATCCTTTACCTATACTGATCTGCTGGAATACATGCGGGACTGCCAGGAAAAGGGAATCACCAGCAGAACGGTTAATAATATGCTGGGCATCATCCGCCATTACTGTAACTATCTGACCAGCGAAAAAAAGAGATCAGATAATCCGGCAGCCGGTGTATTTATCAAGGGCCTCGTAAGAAAACTTCCGTCCGGTCTTTTAAACTTTGAAGACCTGGAAGAACTTTACAAGCAATACTCGATCCAGTTAAATGTTGAGCGGAGTAAAAAGATCCTGTTCGGGTTAATGGTTTATCAGGGGATCAGCGTTGCTGAGCTAATGCGAGTAACGGCTCAGGATATAAAGTTAAAAGAAGGAAAAATAAAAATCCGGGGAACCAAAAGAACGAGTGAAAGAATCTTAAGTCTGAATGCCAATCAGATGATCTCTATACAACAATACCTCGCCGAAAATAAGTTTAAGGAAGGCGCTCTTTTTACCGAACTGACAAAGACCAAAAATAGCAAACGAAATATCAACAACCGGGTACGATATATGCTTCTCCAACTGAAACAGTTGAACGATAAAGTAACGAGTGCAAAACAGATCCGAAGCAGCGTGATCACCCACTGGCTCAGCCGAAATAATCTTCGCCAGGTTCAATATATGGCCGGCCATAAATATGTAAGTTCCACGCAGCGCTATCAGGTGAACAATCTGGACGATCTGAAAAACGAACTGCAGCAGCACCATCCCATGAGTTGATAATAATCAGGAAAAAAGGTGTGCAGTTGCCTTATCCGTCGCACTTAAAACCACGCCAGTTTTTTTTCTTTCAATTGAAAATAATCCGGGGACGGAACAAAAAAAACTGTCATGGTTTTTGCTCCGGCTTCGGCCCTGCACTCCTGGCGCTCTTCTGTCTGCTCGTTCGTCGTTCCTCCTCACTCGCATCCAGGCGC
>Ga0209863_10001255_pt1 | contig 10147 bp, 7 predicted proteins | sample OrgsoiDNA2013046_FD_185796 | JGI IMG/M metagenome (GOLD analysis project Ga0209863, IMG submission 185796) | Permafrost soil microbial communities from the Arctic, to analyse light accelerated degradation of dissolved organic matter (DOM) -... | ecosystem: Environmental > Terrestrial > Soil >...
GCTGTCCACGCTGGATGATTGATGAAGACCATGCCTGAATCGATCTGAGCCGCGATTCGCGCCCTTCGCGGCCAATTCGCTCGCGAATGCCTCACCTAACCCCATCGAAGCCCCTGTGATGAGAGCCGTCATACCTTGGTATGTCATTGAACGCTTCCCTTCGTGAACCCTGATTGGCAGCGGTCCTGAACAGCTGTCGTCAGATCGCCGAGCAGCATGGCGAGGCCGCCGTCTGCCAGCGCGTAGAAGTTCAGCACTCAGGCCTCTTCGCTCTCGACTGCGAACGACTGCGAACGTGCGCGTACACAAACACCTCACAACCGAAACGCCACCTTACTTCTATAGATAGTCACCACCGGGTATCACTGCTGATGACAGCCCATGCACGCAAAAGTGCTGGAGGCCATCATCGTCCGCGTCTTCTCGCCAGGCTGCTCCTTGCGGAAAAGAACGACGTTCTCGTCCGCTTGCGCGATGCGATCGCCCAATACCTGCTTGAACGGCCACGCCTGATAGGTCTTGGACAGCTTGGCGTTGGCGTACACTCGGCGGGCAGTCGCAGGGTCGCCCTGCTTCACGATCATGTCGCCCATGTTCAGGAAGAACCCTTCGAAGTTATGCGGCGCGATCCATGAGTTCCAACAGGGGCGCTTCCTGCCCGTCGTTGTCTCCTTTGCCATGTACTTGGCGTACTGCACCGTGTGGCGATCGACCTTCTCCTCCGCGCACGCGTCGAGGTTCTGCCACTGATAGGCGACCGCCTCGGCGTACTTACTGTCGGTGAGCGGGAGCCGACTCATCGTGTAACCCGCCGTGAACAGATTAAATTCGGGCCAGGCGTCCTTAGCGTTCATGAGATCGAAGTACCCGCGGCGCTTGAGCTTCTCGTCGCCATGCACCGCGGCCTCGCCAAGCTCCATGCCGGCCAAAAATCCCTTGAACCGCTCATCGTCTGGCGCCAAGAGTACGGCCTCGGAAAAGTACTTGCGGGCGAGCACGAACTCGTCGGTGATCGTCGCTGACTGCGTATCCAGCCTCGCGTGCTCGCTCAGGCGCCACACATGGGAGAACCCGAGGTGGGCGGCGGTCTGGGCGTCGCGCGGGTTTTCGACGTACGCGGCGGTCAGTGCATCGAGCACCTCGGGAAGTTCTTCGTAGTGGCCGCCGTGAAACGCATCCCAGAACTTCGCATTAGCCTGTTTCGACTTCTCCGACAAGTTCACGCTGGGCGTCTTGCCGGGAGCTAACCATACCGCCATGTCATTTATGGAATTCTGGAAACCTGCAACAACCAGCGCGGCGATGAAGACGATCTGCAGAAGTGTTCGGAGCGGCAACGCGGTTGCTGTCTTTCCACCGATCGTCAAATTGTGCTGGGTGGCGCGCACGTTTGCCGAAAACATCGCCACCAACAAAGCAGCAAGGCAGGCCGCCGCGACGCCCGCCGTAGCCGGAAGCAATAGCCCGATCACGCCGAGCAACTCGAGCAATCCAGTGATCGTTACGATGAGATCGGGCCGCGGGAAGACCGCAGGCACCATCCGGATGAGATCCTGCCTGCGCTTCCCCCAGTGGGCAGACGCGGTTAGCAGAAACATCGCTGCTAGCCCACCTCGCAAACAAATCGTCCAACTCTCGAGCACGGCTACGCCCGCGGTACCAATGACCCTGAGAACCAGCGTCGAAGCAATCAAAACCAGAAGCGGTAACATCGTTCTCCCCCAGTGTTGTCAGTGCAAACGCCTGAATCGCCACGGCGGTTGTGGCGTGCATTGAGTCAAGACTTGTCTCAGGCGAACCACCCTGCTTCCTCAAATGTCAACCGAGGGTTTCGCGAGTAAGGCGTGCCGACCTTGCCATGTCCGATGCTGCAAATAAAGTTTGACTGTATTCGAGTGCCCGAAAAGAACGCCTGATCAACGGCCGCATTATCGAAGCCGGACATCGGATCACAGTCGAGACCCAACGCACGCGCCGCGATGATGAGATATCCGGAATCGAACTGTACGCCGTCGACCTGGGGTTCTTCGCTGGTGCCCCTTGGAAGGATGGTGCTGTCGCGGACGGCACTAGCATCATCTTCCACATGAGCCAAAATGCGGTCGCTTACCGAAGCGAGCTGAGCAGTCATACGTTAGACCTCCATCGGTCGTCTTTCGCTTGTGGCCGCAATTAGCGAGTCCGATTTCAGGCGCGGCCCGTCGAGAAGACTTTGGAATAGGGCCGCGTGATAAACGGCCCTCGTGAGTTTGTTGCCCAAGGTTCGCCCAATCCAATCGGAAATACTGTGCCGAAGGGAACACTTCAAGAGTTGCTTTGGGCCAGTACGACGCGGTCACCGGGAAGGACAAACCGATGGTCTACTTCTGGGGAATCTGTTTTTAGGAGCTTTCGGGATCTCCTCCGCAGGCCGAACGCCGACTATTCGCCTGCGCTCTCTGCGAAGAGCTCCTACCTCACACTCGGCACCAAGCGTCAATCCACCCATACTCCGTCAGGAGTTTTTACCCAGCCGGAGAACCGCAATAGCCCGCAATTATTGCCATGGCACAAACAATTGAACCATGTTCCCTAGTGCTCAGTCTGCATTCCGCTCTCCGTCTACACTGGCGGTTTAACTTGCACCAATACCGAATCCGGACGAAATATGGCGACTGCCACTGCGGAGCGACAATGGAAGCCGAAGGTCAATCCCTGGGTGATTGCGGCTACGGTGGCCCTTGCCGCTTTTATGGAGGTCCTTGATACCTCTATCGCAAATGTCGCGTTGCCTCACATCGCCGGCAATCTAGGCGCCAGTACCGACGAAGGAACCTGGGTTCTTACCAGCTACCTAGTATCGAACGCCATCGTTCTTCCCATGGGCGCCTGGGCATCCAGCGTTTTCGGGCGCAAGCGTTTTTTTCTCTTGTGCATCACCATCTTTACGGCTTCGAGCTTCCTTTGTGGCATCTCGGTCTCACTTCCGATGCTATTGATCTGCCGCATTTTGCAGGGTGCTGGAGGCGGGGGCCTGCAACCAATGGCGCAGGCTATCATGGCTGATTCGTTCGACGAGAAGAAGCGTGGCCAAGCCTTCGCGCTCTACGCTCTCGTTACCGTGCTGGCCCCCTCTATCGGGCCGACGATCGGCGGCTGGATTACCGACAACTACAACTGGAGATGGATTTTTTATATCAACATTCCCGTAGGGGTTCTTGCCTTCGTGCTGGTTACGCGTTTTGTGGAAGATCCCCCCTGGATTAAAGCGACGCTGGCGAATCTCAAGAAGCTCGATTACATCGGTCTGGGCTTACTGACAGTCGCCATGGGTGGCATGCAGGTGATGCTCGACAAAGGCGAAGAGAACGATTGGCTGGGTTCCGGCCTCATTCAAATATGTGCGGCCTTATTTGTCCTGGGCATGATCGGGCTTATTTGGCGGGAGTGGAACGCCAAGGATCCGATCATGAATATCAAATTATTCAAGTTTAAGAATTTCGCTATCTGTGCCTTCCTCATGCTGTTGGTTGGCGGACTTCTCAATGCGAGCACTGTGTTACAGCCGCAGTTCTCTCAGGAGCTTCTGGGCTATACCGCGACGGTTGCTGGAGAGGCACTGACCGGCGGTGGACTTGTACTTTTGATTCTCGCGCCGCTCGCTGGGATCGCCAGCGACAAGTTTGCCGCCCGCAATCTCGCCGTAGGCGGATTCGCCTTCTTTGCCGCTGCCTTCTACTACAGCTCCACCCATGTCAACTTGTCTATGAGCTTCGCCTTCGGCTCTTGGTTGCGGATGTTGCAAGTCGCTGCCATTCCACTGTGCTTTATCTCGATCACCAATGCCGCTTACATGGGCCTGCCCAAAGAAGCGAGCAATCAGGTCTCCGGAATTATCAACTTTGCCCGCAATGTCGGAGGCAGCGTCTTCATTGCGATTACCGGAGCCATCGTCACGAATCGTTCGCTATTTCATCAAAATAGGCTCGCCGATCACATGCAGGCCGGAAACCCAGTCTTTGCGCAACGGCTGGACGCGCTCGCCAAGGCGTATGGGGGTGGTCCGGGAGGGGACGCGATGGCGCGTGGAGATATTTATAGTCAACTCAATCGACAAGCTGCGGCCATGGGATATGCGGACGTCTATCGCTTGCTTTGTTGGATGGCGGTGGGAATGGTCCTGTGCGCTTTCCTGCTGAGCAAGAACAAACCCGGCGAGGGAGCGCCCGCGGGGGCAGAGTGAGGAGCGACCGAACGCGAAACGGCGAGGAGAAATCACACTTGAAGTTGCCATTAATAAATATGTTCCGAGTCCAAGTCGCCTTAGTGGGAGTCACATTCCACAACAGCGAAAATATGCTCCAAGGAGTAGGGGGATGAATCAGCGTTTCGCCATTCACCGCGTGATTCCAGTTGGCATCCTGACCGCTGCCCTCGTGTTGCCTGGCCCCAGCTTCTCCCAGCAAAGCGATTCATCCGCGTTGCCTAGAGCCCAGCAGTTGCCCCCGTCCGGCAGAGCGCAGAGTGGCAGCACCGTTCAAGCGGAGCAGTCTTCCAGTGGAAACGGTGGCACTTCCAGCGCCAACACGGTCAACAGCACCATACAAGTCTCGGGTGCTTATCAAGGAAGCACGCCTGATCCGAATGCACCGCAAGGTACGCTTACCCTGAACATTGCGGACGTGATTCGCCGCGGCGTGCGCTTCAACCTGGGCGCCGTCAGCGCGAACACGTCGGTGAAACAGTTGCGGGGAGAGCGACTGGCAGCGCTCAGCAAGATGCTGCCGAACATCTACGGGACGCTGTCTGAGAATGGTGCCAAGATCGATCTCGCGACCCAAGGTCTCAGTCCCGGCACGTTCGGCAGCAGTATTCCACTCCCAGCCACAGTAGGTCCCTTCCACTACTACAGCGCGCTTGCCAATCTCAGCGAGGACCTCAGCATGACTTCGCTCTACAACCTGCGTCAGTCGCAGGCCTCGGCAGATGCGGCGCAGATGAGCGCAGAGGATGCGCGAGAACTCATCGTTTTAGCGGTCAGCGGAACTTACCTTCGAGTCCTGGCGAGCAAAGCAAATGTCCAGTCACAGGAAGCACAGGTCAAGCAGGCGGCAGCGACCTTCAAGCAGTCCGAGCACCAGTACGAGGCGGGAACGAAAGCCTCGATCGACCGGAATAAGAGTTTTGTGGAATATCACACCGAGCAACAGAGGCTTATCTCCTTGCACGGGGATCTGTTGAAACAGGCCATGCAACTGGCCAGGCTCATAGGTCTACCTGTGGGCCAGGTATTCACCTTGAGTGAAGATCTGCCCGCTCAGGTGCCCGAGGCTATCTCGCTCGAAGAGGCGCTCAAACTTGCATTCGAAGAGCGCTCCGATCTTAATGCCGCCCGGCTGCAATTGAAGGCAGCAAGCGAAGCCCACAGAGCATCGAGGGCGGAGTACCTCCCGTCCCTGAGGGTCAACGGCAATTACGGTGTCGAGGGAATCAACCCGAACAAAGGTGCCTCTGTTTTTCAGGCCGCAGCCACTGTCACCATCTCGATTTTTCAGGGTGGCCGCGTGAGAGCCGATGTTGAACAAGCCGACGCTGCGCTCACCCAGCGAGAAGCGGAATATGCCGATGAAAAAGGTGCGGTCGAACTTGACGTACGACAAGCCTATGTCGATTTGCAAGTGGCCACCGAGCAGATCGCGGTCGCGATAGAGAATCGCAAAGTGGCTGCCGAAATTCTCACCCAGTCGCTCGACCGGTTCGCCGCCGGCGTTACGAACTCAGTCGAGGTCGTGCAATCGCAAGAGACCGTCGCCTCGGCAGAGCGGGACTATGTGAGCACTCTCTTGTCTCTCAATCTGGCCCGGATCAGCCTTGCCAGAGCGACTGGACAAGCCGAACAGTTCATCCCGAACATGCTGAAAGGAAATTGACCATGCCTACCACGATCGACGCAGAAGAGAAAGATCAGAAGCCGCAAGAACTCGATCAGCAGAAGGGCGAGAAAGCAAAGCAGCAGGCGCCCGCCGATCAGAAAAACAAATCGCAAGGCAACGATCAAGACGGCGAGGGCCAGAAGGACGGCGATCAGAAAGACAAAGATCAGAACAAGAAGGGCGATTCCGGAGAGAAGGACGACGATAAGAAGGGAGAAAAGGACGACGACAAGAAAACAGAAGAGCAGAAGCCCGTCGATCCCGCCACCAAGCGACGACGAATCATTATCGGGATCGCTGTTGGGGTCGTTGTTCTCGTGGCTGGAGTCGCATGGTGGCTCTACTCGCGCACCTACGAGTCGACGGATGACGCGCAAATCAATGGGCACCTCAACGCGATAGCCTCACGCGAGGCCGGGACGGTTAAGGCGGTCTACGTCGAAAATGACCAGCCGGTGAAGGCAGGCCAACCCCTGGTCGATCTGGATCCGAGCGACTACGAGGTACTGGTGGCGCAAGCCCGCGCGGGCTATGAACAAGCCGTTGCTCAGGCGGCTGCCGAAAGTCCCAACGTCCCCATCACGGTGACTTCGAACCGAGCCACGGTGGATACTGACGTCGAGCAAGTGGTCAATGCGGAAGCGGCAATCGCGAGCGCTCAACGCGATCACGACAGCAATTCAGCGAAACTGCGTCAGGCTGAAGCGAACAACCGGAAAGCCCAGTCCGATCTCGTGCGTTTCAAGAAATTGGTCGACCAGGGAGAAATCTCCCTATCCGACTATGACCAATACGTTGCGAGTGCCGGCGGGGATGAGGCGGCGGTTGAGGCGAGCCGTTACGCAGCCGCGTCTTCCGAGCAGATCGTCGAGGAGAAAAAGGCGTCTCTGCGCCAGCAGCAGACCAAACATTCCGAGGACACCGAAAATTTACCGCGTCAGATCATGATTCACAAGGCAACCGTCGACTCCCGCAAAGCCAACGTGGACTCGGCGAAAGCGCAGCTGGATACGGCTCTGCTGAACCTGAGTTACTGCCATATCGTGGCCCCGGTCGACGGGATCGCGAGCCAGCGCAGCGCGGAAATTGGCGGCAGAGTCTCGCAAGGGCAACAACTCATCGTGGTAGTTCAGATTGACAATGTTTGGACGACCGCGAACTTTAAGGAGACTCAACTGCGAAAGATGCACATCGGCCAGCACGTGACCATCGGGGTGGATTCACTCAACGAGTCGTTTGATGGCGAGGTAGAGTTTATGCCAGCCGCCACTGGAGATCGATCCAGCCTGTTCCCGCCCGAAAATGCAACCGGTAACTATGTCAAGATCGTGCAGCGGCTGCCGGTGCGGATACGCTTCAACCCGAATCAGCGCGACCTGGATAGGTTGCGTCCCGGCATGTCCGTAGAGCCCAAGGTTCAGCTGGACTGACGACAGCCTGTTCTCGGATAGGGAAGGCAAAAAGCAATGGCATATCAGCCTATCGAAAATTACGGAATCATCGGCAACATGCGCACGGTTGCCCTGGTGGGCATGAACGGTTCGATCGATTGGTACTGCTACCCGCACTTTGATTCGCCCAGCATCTTCGGGGCAATTTTGGATGACAAAAAGGGAGGCCGCTTCCAAATTTCCGCCGACTCTGATGGCGTGCGGCACAAACAGTTTTATTGGCCTTCCACAAACGTATTGGTTACGCGATTCTTAATGACGGACGGAATTGCCGAATTGGAAGACTTCATGCCAGTCGGGCTACCCTCCGAATCGTCCGCGTATCGCCATGTATACCGTCGCATTCGCTGCGTCAGGGGAACGGTGCGCATTTCGGTCACTTGCCGCCCAGCCTTCGATTACGGACGACAGACGCACGAGGTGCTGATCGGAACTAACGGGGCAACATTCAAGTCGGGCAGTTTGACCTTGGCTCTTTCGACTGCGGTGCCACTCAAGAATGACGACCACGGTGGAGTGTCTGCCGAGTTCGTGCTCTCGGAAGGAGAAACACAAAGTTTCATTCTTAGGGACGACTGCGACGAGGGCGCAGTGCCGTGTCCGCCGAGCGAAAAAGACGTAGAGGAGTTGCTGCGGGGCACTGTGAAGTTCTGGCAAAACTGGCTCTCCGTCTGTACTTACCATGGGCGCTGGCAGGCGCAGGTGCACCGGTCAGCCTTGGCGCTAAAGCTTCTCACCTTTGAGCCTACCGGTGCGATCATCGCAGCCCCCACCGCCAGCTTGCCTGAAGTCATCGGAGGCACTCGCAACTGGGATTACCGCTACACCTGGATGCGAGACGCTGCCTTCACGGTTTACGCCTTTTTGCGCCTGGGCTTCAAGGATGAGGCCGCAGCCTTCATGGGCTGGATCGAAGAGTACGCGTCGAAGCACGCCCATCCAAAAGGCCCCGGCGCGGTCGTCTTCACGATCGCAGGCGACAACAAACTTCCCGAGCAGACGTTGGATCACTGGGAAGGGCATCGAGGATCTGGTCCGGTGCGAATCGGCAACGCAGCTGTGTCGCAGTTCCAGGGAGATATCTACGGCGAGGTTATGGACGCGCTTTATCTATCCAACAAGTACGTCAGCCCAACGTCCTACGACATTTGGGTAAAGATCCGCAATCGGCTTGACTGGATCTGCGACAACTGGCAACTCCCTGATGCCGGCATATGGGAGATGCGCAATCGCCAGGAGCATTTCGTCTATTCGAAAGTCATGAATTGGGTTGCTCTGGATCGCGGTCTTCGGCTGGCCGACAAGCGTGCACTTCCCGCCAACCGCGCTAAGTGGTTGAGCGAACGGGACAGAATCTACGAAGAAGTGATGGCTAAAGGCTGGAACGAGAAATGCCGCGCGTTTACCCAGTTTTACGGCAGCGAAGACTTGGACGCGTCGCTCCTTATTATGCCTCTGGTCTTTTTCATGGCGCCGACTGATCCACGGATGCTCAGCACCATAAAGGCCATCCTCAAGAATCCGGGGCATGGAGGTCTTGTCAGTGACAGCCTCGTCTATCGTTATCCGCCGCAGCCCCGCATTGACGGACTTCCGGGAGCGGAGGGTACTTTCAATATGTGTTCTTTTTGGCTCGTAGAGGCGCTCACTCGCGCGAGTGTGGGAACCCCGGAAAAGTTGGATGAAGCCAGGTTGCTGTTTGAACGTGTGTTGGGCTACGCCAACCACCTCGGGCTTTATTCGGAACAGACAGGGTCGCAAGGCGAGGCCCTGGGCAATTTCCCACAGGCGTTTACACATCTAGCGCTGATCAGCGCCGCATTCAATCTAGACCGAATGTTGGGCAGCCAAGTTTGAACAATGCGAGTCAGTCCGTCAAGGGCCGAGGAGGAATTGATGCCGGATCTTAGACAAGGATGCGCGACAGGAAAGAATACAGAAGAGACAATGCCAGCCGATGCTCTGGTTCTATTCGGAGCAATGGGAGACTTAGCCCATAAGAAAATCTTTCCCGCTCTTTATCACATGGTCCGGCATGGTCACCTGAATGTACCGGTGATTGGCATCGCCAGAGCTGCGCGGACCGACGAACATCTCAAAGAGCGCGTGCGCGACAGTATCCAGCAGCAAGGAGGCAACATCGATCAGGGAGCTTTAGCCAAGCTTCTACAGTTGCTTCGGTACGTCGGCGGCGATTATGAGAAACCTGGGACCTTCGACCTATTGAAGAAAACGCTCGGCTCAGCGAGTCGCCCAGCACACTATCTGGCGATTCCGCCAAGTCTTTTTATGAGTGTTGTCGAGTCTCTCGCAAAGTCGAACTGCATGAAAAATGCTCGAGTGATTGTCGAGAAGCCCTTCGGGCACGATCTTGTCTCGGCGCAGCAGCTGAACACCGTTCTTCATGCTGTGCTTCCGGAATCGAGAATCTTTCGGATCGACCACTACCTTGGTAAAGAGGCCGTTCTCAATCTTCTGTTCTTTCGCTTCGCTAATAGCTTTCTCGAACCGATCTGGAACCGGAATTACATCGAGAGTGTGCAGATCACAATGGCAGAGAAGTTCGGGATCGAAGGCCGGGGGAAGTTCTACGACGATACCGGGGCAATCCGCGACGTGGTCGAAAACCATATGCTCCAGGTTGTAGCTTTTCTGGCGATGGAAGCCCCAACCGGACTACATTGCGACGCCATTCGTGATGAACAGGTCAAGGTGTTCCGCGCGATTACACCGCTGGAGCCCAAGAATCTGGTTCGAGGGCAGTTTAAAGGCTACCAAACCGAA
>Ga0209863_10001256_pt1 | contig 10146 bp, 7 predicted proteins | sample OrgsoiDNA2013046_FD_185796 | JGI IMG/M metagenome (GOLD analysis project Ga0209863, IMG submission 185796) | Permafrost soil microbial communities from the Arctic, to analyse light accelerated degradation of dissolved organic matter (DOM) -... | ecosystem: Environmental > Terrestrial > Soil >...
TGCCACTTTTTTAAGAGGTTCAAAACGCCCGCTCTTATTGGCATCAAACAAAAATTCTATGCTGTCGGTGCCGTCTTCATTTAAAAGGGCCGCATTACTAACCACCCGGATACGGGCATTGGGCATGCCGACTTTTTTCAAAAGACCGTTTACTTTTTCTTCCAGTGTTCCTAATTGTGCTTTTCGTCTCAGCGATAACTGCTGGGCGAGGATAGTCGCTTCTTTAACCAGGGACTCTAGTGTTTTTTCTTTGGAATGAATTTCTTCAGCGATATTTAATGATTCAGATAATTTATCCTCAATTTCATCACGCAGTTTGATAAGGTCTGCCGTCGTGGAAACATGATGCTTTTTAAAAAGTTTATACCCCGTGTGAATGCGTTCATTGAGTTTTTCAATCTGCGCTGCGTCATATTGTATTTTCTCGTTTACAGAATCTATTTCCCCGGCTAGGTCCTGCATTTCGATATGCAGCGTGGCAAACCGTTCCAGTATTTCAGGAAACTTTTCATGATATGCCCGGAAAGGCTCCAGTTGCTGCGTAAATAACTTGAGTTGTTGTACCAAGGGATGATCTGAGAGCTCCAGGTTGAAATGTATCCCTGCTAGAACTGTTTTGATTGCTTCCGAATGGCTCTGTCGCTTTAATAATATTTCCGATTCCTCAAATTCATTTTCTTTCAGAGATGCTTCGTCGAGCTCATTGAAGAGAAATTTATGGTAATCATTTTCTTTATCTGCCGTAGCCTGTTTCGCTTTTAATTGTGCCAGCTCCTGACGGGTCTGCTGTAACTGATAAAAAATAATCCGGTACTGGCTAAGCGCGTATGCACTTGCTGCCAGGGCGTCCACGACAGCCAATTGAAAACCGGCCTCCCCTAATGACAGTATGTCGAATTGCTGATGAAGGTCCACAAGCATACTGCAAAGGCGCCGGAGCTGGTCAAGGTTTACCGGTGTATCATTTACAAATGCCCTGGATTTGCCATTGGGACTGATTTCACGGCGCAGCACGAGCTCCTGTTCACGATCCAGTTGTTCCTCTGAGAGAAACTTTTCCACTTCTTTTAAATGATGAACGCGAAAGCTGGCTTCCACTACTGCCTTCCTGTCGCGATGCTGAAGTACGGATGTATCGGCCCTTTCTCCCAGCACCAGGGATAAAGCACCGGCGATGATGGATTTACCCGCTCCGGTTTCTCCTGTGATCACCTGCAGGCCTTCTGAAAAATCGATCGCAATCTCTTCAATGATCGCGTAATTCTGAATATGTAAATGAAGCAGCATATTTCTATCTTGTCTGAAATATAACAAAAATACTAACCTTCCTTACAGCGCTCGATGCCTGCTTTGGCTTTTTGATCGAGCGCATTTTTATAATCGTGCGATTTCATGTCCAGCACCTTTTTAAAGTAGATTAGAGCCGCCTTTTTATCAGCCCTGCTCTCGTAAATATAACCCATCTGTAACGCAGCGCGGGCCCCATAATACTCCCTGCGGTTTTGACCCAGTTCCATCGCCATCTGATATGCTGCAATGGCTTCAGCTTTTCGTCCCAGCGCATCATAAATCCTGCCCATGCGGTAACTGTATTCCAACTGGTCCTGGATATCCGGGAATGAGGAAATCTGTTTATCAGCCAATACCTTCAGGGCCTGAGCATAATATCCGCCATCATCCAACAGTCGTGCTTTTAACAATGTTTCATTGGGCCAGCGGCCCGATTCCGCTTCTTTCATTGCCTGTTTATCTGCATCCGTTTCGGTATTGCCTGAAATCAGAATCCGGGCCCGGGCTGCCTTGGCCTTTTCCGGCTCCTTTTGCAGGTAATAAATCCAGCTGATTTTTTGCATCACGTCTTTGACATAGAATTTTCCTTTAAAATGAAGCAGAAAACGATCCAGGTATACGATGGATTCCTTCTCGAGCCGGTCAGCTTTTGCGTAACCCATCTGCATATCCCAAACCGGCATGTCCAGGTAACCGGGGTCCTGATTCAGCTGACTAATTATTTGTTCTGTTATCGAAGCATCCTGATTATTCAAAGAGAGGTTGGCTACCAGGTAAGCAAACAGGTGGTTATTCCGGGTATTCCAGTTCTGCTGACGGATATAACGGAAAACGGCATCCCGCTGATTGAGTATATAAAATTTGAGGTAGAGATAATAAAAAGATGCTTCATCATGAAAAATGATGGCATTGGGGTCTGAACTATTCAGCACATTTTCGAGATTCCGCATGCCTTCATCAATAGTTCCATGTATTCCCAACAGGCTGCTCAACCATTGATATCCTGGCGGAATGGTCCCCGCAGCCACCTGCATAGAACCCTGAAGCATCAGGGAAGGCTGGAAATCTGGAAATTTCGAGATGTTTTCCTTGCCCGCCAGAAAAGATCTCCGGAAGGCCCAGGCAGCATCCCAGCGTTCGCCGAATTTGATTTCTACTGCAGCCCATTGAAAATAGATTACTGACCTGGTAAAAAGGTAAAAAGGGGAAGCCGGATCTCCCTTTTTCATCTGATTAAGACGTAGTTCCAGGGAAGGTTTTCGTCGCAGGTATTCTTCCGGATCTTCATTAAAAAAAAGGGTGAAAAAATCGATGTAGTTGTCGAGAAAATAAGGAATCAGATTATGGGGATGTGCTTTTTTTTCTGCCTCCAGGATTTGTTTACCTGTATTGAGTTTTAACTTGATGATTTCATCATAGGCCCTGTGGCAGTCTGCATTAAAATCGAAGGGATAGAGAGCCTGCGCCTGTCCCGATGGCACAAACGAAAAGTAAAAAAACAAAAAACCTGTAAAAAATACGGAATGAACCCAACGGATCATGATGCAAGTTAATCGACACGTGCATCCGGTGAAAGTTATTTCACATCAACACCTTCATTCAGGTCGTTGTCTACGAGTATCCGGCCGCAGTTTTCACAAACAATAATTTTTTTGTGCTGGCGGATTTCACTTTGCCGCTGGGGAGGAATAGCATTGAAACAACCTCCACAGGCATCACGTACTACCGGCACAACAGCTAATCCGTTGCGATAATTAGATCTGATGCGATCGTAGGAGAGTAATAAGCGGGATTCAATTTTTTCGCGGGCTTCTGATGATAATTTTGCGAAGTGGCGTTCTTCTTTTTCTGTAGCTGCAATAATCTTATCCAGTTCGTCTTTTTTATTTTTCAGGACGGAATCCTTGGTAGCCAGGGTTTTTTTTGCTTTATCCAGCAGGATCGCTTTTTCTGCTACTTCTTCCTGGGCATCCTTGATATGTTTTTCTGAAAGTTTTACTTCCAGCTGTTGCATTTCTATTTCCTTATTGATGGCTTCAAATTCACGGCTGTTCTTTACATTTTCACTTTGCTTTTCATACTTCTTGATCAGTTCCTCTGAATCCTTCATGGATTGCTTTTTCTGACTGATGAACTCCTGTATGCCATTGATTTCTTCCTCAACCCTTGTCTGTCTTGCATTCAAGCCCTGGATTTCGTCTTCCAGATCACTCACTTCCATCGGAAGCTCGCCTTTCAAAACTTTATATTCGTCTAATTTGGATTCTATCTTCTGAAGACTGATCAGAGAGGCTAATTTTTCTTCTACTGAAAATTCTTTGACGTTGGCCATAATTTAGATATAATAATTGACCGGGTTTGTTACTACCCCCGATTTAAGGACGGCAAAGTTAGGAAATTTTTCATGGATAACCTGATAAAGGAGATCAATCGTAAATTGCTCACTTTCGAAATGACCAATGTCGGCAATGACCATTTTTCCTTCGCCCTCAAAAAAATCATGATACTTGATATCCCCACTGATAAAAAAATCCACTTTTACATCTAACGCATTGGAAATCAAAAAACTACCTGCTCCACCGCAGAGGCCGATACGCGAAACCGGCTTCCCCGTAAGTGGACTATGCCGGATAACCGGAATGCCAAATTGCTCTTTTAATTGCTTCAGTAATTCCGTCTCCGGAATGGCTTTACTTAAATCCCCCGTCAGGCCCGAACCAACAGTCTCCCTGCCGGGTTTGGGAACCATTATTTTCCGGTTTAGGAGGCCGAGTTTGTCTGCCATGGATGCATTCACGCCAGAAAGTATATTATCCAGGTTTGTATGGATTGCATAAACAGCTATATCTGCCTTTATGGCTGCTATCAGTGTCCTCCCGGTCGCATTTTCTGGATGAATTCGCCTGATGGGTCTGAAAATCAGCGGATGATGTGAAACAATCAGGTTGCATTTTTTTTGCACAGCTTCCCGGATAATATCTTCTGTGCAATCAAGACTCACAAGCACACCGGAACAATCTTTTGAGATATCACCAGCAATCAGGCCGCTGTTATCGTATCCCTCCTGGTATTCCGGTGGTGCGAAAAACTCCAGATGCTGAATAATTTCCCAGATTTTCATAACATCAAATTTAGCTTTTCAGTTTTTCATTTCCAGAAAGCACTTATCTTCCCTAAAACTTGCCGCATGAAAAATATCACTCTCCTGATCGCCATCATTTCCCTTTTTGGACTAAAGCCCGCTGAAAAAACACTTACCCCAGAGGAAAGGGACTTTGCAACCCAGTTTATGATTAAAACCCGGGATACAATCCTTATGGATGTAAAGGGGCTCACACCCGCCCAGCTCAATTTCAAAGCAGATACTTCCCGATGGAGCGTAGCCCAATGCGTTGAACATATTGCTTTAGCCGAAGCTGCCTTAACAATGGCCTACCAGCATGGCCTTCAATCGCCTGCTGATCCCTCAAAAAGAGATTCTGTAAAATATTCAGATCAGCAGATCATTGGCTTTCTGACAGACCGGAGCAGAAAATTCCAGGCACCGGAAATGCTGAAACCTGTCGGGACATTTGCTTCTTTCCAGGCATCGCTGGATTCATTTGTAGCCAGAAGGAACCGGAATATCGAATTCGTAAAAACCACGCAGGCCGACCTGAGGGATCATTTTGTTCCATTTCCGGGTGTGGGAATTGTTGATGATTACCAGGTAATTCTTTTTATGGTATCGCACAGCAAAAGGCATACGCTTCAGCTGGAAGAAGTAAAGGCGAATCCTGGTTTTCCGAAAAACTGACCAGTCAATGTGCTAATGTGCAAATGGGCAAATTAAAATCTTATAAATTTTGATTATCCTGAGAACGATCTGACTGATTTGATGCTCGAAAAAGGAAATTGAACTCTTACAAATTTGAATAACTCTGAAATTTCTTCAGGTTTATTTGCACATTTGCCGATTTGCACATCTGCACGTTAATCAATCGTTTTTTCCATATGTATCATTTTCCCGTTCTCATCAATTCCTTCCAGTATAATCCGGATATGATGTGTTACATCACTATTGTAAAATGTAAAACTGAACTTCCTCTCTTTTTTACTTCCCAGGACATATGGATTCCAGAATAAGGTAGTCCGGATATCATCGTTTTCCGGTTCAGGGTTGATTAAGTAATCCGGAGAATAAAATTCGCGCGTGGCGTTATACCCCGGAATGCGTGCCACCTCCAGTCCTTTAATGGAAGGATCCGCTTTCTTGTCATGCCCCTTTTTTGTATAAACAGCAATCACACCGCCGCCTCCTCCACTTACGGCACCGGCAGAGCCGGGAGAGAATACCTTGACCATGGCAATATCACTTACATTGATATTTTTAACCTGACCCGGATCAGCCTGCATTTCGTTGAGATAAACAACGGGTGTTGATCCCCGCCAGCTTAATGACGGATTCGGTCCGTTTACAGTAACCTGCAAACCGGCAACCCTTCCCTGCAGGTATGTAAATATATCCATAGATCCATATTGACCCGCATTATTCAGCAGGTCAAAAATGGTCGCATTTCCACCACTGAAAAGCCCGGAAGCATATTCTTCATCCAGCTTTTCCTTATCAGATTTCACTCTTCTCCGAACCGTAACTTCAGCCAGGTTCTGTACTTTTTTGTCCTGGCCGTGGATCCGGGCGATTTCCACAAAAACCTGCCTGCTTTTTCTGATCAGCGAACTGTCGTCGGGCGACCAGACCGGCATAGTCATACTAAATGGTTTAAGTTTTTTCGCGCCCGTATATAAACCGTTTTTAAAAATCACTGCAGCTTCATTTGAAAGATTCCGATTTGTGTTGAACTGGTAGTATGCTTTTGCCGTATCATAAAAAACCAAACCTGAAATACTAAATTTTCCATTACTGATATAGGGAACCGTGAGCATATTGGTGGCAGAATCTTTATCCTGGAAAATAACATTCAAGCTTTCGTCCTTTGCAATTCTGGAACTCACGACACCCAATACTTCTGCATTTAAAGAAAGATAATTGGCAAGCGGATATTTTATTACGGGCACTTTACCCTGGGTCAGGTCCTCCCATTTGAATCTTCTCCAGCCATGCGTGAGCATCACCAGATCGAGTTGCTGAATAAGCGAATCCGAGTTATTCATAAAATAATAATATGGATCCTTTATATGTCCATGCAGGTCCCCTGTCAGCAAAAGGCCTGAAATAATATTATCATCGCCGGGTCTGTTGCCATCTACTTCGGCATCAGTTATCGCGATAGCCAGGTTTGACTTGGACGTATCCATCAATTCTATATCCACCACGTTCCTTCCTCTTTTTTGTAAACTTTTTGCGCTCACGGTTAATGTTCCATTGAAACCATATTCATGATTATTGACAAAGCAAACGCGCTCTGCAAGGGGCATCATATTCATGTCAAAAACTGTAACCTGGAGAACGCCTGTTGGCAGATCCTGTGTAGGAATATTTCCTCCACTCATCGAAATATCTTTCAGGTTTACGACGGCCCGGTAAACCATTTGCTGATTCATATGTGCAATAATCATGACCTGTTGGTTGGCCAGGCTCTCCATCGGCCTGGCTACTGAAAAAACAAGTTTCTGATTCATAGTCAAAACACGTAAGGCAATGCCGGATGTATGCACAGCCGGCAGGTCTGTACGGTGTTCAATTCCTTTTTCATCTTTCCATATGGCATAGAATACATCCTGTTTTTCAGGAACCAGCAAAAATTTTCCCATCCCGTCATGGGCCGAACTAAAATTAAATAATGCCTTGCCCGACTGGTCATATAAAATTCCGGAGAGTTTTTTTGGCAGGCCGAATGCATCTTCCGCTTTGAAAGCAATATTATTTTCCAGACCGGCAATCAGGTCTCCACCCTCCGGAAAAAAATGCAGGCTTACGGGAGAAGAAGGTGCGTGGGCAACAGAATCCTGTGAGCTTCCGATAATACGGAGATCCCTGGTAAAAACAAAAGTCGTATCGAAATTCAGCATCCAGGTTGTGTAGGCTTTTATGTGGATGCGGGTACCATCGAAAGAAGACGGAAGATCAAAACTTCCGACAGATGTGGATTCTACCAGGGGAGAAGTATTGCGAAGGATCAGGTTGCCATATGCGTCGTATAATTCAGTGTATAAATTTTTACTGAAGGGCGAGGGATCAAACCCACTAAAAAGATATGCCTTGTACCAGATACGCTCACCGGGGTTATATGCTTTTTTATCAAACTGCAGGTAGAGTTTCTCCTGAGGAAATCGGGCAGCATACACTTTCATCATCGAGTCGATCATCTGGGCGGAACTGCGAAATGGAAAACAATACATCACAACAACTAATAAGAACAGAAGTTTCCGGTTCATATGGTAAAAATTAGGGCAAATCTCTGCTATCTTGCCTTAAAATAAAACAGAATTTTAGACAAGACTTTTAAAAATGATAAAAACCGCGGATAGCAGGGAGTTGTATGAAACATACAGGCAACATATGCGTAAGCTTGCGGACGTCAGATCAGCGCTGGCATTAATGCAGTGGGATCAGGAAACCTATCTCCCTGTAAAAGGATCTGGCTTTCGGGCCCAGCAGGTAGCTACCCTCTCGGAAATAGCACATGAACTGGTAACCGCCGAAAAACTGGGATCCCTGCTGGAATCACTCGAAGGCGCGGCAGGACTGAATGATACAGAAAAGAAAAATATTTCTTTGACAAGGGAAGACTTTCTGAAACAAAAAAAATATCCGGCTTCTTTTGTACGGAAAATGAGTGAGACTGTGTCCAAAAGTTTCAATGCCTGGAATCTGGCAAAAAAGGAAAACCGTTTTGCACTCTTTGAAAAAGAACTGGCTGAACTGGTTGCTTTGAAAAAAGAAGAAACACAAATTCTCGGCTATCAGAATCATCCTTATGATGCGCTGATGGATGAATTTGAAAAAGGATGCACTGTGCAACTCCTGGATAAAGTTTTTGCGAACATGTTGCCCAGACTGCGGATCATCCTGGAAAAAATTCAACAGGCAAATACCCTTGACGATTCTTTTCTTTTTAATGCCTATGATAAAAAAAAGCAATGGGATTTCGGAATGCAGATCATCGCAGAGCTGGGTTTTGATTTTGAAGCGGGACGTCAGGATATTTCAAGTCATCCTTTCAGTACGAGTTTTAATAAATTTGATGTTCGTATTACCACAAGAATTGATGAAAATGATTTTAGCAGTATGCTGTTCAGTTGCATTCATGAAACGGGACATGCTTTATATGAGCAGGGCTTGCCCGAATCGGAATACGGTTTGCCTTCCGGTGAATTCGCTTCACTGGGTATACATGAATCCCAATCGCGCTTATGGGAAAACCATGTGGGAAGAAGCCCTAGCTTCTGGAAATTTAATTATCCGCTGGCTAAGGAAAAATTTCCGGAAGCATTTAACGGAATACCGGAAGAACGATTTTATAAGGCAATCAATAAAGTAAAACCTTCACTCATTCGCACAGAGTCGGATGAGCTGACTTACCATTTCCATGTCATGATCCGTTATGAAATAGAAAAAATGCTGATCACTGGTGAATTGCAAACAAACGACATACCCGCCTGCTGGAATGAGAAATACAAAAAATGGCTGGCAGTTGATGTACCCGACGACAAACGCGGCTGCCTGCAGGACGTCCACTGGAGCCATGGCAGTTTCGGCTATTTCCCGACTTATAGTCTCGGCAGTTTTTATGCGGCCCAGTTTTTCGCCCATGCGAATAAAAACGATCCACAATTGGGAGAAAAGATGGAAAAGGGAAATACCAGCGATCTGCTGCAATGGCTGAGGCAACGTATCCACGGATACGGACGTATTTTAAATAGTGAGGAAATTTGTAAAATTGCAACAGGAGAAACCCTGAATGTGCAGTATTTCCTGGATTATTTGCTTGACAAATACAGCAGGATTTACGAAATTTAAGGAAATATCCTAATGAAACTCATGAAGCATTCGCCCTTTTATATAGCCCTTTCCCTGATTCTGCTCGCTATTCCATATTCCTGTAAAAAATTTATTGAGCAACAGGAGCAAAACGCCATTGTCGACCTGGTAACCAAGGGTCAATGGCATATTACCGGATATATTGACCACCAGACAGATACGCTGACAAATGATTTTTCGGGATATTCTTTTCAGTTTAACGAGAATGGTACAGTTTACGGAATCAAATACGGACAGCAAACTGACGGCACCTGGTCTGCCAATGTATCCAATAAATCCATTACCTCTAATTTCCCCGCAGCTATCTACCCGATCAACCTTCTGAATCATACCTGGACGATTACCGACAGTTATACTGATTCAGTTGCGGCAAAAACACCTGTAGATGCAACATTTAATATCCTGAATCTCCACAAAAACTGATTTCTACGATGGTCTTCACGGCATGCGTCTAGTAGTTTATACTTACCCAAAGGACCCGAAATCCTGTAATTTCATCCGAGTTTGGAAAGAATAACAATTTTGAACCTTCTGCCACGTTATGAAATTTGTAGAAAAGATATTTGTTGCATCTGAATATCATCTGCCAATCCGAATACCCGATGTTATTATTTTCAGCTATCGGCCGAAAAGATACCGTCTGACCCCTGTAAACGATGATGTAACTAAACCTTAAACAATTTTCCGTTGTTCAGAAAACTACGCCTATTATCTTTTTTGCTGCTAGCTGTTGTTTATAACAGTTTTGCGCAGATACCGGTAGTGAATATCACAGCAACCCCGGTTGCCGGTTGTGCTCCCCTGGCAGTCTCATTTAACGGAACAGCGACGAATGGGGGGAGCGGATGGTCCTGGACATTTCCGGGAGGTAC
>Ga0209863_10001257_pt1 | contig 10135 bp, 10 predicted proteins | sample OrgsoiDNA2013046_FD_185796 | JGI IMG/M metagenome (GOLD analysis project Ga0209863, IMG submission 185796) | Permafrost soil microbial communities from the Arctic, to analyse light accelerated degradation of dissolved organic matter (DOM) -... | ecosystem: Environmental > Terrestrial > Soil >...
TGTAGCCCGCTCGGGTATTTCTGGATGAACGCTGTCAGCGCCGCGCGCGCCTCAGTGAGTTTGCCTTCCGCCTTTAATTTCGCCGCCGCCTGGAACTCCGGCAGACTGATGTCGGGCGTCGGCAACGGTGGCGCGGCCGCTGCGCGTTCGGCGCGCATCACCATTTCCGGGCGTACAAAAATCTTGTAGCTGAAGAACGCCGCCCCGCCGAAGATGAGCGCGGCGAGGAGCAAAGCGAAAAGCCATTTCATAATGTAGCGCGGGTGTCTCACCCGCCGGGGCCAGCGGATCGCACGAACGCGGGAAAGAGACCCGCGCTACATCTCAGCCCTCGGGCTCAGGACCGGAAAAAAAGCGGTTCCAAAACCGATAACGCGGGCGGTCCTCCTCGTTAGTCCAGGTGAAATGGCAATCCTGGCAGTAGAATTCCTTCGGAAAAACCTTCAGTGCGAAAAGAATTCCGGCCAGTGCAGGTGTAAGAAATTTACGGGTGAGCTGCGGGTATTCGATCCGCGGAGAATTGCATTGTGGGCAGCGGATCGCGCCGATGTCGGGATCGGCGGCTTCCCATTCCACCATTAATTGCTGGGCGCGCTCGAAATCCTCCTCTTCCACCTTCACTTTCACGTTCGCCTGCGGCTTCGACATGAAAGCATAGGTCTGGAGGTTCGCTTCGTTATGCACGTCGGCTTTCAGCCCGGCCTGCTGGAATTTTTCCTTGAGATGTTTGGCCTTCGCCTGCTCGTTATAGGTCGCAATCGTCACCATAAAATACCCGTCGTTTCCGGGTGTTTCTGATCAAACATCAACTACTGCCCGAGTGCAAGACTGGCCAGCGGGAACCAGCGATAAAGCATCAGGTAGACCAGCACGCCGGTCACAGAAACATAGAGCCAGATCGGCATCGTCCATTTTGCGATCCGCCGATGTTTGTCCCAGCGTCGGCGAAAAGCTGGGATGAGTGTCGCGATGACCAGCGGCAGGGTGACGAACGCAAGCAGGATGTGCGAGGTAAGCATCGTGAAATAAATCGGCCTAACGACTCCCGGGGCGGTGAAGTGAGTTGATTTCTCGCCGACATGCGCGTGATAAGTCAGGTAGCTGGTAAGGAAAACGGTTGAAGAGCAAACAGCGGTGATCATGCAGGCGATATGCTTCCGCCAAAAACCGCGCCGAATGAAATACCAGCCTAACGAAATGAAGACGGTACTGATTAGATTGAGAGTGGCATTCAGCGCCGGCAGATCGGAGATGGCCATGTCGGGGAGAGTTTAGTCCGAATCGGATCGCTTCGCCTGTAAACGCTGCGCTCCGCGCCGCGCTTGAATTCACGACCGCTGCTCGTAGGAGTCACTCATGTCTTCCACGTTGGCGAGCCCGCCGCCGCGACGGCTGCATCGCGGCCGGATTCGCCCGTCGCGCGCGCACCGGATCGCGCGCACGCTGCTCAGCCTAACGATTGTTTTTCTCCTTGGGGGCCTCGTCGCCGGCGGCTGGTATCTGGCCAAGAAAGGCTTTAGCCGCAAGTGGCGCAACACCGTTGTCGAGGAGCTGCACAAACGCGGCGTCGAAGCTTCGGTCCGCCGCCTGACCGTCGACCCGTTTCGCGGCCTGATCGCGCGCGACGTCCGGATTTACGATTACAAGAAGCGCGAAAAAACGCTCGCGGTCGTAAGTGAAATCTCGCTCGACATCAATTACGCGGCCCTTTTCCAGCATCAGCCGTTTCTGAATGCAATCGATATTCGCAATGGCGACCTAACGATCCCGCTGCCTCCCGTTGCCGGTCAATTATCCAGCGCGGAACTGAAAAGATTTCGCGCACATCTTTATTTTCCACCGGAACGAATCGAAGTGAGTCAAGCCGAAGGGCTCTTCTGCGGAGTGCGGATTTCGGCCAGCGGCCAGCTAATCAAACGCAGGGATTACCAGCCTTCGTCGGCGAGTCGCCCCGAAGATGCGGCGCGGCGCGTGCGCTTGCTGCAAACGCTCGTCACCATGCTGCAGGGTTTTCGTTATCCGGAAAGCGCGCCGGAATTGCAGGTAAAATTTTCCGGCGATCTTTCGCAACTCGAGGATGCGCGGGTGGAGGCCACTCTCCGCGGCAGTCACCTCGTGCGCGATAATTACGAAGCGCGAAATCTCTTCCTCACGACGGAATGGAAGGAGCAGACGCTGACCATTCCGCAGTGCGACTGGACTGACGCCGCCGGCCGATTTTCCGGAACGGCAACCTGGAGCCGCGCGAATGGCCACGCCACTTTTCAAGCCCGCAGCACAGTCGATTTGAAGCCATTGTTAGGCGGGTTCGGTCTCGGCGCGGTGCTCGATGATCTCACTCTTCCCATTCCGCCCCTGATCGAGGCTTCCGGTTCCGCAACGATTGGGACGCCGGAGAAACAAGTTGAAGTCGTGGGAAAGATCGCGCTCGAGAAATTTGCCTACAAGACGATCGACTTCGAAGGGCTGACCTGCGATTTCGCGTGGGACGGAGAGCGCACGATGTTGCGTGATGTGCGGCTGCGGCACCGCAGCGGCCAGCTCAGCGCCGATCTTTTCGATGCGCCTAGCGACTTCCGGTTGAATATCGACAGCTCGATCGTTCCGACCACCCTCGCTTCCCTCGCGCCGTCTCGTCTCCAACCTTTCCTCGGAGAATGGGAATGGCAGCGCTCGCCTAACGTTCGGCTTAACATCCGGGGCGCGAGCCACGATCCGGCAACCTGGAAAGGTGAAGGCAGTCTCGCTCTCGGGCGAACTCGTTTCCGGGGCGCTTGGATGAACAGCGCGAGCGCCAATCTCACTTTCGATAACGGCGATTGGGCGCTGGAAAAGCTGCGCGTCACGCGGGACGAGGGCGTTGGCACTGGCGCTGTCGGTTACGTGGCGAGCCGCGGCGAAATCCGCATCATCGATGTGCAGACGACCTTGCAACCAGCGGAAGCGATCATGTGGATCGAGCCCAGGTTTTGGAAGTTCGTTGTTCCTTATCGCTTCCATCACACGCCACGCGTGACCAGCAACGGCATCGTCCAGCTCGGCAGCGGCAAGCAGACGCATCTGCAAGTCGACGTCGATGCGCCGGGTGGAATGGACTACACCTTTCTCGACCAGGTTTTGCCCTTCGATCGGGTCGCTGCGCAGCTTCTTTTTACCGATGATCGGCTCCAGATCCTCGATCTAAAATCGAAGCTTTTCTCCGGAAGTGTGACCGGCGGTGCGGACATTTCGTTAGCCAGAGGCGATCCGCATTACACCGCCCAACTCGCGGTCGAGGAAGCGGATTTTCCGAGCCTGACGGACCTTTATTTTAAGTACAAGACATCGTTAGGCGCGCTCAACGGCACCTTCGATTTTGGCGGACTCGGCAGCGACGCGCGCACCTTGCACGGCACAGGAAAGGTCGCGGTCGAGAACGGGAATGTTTTTGCGATCCCGGTCTTCGGACCGCTTTCCGAGTTGTTGAACAAGATGTTCGCTGGTGCGGGCTACAGCGTCGCGCACGAAGCGACGGCGCCGTTCACGATCAAGGACGGCGTCATTCACACCGACAAGTTAAAGGTTTCCGGCGAGCTTTTTGCGATGCTCGGGCACGGCGACATCAACTTTCTCCAAAACAAACTCGACTTCGATGTCCGCGTTGACGCGGGCGGCCCGGGCGCGGTCCTCCTGCCGTTCTACAAGCTTTTTGAATATCACGGCGAAGGCAGCCTAACGAAACCGGTTTGGCGGCCAAAACGCTTCTGATGGCCGCGCCGCAGAAACCTGTGCGCCCTTTGTTAGGCGCGCACATGTCGATCGGTGGAGGTGTGCACCGGGCCATCGAGCGCGCGCGTTCGATCGACTGCACCGCGATGCAGATTTTCGCGAAGAACAACATGCAATGGTTCGCGCGGCCATTTACGCAGGAGGAAATCAAGGCCTTCCTCGAGCACTCGCAGCGCGCAGAGCTCGCCGCGGTGTTCGCGCACGCGAATTATCTGATCAACCTCGCAGCGACGAACCCGCAGTTTTACGCGAACTCGATCCGAGCGTTCTCGGAAGAACTGGTGCGTGCGGATCAGTTAGGCTTGCCCTTCGTTGTCCTCCATCCCGGCGCGCATCTCGGCGCCGGGGAAGAGGCCGGTCTCGAAAAAGTTGTCGTGTCCATCGATAGAATCTTCGGCGGCATCCCAAGAGTGAAGACTCGCATTGCGCTAGAGACGACCGCCGGCCAGGGATCCTGCCTCGGACACACTTTCGCCCATCTCGCCTACATCATTGCGAATGTGCGAGAGCCCGAGCGGCTCTGTGTCTGCCTCGATACCGCGCACGTTTTTGCGGCCGGTTACGACTTAACGAGCGAAGCGGGAACGCAAAAAATGTTTCGGGAATTCGACCGGACAATTGGGTTGCAACATCTCGTCGCGCTGCACCTGAACGACTCGAAAACCGCGCGTGGTTCGCGGGTCGATCGTCACGAACACATCGGCAAGGGAAAGATTGGCCTCGATGCATTTCGTTTCATCATGCGCGATCGACGATTTCGAAAAATTCCAAAAGTTCTCGAAACACCGAAGGGAAAGGAACCACTCGAAGATGTCGAGAACATGAAAACCCTGCGCAGTTTGGCTCAGGCATACCGCCATCCCTAGAGAAGCGCGGGATGACCAGCGATTCCTTTACTTGATCAATCGAATCGTTAGGGGATAACGATACAGTTTCCCTTCGCTCGCTTTGATCGACGCGATGATGACCAGCACGATATCGAGCAGGTAAAACACGCCAAAGAGCGGCAACAAGAGAAAGCCAATGAGCACGAACATTAGAATGAAGAACACCACTCCGAGCAACGCAGTGTAAATCAACATCGAGATCTGGAAGTTGAGCGATTCTTTCCCCTGATCGTCGACTTCAGGAAACTCGTCTCTCTTCAGCAGCCAGATAATCAGTGGGCCAATAATATGCGCGACGGCCGGCAAAAAACAGCCTGCGAGGGCGCTCGCATGACAGAGCACCATCCAGGTGCGGGCTTCAGGGCGGCCGGTGGTCGTAACAGCAACAGTTTCCATGGTTAATCCTCTGCTTTCACGCGCTCGATATGGGCGCCGAGCTCGCTCAGTTTTTCATCGAGATGTTCGTAGCCGCGGTCGATGTGATAGACGCGGCGGATTTCCGTCACACCATCGGCTTTCAATCCAGCTAGGACGAGGGCCGCGGACGCGCGCAGATCGCTCGCCATCACTGGTGCGCCGTAAAGCCGATCGACGCCCTGAATCACGGCGCTCGCACCTTCGATCTGCACGTGCGCGCCCATCCGCTTCAATTCCGCGACGTGCATGTAGCGCTGCGGGAAAATGTTTTCGGTGATGACGCTGATCCCGGCCGTCGTAGTCAGCAGCGCGCACATCTGGGCCTGCATGTCGGTCGGAAATCCGGGGTACGGTTCGGTCACGAGCTCGAGCGGTTTGGTGATGGCGCCGTTCGGCGAAACTGAAATCGAGCGCGCACTGCACTCGACTTTGAAACCGGATTCCGTTAGGGCGGTCGTGACGGAGGTGACGTGCTCGGGCTGCACACGATTGAGCGTGATGCCTCTGCCGCAAATTGCGCCGGCCACGAGAAACGTTCCGGTTTCAATCCGATCCGGGATGATGTCGTGCTCGGCGCCGTGCAGCTCTTTCACCCCTTCGATGATGATTCGCCGCGTGCCCGCGCCCTCGATTTTCGCGCCCATTTTGTTAAGGAAATCCGCCAGGTCGCAAACCTCCGGTTCGGTCGCAGCCCCTTCGATGACGGTGACACCCTCAGCCAGCACGGCTGCCATCATCACGTTATCGGTGCCGAGAACGGTCGGCCCGAATTTGCCGCGCAGATTAACGACTGCGCCGGTGAGCTTCGGCGCGAAGACTTTCACGTTGCCATTTTCCACCCGCACCGCGGCGCCGAGCGCTTCAAAACCTTTGAGGTGCAAATCGATCGGCCGATCGCCGATGACGCAGCCGCCCGGGAGCGAGACGGTCGCTTCCTTGCACCTGCCTAACAATGGTCCCAGGACGCAAATTGAGGCGCGCATTTTGCGCACGATTTCATACGGAGCGACCGAATTGACCTTCTCTGCCTTCACCGTCACCGTGCCGCTGGCGCGCTCCACTTCCGCGCCGAGGTGCATCAGGATTTGCAGCATGTAGTTCGTGTCGCTCAGGTCCGGGACACGATGCAAAACGCACGGGTCACGCGTTAGCAAAGTCGCGGCGATGATCGGCAGCGCGGAATTTTTCGAGCCGCTGATCTTGATCGAACCGGAGAGCGGATGACCGCCGTGAATGAGAATTTTATCCATACCGGGCGAAGAGGAACCGTGCGATCCCTGCATAATCTTTTTTGGCGGCAATGTCGTGGTAATTTTTCTCGGCGAGGAACGCGCAGAGCGCCGCCGCCTGCTCGATGCCGATCTCGAGCGCGAGCATTCCACCGGGATGCAGTCGCGGTGGCGCGGTGTCGACCAGTTCGTGGATCAACTCGTCCCCGGCGGCGCCGCCAAAGAGGGCGATCGATGGATCGTGCTGGACTTCGCGGGCCAGTTGCGCGGCCTCGCTTGAGGCAACGTAGGGAAGGTTTGCGACGATCAGATCGAAACGGCCTTCGACATTTTGAAGAAGATCGCTCTTGGAAAAGTTAACGCGCGTGGAAAGTTCCAGCCGCTCCGCGTTCTCGCGCGCGAGGGCGAGTGCGTCATCCGAAACGTCGACCGCGTGAAGTTCAGCGTCGAGAAGACGCCCGGCGAGGGCTAGCGCGATGACGCCGCTACCGGTTCCAACGTCGAGGATTCGGGGTCGGTCCGGCCAGGTGAAATCGCACAAATATTCGACCAATTGCTCCGTTTCCGGTCGCGGAACGAGCGCGCGTTTGTCGGAAACAAAGACTTGGTTCGCGAATTCGGCGGTTCCGAGGAGATGCTGCAGCGGCTCGCCCTGGCCGCGCCGCCTAACGAGCTCGCGGAGAGGCGCGAGTTCGACCTCGGTGAGCGCGTGCTCGAACTCGAGATAAAGCTCAATGCGCTTCTTACCTAACGAATGGGCGACAAGATGCTCGGCATTGAGGCGCGGGCTTTCGATTGAGCGCTTTTTGAAGTACGCGGTGGTCGATTGCAGGACTTCGAGGACGGTCATCGACACCAGTGAGACGCCACTCGTTAGGCGAGCGCCGATTCCTTGAGACGCTGTTCCAGATCGGCGTGCTGGAGGGTCGAGATCATTTCATCGAGGTCGCCTTCCATCACCCGATCGAGATTGTAGAGGGTCAGTCCGATGCGATGATCGGTGATCCGATTCTGCGGGAAATTGTAAGTGCGGATTTTCTCTTCGCGGCCGCCGGAGCCGATCTGGCTCTTGCGCGTGGCAGAATATTTCGCTTCCTCTTCGCGCTGCTTGTCCTCGAGTAGGCGCGCGCGCAGGATGCTCAGCGCTTTTTCCTTGTTCTTTTGTTGGCTGCGGCCGTCCTGGCAGCGCACGATTCGACCAGTCGGAATGTACATGACCTGCACCGCGGAGTCAGTCGTGTTTACTCCCTGGCCGCCCGGGCCTCCCGCGCGGCAAACTTCAATTCGCAGATCTTCCGGCTTCAATTCGAAATCAACCTCCTCAGCTTCGGGCAGGACGGCGACGGTCGCGGTGGAGGTGTGAATACGGCCTTGCGCTTCGGTCGCCGGCACACGTTGCACACGATGCACGCCGCTCTCGTAACGCAGTTTTCGAAAAACGGATTCGCCGGAGATTTTGAAGATCGTTTCTTTAACGCCACCGAGCTCCGATGGGCTCGATTCTAGGTCCTCGATCTTCAATCCCGCGCGCTCAGCATAACGATTGTACATCCGGTAAAGATCGGCTGCGAAGATCGCCGCTTCGCTCCCACCGGTGCCGGCGCGAATTTCCACGATCGCGTCGCGGTCGTCGTTTTCGTCGGGAGGGAGCAGCGCGATCTGGACGGCGAATTCCAACTCGGCGACACGCTGTTCCAACGCCGGAATTTCTTCCTGCGCCATCTCCGCAAGGTCGCCGTCGGCAGATGCGGCCAGCTCGCGGTTGTCATCCAACTGCCGCCGCGTCGTTTCCACTTGCTCCCATTTCGCGAGCAAATCTTTGATCGCGGAGTGCTCGCGCATGGTGTCGCTGGCGCGCTTGCGATTGTCGAAAAGACGCGAGTCAGCGATCTCGATTTCGAGTTGCTGAAAGCGTTCACGTTTGCGGTCGATAAGGGAATTAAAGTCCATAAACAAAAACGGCGACGCGCGAGAGCGCAATCACCGTCCGGTTCGGCTGAATCAGCTAAGCTTTTTTGGCAGCGCCGGCGCGGGTCGCCTTGGTGCTACCGTAGCGGCGCGCGAACTTCTCGACGCGGCCCGCAGTATCGACAAACTTTTGCTCACCCGTGAAAAACGGATGGCACGCGGCGCAAATGCCGATTTTAATGTCCCGACGGGTCGAGCGGGTGTGATAAACCGCGCCGCAAGCGCAGCTAATTTCCGTCTCATAATAATCAGGATGTATGTCCGCCTTCATGTTGGAAAAAGAGTGCCGAAGCTAGCCGCGGAAACCGTTTTCCGCAAGCGATGAAAACCGCTGATCCGCTGCTGGCCGCATGGGATGAGACGCTGGCGCGACATCGGGTCGAGCCCGCGATTCTCGACCCGCGGGGGCGCGGCTTGTTCCGCTTCGGCCAGCTCGATCTCTTGAGCAGGCGTTGCGAAAATGATTGCCTAACGAGTTTTGTTCCCGGCGACATCGTTGCGATTCAGATCGGAAATCATTCGCATTGGCCCGCGCTTTTTCTGGCCTGTTTGCGCAAGGGGATTGTCGCGCTTCCCCTCGAACGAACGATGAGCGGGCCGGAACGCGCTCTGGCTCTGCGAGCGTGCCGCGCAACGGGACTGATCGTCAACCCAGACGAACAGGCGGAGAGGATCGATTGCAGTGGCGCGATTGATTGGAACGGTCGCGCGCCGGTTTTGCTCAAGCTCACTTCAGGTACGACAGCGGCGCCGAGGGCAATTCGTTTTCGGAGCGCGCAACTGGTCGCCGACGCCGTCCAGATTTGCGACACCATGGGCATCACTGCTGTCGATTTGAACTTCGCAGTTATCCCGCTGTCGCATTCTTACGGGTTCAGCAACTTGATAACGCCGCTGCTGATCCGCGGGGTGCCGATGGCGATCAGCGGCGATCGCATGCCGCGCGCCGTCTTGGAAGATCTTGCGCGAACCGAGGCAACCGTGTTTCCCGGGATGCCGCTGTTTTTCCAAGCGTTTGGCGAGATGAGCGAGGTGCCGTCGTTGCCGAAATTGCGCTTGTGCATTTCAGCCGGCGCGCCACTGACGCGAAACGTCGCGCGAAAGTTTCGCGAAAAATTTGGCCGGACGATTCATTCGTTTTACGGCGCGTCGGAGTGCGGTGGTATTTGCTACGATCGTGAAGCGAAAGGCGATGAGGAAGCCTTCGTTGGTCGGGCGATGGAAGGCGTGAAGCTCGAGCCGCTCGACCAAGGCGCGGATGCGATGCAGCTCCGAGTCCGCAGCGCCGCAGCCGGCGACGGTTATTTCCCAGAACCGGATCCGGAAAAGCTCGGCGATAATTTTTTCATTCCCGACGATCTCGTCATAATGGGCGAGTCCGGTCTCCGCATCGTGGGACGGCTCTCGGATGTGATTAATGTCGCGGGGAAAAAGGTGAACCCCGCCGAAGTGGAAGCTCTCTTGCTGAGTTTCGAAGGCGTGCGCCAAGCGGTGGTTTTTGGTCGCGCTTCCGAGTTGCGGAACCAGGAAGTGGCTGCCTGCGTCGTCGCGACGGAGGGCACAAACGAATCGCTCCTGCGCGAATTTTGTCGGACGCGGCTGAGCGGATGGCAGGTGCCGCGACGATTTTTTTTCGTGGAGGCATTGCCGGCGAACGAGCGCGGAAAAATCAGCCGCCGTGAACTGGCCCAGCATTTCGCGGAGTGATCGGAGACCTAATTTCCGCTGGTTTCGGCTAACGACTCGCCGCGGACGCCCAGTTGCAGGCTCATTTGCGAATACTAAGTAAAACCAACCAAATCTATGCGAACCATTCTGCTTTCCACTCTCGGCGTCATTCTCATGCTGGCGGCTTTTGCCAGCTGC
>Ga0209863_10001259_pt1 | contig 10123 bp, 9 predicted proteins | sample OrgsoiDNA2013046_FD_185796 | JGI IMG/M metagenome (GOLD analysis project Ga0209863, IMG submission 185796) | Permafrost soil microbial communities from the Arctic, to analyse light accelerated degradation of dissolved organic matter (DOM) -... | ecosystem: Environmental > Terrestrial > Soil >...
AGGGCCGATATTTTTTCGGAAGAGGAAGCCACCGTTCGAACCTGCCATTCACTGGGTGTTCGCCGAAGATATCGATGCGTCCTACCAGGAACTGAAGTCGTCAGGTGCGAACATCGTGGAGCCTCTGGAGAAAAAGCCTTGGGGACTAAGGCAGTTCACCGTAAAGGACTTGGACGGGAATTTGTTCTATATCCACCACGGCTAACCTTGCTTTAAGCTTCCACCAGCGAGCCAACTTTTTCGCCGAGAATCACTCTTCGGATGTTGCCACGTTCGGCAAGCTTGAAGACAATGATCGGGAGGTCGTTGTCCTTGCAGAGCGAGATGGCGGTGGAGTCCATGACTTTGAGGCCGCGTTTTAGGACTTCCATGTACGTTATTTTGTCGAAGCGCTTGGCGTCGGGCACGAGCATCGGGTCGGCGTCGTAGACGCCATCCACTTTCGTGGCTTTCAAAATCACGTCGGCTTTAATCTCCATCGCGCGCAGCGAAGCCGCCGTATCAGTGGAAAAATACGGGTTACCTGTTCCACCGGCGAAAATCACGATGCGACCCTTTTCCAGGTGCCGGATGGCACGGCGGCGGATGAAGGGTTCGGCAATCTGATTCATGACGATGGCCGACTGAATCCGAGTGAGCACGCCTTGCTTTTCCAGCGCGTCTTGCAGCGCCAGCGCGTTGATCACCGTGGCCAACATGCCCATGTGATCGGCGGAAACTCGGTCCATGTCGCGAGCCTGCTGGGCCACGCCGCGGAAGATATTGCCGCCGCCCACTACGATGGCGATCTGGGCGCCAATCTTGAGAGCGTCTGCCAGCTCTTCGGCGATCTCTTGTACACGTTGGGATTCAAGGCCAAAGCCTTGCGTTCCGGCCAGGGCCTCACCGGACAGCTTGAGCAGGATGCGGTGGAACGCGGGAGTCGGCATAGGGGCTGGTAGCTGTCATCTGTCAGCTATCAGCTATCAGCAAACCAGAACCGGTTTGGCCGACAGCTGACAGCCGATAGCCGACAGCGATTCTATTCTTCTTTCGGCTCCACCGGAGCGGTGAATGCAACCGTGGCGTTCGGATCGCCCACCTTGAATCGCGCAAACCGACGCACGCTGATGTTCTCGCCCAGCTTCCCGATCTTGGTGGCGACGAGTTGCGAGATGGTCGTGGTTTGGTCCTTGATGAACGGCTGTTCCAGGAGGCAGACTTCCTCGTAGAACTTCGCCATCTTGCCGGTCACCATTTTTTCGGCGATGGCTGGGGGCTTGCCAGCCGCCACGGCCTGCGCCATGGCAATGTCCTTCTCGCGCTCGAAATCGGCAGGCGTTACGTCCTCGCGGCGGACGAACTTCGGGTCGCTGGCGGCGATGTGCATGGAGATGTCGTGCAGCAGCTCCTTGAAATCATCCGTGCGGGCCACGAAATCGCTTTCGCAGTTGACTTCGAGGAGGACGCCGATTTTGCCGCCGGCGTGGATGTAGTAGCCGACGGAGCCTTCGCTGGTGACGCGGGCGGCCTTCTTGCCGGCGAGCGAGACACCGCGCTTGCGCAGGTGGATGATGGCCTGCTCCATGTCACCCTTGGCTTCGGTGAGGGCGGCTTTGCAGTCCATCATGGGGGCGCCGCTTTTTTCGCGGAGTTCTTTGACTTGTGCTGCGGAGATGTTCATAGACGTTGTGCTCATAAGAGAATTCTCGTTTCTAAGTAGTGCCGTATTAGATGCGGTGAAGGGTTGTTCGACGCTCTTGGTGCTGAAACCTCACCTCGGGGGCTAAAGCCCCCCTTTTTTAAGCCTTAACGCGGCGCTGAAGCGCCGCTCTACCGTGTGTTACGTTCGCGAAGGCAGTGCTCACGCACGCTCGATCCAGACCTGAACTATGAAGCCTGAACCTTACATCAGCGGCTAAAGCCGGATTTTCTTGCTACTTTTGTGCAGGGCTGAAGCCCTGCGCCACCCAAAAGCCTGAGTCACTCAAAGCTTACAAGCAGGTCCCTCCACTTCGGTCGGGATGACAGGCTTGATTCCAAAAGACGGGCCAAACAGAGGCCACACAAAACAAAGGCCGAACAAAACTTGACCCGCGGCGAGGGGACGCGCACGGGTCCAAATCGCTGGGGACGCTGCGGCGTTATACCGCTGGGGTTTCGACTGCTTCCGGCTTGGCTGCGGGAGCCGCCTCTGGTGCTGGTGCTGACGCTACGCGCTTGCCGCGTCCCAGAACCTCTTCCATGCTGATGTCTTCGCCGTCGTCGCCGACGTAGCCTTCGACCACGGAAGCGTCACTGGCGTGAATTTCCACGCCTTCCGCCGGAACTTCGGTCGTGCCTGCATCGGAGGCCGGCTCATCCGCCTGGCCGGCAATGCGCAACTGCTGGCCTTCGACGATCGATTCGGAAATCTTCGACGTGAAGAGGCGGATGGCGCGCAGCGCGTCATCGTTGCCCGGAATAACGTAATCTACTTCGCTCGGATCGCAGTTGGTGTCGACGACTGCGACGACCGGGATGCCCAGCTTGCGAGCTTCGCGGACGGCGATCTGCTCTTTGTTCGAATCGATGACGAAAATCGCATCGGGCACGCGGCTCATGTTCTTGATGCCCGCCAGGTTTGCTTGAAGGTGCTTGCGAGCGCGCTCGAGAACAATGACCTCTTTCTTGGGCAGCAACTCGTAGCGGCCATCAGTGGCCATTTCGTCGAGTTCCTTAAGGCGCTTCACCGACTTCTGCACTGTGACCCAATTGGTGAGCAGGCCGCCGAGCCAGCGGTTGTTTACGTAGAACATGTTGCAGCGCGTGGCTTCTTCCGTGATGGCGTCCTGAGCCTGGCGCTTGGTGCCGACGAACATGATCGTCTTACCCTGAGCCGCCAGTTCTTGCACGAACTTGGACGCTTCCTTGAACATCTTCAGCGTCTTCTGCAGATCGATGATGTAAATACCGTTGCGTTCTCCGAAGATGTATTCCTTCATCTTGGGATTCCAGCGCTTGGTCTGATGCCCGAAGTGAACACCTGCCTCGAGCAATTCCTTCATTGTGATATTCGCCAAATCAACCTCCTAGTTGATCTGCATCCAGAGCGGTTTTGCTGCTCCGAATTGCCATTCCCGCACCCGCGCTGTTAGGCGCGAGATGAATTGAACACCTAAAACCAGTTGTCAGCTGTCAGTTGCCAGTGACCGCTTTTGCTGGCGGCTGGCAACTGGGGGCTGACAGCTATCTCTTGCTGAACTGGAACCGTTTGCGAGCGCCCTTCTGGCCGTACTTCTTGCGCTCTTTGCCACGCGGATCGCGCGAGACCATGCCCGCTGCTTTGAGCTGCTTGCGCAATTCCACGTTAAAAACCATTAAGGCGCGGGCGATGCCCATCTTCACGGCATCGGCCTGGCCATTGACGCCACCGCCCTGCACCGTGGCGATCACGTTGAACGTGCCTGCCGTCTCGCTAGTCGCCAGCGGAGACTTCGCCGACCCACGCTGAGCATCGGTCACAAAGTATTCTTCGAACGCTTTGCCGTTCACCTTGAATTCGCCGCTGCCGGGACGCAAAAACACACGGGCAACCGCCGTCTTGCGGCGTCCCGTTCCGTAATATTGAACTAGTTCTGCCATGTTTCCGTTTCGCTTTCGCTGCAAAGTTTGGGCGCCAGAACGCGCGCGCCGTCGAACCTAAAAAATACCTGGCCTGACTTACCTGGCTGAAACTACTTGGCCAACACTTTCGCGACTGGCTTCTGCGCCTCGTGCGGGTGCTTGTCGTCGCGGTACACCTTCAGTTTGTTGATCATCTGGCCGCCCAGTTTCGTTTTGGGAAGCATGCGGACGACTGCGTCCTTGATGATCGCTTCGGGTTTGTTCTCAATTCGGTCTTTGTAATCTTCGGTGCGCAAACCACCTGGGAAACCGGTGTAATGGTGATAAGCCTTTTGCTCGACCTTGGCGCCGGTGACGCGGATCTTGGCGGCATTGATGACAACGACGTGGTCGCCCACATCGATGAACGGCGTATATTGCGGATTCTCTTTGCCCATTAAAATGAGGGCGACTTGCGAAGCCAGACGTCCGAGCGTCTGCCCTTCTGCATCCACGACAAGCCACTTGCGTACGATTTCCCCCGCTTTGGGGAAATAGGTCGACATCTGATTCTCCTGTTAAAGAAAGACGAAAGAAGACCGCCGAGTCGAACCTAGGGAACCCACAGGGCGCTCAGGCGGACAATCGTTGGCTCTCAAAAGTTTAAGGATAGTGGAAAAAGGCGGCTTTTGTCAACGTTGGCCCGCCTTCCCGCGCATTTTCCATCGGGGGCCAAACTTTGCCCCCAGCTTGTCCATAGTTAACCCTTAGCGACGGCCGCCAAACACTTACTTCTTCCGGGAATCCTGGAACGGATCCTGATATTCGAAATCGACGAGATTATCCCGATAGTCGATCTTCACGTCAAGGAAGCGCAACAGGACAAAGCCCAGAGTGCCGGAGATCTCGGTGCCGACGTGATGGCTGAGCGAGTCAAAGTTGAAAGTCAGCAAGTCCTGATTCTCCTGGCGCAGATGTCCGAACTGCAAGATGGCCTTGTCGGCGCTGTAGACTTTTTTCACTTTGCCACTGAGTCCGGTAACGGTTGTAGCGTCGTCTCCACGCACCTTGGTGACTTCGCGCGCCGCAGCCGGGGTGATTTGGTTCCCCAAGGCCCCGCTGTCCATAAGGAAAAGCTTCCCAGGAACCTTGCCCACAGTGGTGGGAACCAGGACCATGTGACCAAACCGAAAAACACGGGTAAAGGACTTCATTTCGGGGGCGATGTAACCATCCTGGAAACGTAAGCTCTGCGGTGCGGCAACTTTCTCCCCCGGACCGGGCACTGGAACCTTGGCGTCTCCTACATCGTTGTCCGGCTGGCCTTCCTCTTCCTCTGTATGTAACCCGGCAGGCTTTCCCGGGTCATCGGGTCGCTTCGGAAGTTCGCTCAAGCGGAGCTTCTCTTTGGGAAAATCCAGCTCGACTAGGAAATCGCTGAAAACGTCAGCTCCGATTAAGCCGGACTCGCCGACCACCGAACGCTTTTCCAGAACCTCGACCGGGCAATTCTGAAACTCCAGGTCGCCGATCTTGATGGAACTCGCCAAACCCATGTAACCGCTCTTACGGCCTTGGTCGCCGATGCCTCCAATGCTGGTTGCGAGCATTCTTGGAATACCGGCTTTCTCCGCCATTCCCCGATCGATCAATATGCCGCTGGCGCCTGTGTCGAGCATCAGGCTGGCTTTGTGGCCATTTACGCTGACGCTCAGGCCATATCCGCGCAAGTGCTCGGGGTCCATCAGGAGGCGAACCAAATTCGTCTCAGTCGATCTCACGTCGCCGACGAGGTGGCACTTCTTGCCAGGCTCCGAAGCACGAGCTTTAAGATAGTCGAGATATGTCTGCGTGCCCGCGCGCTCTTCCGTATCATCGTTATTCGTCCCAGCCAGGTAGGCTTCGAGGTACTTGATCCGGTCCGGACGCTGCAACGTGTCAATCCATTCTTTTGTGATCTCGGGATCGGAGGAGGAAAGATCGTGCGCTCGGTCGATCATCGCCTTACCTTGCTTGAACATCGTCAGGGCGTTCCTGACCCGGTACAAGCCCAGGAAGGCCCTCGGCTCGGGATATCCGGCATTGACGACCTGCACCCACTCCCGCTCGGCTTCATGGATTTTGCCCTGCCGAAAGTAGACCTCGCCGAGCGCGACACGAACGCGCGGGCAATCATTCATAGCCAGGCCCTTGTTCACGGTTTCCAGAGCCAGATCCACATTCTTCTGCCTCAGATAAGAACGGGCGAGCCAAGCGTATGCATCCGGCGACTTCGCGTCGCCCCGCAACACTTCCTGGAATTTCCCGATCGCCGCTGGGAAATCCCCGTTCCGGTACAGCGCGAGGGCCTGTCCCAAGAAATTCGTCGGAGTTACTAAGGCACTGGCCGCTAAGGATCTCGCGCCGGGTGCCGGAAATGCTGGTGCCGCCTTCACTGCTGAATCAACTGGCGGGGTTGAAGCCGTCTCGATTGAAGATTGTGATGAGGCGGATGGCGCAGGATGCCCCGAAGCTTGGGTCGGGACCCCGGGTGGATTCGCCGCCGTCTGGGTCGCACTAGAAAGAGCACAGATGATCCACAGAGCTGGAGCGGAATAGAGACTGCGAAACATGGCGGTCCCTCGAGCTGGGCCAGAAGTTTAGGGATCCAGGGCACACAGCGTTTGCAGTTTGCCACACGGTGCGGGCGGTGTCGAGATTTTTTGTTTCGTCTTCCAGAAATCGAAAGGATCCGCGATCGATTATTCGTACGCCAAGGCGTCGATGGGGTCTTTCCGCGCGGCTTTGATGGCGGGGTAGATGGCCCCAAGCATGGCTCCGACCAGTGCGATAACAGAGGCACGAAGCACCCATTCGCCTGTCAGGAGCAGGGGCAGGACGTGGAAGCGATGCGTTAGCAGAACCTTGGCGAGGTAGCTGATCGCAATCCCTAACGCTATGCCGGCCACAGCCAGCAAAAGCGTCTCGCGCAGGATCACCCGAAGAATGTAAGACTGCGACGCGCCCATGGATTTCAGGATGCCGATCTCGCGCGTGCGTTCCATCACGGCGGTGTACATGGACTGGAAAATCACCATAAAGCCGATCACCATGGCCACGCCAACTACGATCTTGATGAAGAGATTGAATCCCGGCAGGTGCTCTGGAGTCATGAGGCTGAGGAATTCCGCGGTGGAGTGAATCGTGTAAGTCTCCATTCCAGGAATTGCCTTGACGGCCTGCACGACAGCATCGGCGTTCTTGGGGTCATCCAGGCGAACGTATAACACCGATGCCTTGCCTTGCGCGCCGATCAGATCTTGCATCGTTGAAAGCTGCAAAAAGCGACGCGCGCCTTTGCCATGCTCCACCACGCCGCAAATTCGGAATTTGTGATTGAGCAGTTCGACCATATCGCCAACTTTGGAATGGTGGTCGTTGGCGAATTTGTCATCGACGATTACGTCATCCGGTGCGCGAAATCCTCCGCCTGCCAGGTAAGTGAAGGGGCTGCCCAGGTTGTCGTAGGTGTTGAGATCGATGCCGTAGATGATCTCCAGCGACCCACCGTTATTCACCATATTCCACATCACAGGAGAGACCACGGTCACATGCGGCAGCTTCGCCACAATATCGCCGATCTTCACGGGCATCGGCGCGGTAGTCAGGCCGACAATGTTGTTCGACCCTGGCGGTTGCACCATCAAGTCCGCGCCAATGCCAGCCTGCCGCGTGCGGGAATCGTTCAACATGCCGTAGGAAAGTGCGGCGATGAGCAAAATCAGCGTCACCTCCAGGGCAATCGCAAAAATGCTGATCAGCGAACGCAGTGGCCGATGCACGAGATTGGAAACAACAAGGCGGTTCATGAGTTGTTCGAACGAGTGTACTGCAAAACCGCCGACTTATTGGGATTGCCCGCCCGGCGTCTTGACTGCCGGTTCGCCAACTTGTTTGATCTGCGCTCCTGCGGGCTGTGCCAGGGCGAATTGCTCATCGGTAAGAATGGCATTCAGTTGCAGCTTCACCATATGCAGCACGATGTCATACTCTTCACGCGGTCGACGGATTTCAATCTGCGAGGGGAATTGAATGCCGTCGTAGTCCTGATATTTCTCGTAGCGCGCGTCTGTGGCCAGGTTCCCGAGGTCGTCGTAGACCAGTTGTCGATGGGGCAGCAAATCGGTCCGGCTGAAAATGATCTTGCGAGAGAGAAACCATCCCCGTTCGCCTTTTCGCGCGATGTCAAGGTGGTAAGCGGCCTGTTCCACCGGATGGCCCTCTTTGTCGCGGACAATCTCCTCCTCGCTTTCGAGAACGGCGATTTCCTTATCCGGATCCACCTCGCGCAGCAGCAGCGCGTCGTAGATGTGCTGGGGGCGAAGATTCTCGAGCGATTGCTTGGCGTCATCCCCGGGTTGGTCATTCCGTCCCACCAGGAAGCGGTTCTTCGGGGGAATCCACAGCTTGAAAACCTGCCCGTCGCTGACCATATCAAACGCCGTATTGCGCACCACCGGCATCAGTCCGATCATGCGCAGCATAGACGGCTTGCGCGCCAACACATAGCCGCGAATTTCCTCGTAGTCGGTGATTTTCCCTTTTTTCGCGCCGCCAACTGAGGTATCGATATCGACGGTGGCTTGCATGGAGCGAACCTTGGCGGCCTCGCGGTTGACGTAGTCGATCAAATCCTGCTGTGTGGCCGTTTTGAGGGGAGCGCCGGTGACGACGCGCTCAACCTTATGAGCACGGAATAGACAGCCTGTAAGAGGGGACGCTAGTCCAAGCAAAAGCGCGAGACGAATTGGCGCAGAACTTTTCATTCAGGCGAAGCTTCAGTATAGCTTGGTGGGATGAACCTTGATGGGAAAGGACTTAGCGGCGAAGAGCCACGGTCTTGCGAAACGCCACGACATTGCGGTTGTGTTCGCTCAAGCTATGCGCAAATCGATGATGACCGTGGCCGTCGCTTACGAAGTAGTAAAAATCCGAGGTCGAGGGATGCAATGCCGCTTCCAACGCCGCCCGGCCTGGATTCCCAATCGGCCCGGGCGGTAAGCCAGCGTACCGGTATGTGTTGTAGGGAGAGTTAATCCACATGTCCGAGTGGTGCAGCGTGCCCGCATAGGAGCCATCGAGCAAGTGCGCATAGATCACGCTTGGGTCGGCATCCAACGCAATCTTCTTGTTCAACCTGTTGTAGTAAACCGAAGCGACCAACCCACGCTCGGCCGTAGCCCCCGTTTCCTTCTCGATAATCGACGCCATGGTTACAATCTGTGGCACACTCAGGCCGGGATCGTTCGCCAGATTCAGCGCCAGCGATTCTTTGCGGAAGCGGCGCACCATGGTCTCGACGATCTCTTGCATGCCCTGAGTGCGGGTGAATTGATAGGTGTCAGGAAAAAGATAGCCTTCCAGAGACGTGGCCTGCGGCGCAAAATCCTCCACCAGGTTGGTCTGTTCCCGCGCCTCTTTCAGGAACTCGTCGTGCGAGCCCAGACCCGACTGCTCCACAGCGTCGGCGATGTCAAACATTGTGTAGCCTTCAGGCACGGTGACCGTCCGCACCAGAAAATCGCCGCGCACCAGGCGCTTCGTCACTTCGCGCGTGTCCGCCGAAGTGGAAAATAAGTACTCCCCGGCTTTCAGGCGCTCGCGATTGTGCAAACGATGCCAGATCACGAAAGCCGTCGCGTTTCGAATTACCCCAGCCGACTTCAGTTCGGCAGCAATCCGGTGCACACTCCAGCCGGGATGCAGAAATATCGTCTTTTGTCCGGCGGGCTGAAGCGGAAGGCAGATCATAACCGCCGCCCAGGAGGCGGCGACAATGAATCCGAAACATAACAATGCGAAAAGTCTTTTCACGCTGATTTCGAAAACCGCATCGTATCAAAGTCGGGTGCCGATCTTCCCATAGTTTAGATGACAGGACCTCCTGGGAGAATGCTCCACCGGTCGCTGGACGAAAGTTCGACGAAAGCTACAAAACGCCGATCTCGATCTTTGTAAGACTAACGGGAGTTGCGCTTCTTGGCGTTGCGGCCAGAGAATCATTGGGAGACCGATTTTGGGAAACAACATTAATTTCCGAGAACTGAGCCCCAGGGCCCCAGCCCACCTGCCGCGACTTGCCTGGATTGTGTTGTCCCTCGGCCTGGCGGCAGGCTATTTCGCTACCGACCTGGCGCAAGCCCAGGACGCGCAGACCGATCCCCAATCCGATTCTCAAACTGCCGGTGACAACGACGCTCTCCAAGGTACGGTCCTTAACAGCGTGACCCACGAGCCTGTCTCGCGAGCGCTGGTGGCCTCTCCCGACAACCGGTTCGCCACGATGACCGACGACCAGGGGCACTTTGAATTTAAGTTTCCCAGAGCGAACGACCCCGCCAACCGCCCCAGCGCTCTCATGGCCCGCAAACCGGGCTATCTCACGGATATCGCGCTCGATATGCAATTGCTTCCGTCGGTGAAAGAAGTCACCCTTTCACTAGCGCCCGAGGGACTGATTATCGGCCACGTGTCACTTCCCTCTTCCGAGGCCGCCGACAAGGTCCAAGTCCAGCTCTAC
>Ga0209863_10001260_pt1 | contig 10123 bp, 4 predicted proteins | sample OrgsoiDNA2013046_FD_185796 | JGI IMG/M metagenome (GOLD analysis project Ga0209863, IMG submission 185796) | Permafrost soil microbial communities from the Arctic, to analyse light accelerated degradation of dissolved organic matter (DOM) -... | ecosystem: Environmental > Terrestrial > Soil >...
CGAAGTCGTGAAAGCGCCTTTCGAGTTTCCACCAATACTGGAACTCGGCATTCCATTTGCCCATGACCGTGCCCAGGCGATAGGGAGTATACGAATCCAGCCATGCCGCACGATAAGCCTGCTGCAGATCGCCACTGTAATCCATCAGGTCCTGGATTCGGCTGTGGTCATGATAACTGGACTCCTCGCCTAAATAAAACCTCAGTTTGCCGGGATCCGGATGCGTGCCCAGTTCCCGCCAGAAGCCGGCCAATTCAGCGGCGTAGATGTTCTTCATCCCCGCGTAATCGAGCAGTCGCGCCTCCAGCAGAAGATCCGACAAAGTGGTCGGATCCGCACCCAGCCGCATGGCATGGGAAAGATGCTCCTGGGCGTCTTCGGCCAACAGCCGGGTCTGCCGGAAATGCTCCCGCTGCTGAGCGGCCCGCGCCAGATGAGCCGGAGTGAGCGGGTCGTCCCAGAATGAGGGCGAGGTCTCTTCCCAGTCCGGATGATTTCCGCTCACGGCCCGGGCCAGTTCGACTTCGGAGCGGTTCAACGCCGTGAGCCCCGGCGCTGCTTCCGCGGCCGCCGGCGCCCCATACATAATCCGGGCGTACTCGAAAAAGAATGTTCCACGGTTCACGGGCTCGGCCTGCCATGCGGCGATGGCCCCATACGCCAACCCGGGAAAAGCGGGCCTGATCAGAACGGCGATGTCGTCTGTCCAGACGGTATCGATCAGACCGGAGATTCCATGTTGGCGGCCCGTGGAGAGATAGCTGTCGATGTTATCGAAGGACCGATCGAAGTTGGGCGCAACCTGGTCCCAGATACTCACGCCCGTAGCCACAAACCGCTGCAGGGCGCTGTTGGCGAAAGGCTTCCAGTACGCTTCATAAACAGTGCGATCGTATCCCCATGGGACCACGATCGTGCCGGCCGGAATCTGCGGGATCAATTCCGGGTACTGCGCAAACATGTCGCTCCAGATCAGCATGGTCCTGCCGCGCCCCCGGACCAGTTCGGATACAAGCCGGAACTGCTCCAAATACAGCGTGGTCGGCGTAACCTTATCGGGAAGGGCAACCTTATCGGGAAGGGCAACCATGGGGGCTTCCCGCGTCTCATCGAATCCGACGTGGAAGAACGGGCTGGGAAACAAATCCGTGAGTTGTTCCACCCACCTGCCCAACAGCGCCGCCACCTCCGGATTGCGTGGATTGAACTGGCTGCCGTGAGGAACAAGGGCCAGGTTCGCATAGCGTTCCACCCGGAAAAGATCGTGCAGGTGGCCGTATAATTCCATACAAGGGATCACATCGATGTGGCGCTGGCGCGCATAGGCGACAATCCGGCGTATCTCATCCTGGCTGAACTGCGCGTCGCGGCTCAGGACGGGATATCCTTCGAGCGCAATACTCGCCTCCGAATACAGGTAGTATTGATTGTTCTTCCAGCGCGCCAGAAAGTCGATGTGACGCTTCGCCTCCGCTTCTGTCGGCAACGGCCCGTGGCTTGTGTCGATCATGACTCCACGGTAGGCGAGCGATGGCCAGTCATGAATCTCGACCTCAGGGAGCGTGGCCTTGGCGCCGGCGCCCTCTACGAGCTGGAGCAATGTTTGCGCGCCGTAGTACAGGGCTGCGGAGGAGCGCCCCTGCACCTCGGCGCCCGTGGGCGTCACTTTGATGGAGAATGACTCGCGGGAATCGGGCCCGGCGCTTTCTCCGGGCACCGGCAGCGGATCGACGGCGCCGGTGCGCCGCAAAGTGATTCCAGGCCCGGAGGCGCCGCTGTTCAAGACTAGAATTGCAGTTCCAGCCGTCCTCGCAAGAGACGAAGAAAGCTCCTGGGCGGTGAAACGATCTTCAACGCCTGCATTGGGCGCCAGGCGTATTGCCAAACCACGCAGAGCCAGCGATCGAGGCCCGTACTGAGCCTTGCGCGGCCGCGGCAACAAGGGATTGTGCTCAGCCGATGCCGCCAAAGGCGAAACCAGAATCAGGAACAGACCTGTACCAAACAACACTCGACCCATGGATACCTCGCTGGTGCGGATGTTCGACTGCGAGCGGTGACTCCCCGGTCCCGGCGGCACGATATTCGCCTTGAGCGTAAGGCCTGGGGCCGCGGGTGGCACCTGCGCTGCATTGCCGTGCGCCCGCTCGAAAACTGTCAGAGCGTTGCTACGCCTTACTCAATTGCAACCCTTCCGCTTCCGCTACCGCCACCGCACGGGCCTGCGGCAGGCAGCGCGGCATGTTCAAGCGATCCAGCAGAGCGAGGACGTTCGCGTTCAGAAAATCGATGTGCTCGGCGTCCAGCGGATTCACAGTGAGCCGCAGATCGCGGACCACGCTTTCCCCGATTATGCCGCGCGCGACCAGGAGCCGCTTCTCCGCGTGATGGTACAGTTCCATGTTTTGCAAGCTGAACAGGATCTGTGGCAGCACGCCCTGGAAAATGTTGTAGGCTTCCTGTTTGCGCCCGATCTTCATCAGCCGGTATACGCGGGCCAACAGGTCCGCCTGGCCAAGGCCGGGCATGACGCCGCAAATCCCCGCTGACGCCAGTTCCAGCAGGTACATGCCGCCCCAACCCTCGAGCACGCCGACTTCGCCCGAAGTCGCCTCGACGATGGAGGCGACCCGGGATGCCATCATCGGCTCCTCGAGTTTCACCCACCGGAAGTGCGGATACATCTTGTGGAGGTCCGCGATGAATCCCACGCTGACCGTGGGGCCCGTCGGATTGATATCCTGGAGCAGCAAAGGCACATCGATCCCGGACAGGATGTGGCCAAAATAGCGGAGGAGATCCTGCTCCCCTACGGCGAACATCCGCGGCACGGCCACCGCGACGGCGCTGGCGCCCGCGTTCTGGGCGAACCGGGCCATGTCGAGCGCGTGCACCGCGGAAACGGAATTCGCCTGCGCGATCACGGGCAGGCGTCCATCCACCTGCTCGACGGCCGTCTCAATGAGAAGGCGCCGCTCGGCGTCGGAAAGCTTATAAAACTCACTGGCGTAGGCCGGCAGGCAGACGGCGCTAACGTCTATTGAACAGGCGAAGTCGAGCAGGGCCCGCAACGCGCTCCAATCAACCTGCTCACTCTCGTCAAAAGGGGTCGGAATGATTGGGATGATGCCGTCAACCTTCATTTGTTTTTGCTTATTCATTATCGAACTCTTCCTTATAATTTGGAAAATGTAAACTCCCGGCGCCAGGCCGACTGGCGGGAGTTGCAGGTCCCCCGGCGGCAGGCTGGCCGTTGGGAGTTGCAGGTCCCCCGGCGCCAGGCCGGCCGGCGGGAGTTGCAGGTCCCCGAGGGGGTTGCTCTCCCGCGCCGGCACGAAACTCGCCCGGTTATGAAAATGCGGGACGGAAGCGGTCTCCGGCCCGCTGGGATGAATCCGCTCCGCGGTTACCAAGTAAAGCGCATAGTCAGTTGCAGGAGCCTGGGCGTGTTGGCCGAGGTGTTGGTGTCGATCACACCGTTGCTGCCGGGCTGGGGAATACCCGGCCGGTTCAGCACATTGAAGAAATCGGCGTTGAGGCGCAGGTACATCTTCTCCCGGATCGGAATCGTCTTGAAAGCGGAAGCATTCAGAGACCACGAAAGCGGTCCCAGAATGTACTGGTTCCGCAAGGGGTTCAGACCCGTTGTGTAGCTGGTCCGGACCACCGTCCCGTCCTTGAGGGGAACCCAGGCCGTGTTGGTGTCCCAGTACTGGGAAAGGTTGGTTCCGGCCGGCATGTTGGCGGGCGCCGCGGTCTGGCCCCAGGTAATCAGCGGCTGATTGTACGGCTGGTAGTTCGACGGAATGCCGCAGATCCCGATACATTGGCCCGCCGCGTTGGTTTCGTTACGGAGTTTGGGTGAGATATAGCCGTTATCGTAAAGATAACCGTTGACGCAGACGCCGCTGGTGCAATCCTGGATCGGGTACTGAGTTCCGTAAGTCTCCACCTTACCGACCGGGCCATAGTTACCCGAAGCCAGGGTGTCATAGTTACTTTTCACGCTGCCGAAACCGGCGACTTGCCATCCTCCGACCACCGCATCCAGAGCGCGGCTCAGGTTGCTCCCGAACCGCTTGCCCTTGCCGACGGGCAGGTCCGCGACCCAGTTCCACCGCAACAAGTGTTTGGGTGTGGCGATGTCGCGCTGGTACTGCGTCAGCCTCAGGAGGTCCGTCTGGTTCGAGGGTACAGGGTTCAGATATTGGTTGGGAGTCTCCAGATTGCTCCCATACCAGCTCTGGCCGCCGGCCGTGAGCGCGTTGCTCATCACATAGAACACCTGGAAGGCGTAACCCTTGGAGTAGCGGCGTTCGAGCTCCACTTTGAAGGACTGATCGTTCGACCACCCGATGTTCTTATACTGGAACATTTGTCCGTACAGAGACTGGTCGTAAGCGCGCGTCGCCACGTTGGCCAAGGTTCCGGTGGGTAGCTGCTGACCGGTCTTCGCATACCAGATATAGTCGGGAGTCTGGTCGTTGAACGAGTACTCCGTTCCCGTGTGGGAGCCGTGCGTACCAACGTATCCGACACTCAACGCCGTATTGGCCATGATCTCCTTCTCGAACGTCAGGTTCCATTCCTGGGCGCGCGGAGAAGGCTGGTGCGGGTCCGAGAAGTACGCCTGCGCGCTGCCGGGCACAATACCCGTTACCTGGGCGGCGCTGATGACGTTGGCGCTGTTGACGCCGGCAACCACGGTGGGCGCCGAGCGGAGCTGATAATTCGGCAACCCGTCGGGGCTGGTCGCGGCGCTGTCCGGATTCACCTGCAGCGTCGCCAGTTGAGGCGAGGTCTCCGATCCATAGCCCGAAGCGAACCGCAGCGGCTGGTTAAACTGGAAGATCGAATAACCGCCACGCGCTACCAGGGGACGAGTTCCTTGCGTGATGCGGTAGGCGAAACCCACGCGCGGATCGAAATTGTAAGGGTTCTTGAAGATCAGGCTCGCCGGCAAACCTGCCTGCTGCGCGGTCTCGAACTGCATGCCCAGGTTTTGAAACGCAGTTACTCCAGCCGGCAGGACATCGCCCAACTTGGCCAGTTGGTCCAGCGTCGTCCCCAAGACGACCTTCTTGTTCGCCATGTCGAAACCGACCAGCGAATGATCCGTCACCTGGACCGGGTTGATGTACTCGTAACGCATACCCAGGTTCAGCGTCAGCCGCGGAGTGACTCTGAAATCGTCCTGGAAATACGCCGCTGTCTCCCAATTGGTGTAGGGATATACGCCGCGATTGAACCGGTTGGTGTAATTGCCGTTCATGCCCAAAAAGAAATCGGCCGCGGTGCTGCCCGTGAAGGGCGCGGCGGTGTAGGTGTTGCCTGCCGACGGATCCTGGAGTGAGGTGGCGGTGTTGCCGAAGCTTACCTCGCCTTGCTGCACCTGTTGATCCTCCAGTTCTTTGTACTTTTCCAGGCGCATGCGCACGCCGAATTGCAACTGGTGCCGGCCGATGACTTTGGTGAAGTTCTGGTTTACGTTGTAACTTTTCGTCGTGATCGTATCCGGGTTGACGCCGCTATCGTAGGAAAAGCCGAAGCCGTTGCTGTCGATACGTGGAAAGCCGAAGCCATGGAACGGGTTCGGCAGGCCGAGGGTGCTGGTGATCTCCTGGGTCCCGGTCCCCGGCTCGCGCCCACGGAAGTCCCGTGAGATGGTGACCAGCGTCTCGGAGAAGAAGGTCGGGGAGAAGGTATGGGTCCAGTTGGCGACTCCGCTATCGTTGACGCCGGCGTCGATCGAGATGTTGGCCTTTCCGTCCAGCGTCGGCGGAGAGTTGCTCACCGCGTTGCCCGCAATCGAAAGGTTCGAGGGCGAGTGCGTATACCGGAAAAACACCTGGTCCCGATCGGAAATCCGCTGATCCACTTTTGACGTGAACGTGTACTGGTTCAAATTGTTGAACATCAGGCCGTACCAGTTGGCCCCGAGCAGCGGGTTAACGCCGGCAAGAGTGGGCAGCGGCGTGACGCTGTTGAGGTATTTCGCCAGCGGGCTTTGCTGCGCCAGGGGAATCTGGTTGTTCAAGTAAGGCGTCTTGTTGAACGTGGTGGCGTTCGCCTGGCTGACCGAATTGGGATCGTAAATCGTGTTGAGGCGGCCCGTCGCATCCACCAGGCCGCTGAAGTCCCCCAGCCGCTCGGCAGGCGTGGGCACGCTGGCGGAATTCGTCGTGTTCTGCCGCTGGCGGAATCCTTCGTACGCGACGAAAAAGAAGGTCTTGTTCTTGCCGTTATATAACTTCGGCAGGAAAACCGGGCCGCCCAGGGAAACGCCAAACTCGTTGCGCACCAGGTGCGGCGCCTTGGTGTAATAGTCGGTTCGCGAGCGCGCCACGCCCAGGCCGCTGTTCCGCGCCGTTTCGAAAGCCGAACCGTGTATCTGGTTGGTGCCGGACTTGGTAGTCATCATGAAAGTTCCCGGCCGGTCGAACTTGGCCGACGAATTGTTGGTCTCGGCGCGAAACTCCGCAATCGTGTCCATCCCCGGAGGCCGGTTGGGCTCGGTGCCCCATGCCTTGTCCTCCAGCGGCGCACCGTCCTGCGTCAACTCCGAAGCGTTGCGCAATCCGTAGACGATCGGCACCCACGGCACGCCGTCGACGGAGTGAGTTTCCTGCGTGGCGCCGGGGGTGGTCATGTACGTCAACTGATCGACGTAGCGCCCGTTCACAGGCAACTGCTCGATGCGCTGGGGCTCTACCACCGTGGCCAGCGTCGCCGTGGTCGTCGTCACTAACGGCGCGGCCTCGTCACGCACCTCCACCGCGGTCGTCGAGCTGCCCGGGTTCACCACCGGCTGCAGTTCGGCCGTCTGGCCGGCCAGAAGATGGAATTGGGCTTTCCAGGTTTCCATGCCGGGAGCCGCGACCAGTATTTGGTAGTCTCCCAGTTCAACGGAGGGAAACAGGAAAAAGCCGACCTCGTTAGTTTCAGTGGTATATTGCCGGTTAGTCGCCGTGCGAACTGTTGTTACTTGGGCTTTAGGCACAACCGCACCGCTGCTGTCTTTAACCGTTCCTTGTATGTTTCCCGTGCCGGTCTGGGACCAGCAGAGAGTTGCGACGACGAAAATCAGCAGCCAGCAAGGCAAGCACCGTGCCGGTCCATGAGTTGTGATCATTTGTACGTTTCCTTAATTTTACTTGTGCGATACCAGACATTCGGAAGCGCGGAACGCGCCCAAAAACGCATATGGAACCGGCACGCCGGACGAATTGGTAAGGACACGTGTCCCCCGCTATCGTAACCGGCAGGTCGGATTCCCTTAGTTGGCCGCCAGCCTCTTTCTTGGCTAACGTCTGTTGAAATACTGTATATGCTGAAATACTAACCTCTGTCGCTAAAACCGTCAATCGATTGGAACCCGGAATTCTCATCCCCGTTCAATAGACTGAACCGCGGATAAAGTGCCGGGCCGGGAACAACTGGAATTCAAGATATTGAACTCCTAAGACCGTTTCGGCTCATGCCGCATTGACGGCGGGACATCCGTCCGCGATCATCGTTGATGAACTGAACTTAGCGCAATCCCCAACGAGGCCTCGATGCGATCCTGGATCTTTCTTTTCATCTGCAACCTGATGTGGGCGCTGCAATTTACCTGCATCAAGCTGGTGCAGGACCAGGTGGGCTCGCTTTTCACGGTTTGGGGCCCGATGACGCTGGCCACGGTCCTGCTATATCCATTAGTTCGCGGGGAACGCAAGGCCGCACCGGGGCAGCGCCGCCGAAGCGACATCTTCCTCTTTCTGATTCTGGCGCTGCTGGGGGTGCTGCCGGGCCAGGTGCTGATTACCTACGGCACGCGCATATCCACGGCCAGCAATGCGGCCATCATCATGCTGGCCATTCCGGTGTGCACCGCCGCGTTCGCTTTTCTGTTTCTGCGCGAGCGGATGACCCCGGTGCGCTGGTTCAGCTTTGCGGTTGCCCTGGTGGGTGTACTGTTGTGCTCGCAGCCCGACCTCCGCAACATGAACTTCAGCGCGGGCTTTCTGCTGGGAAATCTGCTGGTTCTCGGCGGCGCGCTGGGCAGCGCTTTCTATAACTCGTACGGCAAGAAAGTGCTGGAGCGGTACTCCCCGATGGAGATGCTGTTTTATACGTACGCGGCGATGTTCCTGCTGATGACTCCACTGGTGATTGTTCAGGAGCGGGATGTGCTGTGGCGCATCCCCCAGTTCACGCCCTCCACGTGGCTCGGTCTGATCCTGCTGACCGTGATTCATAACTTCCTCTCGATGGTGCTCTTCCTGAAAGCGCTGCAGCGGGTGGACGCCACCCAGGCCGCGCTTTCGAATTACCTCATCACCCTTTTCGGAGTGCCGATCGCCGCCATCTGGCTGGGCGAGCGGCTGAGCCCTTCCGCCGTGGCAGGCGGCCTGCTAGTGCTGGTAAGCACGCTGTTGATCACCCTTTGGGACGGGAGAGAAAAGGTGCCTGCCGGACAGGCGACATAGCACTGCCCGCTGCCGCCTCGCGGAGGCGGATTAGCAATCCGCCGCAGATTGGCAATCTGCCCCACAAGTGCACCACGTGCACCACCCTCCCCCAGACCGCCTGGCCGGACTTTGCTAGAATAAGGGGCAAAGGATGTTTCCATGCATTCGAGGGCTGTGCTATCCGATTCCGGGGTGAAAACCACAAGCGCCCCCGCGGTGGAAAGAGCGCTCGATATTCTCGAACTTCTCTCTTCTTCCAAAGCCGGCCTGACGCTATCCGATCTCAGCAGCTCGCTGGACGTGCACAAGAGTTCCGTCCATTACCTCTTGGACACGCTGCTCCGCAGGGGCTATGTGCACCGCAACGAGGTAACCAAAAGGTTGTTGCTTGGCCTCAAGATCCTGACGTTGTCCGACGCTGCCCTGGCCGGCGTCGAACTCCGCCGTCACGCCGCGGTTCATCTGCGCCGGTTGATGGAGAAGTCCGGTCTGACCGTGCATCTGGCGGTGCTCGAAGGCGATGAGGCAGTGCTGGTGGACAAACTGGAACCCGCCGGCGCCGCCCGCGTATCCACCTGGGTCGGCAAGCGGATGGACCTGCACTGCAGCGCCGTCGGCAAGGCTATCATGGCATACCTGCCCGACGAGCAATTCGAGCGCCTGGCCCGCGACCGCGGTTTCACCCGCTACAACGAGAACACGAAGGTCACCAGGCGCCGGATCGAAGAGGACATCGACCAAATCCGGAGGCGAGGTTACGCCGTCGAAGACGAGGAGGGCGAGATCGGGTTCCGGTGTGTGGGTTGTCCGATTTTCGATAGCGAGGGGCGAATCGCCGCGGCAGTCAGCGTGGCCGGAACCACTTCGCAGATTACATCGGAGAGCGGGGCTCTCTTATCGGAGCGCGTGAAGGAAACGGCGGACGCGATTACCCGGTGCATCGGCTGTCCGGCAGCCGAGGCCGACGTCTCCGGCGTCGCAAACGCCTGCGTCGTGTCGTAAGAAACGGGTTCAGCCCATTGAACCGCCCGCTTCGGAAGCGCCCATGCGCCATTGAAAGCGAGCATGCCGCCGAATACCATGCTGGTAGGCTTGGTCGAAGAGCATGCAGCAAATCCAAAGAAGAACTTTCCTGAAGGACAGAAGAACTTTCCTGAAGAACGTGGGCGCCGCCGCTGCACCGTTACTCTTCACATCCGACGGTTGGGCCGGGGCGAACGACCGGATCCGAATGGCCATTATCGGCATGGGCGGGCGTGGACGCGATCACATGAATGCCCTGTCCCGAATCGACGGGGTGGAAGTGGCCGCGTTCTGCGATCCGGATGAGAACCGCATGTCGGAGCTGGCCGCCGAGTTCGCCAGCGCCGACGAAGCGGTGCTGCTGCCGATTCGGGCGCTGCTCGGCCTTGAGCAGGCGATGGTGGTGGTGAGCGCCGCCGCTCCGCTGCCGCCGGAGGTAGGCGCATTCTTCGCCGGCCTGGGCATGAAGATCCTCGACGTCTACGGGATGACCGAGACAACAGGGGCGTTCACCTCGAACACGCTGGCCGCGTTCAAGCTCGGCACCGTCGGCCGGCCAGTGCCAGGGATAGAGGTGGCCATCGCTCCAGACGGCGAAATCCTGGCCCGTGGGCCGCTGAACACTCCTGGCTACCTCAACCTGCCCG
>Ga0209863_10001261_pt1 | contig 10098 bp, 7 predicted proteins | sample OrgsoiDNA2013046_FD_185796 | JGI IMG/M metagenome (GOLD analysis project Ga0209863, IMG submission 185796) | Permafrost soil microbial communities from the Arctic, to analyse light accelerated degradation of dissolved organic matter (DOM) -... | ecosystem: Environmental > Terrestrial > Soil >...
ATGAATCTCCCAGAAAGGCTGCCACACTATAACAAAAGCAGTTCTGCTTTGCCTCAGCCAAATCCGTTCTTAAAGAAAGTCTGGGATCAACGCCGTGAAGCTGGTCGATCTCCGTCTAGTAATGATGTGAACTGGCTTAGAGCCTTCCTGGTAGCGGCAACCTCAACATCATTGTGGTCGGCCCCCTGAATTGCAAAGAATTGTTTAGGCTCATTTGCTTTGCGAAAGAGTTCTTCGCCATGCCAGAAGGAAATCACTGAATCAGCCGTCCCATGCATGACCAGCACCGGACAGTGGACGTGCCGAATTTCTCGCGCATTGGGAAACTTATCAAAGAAGAGCAAGGGTATCCTGGTCAGAACCCTGAAGGCTGAAACGAATGTGCTCTGCAAAATAAGTCCCGCCGCAGGACGTCTGGCGGCCACGTGCACGGCAGGTCCACCGCCAATGGAACGGCCATATATAAGGATGCGATCTGGCGGTGTAGCCAGATTCACAGCCAGATAGTCATAGGCGGCAAACTCATCTTCATAGAGCGCACTCTCTGAGGGTTTGCCTTCGCTGGTTCCATAACCTTCGTAGTCAAAGGCAAACACGCTGAAGCCTGCGCGCCGTAGGTCCTGTAACCATTCATGGTCGTCGCCCAGGTCTTCCGCGTTTCCGTGGCTCACCAACAGGGTATAGCGGGCGGAATTGTTTGGCAGGTAGACGGCTGAAAGCTTCTTTCCGCTTGCAGTTTTCACTTTCAGTATGTCCGCGCCATCGCGATAGGACGCTGGATGCGGCTGGAACATCAGGTTGTCAGAAAAGAAGTAGCCGTAAACAACCAGCGCAATATACAAAGCGATGAGGAGGACGATCATTTTTTGAAGTACTCGTCGAGCCGAAACACTCATGGAGTTTGCCAAGTAGCGCCATCACGTATCTTAATCAATGCTCAGGAGATCTCTGTTCTGGCGTGAGGATTCCAATGGCCGCGTATTCGTGGGGACGGCGACTGAACTGGACGTTTGCGGCTTCCTCCCGTCACCATTTTGTTCGTAAACGGCGGATTGCCCGGAGATTCGGTGGTTAGAAAAACGCGCGGACGTGGTGGCCTCGCGAACAAACACCACTTCATTATCAAACAGGCCATGGAAGAGGACGCAGCCGCCTGAGTTTTGTTTGTCCTCGAAATCGCAATCAATTTACTCAACTCACAACGGCGTTCTGCTCCGTCAAGGACCGCCTGCTGTTCATGAATCGCCCCACCTGGTTTTCCACAGTCGCTGAAAGGCCCTAAGGCTCAATACCCTGTCGAACTAAGTAGTCTCCTGATTCATCCAGAGTAGATGCATTCATACATTCATGCCTCGTTGAGATTAAGCATCCCTAGTTCTCTCGAAGGAGTTCGAGCCTTGAAAACTGCCATCCGCCTCTTGATTGTGACTTTCGGTCTGGCCACCGCCGCATTTGCCGGCGTAACCGTCAGCTCTCCCACCACCGGTACAACCCAGACATCTCCGGTCCATTTTGTTGCTGCGGCAACTTCCACCTCTCCCATCACCGCGATGCGGGTGTATGTCGACAATGTCAGCGTGTATGCAATTGCCGCGGCGAAGATCGACACCCCTATAGCAATGTCTGCGACCAGGCACAATGTCGTGGTTCAGGCCTGGGATTCGAAGGGAACAGTGTTTCAGCAGGCATTGACGCTGACCGTGAGCGGTTCAGCACCGGCTCCCACGCCCACTCCCGCGCCGGCACCTGGGTTGCCCACTCCACCGGCTACAGCATTCACCTATACAAATATCGACCAGATGACCGGATGGCTGAGCTGTACCACTTGTGCTGGAGCCGGCGGCTCCGGACCGACGGCATCCTTCTCCATGGTCCAGAACCAGGTCTCGCCATCAATGGATGGTAGCGCGGTGAAGTTCAGTCTCGGTGGAACCACTCCCTACTCCGACGCTCTATGGTGGAAGCAGTTGGGCGCAGTGAACACTGCAAGCAATTTCAAATATGACCTGTATTTTTATCTGACAAATCCCGCTGCAGCCCAGTCTTTGGAGTTCGATTCCAACCAGGCCAACGGCCTGAGGCGTTGGATTTTCGGTACTCAGTGCAACATCAAAAATGGCGGAACTTGGGATGTCTGGGGTAACGCGAACGGAAACTGGATAAACACCGGTATTGCTTGCGCGGCTCCGGCTGCTTTCGTGTGGCACCACCTCACCTGGGAATTCACGCGCAACGCCACACAAGTGACCTTTATCGGATTCACGTATGACGGCGTTACTCATTACGTGAACCGGACCTACACCGCTGCTCCGTCGGCTGTGAATGAGCTGAATGTGGCCTTCCAGATGGACGGCGATTTCAGACAGGATGCCTATTCAGTGTGGGTGGATAAAGTCAGTCTTACCCGCTGGTAACGGCAGCCAGATTTCCGAGATAGTCGGAGCGAATGGAGTCGAATAGGGCGACCTTAACGGGTCGCCCTATTCGCTTTTTAAGGCGTCCCTAGTACCACCTTTACCTTAACTCCACAGTAATCCTGCTACACAGGTTTTTTCGCCGACTGTGGGAAAAAGTTTGAAGCAGAGCTGGATTATCAGTAGCCTCAACGAACTGTCAGCGGGTCGCGCCACCACCTACAACACTTTATTTTTTTTGGAGAGAGAAAGTAATGCAGTTAAGAAACTTATTGTGCGTAACGATCCTGACCCTGGTTTCAGCTTCTGCCGCATTCGCCGGAGTGACCGTAACATCCCCTGCAAACGGCGCCACCGTTGGATCGCCTGCTCAGTTTGTTGGCAGCGCGTCCTCAACGTTCCCTATTACGGGAATTCGGATCTATGTTGACAACGTCAGCGTATTCGCGACTTCGGCCGCCAGTTTTAATACGCCGATAGCCATGAGTTCCGGTTCGCGGTTTGTAGTCACCCAGGCATGGGACACCTCTGGCGCAGTTTTCACCACATCGATGACTGTGAACGTCACCTCCGGATCTCCGACTCCCACTCCCGGTCTGCCTGTGCCTCCCGCCAATGCCGCCGTGATCAGCGATATTGATCAGATCGCCGGTTGGCAAAGCTGTTCGCAGTGCGCGGGTGCGGGTGGTAGCGGACCGGTTGCTGCTTTCTCTCAGGCTCAAAACGTGGTTTCGCCCTCAATGGACAGCAGGTCCTCACAATTCAACATTAGTGGTTCCACACCGTATTCTGATGCTCTGTGGTGGAAACAGCTTGGCGCCATCAACACCACGTCAAATTTCAAGTACGACGTCTACTTCTACCTGACCCAGCCGAACTCGGCTCAAGCGCTGGAATTTGACGTGAACCAATCCAACGGTGCTCACAAGTTTATCTTTGGTACACAATGCAACATCAGAAACGGCTCCCATTGGGATGTATGGGGCGGCACGTCGAATACCTGGCAGAATACGGGCATCGCCTGTACGGTGCCAACCGCCTTCACCTGGCATCACCTGACCTGGGAATTCCAACGGACCACGACGAATACGATCTTTATCGGATTCACCCTGGATGGTGTCACGCACTACGTGAACCTCTCCTATCCGGCTATCGGTTCGGGCGTGAGCGAGCTGAACGTGGCTTTCCAGATGGACGGGGACTATGCCATGCATGCCTACAGCACCTGGCTGGACAAGGTTTCACTTACGGCCTGGTAAGCAAGACAATCTGTCAACAAAAATAAACTGATCTTACGAGTTTCTCCACCAGGCGGCCTTCATGGCCGCCTGGACCTCTTTTATTGTCGCTTCGCTCCAAACCGCTTGAGAGCACCGGTCGTGGCTGGCAAGGTCAAGGCTCCCGTCGCAGCGGGCTCGGCGCGCAAGTCGGCCTCGCCCTTACGGATGGTGGAGCGAAGCAACAATATCTGGAGGTATTAAGCTGGCCTGCTAAGGCCCGCAACTCTCACAGCAAACTGAAACGGCAGACTTTCCGTTTTGGTCTCGCAAGTACTGGCGAATTTGATTTCGAAAGGCAACCTATTCGCTTCTGAGCTAAGAGATTTGCTTAATACCCAAGTAGTTCGCTGGGCAACCTTTTTTTGAGCTGCTTTGGAAAATGGTTGAAGCAGAGTAGAACGCTCTTTAATCTCCACCTTCGCGCGGTAATAACCAAGCGTTCATAAATCATTCGGAGTCATAAATAGATTCATGCTGCACTCTCTTTCTCAACGCTCTGCGATTTCTGTGGTTGCGTTCGCGTTGGTTCCCGTTGCGTTAGCACGTACATTCCCGGTCGCTAAAAATCTGACAGCGTTACGATTCTCTGAGACTGATGGCGGGGAAGAGGGTAGTAGTAACAAAGCCTTAAATGCACCGATCACCGGACTTTGCTTCTAGCTGGGTCGGTACAAGGTTCGTGGTAATGGGTGGCGCACTCCACGCGCTCACCTTCGTTAACAACAAAAGATTCTCGCTGCTGCAATTTCGGCTACCCCTGGAGGGTTCCCCGCCTCCGGGGGGTTTTTAGCAGCCTAAAGACCTGAGTGACTGCAAGAAATTGCACATAGCGCTGGTGAAAGGTTTTTGATTTTGAACTTCATTGCAAATTATTCCTGCCGCAAGATGGCAGGTAGAGTCGTTAAAACTTATCCGCTCGGCTGTGTACGTTCGCTCAGGACCGGCGCCCAAACCTCATTCGCTCCCGGATCTCGCCGGTCGTCCCTGGCAGTGATGATCTTGAACGTGATCCGCACCGGAAAACCCGGAAAGAACGTCCTCTGGCTCCAGATCCCTAGTCCACTGCGTGGGCTCTTCGCACTAGGTGCAGGTGTTAATCGCCCTAAGAGTGCGAAATGGGTTGAGGCAGAGTAGATCGGTCGATAGAGTCCAGCCTGCCCGGGGAAAAAACCGAGGCTGGCTTTTAAAGAAAAAATCCAAAACCCCTGATTGGAGAAGAGAAAAATGTTGAAGAGAGTAAAACTGAAGAGCGTCAACAAGTTTGTCATTGCCTTTTTGGCGATTGCCATCGCAATGAGCGTATCCGCATCCGCCCAAGTTACCAAGGTCAACATCCAGGCGATGAATCCCTGGTCCAGCTGTGCCGCCTGTGCAGGCGCCGGCGGGGCTGGCCCATCTGCATCGCTCGGCACTGCCTCGGGTGTCGCAAGCCCTTCCTTGACCGGCAATGCCCGTATCTTCCAGATCGCTTCCAATTATGCCTATGCTGATGCTCTGTGGTGGAAGCAGCTTGGCGCCGTGAACACCGCCCACAATCTGGTTTATGACGTCTGGTTTTATATCAAGAATCCGGCCGCGGCCCAGGCACTGGAATTTGATTCCAACCAGGCCAACGGTAAAGTGCGTTTTATTTTTGGCACTGAGTGCAGCCTCGGCAGCGGACAATGGGATGTCTGGGGCAATGCAAACGGCAACTGGATCCACACCGGAATTCCATGCACGATGCCCAAGGCCTACACGTGGCACCACCTGACCTGGGAATTCAAACGTAACGAGCAACAGTTGGAATTTGTCGCCATGACCCTGGATGGCGTGAAGCATTATGTCAACCGTACCTACTGGGGTCGGCCTTCCGGCGTGAGCGAATTGAACGTTGCCTTCCAGATGGACCAGCGCGCGAATCACGTGACCTATCAGACCTGGCTCGATAAAGTGAGCTTGAAATACTGGTAACCGGCGTCTCCCCCATTGGCGACCAGACCCGGGCTGAAAAGCCCGGGATTTTTTTGTTTCTATTTTGCTATTCCCTTTTTGTTCGCCCATCGTGTATATTTATAATTCGTCCTGCGCCGACGGATATGCGCAAGAACAAATGGAGAGATGAATGGCTATGGCTGACGAGAGAGCAGAGAAGAATAAGGCAATTGATCTTGCCCTGGCACAGATTGAAAAACAGTTTGGCAAGGGATCCATCATGCGGCTGGGGAGCAAAGAAGCAATTGTCCCCATCGCGGTGATTTCAACTGGCTCCATCTCCTTTGACGCGGCTTTGGGCGTGGGCGGATTCCCCCGCGGCCGCGTGGTGGAAGTGTTTGGCCCGGAATCCAGCGGCAAGACGACCATCACTTTGCAGGTGATTGCGGAAGCCCAGAAGGCCGGCGGAATGGCCGCTTTCGTGGATGCCGAGCATGCTCTCGATCCCATCTATGCCAGGCGGCTTGGTGTGGATGTAGACAATCTGCTGGTATCGCAGCCCGACTTTGGCGAACAAGCGCTGGAAATCGCCGAAGCCCTGGTGCGCTCGAACGCCATTGATGTTCTGGTCGTGGATTCCGTGGCAGCCCTGGTTCCAAAAGCTGAACTGGAAGGCGAGATGGGCGACAGCCACATGGGTCTGCAAGCCCGCCTCATGTCACAGGCTCTGCGCAAGCTGACGGCGATTGTCTCAAAGTCCCGAACCTGCCTGATCTTTATTAACCAGATTCGCGAGAAGATTGGCGTGATGTTTGGAAACCCTGAGACCACCACGGGTGGAAGAGCGCTGAAATTCTATTCATCCATTCGCGTGGATATCCGGCGCATCGGAGCCATTAAAGATGGTGATGTGGTGGTGGGTTCCCGCACCAAGGTCAAGATAGTAAAAAACAAAACCGCCGCCCCCTTCCGTGAGGCCGAATTCGACATCATGTATGGCGAAGGCATTTCGCGTGAAGGTGACATTCTTGATCTCGGTGTGGAAAAAGGCCTGGTTGAGAAATCAGGCGCATGGTTCAGCTACAAGACTGAGCGCATTGGCCAGGGCCGCGAAAACGCCAAACAGTTTATGAAAGACAATAAAGACATCGCCGCCAAACTCGAGATTGAACTGCGTAACTCTCTCGGCCTGAAATTGCTGGTACCTGAGCCGCCTGCACCTACACCGGAGCAGAAACAGGCTGTGGCCGCTGTTCACACAGCTAAGGCCCCAGCCGGCAAAAGTAAACCCGTAACGAATTAATTAGCCCCAAAGTCATCAGGGACGCTCCGCTTGCCAAAAATGGCCCACGTCGCGTCCCTGATTTTTTACGTCTACTTTCTTTTACCTAGTGCATGGTTGCAGCATGGCACGTAGTTCCAACTGCCGGAGGCACCGGAACGCCCGTTGGCGGAATGGCCCACGGTTTTCCTGTGAAATCAAAGAAGTCCAGCAGATTTGGCTGGGCCGCATCGCGCTTGGTAAGCGCCGGCAGTCCGAACCGCTCTTCAACAAAATGAATAACTGCGGTGTGGTCCATTGCCGTGTGCCCAACGTAATGCCTCCGGCTGAATGGAGAAATGATCATGTTAGGAACGCGGAACCCAAGTTGCGCGGCAAAACCCTGCTGCGTTGCCGCGTCTGCGGGATGAGTTCCGGGCTGGTTAGGCCGTATGTCACAGTGATTGGTGTAGACGCCTGCTGTGGCTGGCGGGCAGGGAAGGAATGTGTCCGCATTGACGGCAATCGGCGTGAGGTCGCCTTCCACCGCAGCCAGTGCAGGAGCTGTTTTGTCATTCGTATGCCCAGGAACCGGCGGAACATGGTCATAGGGGCCGCCGCCTTCGTCATAGCTTAAGAACAGCACAGAATCCTTCCAGGAAACGCTGGCGGTGAGCGCGTTGATGAGCTTCGCGATCTGCTGCTGTCCCGCCAGAATCGACGTACCGTTCCCCGGGTGCTCATCATTGGCCCCAAAGTCAGACTCAACGTACGCAAAGGAAGGCAGCGTCCCATTTGCCACATCCGTCATGTACTGGCTGATGGGCGCGATGTGGGTGGCGTCCACAACGATCGCGCCGGAGGCGTTTTTGAAAATGTACTTGCCGCTATATCCGAAGTACTTGAACGTGGTGGACGGACTGCCGTCCGGGTCAGTCGACGAGTAGTAAATCTTCCAGGAGACACCGTTCTCATCCAGAAGCTGGAAGATTGTTTTGGCGGTGAGCTGCGGAGCATGATCATCACTGCCCGGATCAAAAGCGTAACCTTGCGTGGTTCCGCCTGTCATGGTGGCAAGCCGGTTGGGAATGGTCTTGCTTGAAACCGGCGAAAACCAGCGGTCTGACAGTGCGAACTGTGAAGCCATGAAGTAGTAGTAATTCAGCTCTGCCGCACCGGCTGTACCGGTGTCAGTGTAGTACGCCATGGCCCGCTCGCCCGCCGTATCAGTAAATGCGCCCGTGCTGGCATTGAACTTTGCAAAGCCTTCCGCCGTGTGGACGAATCCATCCATCAGCATGGAGCGTGTGGTGGTGAAATCAAACCGGCTGATATCACCATAGCTCTCAAACCAGGACGAAGTCATATCGTCCAGGCAGGAGCTTGACGTGTGGAAGAGGTTAAAGAAGGTGCCCTCATCGTTCACGTTGGAAATCGTTGTCAGCTTGTCATCGATTCCATCCACGTCATACACGTGCTGATCGTCACCCACGTTCCATCCCCGGGCGCGGCGATAAGGGTTCAGCATTCCGAAATACGTGTCGAAACTGCGGTTTTCCTGAAGCATGAAGATGACGTGATTCACCGCAGTGATTCCCGAGGGTGTGGGAGAAGGAGCTGGCGTCGGCGTTGGTGTAGGCGTTGGAGGCGGTGTAGGAGTTGGCGTTGGAGTCGGTGTAGGAGTTGGCGTTGCGGTCGGTGTAGGCGTTGGGGTTGGCGTTGGTGAAGCCGGTGAGACCGTGATTGTTTCCTGGCTGGAGAAGAAAAAGCCGCTCGAGTCCCACGCGCGAATCAGGATCGCATGATTGCCAACCGTCAGTGAGAGTGCCGCTGTGAGCTGGGCGCTCGTGCTGCTGGCTTTGCTTACGGAATCCACGTAGAGCACCATGCCCGTAACGGGATGCGTGGTATCCAGAGCACCGGCGCTGAACTGAACCGGGGATGGGATGGTTGCGCCGCTTGCCGGCGAACAGATCTTCACGGTCTGGTTCACGGCGGGGGTGCAGGCCTGCGCCCACGCTGACGTGCCGCTGAACATGATCGAGGCAAGCGTAACAGTTATAGCTAAGAGCAAGCGCGCTCCGCGGCGCACGATCTGGCTGGTGCTGTTGCAAGCACGCTTCAAAGTCAACATGGGACACTTCCCTGTACCGACAAGAAATTACTGGTGGATGAACGAATAACAGGACCGAAAGACACACCTTGGGCACAGCGCGAACTCCGGGTTTCTTGATATGGTTTGACTTCAATTCAAAGCTGTTGGGTTGTCTCATTCTTCTTTGCGGGGTCGGAGCAACCTGCCGCAATACGGATTAAGTGAATTACTCGGGGTTCACGCAGCATTTACAATTGTAAGAAAGAAAATAAGGACAGCGACCGGGCATGACGAATGAGGGACAGGATTCCATCGAGGTAATGGCAAGCTCTTACGCGCAACGCGCTGTGGAACTGGGGCGCGAGTTTGATGCGGCTCTCGATTTCAGCGAGAACTCGATCATGGAGTTGGAAACGATTCTCGATCAGTGCGCGCATCACGTGCGCGCCGACCGCCCGAGCGACGACGACCTTACTGAGCTCTGCAAGACCTGGGGTTGCTATCTCGGCGAAGTGGTGCGGCGGCGCTTCGGCGGCGCGTGGAGTATTGAAACCTACCCGGGAAAACAGTTTGCCACTTTGACGCTTTGCATCGGCGGCAACAAGATGTACCCTTCCATCAAAGTGCACCGGCGGATTTCACAGAACGCCGAGGAAAATGTCTGGACGTTTTACAAGATGGTGAAGCAAAGACTGGAAGCTGCGTCGCCCCGCGTGCAGTGAAATTTACTTTTTTGCTCTCAAACCGACATTGAAATGTGTGTCACCGTAAATTCCGCTCATCTGGACCGGCAGCTCTGCGCCTGCACCTTTTTTCTTGAAAAAAGGATCCAGTACTTTCAGGAAAACTGACTTTGCCCCGGTGGTGGCTTCTGAGAGGGTGGCCTTCATGCGCATCTTGCCATTAAAGTTTACCCGCTTGCTCAGCAAGCTATATGTACCTGTCATATTCGCTGTCGCACCCGGTACGCTGAATGTGACCGGTGAGAGCCATGCAATTCCGTTTTCAAGTTTCACCTGTCCATCCAGGTCAGAAACCGTGTCATTCTCTTTGGCCAGTTCGCTGTGCTCGCCCTGGGCTTCGGCATTCAGTTTGTCCACGCCCTGTTGCGTGCCAGCCGACGTAAAGTGCGCC
>Ga0209863_10001262_pt1 | contig 10092 bp, 9 predicted proteins | sample OrgsoiDNA2013046_FD_185796 | JGI IMG/M metagenome (GOLD analysis project Ga0209863, IMG submission 185796) | Permafrost soil microbial communities from the Arctic, to analyse light accelerated degradation of dissolved organic matter (DOM) -... | ecosystem: Environmental > Terrestrial > Soil >...
GATTCTTCGAACTGCGGCTTTAGCCGCCGAAGTAAGGTGTAGGACGACTACATCCCGCTCGCTTCCCCGCCCACCAACTCCGCCACTTCCTCGTCGCGAATCTCCACCACATCGCCGACCCGCACCATTTCGAACAATTCCTCGGCGTCCCGATTCCGCATCCGAATGCATCCATGCGAAGCAGCTTTCCCAATCGATCCAGGCGCATTCGTCCCATGAATCCCATACCCCGCCTGATTCAACCCAATCCACCTCGTCCCAATCGGACTCTGTTCTCCCGATGGAAGTACAACCCCAGCGTGGTAATACGTCGCCTCGGGAATCCGCACGGTAATCCGGAACTCGCCTCTCGGACTCGGGCTCATCTTTGCCCCCACCGCCACCCGGTACGCCTTCACCACCCGCCCATCCGCCACCAACACCAGCTTCCGCTCCGGAATGCTCACCACCACGCGCCGCACTTTCCCGACCACCGCGACCTGTTTACGATTCGGAACAAATACCGGCCCCATCTTGCTCAACGCCCCCTCGGGCAGCACGGTCGCCAACTCCACCGGCGCTGGCCCAGCGACGGGCTCGCGGCAATCCGTGACAATCGCCAATCCCACCGTCCCCAGAAACAACCCAACCCCAACTCCCATCCATCCAAAACCCTTCATGACACCCTCCAAGAATGGCGAACACCCATCCAGAAGGCACCCCTCAACCCAAACTTCAACTCACTCAAAACAAGCTATTTAGAAGCACAGCGGACCTGCCAAACCGTTCCCGCATACCCACACCGTGTCCGACCGGACACACTCGTACGCGCTACGCGTTCTGCTGTCGTGCCACGGACCCGCATAGTCGTCTGGGAGGCGCGATCGGGCAAACCGATATTGCAGGAAGGAACTAAAAACTGGAGCGGGAGACGGGGATCGAACCCGCAACCAACGGCTTGGGAAGCCGCTACTCTACCATTGAGCTACTCCCGCTCATTTCATCCAACTCGGGCTCGAGCTTGGGGCTCGAGGGTTGGACTCGGGGAAATTGTAGCACTTTGGACTAGAATGACGGGGCACACATTCCATCTTAGACGAGGGTTTATGGCTTCTGAAGCGGTGGCATTTGCAAAAGCGAATCAGGCAAGGTTCCTAGGGGAACTGAAAGACCTGCTGAGGATTCCCAGCGTCAGTACGCTCGAATCGCATAAGGGCGATGTGAAGCGGGCCGCTGAATTTGTAGCTGAGGATTTGCGGAGGATTGGATTTGAGAATGTTGAGATCATTCCGACCTCGGGTCATCCGTTGATTTATGCCGATTGGCTGCACGCAGCGGGCAAGCCTACGGTCCTTTGTTATGCGCACTATGATGTCCAGCCTCCGGACCCTTTGGATGAGTGGATTTCGCCTCCGTTCGAGCCGGCAGAGAGGAATGGGAACATCTATGCCCGCGGCGCCGTGGACGACAAAGGCCAGCTCTGGATGCAGTTGAAGGCCTTCGAATCGCTCATGCGCGGACATGGCGGGAAGTTGCCGATTAACGTCAAGTTGATTATTGAAGGCGAGGAGGAGATCGGCGGCGAATCGATTGCGGCGTTTATTCGCAAGGAAGGCAAGAAGCTGAAGGCGGATTTTGCGCTGGTCAGCGATACGGAATTATTTGCGCCGAATCTGCCTACGTTATGTGTGGGGTTGCGCGGGCTGGTTTATACGGAACTGGAATGCAAGGGGGCGAAGACCGATTTGCATTCGGGGATGTATGGTGGGGCGGCGCCGAATCCTTTGTTTGCGTTGATTGAGATCATCAGCAAGTTGAAGGATGCGAAAGGCAAGATTCTGATTCCGGGGTTTTATCAGCATGTTAAGGCTCCGTCGAAGGCCGAGCTGGCGGCGTGGAAGAAGTTGCCGTTCAAGGAAGAGCACTTCCGGAAGACGGAAGTTGGGTCGAAGGTTTTGACGGGCGAGCCGGGGTATTCGGTGCTGTATCGAACATGGGCCCGGCCTACGCTCGAAGTCCACGGAATGCCGGGAGGCTTTACCGGCGGCGGCGCGAAAACCGTCATTCCGGCTCGCGCGGCCGCCAAGGTGTCGATGCGTCTAGTGCCCAACATGGATCCCGACGACATCGTGCGCAAGTACACCAAGTTCGTGCAGAAGCTGACGCCCAAGGGTGTGGATGTGAAGATCAAGATTCACAGCAAGGGCGCGGCCTGCGTGGTGGGGACCGACAACCCCTACGTCAAGGCTGCCACCGCAGCGATGCACGAGATTTTCAAGAAAGATACCGTGTTCATCCGCTCCGGTGGGTCGATTCCGATTGTGGGGGATTTCCAGAACGTTTTGAAGCTGCCAACTTTGATGATGGGCTTCGGACTGCCGGACGACAACCTGCACGCTCCCAATGAGAAGTTCCATATTGCTAACTTTCATCGGGGGATTGAATCGATTGTTAGGTTGTTGGAGACGGTGGGGGAGTAGGGCGATTGCAGATTGCGGAAGTCAGATTGCAGAAGTAGTGTTGAACTGCCCCACTCAAGCCAAAAGAAGGTTGAGTGGGGCACCCGCCTCATCTACGCCCTTTATGATTTTGTAGCCCAGAACTTACCTCGGGGCTAAAGCCCCGGCTCAAATTGGGCAGCCTCATGCAGTGCTGAAGCGCTGCTCCACCCAAAAGCTCCGATGCAGGGTTTTGGTGGTGCTCGGGCGGCGCCTGAAGGCGCGGGATTGGATGGCTGTGCGGTATGGCTGAAGCCATAGACTGATACGGGGCGCTTTGGGTGGGAATTCGGGGCTGGTTGGGGTCCCTGCTTACGTTGGTCCGGGGAAGATCTTCGACTCTAGTTAGGATGACAGGTATCGAGGTCAGAATGAGCGGATTCCTCCCTCCGGTCGGAATGACAAATTTGAAAACCGTGACCGGAAAGAACTCGCGGACAGAAGTGTCCGCGCTTCACGAGTCACACGAGGCTTGGCTGCAGAGGTATGCTCCGCTGGGCAGGCGGGGCGCCTGCCCCCACGGGAGCAAAATCTTTGGCGTTACGGCGTGGTTGTGGTGGGGGAATCGACCACAGCTTTCCAGGTGCCGTCGGCTTGTTTGCCCCACACGACTACGTATTTGGCTTTGGTGGTTTGAGGTTTGCCTTTTTTGTCGTTGACGGTGAGTTCGTAGTCTCCGGTTTCATACGCCAGGTCGCCGGAGCGGGAGACTTCGACTTTGCTGGGGGCGAAGCTGAGAGCGAAGCCGGGCATGGCAATGAGGTCGGTGAAGGCTTTCGTGATGGCCTCCTTGCCGGTGTCGGCAGGGGCGTTGGGGGCGAAGAGTTGGGCGGCGTCGGCGTAATACGAGGTGGTGCGAGGGACGTCTTTCGCTGCGATGGCCTTGACCCACTCGGCATCGCCGGCGCGGATGGCGGTTTCGTCGGCGGCGCGGGTGTCGGGTGGAGCCGCGGGTTGCGTGGTTTGGGGAGTGCTGTTGCAGGCGCTTGCTATGGCGAGGGTAGCCAGCAGTAGCAGGGTTGGAATAGCGGGACGTATGTGCGTCATGGAAATTGTCTCCGGGGAATCGGAATTCCTATCGAGCTGACAGCAGAGACACTATACGCTTTCCTGTGTCGGTGCGCGTGGTTTGGGAAGCGCGAACTGCACTTCCCTTGGGGCACTCGTTCGCGTATGATCCGATGGGTTTTGCCGTAGGGGTTACTCAGCCAAAACGCCGGGAGAACGAATGACGAACCTGACTGCGATCGACTGGATCATCATGCTGGTGTATTTCGTGTTTGTGATTGGGATTGGAGTGGTGCTCCGGCGGAAGGTGAAGACGAGTTCGGACTTCTTTCTGGCGGGGCGGGCCATTCCGGCGTGGGTGTGCGGGTTGGCGTTTCTCTCGGCGAACCTGGGGGCGCAGGAAGTGATTGGAATGGCGGCGTCGGGCGCGAAATATGGCATCGCGACTAGCCATTTTTATTGGATTGGGGCGATTCCGGCGATGGTTTTCGTGGGCGTCTTTATGATGCCGTTTTATTACGGGTCGCGGGCACGGTCGGTGCCGGAGTATTTGCGGCTGCGGTTTGACGAGAAAACGCGCGGCTTGAACGCGATTTCGTTTGCGGTGATGACGGTGTTTTCGTCGGGAATTTCGATGTATGCCATGGCGCGGCTGATTGAAATTCTGCATTTTCTGGATGCGCCGTTTTCGAGGTTTGGGATTCCGCAGAGTTACATTTTTCACTTCAGCATTGTGGCGTCGGCTGTGATTGTGCTGGCTTACATTTTGCTGGGCGGGCTGTCGAGCGCTATCTACAACGAGGTGGTGCAGTTCTTTTTGATTGTGGCGGGGTTTCTGCCGCTGACCTGGCTGGGCTTGAGGAACGTGGGCGGGTGGCACGGGATTGTGCAGAAGCTGCCTGCGGCATTTACCCATTCGTGGGTGGGGATGAGTAAGGCGTCGACGAATCCGCTGGGCGTGGAAGTGTTTGGGCTGGCGATGGGGCTGGGATTTGTGCTTTCGTTTGGGTATTGGTGTACGGATTTTCTGGTGGTACAGCGGGCCATGGCGGCGGATTCGATGTCGGCGGCGCGGCGGACGCCCCTCATTGCTGCGATTCCGAAGATGTTTTTTCCGTTTCTGGTAATTCTACCGGGATTGATTGCCGTGTCTTTGCCGACGCAACCGGCTTCGGTTCCGGCTGGAGCGGTGATCACGGCTAGTACTCCGGCGGCGATTCCGGGGTCGATGGGAATTATTCCGCCAAAGATTGATCCAGTTACTTCGCAGGTAGTTCGGGATAGCAATGGCAAAGCGGTGATGGACTACGACCTAGCCATTCCGAATATGCTGTTGCATTACTTCCCTACTGGGTTGCTGGGGCTTGGTCTGACTGCCCTGCTGGCTAGCTTTATGTCAGGCATGGCGGGGAATGTTACGGCGTTCAATACGGTTTGGACTTACGATATCTATCAGTCGTATATTCGGCCCAAGGCCACGGACGCGCATCTTTTGTGGATGGGCCGCGCGGCAACCGTATTTGGGATTGCGATTTCGATGGTGGCGGCGTATGCGGCCACGCGGTTCAACAATATTCTGGACATGCTGCAATTGGTATTCGCGTTTGTGAACGCTCCCTTATTCGCAACATTTCTGCTGGGGATGTTCTGGAAACGGACTACGGGGCATGGTGCGTTCATTGGCTTGCTTTCGGGGACGGCGTCGGCGGCGCTGCATCATGGGTTAACGTTGTCGGCGGGAGCTGTCCCGGGGATCAAGGGTGCGTGGCTGGGCTCGGTTCTGCATCTTTATCCCAGCGAGATGGCGCAGAATTTCTGGACCGCGATTTGGGCCTGGACTTCGTGTTTCGTGGTGACGATTGTAAGCAGCCTTGTGACGGCGCCTCGTCCGGAATCCGAACTCGTGGGCTTGGTTTATTCCCTCACAGAAAGACCTCGCGAAGAAGTGAAGTGGTACCTGCGGCCGGCTGTTCTGGGCGTGATTGTGCTCGGGATGACAGCGTTGCTCAATTTTGTCTTCTGGTAGACGCGTTGTGAAATGGACGTGTTCTGAAATAGACATGTTCTGAAATAGACGAGGGGGGCTTCTGATGGGGCTGGATATTCGATTGCCGATCGGCGGGCTGTTTTCGATCCTGGGCGTTTTACTGGTCGGATATGGGCTGGCGAGCGATAGCGGGATTTACGTGCGTTCGCTTGGGATTAATGTGAATTTATGGTGGGGTATCGGGCTGCTCGCGTTCGGGGTGGTGATGCTGGTATTGGGGCGCAGAGGCAGTAGGGCGTGAAACTTGTGTGGCGCGGGCGCCCTCGCCCGCGTGGTCTTGCGTTAGGGTTCAGAGATTGAGTTAAAACGAGAATTAAGATTCAAGATTCAAACCAGGATTAGAATCAAGACCTCGCGGGCGAGGGCGCCCGCGCCACACGCCCCTCTACCAATCGCTGTAATTGGTACCGTCGGCGGCGCGCAGTGGGCAGATGCTGTGCACGTCGGTGATGCCAGGTTGGTTCTGGTCGACCGCCAGCAGGGTGTCTTCGGTGTCGACTTTCCAGTCTGCTTGTTTCGTGCACGGGTCCTTGGGTATATCTTTCAAGTATCCCGCCGTCGAAAGCTCATCGAGCGATTGCGGAGCGCGCTGCTTATCGAGCGTGAATTCCTGGATTACGTGGCGCAGGGTGAAGAGGTTCTGTTTCATCGAGGCATCGCGGGCGCTTTGAATGGACCTGCTGTACGAGGCGACGGCCATGCTCAGCAGGATGCTGATAATGGCGATGACGATCACCATCTCGATCAGGGTGAAGCCGAGGGAACGGCGGGCGACGTTGTGGCGGTGGCGGCGCATATAAGACCTTACCATTGTTTGTATTGTGTCCCGTCGAGGGCGGTGCGCTCGGATTTTGTGTAGACGTCAAACAGGTTCTGTCCGCCCCAGGAATCGGAGTCTGCGTCGTCCTGCATGGAGCGCATGCCCCAATCGTCCTTGCCGGTCATGGGATCGACGGGGATGCGGCGGAGGAAGCGGTACTTTTTCACGCCGACATCGACCCCCTTGACCAGAGTTTCGAGGTCGGGAGGGTAACCTTCGGCTCCGACCTTGGACTGGAACAAACCGCGGTCGGAGGCGTCTTTATAGCGGTCGATGGCGTCGCGCATATCCCAGAGGTCGTGGCGCAATTCCCTTTCGCGCTCGCGCTGCACGGTGACGCGAACCAGGGGAATGGCCAGAGTAAAGAGCATGAGCGCGATGGCGGTCGCGGCCATCAGCTCGATGAGGGTGAAGCCGCGGCTGCGAGTTTTGCCCTGCTTCAACGCACTCAGCTTTGACCCTACCTTCGCCACATCGGGCTTCGCCATAGACTGCTCAATTCCCCACTACTGAATGGTAATGGCAGCCTGCGCGGGGGAAACGGAAATCGCTTGCATGCCTGGATCTTTGGCTCCGCCCTGGGTGATGGTGACCATGGAGCGGCCACTGGTTTTTGCCATGAAGGTCAGAGTGAAGACAGTCCCTTGACCCGCTACGCCCTGTGCTCCCGGTGGGCGGGTTGCGTTGACCTGGATGGTGCCTGTCGACGGATCCTCCCGGTGCACGATGGCGACAGCCTGTCCGTCTTGCGAGAGGAAGCCACCGTTCGAAACGTTAACGACCTGAAGCGTCTTGGAATCAAAGGCCAACTGCACGGGCACCGAGTAGACGTTCTGGGCTCCCGAAATTAGAACGTTCATGGCAAAGGTTGCGCCCTGTTGGACGCTGACCGTGGGCGGATCCATCATGAACGCGGTTGCGGTGGGAGAGCTTCCGGAAGGAGACACTTCCGGAGCGGGCGTCCCGGCGGGGGCCATCGCTGCGGGCATGGGCTGAGTTGGCTGCGGTGCGGGCGTAATCATGGCCGATCCACCGGGGACAGCGGCGGGCGCTGGATGGGTGGCGCGGCGCAGGCCGATGGCGTTGCCGGTGCCGACCTCGATGGTGCGCTCGTTCAGGTCGGACAGTTCCTGGCCCCGAACAATGTGCGGGATAAGGACAAAAACGATCTCGTTTTCTTTGTGCTCTACGTTCGTCGAAGAGAACAAGTACTTGAGCAGCGGAATCTGCGCCAAGCCGGGCAATCCGCTGAGGGACTTCACGTCCTGATTTTCAAAGATGCCGCCGAGCAGATTGACCTCGCCCTCTTTGAGGCGAATTTCGTGCTCGATCTTGCGCTGGCCGATGATGGGCTGCGAAATGCCGCCGATGTTGCTGTTTCCTGTGACCGCGGAAACGTCCATCATCATCTTTAGGGTGACTTCCCCACCGGCGTGGACGTGCGGGGTGATATCGATGTTCACACCTACGTCGAGGTACTGGAACTGGGTGTTTACAAGAGGGTTAATACCGACGCCGCCGATGCCGGGCTGGAACGAGCCCGTGGCCACGGGAACGCGATCGCCGATTTTGAGCGAAGCCTTTTGGCCATCCAGAGCGCGAATCTGCGGATTCTGAATCAGCTTGGTGCTGCTATCGCTGAAGAGCGCTTGCACCGATGCCTGAGGAATGGTGACCTGAAAATCGGTGGCGTTCAGGTGCGCAAGGCTGTTGAGGTTGATGCTGCCGTTGTTGGTTGTGGTGTTGGTTCCGTTCGTGGTGTTGGTGGTGTTGGTGGTGCTGTTGTTGGTCGTGGTGGTTGTAATGTTGGGCTGGAGTGCGACGTTGACGGACGTGGGCGGATTGACGCCGAGGTTCCGCATTTTGTCGCGGCTAACCTGCATGATGACGACTTCCACGATGACTTCAGGCTTGGCCTTATCGATATCGCTGATGAGCTTTTCCGCGAGGGCTACCTGGTCAGGAGTGCCGCGAACGACGATGGCGTTCTGCGAGGGCAACTGCTGAATGCGCGGGATTTCCAAAATCTGCCGCATGGCATTGACCAGATCCTGCAACTCGGTGGGCGTGGACACGTTCGATAAATAGAAAGTCTTGATGACGTTGGTTTCGATTTCCTTGCGTTTGGCGGGATTGTCGGGTGCGACAAAGATGGTGTTGGTGGTGACCGGACGCCAAAAGGTTTTGGACTCGAGCGCGACGATGGCCAGCGCGTCTTCGAGGGTGACCGAGTTCAGTTCAATCTTGATGCGGCGGGAAGTGTAATCGGGATCGAAGAGGACGTTGACGCCGGCTAGCTTGCCGACGGTTTCGTAAATCACCTTGGTGTCTTCGGTGAGTTTTAGAGTGATGGGGATGTTGGCAATGGGCGCGAGGTCCATGGGCCCGGCGGCGTCATCGAGGCGCCTGCGCAGTGTTCCAGCACTGGGATTTACCGCGGCCTGTGGCGTGGGGCCGCTGCTGGCGGCATCGATCATCTTCTGAGTGCGCCGGATTTCCTGCTGGGCGATGAAGCTGGAGGGGTCGATCCCGGCCGCGGTTCGAAATTCGGCCAACGCCTCGGCAAGCTTGCCTTCCTCGCGCAGGCCTTGACCACGGTGAACATGCGACGCGCCCGAGAGGAAGCGCAGACGCTCAACCGCCGAGCGATACTTCAGGTCCGTGGGCTTGAGGTCGTAGGCCTGCTGGTACAGAGTGTAGGCCTCCTCATACTTCTGCCGTGCTTCCGCGTCGCGGCCCTTCTTGTATAGGGATCCGGCGCTATCGGCGGCCTGGATGGGGAGAGCGAGCAGCCCGAAGAGCAGAAACAATGCCGCGGGACGGGAAAAACTTCTCATGCTTGGCTTCCTTGGCAAATCGCGTCCGTCCCGACCCGGAAGAAGGGAAAGCAGAGCGGCTTGGCGACTGGAGGATTTTGTTGCAAAAACAGTTGTTTCCGCGTGATTATAGCACCCGCCAGTAACCGCTCCGAAGTGACTGATGTGATAGCATTTAACTCACTAGTGCAGTGCCCTTTCGTGTCCGCATGGCCCGCCAGCAACTCCATTCCACCCAGCCCGGCAAAGAGAAGAACCCCAAGCGCGAACCGACCGCCGCCGGGCAGCACGATGCCGCTGTCAATAGGATCGCTTCTCACAACTACTTCTTGCTGGAAAAATTTGAGGCCGGGGTTGTGCTTTCGGGTACGGAGGTCAAAGCCATCCGGTCCGGCAAGGCGACGTTGAAGGACAGCTATGGCCTTATTAAGGATAACGAGTTGTGGTTGCTGAACTGCCACATTAGTCCTTATGAGCATGGGAGTTATGCCAACCACTCGGCCTTACGGACGCGCAAGCTGCTCATGCATCGCGAGGAGATCCGCAAGCTGATTGGGAAGACCCAGATCAAAGGCCTGACCCTGATTCCGACGCGGATTTACTTCAAAAACGGAAAAGTTAAAGTGGAACTTGCGCTAGCGAAGGGTAAACAATTGTGGGATAAGCGCGAGACGGAGCGGCGGAAGACGGCTGATCAAGAGGCTCGGGAGGCGATCTCGCGGGGCAGGAAAACGGCGGGGGAGCGGTGAGAGCGCCGCTCCCCGCTAGCTAAGGTCTGCGTGGCGCGGGCGCCCTCGCCCGCGGGGTCTTGCTTTTGATCTTGCTTTGGTCTTGGTCTTGGTCTTGGTCTTGGTCTTGGTCTTGGTCTTGGTCTTGGTCTTGGTCTTGGTCTTGGTCTTGGTCTTGGTCTTGGTCTTGGTCTTG
>Ga0209863_10001265_pt1 | contig 10069 bp, 7 predicted proteins | sample OrgsoiDNA2013046_FD_185796 | JGI IMG/M metagenome (GOLD analysis project Ga0209863, IMG submission 185796) | Permafrost soil microbial communities from the Arctic, to analyse light accelerated degradation of dissolved organic matter (DOM) -... | ecosystem: Environmental > Terrestrial > Soil >...
CTGTAGGCCTCGACGACGATGCCGTGCTGCCGGCAGAGCGCGACGGTGTCGCGCCGCTGCAGGAACGGCGTCAGCTCGATCTGATTGACGGCGGGGGGGTGCTTGGCGGTGGCGAGCAGCTCTTTCAGGTGAGGCACCAGAAAGTTGCTGACGCCGATCGACCGGGCGCGCTTCTCGTCGTGGAGGCGCTCGAGCGCCCGCCACGAGTCCAGCCGTTTGCCGGCGACCGGCCAGTGGAGCAGGTAGAGGTCGACGTGGTCGAGGCCCAGGCGCTGCAGACTGGCGTCGAAGGCGCGCAGCGCGCGATCGTAGCCCTGGTCGTCGTTCCAGAGCTTGGTCGTCACGAACAGCTGCTCGCGCGGGACGCCGCTCGCGCGAACGCCGGCGCCGACGTCTGCTTCATTTCCGTAGATGCGCGCGGTGTCGACGTGGCGGTATCCGACGCGCAACGCCTCCAGCACCGCTTCGCGCGCCGTCGCGCCGGCCGGTGTTTGCCAGACGCCGAGGCCCACTTGCGGAATCACGGCGCCCGAAGGCAAGGGGAGGGTGGCGGTCGTCACGTCGGACATGGCCAGGTTCTGACACCCGGCGTTCCCGAGCGCCACACGCTCAACTCGCCCAGTTCGCCCTTAACCTCGCCGCCACATCCACCCTCACCGCCCCGCCCCCACTCGCCGCCTCCCCCGTCGTCACGACCGCCCCTACCCGCTCAAACAACCCCACCACCCCCTCCGGCACAAACCGCGTCCGCGGCGTGAACACATGCCGGTCCCCGTACCGGCTCTGCCCCCGCACGTAAAACCGCAGCGGGTGCACCAGCGCCAGCGCATTCTTCGCGCGCGTCATCGCGACATACAACAGGCGCCGCTCCTCCTCGATCTCCGCCGGGTGGCCGGTCGCCAGGTCCGACGGGATGCAGCCGTCGGCGGCGTTGAGCACGAACACCGTGTCCCACTCCTGCCCCTTGGCCGAGTGGATCGTCGACAGCACCAGGTAGTCCTCATCCAGGTGCGGCGGGCCCGCCTCGGCGCCGGTCGCCTGCGGCGGGTCGAGGGTGAGGTCCGACAGGAAGCGCTCGCGCGACGGGGACGCCGCCGCGAGCTGCTCCAGCTGTTCCAGATCCCCCAGGCGCACGCGCGCGTCGTCGTATAGCCGTTCCAGGTGCGGCTGGTACCACCGGCGCACCAGGCCCATTTGAGCGGCCCACGGCCCGGCGTCGCCGCACAGGCGCGCGTAGAGCTCCGCGAAGGCCGGCCAGTCGGCGCGCGACGCGGCCGGCGGCTCGAAGCTGGCGAGCGCCGGCGGCAGCGCGAACCGGAACGGCGCGCCGGCCACGTGCCGCAGCAGATTATCGGCGATGCGCGGCCCCATCCCGGGCAGGAGCTGCGCCACCCGGAACGCCGCCAGGCTGTCGCGCGGGTTCTCGGCCCAGCGCAGGCACGACACGGCGTCCTTGACGTGGGCCGCCTCCAGAAAGCGCAGGCCGCCGAACTTCACGTAGGGGATGTTGCGGCGGCCGAGCTCGATCTCCAGCGCGTCGCTATGGTGGGACGTGCGAAATAAAACCGCCTGCTGGCGCAGCGGGACGCCGGCTTCGCGCCGTTCCAGGATCCGCGTCACGACGTACTCGACCTGGGCCAGCTCGTCGGCGACGGTCGCCAGCGCCGGGCGCTCGCCGCCCGGGCGCGCGGCGAAGAGGCGCTTTTCGTAGCGCTCGGTGGACAGCGCGATGACGGCGTTGGCCGCTTCCAGGATCGGTTGCGTCGACCGGTAGTTCTCTTCGATGGTGACGACCGTGGCGGGCGGGTCGTACTGGCCCGGGAAGCCGAGGATGTTGCCGACGCGCGCCGCGCGGAAGCTGTAGATGGACTGCGCGTCGTCGCCTACCACCGTCACACCGCGCCCGTCGGGCTTGAGGAGGCGCAGGATCTCGGCCTGCAGCGTGTTGGTGTCCTGGTACTCGTCGACCAGCACGTGGTCGAAGAGCGCGCCGACCCGCCGGGCCAGCGACGGCTCGGTCATCAGGTGGAACCAGTAGAGCAGCAGATCGTCGTAGTCGAGCACGGCGCGCGTGGCCTTGGCCGCAACGAAGGCGGCGTAGAGGCCGCGGAGCGGCTCTTCCCATTCGAGGCACCAGGGGAAACGCGTTTCGAGACAAGCGCGCAGCGTCTCCTGCGTGTTGACGACGCTCGAATAGATGGCCAGGCAGGTCCCCTTGCGCGGGAAGCGGCGGTCGGTGCGCGCCAAGCCGAGATCGTGGCGGACGCGGTCCATCAGATCAGCGGCGTCCTCGCGATCGAGAAGCGTGAACGCCGGATCGAGCCCGACCTCGGGCGCATGCTGGCGCAGCAGGCGGTTCGCGATCGCGTGGAAGGTCCCCGCCCACGGCAGCGCGTCGCCCGTCCCCGCCCGGCGATCGAGCAGCCGCACCGCCCGGCGGGTCATCTCCTGCGCCGCCCGCCGCGAAAACGTGAGCAACAAGATCCGCCGCCCATCCGCCCCCCGCGCGATCAGCGCCGCCACCCGATGCGCGAGCGTCTGCGTCTTCCCCGTCCCGGCCCCCGCGATGATGAGCAGCGGGTGATCGTCCGCCGCCGCCGCCCGCCGCTGCGCCGGATTCAGCGTGTCCAGAATCGAATCGGGTGACGTGGCGGGTGCGGAAGGTGGCACGCCGGCAAGACTATACTAACGTTCAGTTACCGCAAATCCGCCGAAAAGGGCCGGGGGCACCTCACACGCCCCCCGTCAGGGCGCGGGCGCGACCGTCAGCGTATAGGTCCCGGTCGCCCACATGGGGAGGGTGGTGCCGGTCCCAACGGCCGTCGGATTGCTCAACGGAACGGTTGCGACGAAGTAGGTGCCGGCGGCGGCGATGGTTTGGGTCATGGTCAGGTCGGAGCCAGCGGTTCCGGTGTAGGTGTCCGACAGCTGGGCTCCCTGTGTGTCGAAAAAATCCATCCGAGAGGCGATATCGGCCGGCGCGTTGGTCAATTTCAAAGTGAAGTTTCCGGGCGTGAGCGGAACGCTGAACCAGTCTGTCCAGTCGGCGTTCGTGGGCGCAACCGAGGTCGTGTAGCCCGCGAAGAACTTTCCCAGGAACGGAGTACCGACCGTCAGGGGCGTCGCCTGCGAGCGGGTGTTGTTTGGTTCTCCCGTCTCGGGATTGTCCTGAAAAGAGACGTTGACCGTATACGCGCCGGTTCGCTGGCCGTAGCCGAGCACCCGAACCAGAAACTGGGCGCCTGGCTTGCCCGCAAAATACAAGGATGCGTTCGCCCCGGGGTTCGGGCTTATGGCGTCACCGATCCCGCCCTTGTCCGCCACGGAGAACACGGTGTTCTCGACGAGCAGTTGGGCCGCCACATCGCTCTCGACGACCGTCACCCACCCTCCCTGGACACTCGATGTCGGGACGGTAAATTGAAAGTAATCGAGATCGGCTTGGGTCTGGATGCAGCCCAGGTAGGGCGTTCCGAGCGCCAGCGGCGTGGCGTGATTCGGATCGTCGTTTGGAATGGGCTCGGGGACGAAACCTCCGTCGCCGGCGACGCACGGGTCGCCGGCGATCGGCGTATGCGAGGCGTCCACTGTGCCGCCGCCGGCACCCGCGTCGTGGGGACCGCCACCGGCTCCGCCCGCGCCACCGCCCGCCCCGCCCTTCCCGCCACCCGCTCCGGCTTTGCCACCGCCGGCTCCGCCGCCGCTGCCGGCGTCGACGACGAAGTCGTTGGTCGCCACGCTGTAGTCCTTGTCTATCAACGGGTCGGCGCAGAGTTTCGTCACGGAGGTGCAGACCTGTTGCATCGGGCAGTCGACGGTGGTCTCGCACATGTCGCGGCACTGGTGGTCGCTGCCGCAAACGAGCGGCGTCTTGCACTGGCTGTTGTACTGGCAGGCGACGGTCTCGGGAGCTTGGCAGGCCGTTCCTTGGACGCTGCCGTCGGTGCCACCACCGTCGGTTCCACCGGCGCTGCTGCCGCTGTCGATTCCGCCATCGGTGCCACCGACGGCTCCGAGGGCACCGATGGCGCGGTTGACGATCACGCACCGCTCGCTGTTCGGGCAGTCGCTCGAGGCCTTACAGGGCGTGACGCAATAGCCGAGCGCGCAGATGAGGCCAGGGGTTGCCAGCTTGGCGCAGTCGCTGTTGAGCGCGCACTGGGGCGTCATCGGCTTGGACCCGCCGCCTCCGCAACCGGCGAGCCCCAGGCCCACCGCCGCCAAGATACCGACCGACAGCGCTTCTCCGAGCTTCATCTCGAACCTCCCCCTTTTACGCGACACCAAATAGCATTTTTCGTCCCCAAAAGGGAGCGCTGTTCCCGCGCCGGCCAAAAATTCACGGCGGAGAAACATGTGCGAAGCATCCGAGATCCGGTCCTCTGGCCCGAACGCCTCCTGCGGAAGCTCGGTATTCCTATGCATAGGAAGCATTGACCTCGACCGCAGGCCGTCCGGACTAATTGAAACCACCGTGCTAGAAGCTCTGCATGCGACAGATGGCGGTGTGGATCGATCACAACGAGGCGAAGGTCTTTCACGTCGACGCGACGACTTTCGACGAGAAGACGGTTCATTCGCCGAACCACCACGTCCACCGCCACCCGAAGGCTCAGGAGACGCGGACCCACAACCACCCGGACGACGAGCACCGCTTCTTCGCCGAGCTGGCGGGCACCCTGGCGGAAGCCGAGCAGATCCTGCTGGTCGGACCGTCGGTGACGAAGCTTCACTTTCTCAGATACCTGCACAAGCACCACGCCGCGATCGAGCCGCGAATCGTGGGAATCGAGACGGCCGATCATCCGACCGATCGCCAGCTCGTCGCCCACGTCCGGCAGTATTTCAACGAAGCGCCCGCCCGGCGCGGCACGTCCGCCTAGCCTCCGGGCCGAGCGCCGGCGCCGAAATGTTCGGATGGCTCGGATGGTTCGGGTTCAAGCGCCGGCGCCGCGCGGCGCTCCGGGACCGCCCTTTTTCGGCCGGGTGGCGCGCGATCATCGAGAAGAACGTCCCCTACGTGGCGGCCTTATCGCCGCCGGATCGGGAGGAGCTGCTCGGGCACGTGCAGGTGTTCCTGGCGGAGAAGAGCTTCGAAGGGTGCGCCGGTCTGCAGATGACCGACGAGGTTCGGGTCACCATCGCCGCGCAAGCCTGCGTCCTGCTCCTGCACCGCCCGACCGACTACTACCCGCGGCTCGTCTCGATCCTGGTCTATCCGTCGACCTACCTGGTGCCGGGTGGACGCGGCAGCGGCGATGGTCGCCCGGCGGACGCGCCGCAGGCCCGCCTCGGCGAATCGTGGACGCGCGACGTGGTGGTGCTGGCCTGGGACAGCGTCGTCTCCGGCGCCTCCGACATTCGCGACGGGCACAACGTGGTGCTGCACGAGTTTGCGCATCAACTGGATCAGGAGGACGGCGCCGGTGACGGCGCGCCGATTCTTCCCCGGCGCTCGATGTACGTCGCCTGGGCGCGGGTGCTCGGCCACGACTTCGATCAACTGGTCCGCGACACCGAGCGGCACCACCGCACGCTCATCGATCGTTACGGCGCGACCAATCCCGCCGAATTCTTCGCCGTGGTGACCGAGACGTTCTTCGAAAAACCGCGCCAGCTCAGAGCGAAACACCCGGAGCTCTACCGCCAGCTACAAGAGTTCTACCGCCAGGACCCGGCCGAGCTCTCCTAGTAATGACGATCGTGGTCCCCATCTCGGTCGCGGCGATGATCGTGGTCATGGTCGCGGTCGACCGGCGCACGATAGCCCCGGCCCCCGTATTCTGGCGGGCCGCGGCGGTAATAGCAGCCGGAAAGAAGGGCGGTGGCGGCTACGACGATCACTGCCGCGACAGAGCCGATCGTGCGCCGCCTCCGCGCTGATTTCGGGCTCGTTTGCATGGTGGTCAACCTGGGCACGAAGAGGCGCAAGACAAGAGCGCCCCAGGCTACGGCCGCGTCACGACCCCGTCACGACCCCGTCCGCGCGTGCTTGCGGGGCGCAACCAGCGCGAGGCCGGCGACCGACGCGAGCGCGGCCAGCGCGGCGCAGGCGAGCATGAGCGTCCGGAAGGCGGCGACGTAGGCGGAGTCGAAGGCCGCGCGCAGGGGCGCGCGGAGCGCCGGGGCCAGCGAGGAGAAGTCCGCGCCACCCAGTCGGTCACGTTGCGCGTCGACGGCGCTCGCCACCGTCGGTGGCAGCGAGAGGGGCGCGACGGCACGATCGAGCGCGGCGTTGAAGCGGTGGAGCAAGAGCACGCCCAGCGCCGCGATCGCGAGCAGGCCGGCGGTCCTCGAAACGGCGTTGTTGATCCCCGAGGCGATGCCCGCGTGCCGCGGATCGACCGCGCCCATGACCGCCGCCGTGAGCGGCGCGACGGTGAGGCCCATCCCGATCCCCAGCACCACGATGCCGGGGAAGAAGGTGGTCCAGTACGCGCCCCCGGTTGCGGGGAGCGCGAGCAGCGCGAAGCCGACGCCGGCGGTCAGGGGCCCGACGAAGAGCAGAGGGCGCGGGCCGATCCGCGCGGCGAGCGCCCCGGCCCAGCGGCTCATGGTCGAGATCAGCAGGATGAGCGGGAGCAGCGAGGCGCCCGCGGCAGCCGGCCCATAGTGTTGAACCTGGATCAGATTGAACGGAACGAAGAAGAGCGCGCCCCCGAGCGCGGCGTAGAGCAGGAGCGTGAGGAGATTGGCGCCCGCGAAGGTGCGTGATCGAAAAAGCCCGAGTGGAAGCATCGGGGAGGTCCGCCGGGCTTCCACGGCCACGAAAACCAGGAGCGTCAGCGCGCCGAACAGCAGCAAGGCGCTCGACCGCGCGGCGAGCCCGCCGCTGGGCCCCGCGTTCACGAGCGCGTAGACCACCAGGCCGAGCCCCGCCGTCGCGAGCGCCGCGCCCGGCAGATCGAGATGCGCCGGGGCATCCGGATCGCGCGTCTCGGCGACCCCGCGGGCCGCGATCGCGACCACCAGCGCCGCGAGCGGGAGATTGAAGAAGAACAACCAGCGCCACGAGGCGTGGGCGACGACCCAGCCGCCGGCGACCGGTCCGATCGCGGCGGTGATCGCGCTCGCGGCCGACCAGGTGCCGATCGCCGCCCCGCGCGCTTTGTCCGGGTAGGCCGCGCTGATGAGCGCGAGGCTCCCGGGAACCAGCAACGCCGCGCCCACGCCCTGAACGGCGCGCGCGGCGATCAGCCACTCGATGCCCGGCGCGGCGCCGCAGGCCGCCGAGGCCAACGCGAACAGCACGACGCCCGCCAAGAACACCCCGCGCCGGCCCAGGCGATCGCCGAGCGCGCCGCCGACCAGAACCAGCGACGCGAGGAGCAGCGCGTATGCCTCCACGATCCACTGCACCTGCCCGACGGTGGCGCCCAGGCTTCGCTGCATGACCGGCAGCGCCACGTTGACCACCGTCCCGTCGAGAAACGCCATGCTCGATCCGAGGACGGCCACCACCAGCGCGAACCGCGGATCCCGATCCGGAGCGTGCTCCCGGCCGTGGGCCGATTGGGGAACCGTCGCCTCGAACATGGGTTGGTCAGGGACTCACGGACTGTTCCCAGAACACGACCTCGCCTTGCCGATTGGCAACGAAGGAGACGCCCCCGTCGTGGGAGATGACGATCGCGAGGCCGGTGGGGTGATCGTGGACGAAGCGGTAGGCGGCCCGGTGGCGGGTCCCGACGCTCTCGATGTCGTCGGGCTCGCGCTGCCCACCTTCGATGTCGAGCGCGCGCCAGACCTGAAAAGGCGCGGGGAGATCGGCCGAGACCTCGGCGCCGAAGCCGAGGAGGCCGAAACGTTTGTCGACGACCACGGCCCCATCGATGGATGACAGGTTGGCGATGAGCCGGCTCAGCTCGAAGACCGACTGCTCCAGCTTCTCCATGCCGGGGCTGGAATCCCGCGCGAAATCCAGCCACCCGACCGAAGCCTTCGAGGTGGCGACGGCGACGCGTTCCAGGATCTGAAACAGCAACGTCCGGTACCGGCGCGAGGGTTCGTCCTGCTCGAAGCGATACTTGAGCCGCAGGCCGCGCACGCCGCCCGGGGTCGCGCCGGTTTGCGCGTCCACCACCAGGAACAGGCCGCCATGACCGGCGCCCCGGACCAGCTGAATGGCCCGACGGACCATGTGCTGTCCCACCCGGCCCACCAGCGAAGGGTCGGCCAGCGTCGGCGAAGCGGTGTGGGACTGGAGTGCGGCGTGCTCGGCTTGAACCTCCTCCCGCTCGCGCGCAAACATCGCCGGGAGCCATTCGGAGTCGAACACGTCCATGAGCGCGTCGACCAGCAACCCCCGCTCCAGCGCGCCCACCAATTTTCCGGCGCAACGTACCGCCAGGTGCCCCGGCGCCGTCACATGGACGATCGGATCGTAGCTCCAGTTGGGGACCAGGCTTCGCCCGCCCCAGGTGGGCGCCAGCCATGCGGGTCCGGAATGGGCCAGGCCCCAGATCCGCAGCTTCCCTTCCTCGGGCGAGGCGCCGATGAGAGAGGTCTCGAACGGCGCCGACGGGCTGAGCCGGCGGAGCTCGTCGGCGGTCAGCGGACGGCTCTCGTCGAATCGCAACCGCAGGACCCCCTCGTTGGGAACGCCGGTGATGGGCAGCCGGTCGGCGGGCATGAGCAGCAGGCGAAAGCGGGTCGGGCGGGCTTCTTCCGACGTCAGCGACGCCTGGAACGCGACCGACAGCGCTTCGCCCAGAGCTTCCCGAGACACCGACAGCGCGCGATCCGCGGGCCAATGGTCCACCACGTACTGGGCGAGGTCCGGTGGATAGGCGTGTTCCGCCGACATCGCGCTAGCATGGCTCGATTTCGGCGATCGTGCGATCGTTACCTCTGCCGCAGCCTATGACAGACTGGCCGAGATCCGATGCCGCCGCGTCGTTCGCCACCGGTTCGAAGGCCGCGTCTGCTCGCCATCGACGACGACCCGGCTGTTCTCCGCCTCATCAACCGGGTCCTGTCTGGCGAGTATGACGTGACGTTGGCCGCCGACGGCGAGGAGGGCTTGCGACTGGCCCTGGCCTCGCCGCCCGATCTGATCCTGAGCGACGTCAGCATGCCGGTCATGACAGGACCGGAGCTGCTGCGCCAGCTTCGCCTGGAGCCGTCGCTGGCGGAGATCCCGCTCATCGTGCTGACCGGCGACGGCGACGATCAGCTTCGTCTGGAGCTGCTGCGCGCCGGGGCACAGGACTTTCTGGTCAAGCCCTTCTCGCTGGAGGAGTTGCGCGTGCGCATCGCCAACCTGGTGCGTATGAAGCGGACGCGCGATCTGTTGCAGGCGGAGGTCGAGAGCGGCGAGCAGGACATCGAGCTGCTGGTCGCCGAAGTGGCCGCGCGCCGGGCCGCGCTGGAGGCGGCGCTGGAGACGTCGCTGATTGCCCGCGATCACGCCGAGAAGGCCAGCCAGGCCAAGACCGCCTTCCTGGCTCTGATCTCGCACGAGCTGCGAACGCCGCTGACCATGCTCCGTTGGACCGTCGACAGGTGGAAGGCGCGAGCGCCCTCCCCGGACGGCCCGCGCGCCACCGAGGTGCTGCGGATGGGCAAAGCGATGGACCGCCTGGAGGCGATCGTGGGCGACGTCCTCGAGCGCACCGGGATCACCGGAGGCCAGTTGCAGCTTCGGCTCGAGGAGATCGAGGTTCCCGCGCTGGTCGAAGGCTTGCGGCTGGAGGTGGCGGCGGCGATCGAGGCCAAGGGGCTGCGCCTCGACATCGAGGTTTCAGAAGGGGCCCGGCGGGCGCACAGCGATCCGCGGGTGTTGCGCCTCATCCTCAGCAACCTGCTCGGAAACGCCATCAAATACACCGACGGGGGCGCGCTGCAGCTGCGGGCGTTCATCGACGGGGGGCTGGTCTTCACCGTGAGCGACAGCGGACGGGGGATCGATCCCGCCGACCACGCGCGAATCTTCGAGCCGTTCGAGCACGGCGAGCCCATCGAGAACAAGAGCACCCCGGGGCTGGGGCTGGGATTGGCCCTGGTGCGCGACCTGGTCGCGGCGCTGGGCGGGCGATTGGCCCTGCAGTCCAACAAGGGTGTCGGCTCG
>Ga0209863_10001266_pt1 | contig 10067 bp, 6 predicted proteins | sample OrgsoiDNA2013046_FD_185796 | JGI IMG/M metagenome (GOLD analysis project Ga0209863, IMG submission 185796) | Permafrost soil microbial communities from the Arctic, to analyse light accelerated degradation of dissolved organic matter (DOM) -... | ecosystem: Environmental > Terrestrial > Soil >...
GAGGGGCGACGATTCCGTTTCTGGTGGGCGCTGTGTCAACGCAAACTCACAGCCTGCGGGTGGGGATGGCGTTGCCGCTGGTCAGCATGGCCCTCATGCTCGCTATCAGCGCCACATTCTCGCGGCAGCTGGCATTCTCGTCGCAAGCTGCGAGGTAGCGCTAGGCAGAGCTTCGCATGGCAGGTATGTGTCACTTTCCACGCGCTGGGGTATCCAAAGGCGAGGGGTGACATTCGATGAACCGACTTCCCCAATTCGCAATCGCCCTGGCTCTTCTAGCTCCCGCAAGTCACGGAGCCACTCCCTCGGCCGGTCCCATTGTCGTGGAGCTGTTTACGTCCGAGGGGTGCTCCAGTTGCCCGCCCGCCGACGCTCTCCTTAGCAAGTTCCGTCAATCCGGCGCCGTTGAAGGGGCAGAGGTCTTGATTCTCGGTGAGCACGTCGATTACTGGAATCATCTCGGCTGGTCGGATCGTTTTTCGTCGGCGGGATTTACGCAGCGCCAGGGAGAGTACGCCCGGCGCTTCGACCTGGATTCCAGCTACACGCCGCAAATGGTCATCGATGGGCATGCTGAACTGGTTGGGAACGATGAGCGCGGCGCGCGCCGTCAATTAACTTTGGCCGCTCATGCGCCGAAGCCCGCCAAAGTTCAACTCGCGTGGAGGAACGACGGCGAACTGCAGGTAGAGATTCAAGCCGCCGGCGAAGGAGATGAAAAAGTACTTCTGGCGATCACCGAGGACGGCTTGTCCACCCAGGTTGGCAGCGGAGAAAATGGCGGACGCACGCTGCGTCATAGCGGCGTTGTGCGAGAGCTTCGCGAGATCGGTTCACTCCGGCATGGACAGTTTTCCTTGGTGGTAAAGGCACCTCGACGGGGCGATTGGAAATCCGAAAACCTCCGCGCCGTGGTCTTCGTTCAGAAGGCAAACCACGGCGATATTACGGGAGCGGCGGCCCTGGCATATCAGCGCTAAGGGGCGGCAAAGGCATCTTCCCTTGAATCCCGCTGCCTTCCGTGACGGTATAGATGTAATCGGCTGCAACATTGCTCAGCTTTTCAACGTTCCCATTGGGCCAGCGAATTTCCACTTCCTCCATCTTTTCCGCCGCACCCAGCCCGAAATGCAATCGCAGGTCGTTTTGCGAGAGGTAACTCCCTCCGCTGCGGACCTCCGCTATCTGGGTCGCGTTGCCAACCCGCACTGTCACTCGCGCCCCAATTGCGAGCTTATTGCTTTTCGTTCCCGACAGCTTGAACAACACCCGATGGTTGCCGTTCCTGCAATGGTTCATCAACAACGAAGGTGGCTCCCCGACATTTAGTACGAGAATGTCGACACACCCGTCGTTGTTCACGTCACCAAATGCGGCGCCACGGCGGGCAGCCAGGGGGATGGCGTGCAATCCGGCAGCCGCAGACACTTCTTCGAATGTGCCGTCCCGTTTGTTCCGGTGCAGTAACATGGGCTGCCGGTACGCTCCGGTCCCCACACCAGTTCCAACCTGAGGATATACGTGTCCGTTGGACACAAAAAGATCGAGCCAGCCGTCATTATCCATGTCGAAAAATCCGACGCCCCAGCCAACCAGCGGCACGCTCGGTTGGGCGATCTGCGCGGCCCAGTTCGTGTCGGAAAAGACCTGCGCACCCTGGTTGCGATAGAGATCGTTCGCCTGATCCGCAAAGTTGGTGACGACAATTCCCATGCGTCCGTCATGGAGGTAGTCGCCAAAATCCACCCCCATCGAACCTTGTTCCTGGCCTTCGGCGCTCAATGCGACTCCTGCCTGGAGCCCTACTTCCTCGAATGTTCCGTCGTGCCTGTTGCGGTAGAGGTAATTCGGCCCGGCATCGTTGGCAACGTACAGATCGGGCCAACCATCATTGTCATAGTCACCCCAAACAGCCCCCAAGCCATAGTAGTGACCGGGATCATTGACTCCCGATTTTTTGGAGACATCTTCGAAAGTTCCATCGCCACGATTGTGGAACATGAGATCGCTCTCACCCTGCATACCCCAGGGGCCACACTGCACCAGCACGCCCTTATAACGGCAAAACTTCAGATCGCTCCCCGGCTCGGGAAGCTTGTCCATATCGACATGAACATAACGGGAGACAAACAACTCCAGACGTCCGTCGCGATCGTAGTCAGCCCAGGCGGAGCCCGTACTAAAGCCCCCAACTTTCAACCCAGTCTTCTCGGTTACGTCCTCAAACCTGCAGCCGCCGAGGTTATGGTAAAGAGCATTTCCTCCATAGCCCGTAACATAGAGATCCTGTAAGCCGTCATTGTCGTAATCGGTAACCGAAACTCCCATCCCCCAACCCTTGCGGATCAGTCCTGCGGCCTTGGTGATGTCGGAGAATTTCAACTCGCCGTCCTGGTGGTACAGCGTCACCATGGGATCGCCCCCGTTCTTCCCGTAGCGATCCACACTCGAGCCGTTGACAGTAAGGATGTCGAGCTTGCCATCGTTGTCGCAGTCGATGAAACCGACGCCCCCGCTCATCGACTCGACGATGTACTTCTTGTCCACGGAAGAGATGTGCGCGACAACGAGGCCGGAGGCGGGAGCCACGTCTTCAAAATGAGGAACGGCGTTCGTGAGACTGGGAGGCGGGTGAGGGGCCAAGGGCTTCTCATCACTACTAGTGGAATGAGTCTGCGCGCTCAGAATCGAAACGGCACAACAGAGAAAAGCGGAGAGGAGGCGATTCATCGGGGCAGGACATCCCGATTATATCGATACATGAGGTCAAGAGCGGCCAGCCGTCGCCATTTCCCTCTTCTCAGCGGCCTCTTGCTTGGCTTCGCGGCTGGCTTCGAGCGTCAAATCCTGCAGGCCGAACCCGATTCCGATTTTCTTGAGGAAATCGTTGGGAGGCGTGCCGCCGGCAAAGACCCAAACGTAATCGTTGGGGATCTCCTGGACGGCCCCAGCTACGTCAATGACAACCGAACCTTCTTTAATTTCGACGGGCATGGAACGGTAGAGCACGGTCAGCTTACCTTTGCTGATGCACTCTTCGATACGCCGGGAGTTACGATCCTTGATGCGGCCAAAACGGTCTTGCCGGTAGGAGAGCGTGACTTTGTTGCCTACCTGGTTGGCGAGGCCCATGGCGGCCTCGACGGCGCTATCGCCCCCGCCAACTACCAGAATCTTTTTGTTGACGTAATGGTCGGCCTCGATCAAACGGTACATAACCTTGGGTAGTTCCTCGCCTTTCACCCCTAATTTGCGAGGAGTGCCAGTACGGCCCAAGGCAAGGATGACCGCTCGAGATTTGTACGCGCTACTGCTGGTGACGACGGTAAAGATCCCCTCGTCATTCTTTAGAACATCGTCGACCGTTTCACCGGTTTGACAGTTGAAATCCGCCCGATTCAAAACAGTGTCCCAGAAGGCCAGCAGGTTCTCTTTGGACAGCTCCGTTTTCTTGAACTTTCCGTACATGGGGAAGCTGACGGGGCTGGTCATGACCAGCTTCTGCCGCGGATACTTCGCCACAGTTCCGCCAATTTCGTCGCGCTCGATCGTGATGTAATTCAGCTTCTGCTCGATGGCTCGAAGTGAAGCACTAATGCCTGCAGGCCCAGCGCCGATCACCAGGACATCGTATATGCCATTGGTTCCGGACGTTCCAGCAGCCGTGAGTCGACTCGCAATGAGATCGATGCAATCCCGGCCCTGATTGATCGCGTTCTTGATCAGGGCAAGGCCACCGAGTTCTCCAACGATGAACATGTTGTCCACGCTGGTTTCATGCTCAGGAGAGAGCCTTGGCATGTCCGCGCCCATACTGGCGCTGGCCATCACCATCTTGATCGCGCCAACCGGGCACGCCTCAGCGCACAGACTATGCCCGATGCACTTGTACCCGTTCACAATGACAGCTTTCCCTGCCAGCATCGCCAGCACATCGCCTTCGGGGCAGACCATCGTGCAGGTTGCACACCCGATGCAGTGTGATGTATCTATGTGGGGATGCTGCGAGGTAGGTCCGTGTGAGAAAAGCTTGCCTTTCTCCGCCGACGCGTGCGCCGCAATCTCACGTTTCTTCAGTCCCTGCAGATAGCCGCGCAGAAAAAACGCGCCAATGACGGCGGCTACCAGGAACGCAATGAGAGTATCCATCTAGAAGTATTTTATCCGATCTAGAAATATCCCATCATGAGAACTAACACGATGTGGATGACGGCAAGCAATGCAAAGGTATAGCTAAAAGGCTTGTGCACAATGTGCCAAAGATGAAAAACCTTTTGGGAGCACGACAGAAAGAGAACTCTTTTTGCAATTCCCGCTTCGTCGGCGGCGACCTGAATCGCTCTTTCCAATTCGACATGCCGTGTTTTAAGGAATCCGCCGAGAGTCGTCATCTGTTCTCCGAACTCCAGATGGTGGCGACGCAAGGTGGCAATCTTGAATTTTCTTCCGATATCCAGAATGGGCATGTAGGCCAGAGCAATTACGGTCGGCATGCTCTGCACCCGCTCCGAGGATGGCAGGGTCAGCACGCCGCGTAAATCCGCTCTTCCCAGTATCCTCTGGGTGGCTAACTGTTCTCCCAACTTGGCTTGGATGTCCTGAACTTCCCTGAGGGACAATTCCGCGGCGTTCAAACTTCTTGGGATTTGCCCGTACAGATAGCGGCCCACGATGCCGCTCACGGATACCGCAAACATGATCCAGAACGCCATACCCGCGAACCCGCGAAACTTGAAAGCTGCATGAAGAGCAATCACGAAGGGGGCTGCGATCCCCAGCAGTACGTGGTTGTCCAGCCAGTGGCGCGAGCTTCCCTGCTTCCCGAGCCATGCCCATTTCTTGCGCAGCGGGTAGAGGAATATGACCAAAAACATGGCCAAACCAAACATCCCCAACTTCACGCCCACGGACCCGCTGGGCTTCAGCATTGCATGCTTGGGAGAAAACGGGCGATCCGCCGCACTTAATGTGTAATAGCTGAATCCGTACGCAAAAATGCCGGCCACCAGGGCTGTTGCCAGCATATAGCCGAGAAACAACCTGACGCGATGAGCCCTTTCCTTATCGACAACCGGCTTCGCGGGCGCGACTACGACGCGTACAGGGGCTGTGGCTTGCGTACTCATTGTGCCGTCACCTTGCTCTTGTCTTCCAGTTTCTCCTTGGCCACTTGCTCCTCTGTGCTAACGGAGAATCTCTTATAGCTGCTGAATTCATGGGTATTGCGCCAGTGCTGGCGGGGTGTCTCTACTTCCACGCTCGCCTTCGACGGGAACCAGTAATCTCTCTTCAAATCGGTGAACGGGACTGGCGAAAACTCCACTTCCGAGCGCAGGGTCTTCAGGCCCACATCTTCGAGCGTCTTCTCCACGCCCGCCGTGATCTTCGTCAATTCCGCCGTGTCGGGATCAATCCATGCCACTCCGGACAGCTCGAGCGGATATTCTTTGCCGCGCAATGCGAGCGCTGCCGGAGTCTTAGTTCCAGGAATGTGCTTGAATCCAATCTTAGTCAGCCGGTGTCCAGCGACTACCTCATCCTCCATCGGCGTAAACACGAAGCTGTTGGCGTACATGGGATGGAACACCAGGAACAGCGTGGCGAAACCGTTGCTCACCAACATGGATCGGTTTTTCTTGTCCGTTTTAGCTCCCTTGACTTCCAGGCGGGATTCCGAGAGGTTTAGATCTCCGCCGGTGTTGGTCAAGATCACGAGGTAGTCGTAAGAAGACTGCTCTTTCAGCTCGACTCGGTTGCTGGTGTCATTCTTAAACTTTTCCTGGGTCACCAATTCCGTACACTTCACGTCGGAAAACTTCTCGACGTAGGATGTCATCTGATCGCCCATGCGTTGCAAAAGCCCCTGCAGTCTCTCCGCCTCGGGCGCAGCCGGCTGACCCCCTGCCCAGCAGGTCCCTAGCCCGAGGAACAGGACTGTTCCCATGACGACTATGCGAACTACCCCGAGTTTTGACGTTACCATCATGCCTGCCATTATTGACGTCCCTTCGTTCTGTTATCGAACCGATATCCAAAGGAGAACAGGTACTGGTCGTAACTCAGCTCTCCGCGGTTCACCGTAAAGTTTCCCTGAACGTAGTAGTGCGGGCCCAGCGTTGTTTCCACGGTGCTCGTGTAAAAGCGGGACTTGTTGTTAGATGTCACGGATGAGGTAAAGTTTTGCTGCCCGCCAAGGAATTCCAGCCGCAGGGTGTCGCTCAACTGGCGCGAAACCGAAAGTGACTCGTAGGAACCGGTACCGAACGAACTGTTGAAGCGCGAATAGCGCGCGTCGGCCCGGAGCTTCCACCAAGGCAGGCGGTTGAAAGTCAACCCCAACTGCTGGTTGAGTGAGGAACTCTTGTCGCCGCTTCGGTCACTACGACCCAGCGTGCCCGAGACGAAAACCTGCTTGAAGACTTCTACCCGCGCTCCCGCGCTGAAGCCCTGAAACAGAAATTTGTCGAGCAGCGTCGTGCCCAAGAGCGCTGGGTCTGGGGTGGGAATGTCGCGAAAATAGTTGTAGTTGAAATTTAATTCCAGCCGGTCCAGGGGCTGTACGCGCATCGTAAGGAAGCTGCGTCCCAGTCCAAAGCCGGGCGACATCGCACTTCCATTCCCGCTTGGGCTGTCGATCTGCGCAGCTTCATAGATTCCTACTCTTCGGCCCCAGGAGAGGGTGTCCTCGAAAAACACGAACGGCCGATCCACGGCCCAATTGATCATGCTCACTCCACCACCGGAAGTGCTGCTGTAGTGGAAGTGCTCGTAGTCGCCGCCTTCGAAATTCACGAAGCTACCGCTGATGGCGCGGTTGGGGGTGTAGCTCCACGAAGTTGGGTCGGGAGTGGAACCGCCGAAAACTCCGATCGTGGTTCCCTGCTTCGGATGAAACCCGAAATATCCTCCGTCGATCGTATCCAGGCTGGAGGCCCAGGGAAGGAACAATCGGCCAACACCCGCCACCAGTTTGGATGTCGGATTGTCGTAGGTGAGGCTCAGGTGATAGGTGTGGTTGATCAGATCTTGAAGAGTCTGTTGCTGGCCAGCAGGTTGCTTCGTAAAGCGGCCGCGATAGTAGCCGCTCAGATTCCAGAACGTCCCGCCGATGCGCGTGACGTCGCCCTGGAAGGAAAATCCAAGATTGGAACTGGTGGAACTCGAGGCCCCATGGGTGGTGGTGCTGTTGTAATCAAGACCAATTCGTCCGCGGGAGCGATTCACGGCGGGCGACGGCGGCCTTGGCACCTCCGCCCGCGCCTCCTCGTCGAGAGGATCGCCTTCGCTGAACGAAATCACCGCGGGGTATTGGCGGGTCGAACTCATGGATCTTTGCTGCACCAGAGATTCCGTATCGTTCACGGAGAGGTAAGCCAGGTCGCCGGCCTTCACGGGGCGTTTTGGCTCGTGAATCTCGGTGACGGCGGAAGTCTCGGCCACTCCGCTGACCTCGAGCTCGGCGACGACTCGTGGGTCGTTGGCAGCGTGAGCGCTGGCACCCTGCCGGGTTGGCAAATTCGTCTCCTCAATCTGGAGCTTCATACCTTCCGTCAAGCCCTGCGCTCTGCCGCCTTCGAGGTAAGCGACTCCGTCGGCGACATACTTCACTTTGAAGACGGTGCGGAGGCTGGGGTCATCCGTGCGAGTCATCAGCATCGCTTCGGCGGGGACGGGTGATGCGGCGACGGGAACATTATCCGCAGGGGCAGAATCGGCGTTTGCCACGGCTGCCGCTTCCGGGGGTTTTTCGTCCGCTGTTTTCTCTACTCCTGTTTTTTCTACTCCTGCTTTTTCTGCCTCGGTCGTTCCTGCTGCTGTTGTCGGTTCCGCGGGTTTGGCTTCGGCGGGTTTGGCTTCGGCTGGCTTGACTGCTACTTCGGCGGCTCTCTTTTCTGCGGCCTCAGCTTCTGCGGCTCTGGCACCCGCATTAAGGGCTTCGAGAGCCTTCTGCTCCGCTGCCATGGCCTCCGCCTTTCGCTCTTCTGGCGTCATGACTTCGGCTGCAGCGGCTTCGGCGGCCTTCTGTTCTGCAGCCTTGGCTTCTGCTGCCTTCTCTTCTGCTACTTTGGCTTCGGCGGCCTTCTCTTCTGCTACTTTGGCTTCAGCGGCCTTCTCTTCTGCAGCCTTGGCTTTGGCGGCCTTCTCTTCTGCAGCCTTGGCTTTGGCGGCCTTCTCTTCTGCAGCTTTGGCTTCTGCTGCCTTCTGATCCGCTGCCTTTGTTTCGGCGGCTTTGGCTTCGGTCGCCTTCTCTTCTGCTGCTTTGGACGCAGCTAGAGTTGAATCCGCCTTGGCATCAAAGGTGGTGTTGGCAACAGTTCCCTGGCTCGAAGTCGGTTGGCCTGGCGCTGCAGCGGGAAAGCCCGCATCCGAGACCTGGCCTGCCGAGGGCTGCTTGCTTACGGCAATCTGGCCTGACGAGAAAGAAGGGGGTGGTGCGTCGGAAGTCGCAGGACTCTTTGCCGCGAGAACTGCGACCGTGCCGCTGGCAACCACCGTAGGCTCCGCGGCTTTAGGTGCGGAAGAGGTCACAGACAAAGGGGGCAGCGCGGGTGGAGCGACTGGGGCGGCTGGCGAACGCTCCGCTGTCACGACCGGAGCCGTTTCCTTGTGCCGGAAAAGGCCCGTCAAGCCCCCCGACATGGCAGGGGCTGGAGCTCCGCCATGGGAATTCTTGCTCGCGGTTTCCGTAGGACTGACGGTGACAAAAATGCGGTTGCCCTCGGCCTTCATGGTGTAGGGGTGGAGCTGATCAAGATCGAGGACAACGCGAGTGACCGGCGGAACAGAGCTGTGCTGAGCGGTACGGACCCTGAGCACGCCGAAGGTATTGACTGTGACTTTGTCGGGAGCGCTACCGCGACTCACGGTGCCTGGGAAATCGAGCAGAATCCGGTCCGGATTGACCGCGGTCTCAATCGAAGGTTGTACCGGTCCACTGAGTATTATTTCCACTCTTAAATCTGCGCCCTGCCGCGTGACAGCGACATTGCGCACAATGACGGCGCTGCCGGTGCTCTGCGCAAAGGCGCAAGACACTGCGAGCACAAGAGTTCCGACTTGTTTGGCAATTGCCGTCATTATTGATAAGCACTCGCTAGCGCTCCGCCGTTTTCCCGCGTGGCCGTCGACTTTATTTCTCAGCAAACCCTATGCCACCGCGCCGTGGCCCACGACACGGAAGTTCACTATCCGCCGCCGCCACTGGAGTGGCATTGATAGCAATTCACGCTGTTGTAAACGTACCCGTTGACTTGGGGATGGTGGAAATTGGCCGAGTTATTGCCGCCGTGACACTGGGTGCACTGGAAGATTGAATAATCGTTCGAATTCGTGTGGCACGTAGCGCATACGCCATTGGCGTTGCCGTGACTAATCGGGAACCGCGTGTACTGAGTGTGGTTAAACGTCGCCGGTGTCCAGCCCGCCGTCGTGTGGCACGTCGAACACTGCGCCGAGGGGAAGAACGTGGGCTGAGCCGCGTGGCCAGGATTCGTGGTGTTGTTGTAGTCGGTCTGGTGGCAACCGATGCAAGTTAACGGCAGCGTGGTGTAGTTGTTGTTCACGTGACAACTCGCACAGGGAACGCTGGTGTGCAATCCCGTCAGCGGGAACGGAGTGTTGTTGTGATTGAACGTGGCATCCGTCCATAGCACTGTGTCATGGCAGAGTTCGCAAGTCGTCGGGAAACTGGTGTGCGGTACCGGGGTCGTAGCGCCGTTGTAATCCGTCTGGTGGCAGGAAATGCACGTCGTGACCGTAATGTTGTAATTGTTGTTCTTGTGGCAGCTCGCACACGGGGTCGGAGTCGGAGACATATGCTTGCCGACCAGCGGGAAGCCCGTGGTCGAATGGTCAAACTTCCCATCCGTCCACGCTATCGTGTCGTGGCAGCCTTCGCACGTTGTCGGGAAACTCGTGTGATCGACCGGTGTTTTGGCTCCGTTATAGTCCGCCTGATGGCACGAAACGCACGTGGTTACCGTGATGTTGTAGTTGTTGTTGATGTGGCAGTCCGCGCACGCCCGCGGCGGCACCATGTGCAAGCCTGTCAGCGGGAATCCCGTCGT
>Ga0209863_10001268_pt1 | contig 10065 bp, 6 predicted proteins | sample OrgsoiDNA2013046_FD_185796 | JGI IMG/M metagenome (GOLD analysis project Ga0209863, IMG submission 185796) | Permafrost soil microbial communities from the Arctic, to analyse light accelerated degradation of dissolved organic matter (DOM) -... | ecosystem: Environmental > Terrestrial > Soil >...
GTCTGCGGCGATGTGAACACCAGCATCATTCGGACCCAGAAGGGCCGCACCATTCTTCTGCAGCATGACGTGGTCAACCCGCGGCCTTACAGCCGTCTCAACTCAATCTCCGGGACCAAGGGAATCTTCTCCGACTATCCGCCGCGTATTTTTTTCGACGCTGCGAAGCAGGCCGATGGTTCAAAGAAAGAAGATTGGGAAACGATTGACACATTTCGCGAAAAGTACGAGCATCCGCTCTGGAAAAAGACCGGAGACCTCGCCCGCAAAATGGGCGGCCACGGCGGCATGGACTACGTGATGAATTACCGCCTGATGGATTGCCTGAAACGAGGGCTGGTGCCCGATATCAACGTTTACGATGCAGCCGCCTGGAGCGCGCCCACTCCGCTCAGTGAAAAGTCCGTGGCACAGAATGGCGCTCCACAGAAATTCCCGGACTTCACACGCGGCAAATGGGACGCGCGTTCGGATTCTCTCGGCTTCGCGGTCCAGACTTAGTCGCCCGCATTCTCTCAATTGGTCGATAGGAGCCTTGATGGTCGAAAGCGCGCAGGTTGAGAGTCCCACCTCTGAAGCGGCCGGAGCGGGACTTGAACGCAAATCTGAAGGCGCCACGCGGCTGGTTTCGCTGGATGCATTCCGCGGACTGGTGATGGTTCTGATGCTTGGCGAGGCCATGCATTTGCCTGTGGTGGCACAGGCGTTTCCGCACAGCCTGTTGTGGCGCGTGATCGGTTTCAATACCGAGCATGTGGAGTGGCAAGGGTGCTCGCTGCACGACCTGATCCAGCCGGCGTTTTCTTTCCTGGTCGGCGCGGCGCTCCCGTTTTCCATCGCCAGCCGCAGACTGAAAGGGCAAACCTTCGGCCCGATGGTCGGCCACGCGGTTCGGCGTGCGTTTATCCTGATCTTTCTGGGAATTTTTCTGCGCTCCCTGCACTCGTCTCAAACCTACTTCACTTTTGAAGACACGTTGACCCAGATCGGCCTGGGATATGTCTTCCTGTTTCTGCTGGGATTCACGCGCGTGCGAACGCAGGTCGTCACGCTGGTGGTGATCCTGATTTTGTTTTGGGTGGCGTTCGTGCTGTATCCCGCGCCCAGCCCGGGGTTCGATTATGCCAGAGTCGGTGTTCCCCAGAATTGGCCGCATCTCTACACCGGATTCCTCTCGCACTGGAACAAGAATTCGAATCTTTCATGGGCGTTCGATGTCTGGTTCCTGAATCTCTTTCCACGAGTGCATCCCTTTGTCTTCAATGAAGGTGGCTGGTCGACGCTGAGTTTCATTCCCACGCTGGGCACGATGATTATGGGACTTTTAGCGGGCGAGTGGCTCAAGGGCAAAGAATCGAAAGAGAAAAAACTGCGTGGGCTGGTAGTGGCGGGAGTTGTTTTGGTCCTGCTAGGGCTTCTGTGTCAGTGGGCAGGCCTTTGTCCCATCGTCAAGCGGGTCTGGACTTCCTCGTACACGCTGTACAGCGGAGGGCTGGTGGTGCTGATGCTGGCCGGGTTTTACGCAATGCTCGACTGGAAGGGATGGCGGCGCTGGGCGTTTCCGCTGGTGGTAGTCGGGATGAACTCGCTTGCCGTTTACGTAATGAGTTGGACAATGGCGAGCTTCTTCGGCGACGCGCTCGATCGCCACTTTGGCGGGGCGATAGCCGTGATGGCCGGACCAACTTTTCAGCCCACGCTGCAGGGTTTTGCGATGGTGCTGACGTTTTGGCTCATTCTGTTTTGGATGTACCGGCGGAAGATTTTCTTGAGGATCTGACGATCGCGCCAAGGATGTATGGCAGCTCTCCGTCATGATGCTAAACTGACACCCCATGGCGGGACCGGCGAGCGAGGCCTCTGCGGCGCGGGCTGCATCGAGCTACGAGTTATCAAACGAGGGCGGATCGATCGCCGAGCAATCCGCGGCGAGCCGGCGCCACTCGTTTCAAGCGGCGGCGACGGCTTTTGTGGTGCTGTTCTGCATTGTTGGCATCGCTCTCTGGGGACTGCCCTTCTATTACGACTTCATGGTCCAACAGTTCGGTTGGACGCGCGCTCAAGTGACGTCGGGCAATGCGCTGAGCAAACTCGTCGTCGGACCCATCTTCGGATTCCTTGCAGGATGGGCTGTGGACCGCTTCGGACCACGCCGCATGATGATGATCGGCATCCTCATGGCAGGGATTGCCTTGGTGGGACTGGGCTGGATCTCAAGCCTCGGCATGTTTTATTTTTTCTATTTCTTCAACGCGCTGGGCTATGTGTGCGGAGGCCCGCTGCCCAACCAGGTGCTGTTGACGCGGTGGTTTGATCGATCGCGCGGAAAAGCGATGGGCTTTGCCTACCTGGGAATCGGTTTTGGAGGAGCGACGGTGCCGTGGATATCGCACGTGCTCGTCCAGCATTTTGGATGGCAGGCTGCCTTGCGAATTTTGGGCTTTTCGATCGTGATTGTTTCGCTGCCTTTGGCGATGCTCGTGAAAGAGCCTCCGAGAGCAAGAATGAAGTCTGGATCGGCCAAGTCCGCGAGTCCGAAGGCGGCGTTCAAACAAGTGTCGTTCTATCTGCTGACCCTGGGGAGCATGTGCTCGATTGCGGCGGTCAGTGGGACTCAGCAGAATATGAAACTGTTTTTGAGCCTCGACCGGCACTTCACCCAGCGGGATGCCGCGGGCGTTCTATCACTGGTGTTGGCGTTCAGTATCGCCGGTCGGTTACTCATGGGATGGTTGGCGGATCGCTTCTCGAAAAAGTACGTCATGCTGCTGACGTACATGCTCGTCGCAGCGGGGATCCCTCTGCTGTTCCTCGGCACCACGCCGCTCGTGCTCTATGCGTCTGCCGCGATTTTTGGCATCGGGCTTGGCGGCGACTACATGATCATTCCGCTGATGACCGCGGAAATCTTTGGGATTGAGATCCTCGGCAGATTGCTGGGTGTGATCCTGACGGCGGGCGCGGTGGCCGATGCGACTGCGCCGTGGTTGATCGGCCGGTTGCGCGACACGACAGGAAGCTATTCGGCCAGTTGTGTTGTCCTGGTGGCTATGGCGTTGCTCGGCGGACTGGCTGTTCTGGGCTTACCGGGGCGGAGAGCCGCGTGAGCGATCAAGCAATTCTTCGACTAGGAACTCTGAAGGATGTTGGACGTTTTCAGGATCACTTGCGGGTGCTCGGCCTGCAGATTCCGTGCGACCCGCAGATCGTGATTGGAGCCGAATCGCCACTGCGCTGGCCGCTGGAGCGCGATCCATTCAAAATCGGCAACCGGATCGCGGTGCAGCCGATGGAGGGTTGGGACGGAACCGCGGATGGGGCGCCCTCGGAGAACACAGTTCGACGCTGGCAGCGCTTCGGACGAAGTGGCGCCAAGTTGATCTGGGGTGGAGAAGCGGTTGCCGTTTCCCACGAGGGGCGCGCGAATCCGAACCAGCTTCTCGCCGTACCCCGAACACAACAGAAGCTTGAGCATCTGCGAAGTGAACTGCGGCGCGAGCATATTCACACAACCGGCAGCGACGATGGCTTGGTGATCGGTCTGCAATTGACGCACTCTGGCCGCTATTGCCGTCCGAACGAGCACAGCCGCCCGGAACCACGCATTCTCTATCGCCATCCATTGTTGGACCGGCGACTGAAGCTGGCGCCCGACTATCCGCTGCTCACCGACAAAGAAATCGAAGCGATCATCGAAGATTTTCACCGGGCGGCATTCATGGCCTGGCAAATGGGTTTCGATTTTGTCGACATAAAGCATTGCCACGGCTACCTCGGCCATGAATTTCTCAGCGCTCACACGCGGGAGGGACGCTACGGCGGCACCTTCGAAGGACGCACGCGCTTTCTGCGCGAGGTGGTCCAGGGGATTCGCTCGATCGCACCGGGATTACACATCGGCGTGCGGCTGTCGGCGATCGACACGGTGCCTTTCCACCGCGACCCAAGTCAGAGCGTTCAAGGAAAACCTTGCACCGGAGTTGCGGAGACACACCCGGATTTGGTCCCGTACCGTTGGGGGTTCGGCGTGAATCCGCTCGATCCGACGGACAGCGACTTGAGTGAGCCGGAGCGTTTTTTATCGCTATTAGAAGAGCTTGGAATTTTGCTGGTGAATATCACCGCAGGCAGCCCTTACTACAATCCGCATGTTCAGCGCCCCGCCTTGTTTCCGCCTTCCGACGGATATCTGCCGCCAGAAGATCCGCTGGTGGGAGTGGCGCGGCAGATGGAAGCGACCCGCGAACTCAAGCAGCGGTTTCCGAACCTCCTCATCGTCGGGTCGGGGTATTCCTATTTACAGGATTTCCTGCCTCATGTAGCACAAGCGGCGGTGCGCGAGGGGTGGGTCGACTTCGTCGGTCTCGGCCGAATGGTATTGAGCTATCCCGAGATGCTCTGGGATGCATCCGAAGGCGCGCAGATGCAGCGCAAGCTGGTGTGCCGAACCTTCAGCGATTGCACCACGGCGCCGCGCAACGGGCTGCCGTCCGGTTGCTATCCACTGGACCCGTATTACAAGGATTCCGATCTGGCGGAGAAACTGAAGGAAGCGAAGAAGCGCTGACAGCGATTGTCTCGCGTGCCGTAACGGAGTCCCGATGGCTGAGATCCGAGTATGACGATTGCTGAAATCATCGAGCGCCAAAAACCGCGACGCAAAGTCCAGGGCATTGCCGCCGCCTTGCTGCCGTACCAGCGAGACGGCCGAGTCGCTGTCGACGCGTTTGCGGAGCAGTTGAAGTCCACCCATCGCGCCGGGCTGATGAACGCGGTCAATATGGACACGGGCTATGTGAACTACCTGAGCGATGCGGAAAAAGAAAATGTACTGGACCGGACGCGGCAAGCTCTCGGACACGGTGTTCCGTTTGTAGCAGGCGCTTATATCGAGCAACACGCTGGCGATGACATTGTCTTGCTCTATCGCCGGCAGATCGACACTATTCTTCGCTTCGACGGCATACCGATCCTGTTCCAGACTGCTCGCCTGCACGGCAAATCTCCAGCAGAAATCGCTAAGGCCTATCGAGACATATGCCGAGACTATCCGCATGTGCTGGCGTTCGAGCTGGGTTCGATGTTCGCGTCCAACGGCGAGATCTGGAAGGCGGAGACAGTCCAGCTCTTGATGGACATCCCAGAGATCAAGGGAATCAAACACTCTTCGCTCGACCGTCTGCTGGAACTTGAACGGCTCGCCCTTCGTGACACACACCGGCCAGACTTCCGCATCTACACCGGGAACGACCTGGGAATCGACATGATCGAATACGGATCGGACTACCTGCTGGGGCTTGCCGCTTTTGCGCCGGAAAAATTCGCCGAGCGAGACCGGCTGTGGGAAGCCGGGGACCCGGAGTACTATGCCCTCTCAGACGCCCTGCAGTATTTGGGAAACGTCGCCTTTCGCGTACCCGTTCCCGCCTACAAACATTCTGCCGCCGTGTTCCTAAACCTGATCGGACGCATTCCCAGCGATCGTACCCATCGGAAGAACCCGCAGCGTCCTGCGTGGGAGTCGGAAATCATGGCCGACTGCGCCCGCCGGTTGTCTCTATTCTGAAGAGTGCAATCGCAGCGTTCAACCCTGCATCTGCAGGCAATCCTCATTTAGAAGCGACGCCGAGCGATTCCTCTCTGTTATCGCTCGAAAATCGGGATGGTTGAGGACGGTACCCGTTCCGCGTTCGGACTTTATATTTTTTCAGCTGATCGCCAACCAGTTTCACCGTGATCGCGCGCCAGCCAGTGTTGGCATTCGGTTTCGGGTAGTAGCTAAGCGAATAGAGATGCGCAAGATCATCTCGAACCGAGGCGAACGCACGGTGCTCATCCTTCCAATCCTTGGCGAAGTACGCCTTGCCCCCGGTGGCGGCGGTCATGCGGTCAAACACCGCGGTGGACACGGGTTCGATCTGCGCCTTTTGCGTGCTGATCATGTAGATGGAAACGCCGGCGGACTGGGCGAATTCAGCGACGTCCTCGGGCGGAACGACGCTCGAATTGTCGGGACCGTTGGAGAACACCACTACCACTTTTCTGCCGGTGTTCTGAGCTGCGTCCTTCAGTGTGAGCAGGAGCGCGTTATAGAGCGCCGCTTCGTCTCCGGCCACAGTCGACCGTACGGCCCGAACGACTTGTGACCGGTCGGAAGTTAGAGGAGCGGCGCGAGAGAGATCGCGGCTGTAAGAATAAAGTGCGATCTTGTCCGCGCTTTCGAGGGATCGAATAAACTCGGTGATCGCGTCTTGCGCAAAGACGAAGCCACGGTACATGTAGTTGCTGGTGTCAAATAGGACGAACACATTGGCGCCCCTCACCTGGGATTCGAAGCTCGAATCCGATGCGCCGTTAGAAGATCGCTCGGCCAGGTTCGGCGTGGCAGACGAGGCTTCCGTCAGGTCCCGGAGACTGCGGGCGGGTTCGTTGCCCTCGGCGAAGGTCGCGGTCTTTTCCGAAAGGCCGTCTTCAACGATGGCGAAATCCTTCGGACGCAACCCTGTAATGTAGTTTCCATTCTTGTCCGTCACCGCCACGTTGAGCTGGACCATATTCACCACAACGTGAAAGTCAGGATTGTCCTGAGCCTCGACGTGGGTCTCGCCGAGCAACCCCAAACTCAGGGACATAAAAACCAGCGGAAACAATTTCCTTCGCATGATGTCAGACTTCCTTACTCTGCGACCCCAACTCTGGGAGCCATTGCAGGTCAGTGCTTTGATCGAATGAACGTTCACGGCCGTGCGGATGCCGTCCTCAACTGCGTCAACTTGCCTTCTCGGAAGTCTGCACCGGTTTCATGCAGAGCCCGAAGCAGCGCCGGCCAGTCCTCAAAATCGGTGGCAAAAATTTTCCCCACCATCAACCGGGTAAGCTCCGGCACGAAGTGATTCAGCATGACCGGCGAATAACCGCCTTCGTCGGCCAGGCGAGCCCAGTACAAGTTCGGCGAGTCCCAGGATTCCGCCAGGAAGCGGTTGGCGTATCCCGCGAACGGGGGCATGGGCACCATGTTGATCAGCTCGAGGCCGTAGTTCTGCGCCATGCTAGGATGCGGCGCGCCGAAGTCGCGCGCCAGGCGATTCCAATTCGCCTGATCGGGATGCTGCCGGCAGAGATCGTCCAGTTCTTGCGAAGCAGTTCCTCCCACACCGGCTTGGTCCGGATACTTTTGCCGGAACTCCGCAGCCAGATAGAAATTGTCCGCCGGCATCATTTGAGAGACGATCTCCGATACGCGACCGGTGCGCAGGCCTTCCTCCACCTTCCTTAACTGCGGCGGGAGCCAGCGATTCGAAAGAATTGCCAAGACCTTGCCGCGCAGCGCCTCATCCTTCGAGGAGCCCGCCAGCAACTCTTCCCCGGTCCGCTGGTAGAGAGCAATCGCGTGGAGTTCCAAAGGACTGACATTCCACCAGCGGGGCAGGATCGCGCCCGTCATTAGCTCCGGCGTCAACTCTTTCCAGATGAGCGCCTGTACACTGTCCGGCACAATGAAGTCCTGTTCCAGATCGGCGAGGGCATACGGCAGGTCGGCGAGCGACCCCACGAAGTGAGCGCCTCCACCTGCCGGAGTGCCCTGGCCCAGGAGCGCTGGGGCCTGCCAGAGTGACTTGACGCCCGTGATGCTATCGCCGGCAAAATCGTGCGAGCGGACGAAGAGTGGATTATTGTGCAGCGCCTGCGCTCCCGGCGGCTCGTAGTACGCATAATTCAAGCCGACCAGGGTGTCTCTCAGAAAGGATGCGAGTTGACCGCGCGCCTCGTCAATTTGCGCGGGCGAAGCCGATGCGGACTTCAGAACTTTGGGTATGTCGGTCCGCATCTGAAGGTCAGTGTGATGGTTGTTGTAGATTCCCGCTGCCCATTCCGTGTGCTCGCCGTTCGTGAAAATCGGCCGCGGCATCTCGAATTCGCGCGTTTGGCCGGCCAAGCGGAGTACATATTCTTCCGGCTGCTTCCCGTGAGCTTTTTCCGCGAATGCATCCCCGAGCGTTAGCAGCGTGTCGAGTGAGACCAGTCGCTGGTCGTCCAACACGGCGCGGATCCTGGCGGCAAGCTCGTGATGTATTTTCTTTCCATCTGGAGAGTCTTGCCGAGGTCCGGCCAGCAGTTCGACGATTTCGTCTTGCGACGGCCGGGCCTTTCCCGTCGAAAACTGGAAAAGTTGCGACAAGGACGCTCGACCCGCGTCATATAACTGCGATGCCGAGCGAATCGTCGCAAAAGGCTTGATCACTTGCTGCCACGACTCGTCGAGGCGGGCGGTCGGAATCTCGCCCTGCCGGGCCAGAATCTGCCAGATTCCTAAATTTGCCTGAAGCGTGCCATACGCGTTTCCGCGCATGGCTCCGGGAACTTTTTCCAGCCCTTGCGCCACATCCAGAAAGAGCGCGATGGACGCATCTCTCAATTCTGGAAACTCGGAAAAGACACGGTACTGATCGCTGAAGTCCTCAAACTTGCGGGCCAGCAGCCGGACCGTCTCCGCTGACAGGCGATGTCCCGGAGATCGCCGGCTGTCGAGTTCGCTGATCGCCACGTAGATCTGGAGGGGGCCGCTATCGGTCGAGGCCCGGGACAGCGCAAACATCATTTGCACAAGCTGATCGGGGCCATTCAGGCGGGAGTTCTGGCCCTCCAACTTGTGTGCGAACTTGGAGTTGTGCCATTGCAGAAGAATGTCTTTCCAGACATCGAGGTTCCCGGGCACGAGCGGCTGGCCATCTCGCTCGAACTGCAGCCGGCTGACCAAGAGCAACAGCGACGGTGCTGGCCGAAAAGATCCCTTAGTGGCAGGCGTAGAAGGATCGGGAGCGCGCAGCGCAGTGTAAAAGAGCGGCAGCCGATTCGAGTCGGTGAAATAGAGCTGCGGAACGCCGCTAATCCGCGATAGCACATCGAAGTAGGCCATCAGCCAACCTTTGTCCTTCGCCAGCAGCTTCGAAACGAAAGCGGCCGGGGACGCGGGGCTGGCGCCAACCAACTCCTTCCATGCTGCCTCCGCTCCCGCTCCACCGGGTACGCGGACGTGTCCACCGCTGATGCAGAGCCCCCTCCCGTAAAAATCGAGGACTGATGCGTAGGGAAGAAGCTTCGCGAGTCCGATCGACTGCTGAAGCGAGTCTCTGGTTTCCGGGTCGAGACGGGAGAGCGCCCAGTACAGGCGTGCGACGGAGCGGTCGGTCAGAATTGTGTCCAGCAGATCCCTGCTGTTTTCTTTGTGGTTCTTCGCGCTCGCGATCGTCCAGTCGCTTTCGGTGAAGGAAACCGGAACGGGGGATGAGGAGTAGGCATACTCGAAAGGCTTACCATTTTGCAGAGCCTGCTCCAGGTCGGCGAGGGGGAATCCGGAATCGATGGCCAGAAAAGCCCTGTCCGGATCCTCCGTCTGCAATGTGGCGCTGGGAGTGCCGCAATCCGGTCGAGGCCGGTAACCGAGAATGCTCAGAAGAGGTTTCGCGTCGTCACAGTTCGTGACGCGTATCACCATGTCATTGCGCGCGGCCAGGGCCGCCAACTCCCGGGCCTGCACGACGTATCGCCGCAGTAGAACCAGAAACTCAGTGGGTCGTGACGAGCCTTCATAGCCTTCCACGAACACATTGCGGCTCAGCAGAGGCAGCACTTCTTCCGGTGCAATTTTCTGGCTGATTCCGGCCATGCGCAGAAAGGAGCGCTGTGGACCGGGGATAACGGACTGCGGCTGCGCCGAGAGTGACCCGCTTTCGGCAGACGAAGCAACCGCAGCACTGATGTGCCCGGAGCGAGAGGCGAGTGGCAGTTTATCGCTGCCTGCGAACAACTCGCAGGTAATGAGAGAAAACGACACCAGGGCGCACAGGCAAAGAGGAGATTTCACGGCAGGATCCCTCTTGGAGTTGCAGGATCCTCACCTTACCCGGAACGGAAGGCAGGGGATTTTCTTTCGTTCGCGAAACCGAAATGTCGATCTTAGGCTTGGTGAGACCCGACCACGCTCCAGAATTCAATGTCGGCCAAAATACCTCATATCCGGTGACTATCCAAGCTGTTTTTTTACTTTTTTTACAAGGGGGATCG
>Ga0209863_10001269_pt1 | contig 10057 bp, 6 predicted proteins | sample OrgsoiDNA2013046_FD_185796 | JGI IMG/M metagenome (GOLD analysis project Ga0209863, IMG submission 185796) | Permafrost soil microbial communities from the Arctic, to analyse light accelerated degradation of dissolved organic matter (DOM) -... | ecosystem: Environmental > Terrestrial > Soil >...
GTCCGCATGTGTATTTTGTGGGCGAAGGGGCAGAGAGGTTCGCCGAAGAGCATGGGATTACCCTTTGCAAGAATGAAGACCTGATCATCGAGCGCGAAGTTGAGCGGCTGAAGGAGTATCAGGCGCAAGGTTCGTCGCCGAAGCAGGATTTGTTTGCGCCCGCAATCTCGCACGATACCGTGGGCGCGGTGGCGCTGGACAGCAAAGGCAACATCGCGGCGGGGACTTCGACCGGTGGAACGCTGAACAAGGCGCCAGGGCGTTTGGGAGATTCTTCGCTGATTGGCTGCGGGTGCTACGCAGACAATGACACGGCGGCGGTGTCGACGACCGGGTGGGGCGAGCCGATTATGAAGCTTGTTCTGGCGAAGTGGACCGCGGACCGCGTGGCAGCGGGTAATGCGCCGGAGCAGGCGGCCTCGGAGGCGATTCATCATCTGAAGAATCGTGCGAACGGGCACGGCGGAATCATCGTGCTGAACCGCAAAGGCGAATTTGGAATTTTCCATAACACGCCGAAGATGGCCTGGGGTGTGCGTTCCGGCATTCTCGATGTGGTCGGCGTTGAGAAACGATAGAGACTTCTCCTGTGCAGGCGCCGCGAGCGGGGCTTACCAGTTCAACTCCCAATCAACATAGCTATTGCCCTGCATGGGTTAGGTGATGTACAACCCGATGCGGGATACCTCCGCAATCTTCAGGGAGGCGAATCCAGCAAATTATCGGCAGTCCGGCGGTCTGGCCAGCCGCGGTTTCGGCATCTCTGTCGATGCATACGCTTCGTCAGCGGAATGGAGAACGGCAATGACACGATTCATGAAGATTTTCGCGCCGGTAGTTTTTCTGGCGGTATTCACGATATTCTCCCAGGCGCAAAACGCGGCCACCGGCGAGCTGCATGTGACAGTAAAAGATCCGAAGGGCGCCGTGGTGACGAATGCGACCGTCGGGGCGCGCGATGAGGGCAAAGCTTTTGATCGTTCCACAACTGCAAATTCTGACGGCGATTACCATTTGATTGCGCTGCCTCCAGGGGTTTATGCGGTCACGGTGGAGGCGCCGGGCTTTGCCACGGCGGAGGTGAAGGACGTTACGGTTACGGTGGGCCAGTCGGCGGAGTTGCCGGTTGCGCTCACCATCAGCGGGGGCCAAACCTCCATCACGGTCACCTCCGAAGCGGCTCTCGTCGAGACCACGCGCACTTCCACCACTGAAACCGTCGACCAGCGGGCGATCGATAGTCTTCCCATCAACGGCCGCAACTACATCGACTTTACCAAGACTAATTCCCAGGTCGTAGCCGACAACGCGCCTTCCATCGGGGCCGCGCCGACTTCGGGGTTGAACTTCGGGGGCCAACGCGCCCGAGCCAACCTCGTCAACGTGGACGGCGCCGACGCCATCGATAACTCCACCAACGGCGTCCGCTCCACCGTCTCGCAAGAGGCCGTCAAGGAATTCCAGATCATCACCAACGGCTACGCCGCCGAATACGGCCGGGCTTCCGGAGGTGTGGTCAATATTGTCACCCGCTCCGGCTCGAACGACATGCACGGATCGATCTTCGGATACCTTCGTGATCGCAAGTTCCAGGCCGTGAACCCATTCAGTAACGTGAAAGATCCCGCTTACACGCGGGTTCAAGCGGGCGTTGCACTCGGAGGCGCGATCAAGAAAGACAAGACTTTCTATTACTTCGCCTATGAAGTCACGCGGCGGCATGAGACCGGGTTTTCGTTCATCGGGGGCGATAACTACGGGTTAACTCCGTTCGATGCCTCGGCATATTTTGGTGCGCCCGCAGGCACTTTCAATGTTCAGCTCACGCCGCAGCAGGCGCAGTTTCTGGCCAGTCCTCCGCCAGGGACACCGCTTGCCGCGCTGCAGCAGTATGTTTTTCTTGCCGGTGGTGCCTCGGGCATCGCGGTGAACCGCAGCTATCCTGCCGCATTCGCTTTGATCTCGCCCGGCGGCTCCTTGACGCAGTTCCCAACCTCCTGCAATCCCACAAACGTTACTTGCAACGGCCTCCCGACGGGGTTCCTGGGATTGGCTTCGCAGGCTGGAAACTTTCCGGTTTTCGAAGGAACCAGCCTCTATTCGTTGCGCCTCGACCACAACATCAGTGCCAACAACCAGTTGACGCTGCGTGGGAATGTTAGCCCAAGCACCGTCAACGGGATTGAGGTCAATGGACAAAATGAAACTTTTGGCCAAAATGCATATTCGCGCACCACTGCCCAGAGCTATCGCGATGCTGCCGGCGTTATACAAGACACCTGGGTGCTGGGAAATAACAAGGTGAACGAAGCGCGTTTCCAGTATGCCCGCCGCGGCTTGAATTTCGATTTCTCCAAGGGACCGGGCGGCAGCAATCTGGCGGCGAACATCGTCGGCTTCGCTTTCGTAGGGCGCGAACCGTTCAGCACCATCCACCGCACAGAAGAACGCTTCCAGGGCACCGACAACTTCTCCTGGAGCATCGAGCGCCACGACACCAAGTTTGGAGCCGATTTCAACTACTTGCCGATCTCGGCGACGTTTACCGTGAACTACGGCGGCGTCATCAATTTCGGCGAACTCAGCGCGACCTCTTTGCAGTTCCCTGACCTTACTAAGCCTCCTTTTAGTTTTGCTTCGACTTTCCCGGATTTTTCTCCTGTTCAGGCCTACGGTCTGGGCATTCCCACAACGTTTGTGCAAGGTATCGGCAACCCGCACGATGCCTTCAGCAACAAGCCGCTTGGGTTCTTCTGGCAAGACTCGTGGAAGGTTCGCCATAACCTGACTCTGAACTACGGCGTGCGCTACGACGTGGAATTCGGGCCGAAGTTCGCCGCGCCCACCGGACTGGCGGGAGCAGCCTACGACGCTCTCCGCATCCAGAAGGGTGTCCAAAACGATAAGAACAACTTCGCTCCGCGCGTTGGACTGGCATGGGATCCCAAAGGCGACGGCAAAACCGTAATCCGGAGCTCGTACGGAATTTTTTATGACCACCCGCTGCTCGGTTTGTACTTCCTGGGCGACGCTTCTGACGGTTCCAAGACCGGCCAGCTTCTATTCGCAGGAGGATCTCCATGCAATATCAACAGCCCAATTCCGCCCACGCCCTCTAACCTCAATGCAACGAATATCTTCCAGGGCACCCTGGGAGTGAGCAATTGCCTGCCCGTCGATCCTGTGGCGGCTTTTGGCTATCAGGCGGACCAGCAACGCTTCGACCCAACGCTCTCCACGTCGTTATTCCTAAATCAAAACTATATCAACGCTGGTTTCCCCTTGGCATTCCAACCCTTCGGATTCCCGCAAGCCAAAAACTTTGTTTTCGCCTATTCCAATCAGGCGAACCTGACCATGGAACATGATCTTGGCAATGGGCTCGGAATCAGTATTGCCTATAACTTCAATGGCGGCCGCCATCTCAACCGGCCGATCAACGCCAACCCTGTGCACGGAGATCTGCTGGTAGCGAACTGGCGCAATGCCGTCGCAGCGGCGAATGCGCAAGGACTGAGCCCGTTAGATCCCAACTACCCGACCAATCCTCTGTTCGTCGGCACCGGTGACCCAAGCGTCTTCGCGCCCTGCGGTGCGATTGGGCCAAGTCCCTCGCAGTTCTACATTCCGGCGGCATTGGTCAGTTTCTTCCGCCCGTCGGGATTTAACCCGTCTCTAACCACCGCCTTCGCACCCTGCGTGCCGCTTGCTTCCGCGGTGTTAGCATCCGAGGGGCTAGGCTTGGGGGCCAACGGCGGAAAATGCGATCCGACTACCGCTGGAAGCTGCGTCCCGGTTCCATTCGGTGATATGGCGGCCAACTATTCCAATGGCAGCTCCGTCTATCACGGATTGTCCGTAAACCTGCGCAAACGCTTTTCCGGCCACACCGAGTTCCTGGCTTCCTATACGTGGTCTCACGCTATCGACGATTCTACCGATCTGCAGTCGCCGCTCTCACCGCAGGACAGCTTTAACCCTGGCGCCGAGCGCGCCACATCTACGTTCGATCAGCGTCATCGCTTTGTCTTCAGCGGCAGCTACGACACGGGCAAGGTTGGGAAGGGCGGCGTGCGAAGTGCGCTGCTCAGTAACTGGATGTTCGCGCCGATCATCGATGTCGCCTCGGGCCGTCCGTTCAACATCATCACGACGCAGGACACAACATTTCAATTCGCGCCAAGCGAAGCACGTCCCAACGTAGTTCCAGCGGGAACATCAGATACTTCGTGCGGGGGCAAAGCCGTCGCCTCCAGGTTCTCGCCGACCGGCTACTTGCAGGTCCCGTGCTTCATCGACGGCAGTCTGGCGGGTAACCTAAGCCGCAACGCCGGACTTCGGCCGTGGACTCTGTTCAACGATCTCCGCGTCGCGCGCACTTTTCCGTTGGGCGAGCGCTTCAGCATGGAAGGCATTATGGATTTGTTCAACATTGCCAACCGCTACAACGTGGCCGATGTGAACCCGCTCTACACCAACGCCGGACAGGCGACCGCCGCCACCGACCCGCGCCAGTTCCAGTTCGCTTTACGCCTGAAGTGGTAAGGTTTGTTTGGCGCGGACACTCCTGTCCGCGTGGTCTTGATTTTGATCTTTAGGGTTTAGCATTCGGCTTGGGCTGCAACCCCAGAGACCTCGCGGACAGGAGTGTCCGCACCACACAAGCCTGCACCCGCCGTTCACTCTTGACGATTCTCCGGAGACCCCAGCCAATGTCCGAACCCACCCCGCGCACTCGGCTTATCCGCGAGCACGAACGCGGCGTCTACGACCGCGCTGAAGTCTACAAAATACTGGACGCCGGATTTATCTGCCACGTGGGATTTGTGCAGAATGGGCAGCCTTTTGTGATTCCGACCGGATATGGGCGGAACGGCGACGTGCTTTACCTTCATGGCTCGGCCGCCAGCCGCATGTTGAAGGAAGTGAACCAGGGAGTGCCGGTTTGCGTGACCGTTACCTTGCTGGATGGGCTGGTGCTGGCGCGTTCCATTTTTAATCACTCGATGAATTACCGGTCGGTGGTGATTCTGGGGTCGGCGCGGGTCGTGGATGAGCCAGCGGAAAAGCTTGAGGCGTTACGGCGGCTGTCTGAACACATTATTCCGGAGCGCTGGCAGGACACGCGCTTTCCTAACGAGCGGGAGTTGAAGGCAACTACGATCTTGCGTTTGCCGATCGAGGAATTTTCGGCCAAGGTGCGTCAGGGGCCGGTAGTCGACGACGCCGAAGATATGTTTTATCCGACCTGGGCTGGTATTCTTCCGCTCCCCGTTATTCCCGGTACGCCAATTCCGGACGAGAAACTGGGCGCGGGAATTCGTGTGCCCGACTACGTCAGGAACTACGCAAGAAAATAGAAACGCTTGTGCAGTCGTGGGAGCCCCGCACTAGGGGGTCCTACAGCCAGAGCTGGAATTCAGAGAACGAGAGCTAGCCGACAGCGACGAGGGAACTTCAAGCAAGAACTTCAAGCAAGACCTCGCGGGCGAGGGCGCCCGCGCTACACAAACAAAAAATCCTACCTCACCATTACGCCCACCAGTTCCTTCACTAGCTTGGCGCAAACCGTGGCTGTCATGCCGTCCATGTCGCGTTCGGGATTGAATTCGACTAGATCCGCTCCCACAATTTGGCCCGGGATTGCGTGCAAATGTCCGATGAGCTCGCGGACGGACATGCCGCCCGGTTCGCGGTGCGATACGCCTGGGGCATAAGCGGGGTCCAGCACATCCAAGTCGACTGTGATGTACACGGGTCCAGTAATCTCCATTTCGGCGAAGTTTACCTCGTTGCCCATGCGGTAGACTTCGACGTCATATTTCGAAGCCTGCTCACGCTGGTGGCCGTTCATGGTGCGAATGCCGACTTGAATCAGGCGGGTCGCCAGGCGTTCTTCGAGGATACGGGCGAAGGGGCTGGCGTGGGAGTAGCGGTTGTTGCCGAATTCTTCGTAGAGATCGGGGTGCGCGTCGAAGTGCAGGACGGTCAGCTTCGGCCACTTGCGTGACATACCGCTGACCAGCGGATAGGTGACCGAGTGGTCTCCGCCCAGAAATAAAGGCCTGCATTCCGCGGCTAGCTTGCCGGCTTTCGTTTCCGTCTGGGCAAACCAGTCGTTGCCGGAGCCGAATTCGACGTCGCCGGCATCGCCGAAGACCTCGGGAATTCCTGTATCAATTCCGGTTTCCGCGAATGAATTGGACGCGTCGCAGCGGATAGCTTCGCGGATCTTGGCCGGGGCCTGCGCGGAACCGCGCAAAAACGAGGAATTTGCATCCCAGGGCACACCCAGCATCCGGACTTGGGAGCGGGAGGAAGAAATAACCATGTGTCCATTGTAGGGGTAGATGGTGCGGGGAGCGAGAGAATCCGGCTGAGGCGTATACTCGACGCGTGTTTCGACCGCCGACGCCTTCGACGACTCAGAGGAGTATGAGCTTACGGAACGGTATCCTGAACGAACCTGTGGCGATTGTTTGATGCCACGCCATGGGAATGGCAAAGACTGATCTTAGGGGCCGCCGTGGTGCTCGTGCTCTTGACCATCCGGTACTGGCGGGTGATGCCTCCTTGGGAAGGAATTGTACTTCTGGTCGTGCTGGGGCTGCATTTTTCGCACGGCAGTAGCCATCCAGACCTCTAATTACTGCAAAATCAGCAACATAACCCAACGGTGCCGGTACCCCTGCTGGTTGACCCGCTCCGGGGCGGATAGTAGCATCTCTCTGGACCGGAACGAGCTTTGGACCGAAAACGATCTTTGGCCCAATGGTGGCGGAAATCAGGAGCGTTGAACGAATTGAGGAGCAGTCCTTCAGGCTGGCTTTCGTTCTGTGTGCTCGTCACGGTTCTCACGCCGGGGGCTTGGGCGCAATATTCCGGGGCTCCGTCCGACAAGCCCGACCCGATCGCAGCACTGATTGATCAAGCCGAAAAGGAATTTCAGTCGGGGCAGACTAATTATCAGACGGGCCATCTCGTTGCGGCGCGGCTGAATTTCGATAACGCCTTCGACATGCTGCTGGAGAGTCCTTACGACATCCACTCGGACGAGCGGCTGCAACGGGAGTTTGACCGCATTGTCAATGGCGCGTCCAGCCTGGAGTTGGCTGCTTTAGAGCAGGGCGACGGGTTTACGCAGCAGAAATCCGAACCTGCTCCGATTGACGAAGCGAATGAAGTTACGTTTCCCATAGATCCGAACGTGAAGGCGCAAGCCGAGGCGGAGATACGGTCTACGCGCTCCGACTTGCCTCTGATGCTGACCGATCCGGTCGTTTCGTTTCTGAACTACTTCTCGAAAAACGGCAAGGGGACGCTGGAACGCGGACTGATTCGCTCCGGGCGCTATGAAGCGATGATCCGGCGGGTGCTGAAGGAAGAGGGCGTCCCGCAGGACTTGATCTATCTGGCGCAGGCGGAATCCGGTTTTCATGAACTGGCGCTCTCTCGCGCCGGCGCCCGCGGTATGTGGCAGTTCATCAACAGCCGGGCTACTGGCTACGGGTTGGCGCGGAATTGGTGGTTGGACGAGCGCCTGGACCCAGAGAAATCGACCCGGGCGGCGGCACGCCACCTGCACGACCTGTACAACCAGTTTGGCGACTGGTACCTCGCCATGGCGGCCTATAATTCCGGCCCGGGAAACGTGCAGCAAGCAGTTCGGCGCACGGGATACGCGGATTTCTGGGAGCTGTATAACCGCAACGTGCTTCCCCGCGAAACCAAGAACTACGTGCCGATCATTGTTGCGGTGGCCATTATGGCCAAGAATAAAGCGCAGTACGGATTAGAGGGAATCGTTCCGGACCCGCCCGCGACCTATGACATGGTGAAGATTACCTACCCTGTGGACCTTCGTCTGGTGGCTGAGTGTGTCGATGTTCCGGTGGCTACCTTGCAGGACCTGAATCCCAGCCTGCTGCGCACTACGACCCCCAAGGGCACGGAATTTGACCTCCACCTGCCCGTAGGCTCGAAAGAGCGTTACCGGACAGCGATAGCTGCCATTCCTGAGGATATGCGCGTCTGGTGGCGCTACCACCGCGTCGGGCCGGGGGAGACCATGGCCAGCCTTTCCAGGACCTACCGTACCCCCGTTGCGTCGATTGTCGAGGCCAACGGCTTGGCCTCCGACGAAGTAGAACCTGACGCGAAGCTGATCATCCCGATCGCTGAGGGCAAGGTAGTCGTGGGCGAGACAGGCGACCTTTACTCCAAGCACGCCGTACGCTACCGCACGCGGCGCGGAGACACAATTGCATCCGTGGCGCAGAACTTTGGCGTCCCGGCGGACAAGGTCCGCTCCTGGAATCACCTCCGGGGTAATGCGCTGCACGCGGGACGCACAGTGCGCATATACCTGCCGCTGGTGGCCGGGCGCGAGAGTGAGGCTTGGACCGGCGGAACGACCGCGAAGCGCCATCGGCGCCATGCCCCCACTACTAAGTCCCAGACGGCGAAAGCCCACACCGGCGCATCGAAGCCGAAAGGAAAGCCAGAAGCCAAGGGCTCACATTCGGCTTCGGACCCCAGCCTGACCAGCCAACCCAACGCGACGCAGGCTCAGGCCCGGTAGACAGTTCGGTTGCTGAGCCAGGATTCTCCACTGTCTTCCCGGACTGGCACCCCTGAGACTTTCGCTGTTTGTTCCGCCGTCTTTTCCTCTTGTTGAAATCGCGGGGATATTGCTATACTCGGCGCCGTTGCTTCAGGAGGAAATATCTCCTGCCGAAATCATCGTTAGTCAGCTCTGGGAACATGCCCCCAGCGTTCTAAGGAGAAGCCGCGATGTTCGATGAGAGAAAGTACTACATGCGCGATGACGAGATGGACGAATTCGGCGACACCGGCGCATTTGGCGATCCGGTCGAAGAAGACTTTGAAGAAGAGGAAGAAGAGTCCGACGTCGCCATGACGGAAGACGAAGAACAAGCGGCGCCGAAGCCTGTGCCGATGGCGGCAAAGCCTGCGCCGGCTCCTCCGAAACCTCCAGCGCCGAAGCCTGCTGCGAAGAAGGCGGCTCCCAAGAAGGCTGCGAAAAAAGCCGCCCCGAAAAAAGCCGCCCCGAAAAAAGCGGCGAAGCCTGCTAAGAAGAAGGCGGCTGCGAAAAAGAAGGCTGGCAAGAAGTCGGCTGGCAAAAAGCCGGGGAAGAAAGCTGCCAAGAAAAAGGCGGCTCCGAAAAAGAAGACGGCTAGGAAAAAGGGACGCCGGTAAAGTTTCGATTCAGGTACGGAAAGCGCGGACACAAGGTGTCCGCGCTTCTATTTGTGTGGCGCGGGCGCGCTCGCCCGCGTGGCCTTGGGATAGGCTTAGATCTTGGGTTAGGGTCAGTTCGCAGTTTTCCGCTTGTGTTCCGGCGGGATGCTTCACGCTGTGCTTCCAACTTCCTAAAGCTCGAGACCTCGCGGGCGGGGGCGCCCGCCGCACAGGCTTGGCTACTTCTTCACCACGTCCAAACACTTGCGGTAGAGGTCGAGCAATTGCGCCGTCTGCTCTTCTGGCTTGCTGAACGAGCCGCCACCCTGGAATCCGACGCCGCTGCTGGCGGCTGCTTTGCCGTAGCCGGCCGTCATGGCGACAAATTTCATCAAGTCCAAAGCGATGTCTTCGTTGCGACGTCCGCCCGGGGCTGCTGACGCTTCTTTGTCCGGTGTTTCTGCCATGAAAATCTCCTCAACAGGCTGTTAGCTATCGGCTGTCGGCTTTCCGCCGATGCACCCGCGCAACGATGCCGTTCTGTCGATGATAGCAAAACGGATTTGATTGGCGGCGCGCTGAAGGAGTGAGTGACTACGGAGAGCGCGAAGCCCGATGCGACGCGCGCCAGTCTCGGTGAGGCAGGGGTCCCTTCGGCAAGCTCAGGATGACAAAGCTTGGGGGGTGGCCGACCGCCCGACATTCCTCTGCTATCCTGCCCTTGATGTCCACTCTGTCACCCGCCACCCCTAGCCGCGCCCGCGACCACCTTGCGAACGAGCGTACGTTCCTGGCCTGGGTCCGTACGGGCCTTGCGATTATTGTTTTCGGATTCGCGATTGGACGTTTCGGAGTC
>Ga0209863_10001270_pt1 | contig 10048 bp, 6 predicted proteins | sample OrgsoiDNA2013046_FD_185796 | JGI IMG/M metagenome (GOLD analysis project Ga0209863, IMG submission 185796) | Permafrost soil microbial communities from the Arctic, to analyse light accelerated degradation of dissolved organic matter (DOM) -... | ecosystem: Environmental > Terrestrial > Soil >...
AGGAACAACGCTCCCGGTATACCACTCATGGTAAACGCCGGAGCAAAAACCGCGAGGATACAAAACAGGATGAGCAGTTTAGGAAATGCGATTTCCTTACACGCATCCCAGATTGCAAGGGCCTTTGGTTTGCCCATGGCAAAATGCTGATGAATATTTTCAATTGTTACTGTGCTTTCGTCCACAAGTATTCCAATTGCAAGAGCTAGTCCGCTCAAGGACATGATATTGATTGTTTGTCCGGCCAGTTTAAGAAATAAAATTCCCGAAATAATAGATATTGGAATAGTGAGAATTACGATTAAAGCTCCTCTTCGGTCGCCCAGGAATAATAAAACCATTAAACCGGTAAGCAAAGCTCCGATCACGCCTTCCTTGACGAGACTTTTCACTGCATTGATCACATATACTGACTGATCAAATTCATAAGACAATTTTACATCTTCCGGAAGGGTACTCTGAATAGTAGGCAGTGCTGCTTTCAAATTTTTTACCACGTCCCAGGTAGATGCATCAGCTGATTTCGCAATGCTTACATATACTGATCGTTTGCCATTCACAAGCGCATAACCGGCAGTAATATCAGCACCATCTTTTACGGTCGCAACATCCCGGAGGTAAAGATTCTGCGCGCCGCCTTTAAATAAGGGAATATCTTCGAAATCTTTAATCAGTTTAATGTTATTGTTGGTGGGCGTTATATATTGGATATTACCAATTCTCACATTTCCGGATGGTGCCGTCTGATTATTCAGTCGGATGGCTTCTACTATCTGGTCGGGCGTGAGGTTATGACTTCTTAATGCTTCCGGACTCACATTAATCTCAATGGTTCTACTATTACCACCAAAAGGGGATGGTGCTAATAATCCCGGAATAGACGTAAAGGAGGCGCGCACATAAACATTGGCGAGATCCTGCAATTCATTGTTGGTACGGGTCGGGCTGCTCAACACTAATTGTCCGACGGGTAAGGAAGACGCGTCAAAACGAATAACGAAGGGCGGGTTTGTTCCCGGAGGAAAGATTGCCTGGATACGGTTCGATAATGCACTCAGTTCAGCCGCAGCCTGCGCCATATTGGTTCCTTCGTAATAAGTCAGTTTCATTAAAGTGAGTCCCTGTATATTTTTTGTTTCTATACTTTTTACACCATTGGCAAAAAGGAGAATATTTACATATTGTTTTGCGAAAAAAGATTCCATCTGGTTGGGTGTATAACCTCCGAATGGATGGGCGATATAGATTACCGGCAAATTCATCTTGGGCAGGATATCAATCTTGATATCCGTCAAAGAACTGATTCCAAAAAATAATAATCCTGCAACTAATACAAGTATTGATATGGGTTTTCGAAGAGCTGCTTTAATTAGATTCATTGTATACTTACCCTCATTTTCGTTGGTCGTTGAAAGTAATTTGAATTTACCTCTCTCCCATACTCCCACACTCTCATACTTATCGAATGGCTCTGATAAACAAATCAAAATCCCCGGTAGATGCTGCTTTCATCAAAAGGGATTGCCATACATTACTATAAGCAATATCCAGGTTTGTTTCTGCGCGATTCAGTGTATAAAGCGTTTGGGTCACGTCGATGATATCCGTCAACCCGTTTTTATATAGAACTGATTTCTGGTTGAAAGCATCTGATGCTGATTTAACCTGAACTGGCGCTTCGTTATAATTTGAAATAGCATTTGCAATTTTTTTCTCCGCCAGTAGCTGTTGTGATTTTAACTGCAGACTGACCAGATCATATTCATCCTTAAGTGCTTTTGAAACATAGTATTGGGACAAAGTCTGTTGCTTTACCCTTGCGAGGGAAGTAACATTCCAGGTCATGCCCACGCCAAATAAATAATTGATCCGATCCGGACTAATCCCGTCCACATAACTTTTGTTATAGCCTGAATGATTCGTTATATAATCAAATGAAAACCCCGAGCCCCTTGTCTGAAAAACACCGAAAAAAGAAAATACAGGATACTTCTGTGTATTGATATATTTCAGCTCCGCATCACTTACATTGATCCGGCTATCATAATATTTCAATAGAGGATGCACGGTTGTAACCAAATTGCTGAATGCGGAAGGCATTTTTGTAATAAAAACGGTGTCCAGGATAAAATCACCCTCCGGCACGCCCATCAAAATTGCCAGCTGACTCGCCCTCTCCTGTTCTGCATCTATTGCATTGGTAAGTGCCGTTTTTGCATTGGAAACTTCTGCGTTGGCCAATGAAGAATCCACGCCAGCAATCAATCCGTTTTTAGCACGGGCGGTTACAACATTTTTCAAAGTATCTGCCCTGTCCAGATTGAATTGTTCGGAGCGGGTTAATCGTTGTGCCGCTAACAGATTCAGATAGGCAGACGCGACCCGCACCTGATGTTCAAACAATTCCTGCTCCCTGTCCAACGCATCCCGGGTGATATATGACTTCGCTGCTTTTACTCTTTCTCTTGCTTGGCCAAAAGCAAAAAAATCCCAGTTTACATTTGCCAGATATAAAGCTCCAAATGCAGCCTGCCAGTTTTGTGAATTTTGGGGGATTCCCGAAGAAGCAACTGCATAACCAAAGCTATACAGGGGGCCATTTTGACTGTTGACTGTACCATAATCCTGCTGACCGGAAACGATAACGTTCGGAAGCGCTTCTCTTTTCGCTTCCTGAGCGGAAGCTATAGAAGCTTTGATATAATTTGCTTTGGCTTTAATGGAAGGATAATTGTTCAATGCGGTTTCCAGTGCTTGTTTCAGGGTTAGTGGCTGTTGCGCATAATTACCGGCCGACAACAAAAGAAAAAAGTACAGGTAACAAGTTTGCTTCAATCTCATTGAATAGGGACTTTACTTCCCGGATACAAAGAGAAAAAATCATCTTGAAGCAATTTTGAAGAAGCTATTATTGAAAAAGTGAAGCAGGTTAACTGGTACTCAACGTTATAAAGACGGTTCCACCGGCATCAGGACAGTACTTTCTGAGTTGATTATTGAAGTCGGAGAAACCAAAAAATTTGTATTAATTTCTTTAAATCCAATTCTTATGGTATGCATGCGGTTGCTATATGTATACCGGATGTCGAATTGGTGAATATCGCAAATTTGTTTTACAATGGCCAGACCGATGCCGATGGATTTACTACTCTGATTACCTTTCTTAAAGCGCTGAAATAATTCACTTGTCGGAACATTCGGTTCAGCGCCGGTATTCTTTATAATTAACGCTTCATGGGTCAGTTCCACATCAATCCTGCCCGCTCCCGTGTTATGCCGGATAGCATTGCTGATCAGGTTATTCAAAAGCAATTGTCCAAGCATTGGGTTCAGTGACACATATACCCCGCTGGTTATTTTTTTAGTCAGGGAGAGGGACTTCATTTCCAAAAGTTCCTTATAGAAATCCAGTGTTTCATTGATCAATTTGCAAAAATGAAGCGGTTCATGGGTGGAATATTCGTGATTTTCCAACCTGGTTAATAATACCAGGGAACTATTGATACGCGATAGTTTCTCAAGCGACTCCTGCACTTCGGTTATGATCAGGGCCTGCTCATCAGTAATTGCCGATTCCGCCAGCAATTCGAGTTTCATTTTCATAACGGCTACCGGCGTTTGTAATTCGTGAGAGGCATTTTCTGTAAATTCTTTCAGTGAAACATATTCATCTACTGCCTTATCCGTCATCGCTTGTACAAAACTGTTCAGCTCCTTAAACTCCCTGGTATTTGTGGCTGGCAACTGCAGCTTCTTCTTATGTCGGATATTAAAAAGCTCGATGGCTTTCAGCGTTTCTTTAAAGGGAGAAAGGATAATTTTTGAAACTAGTCTGGCTGAAATAGCGATTAGGGACAAAATTAATATCCATTTCCAGATAATGGTCATTTCTATTCCGGTCAATAAATGTTCCGACTGAATCACGTATCCAAAAGAGGTAATTTTATAATTTTTATTGTTGATTGGTAAGAAAGAACTTACAGTTATCCGATATTCTTTTTTTTGTGAACCGGGATAAGAAGATTCCGATTTTGAAACCGTCGTTTTCTTATCTGGCATTGGCGTATTCAACAATTGCACTTGGACTTTTCTTCCCAAAACCGATGAATCCCATAGAATACCGGAACGTATCTTGTCGGCTGCAATTTGGTTGATGGTCAGCAGCCGGTCGATTGCTGCATTGTCCATTTTACTTTTAATACTGTAAAATGTAATGACAGTGCTGAATACCGTGCAGGTAAGGGCGATACAGAGATACCATAATGTGAATTTATTAATCAGTTTCATGTAGCCGATGTATTGAATTTGTAACCAATACCATACACGGTGCAGATATAGTCAGTTCCCCTGGCGGCTCCGATTTTCTTCCGAAGGTTTTTTACATGCTGATACACGAAGTCAAAGTTAGCCAGGTCATCCGTATAATCTCCCCAAAGATGCGCAGCAATGGACTGGCGTGACAAAACCCTGTCTTTATTAACGATAAAATATAATAAAAGATCGAATTCCTTTCGTGTCACATCCAGAATCCGCCCATTAACAACGGCCCCCAATGTGTTGGTATTCAGGCTGATTTCATTAAACTGGACCAGGTTATTTCCATTCAGGTTCTTGCGTCGGTATATGGCACGTATGCGCGCATGGAGCTCGGGCAGATGAAATGGTTTGGTAATGTAATCATCTGCTCCTTCTTCGAGCCCGGTTACTTTATCGTCCAGCCCGTTTTTGGCTGAAATGACCAATACATTCGTTTGAAGCTGTTCAGTTTTGATCAGTTTCAATAGGTTCAAACCGTTACCGTCGGGCAACATGATATCCAGTAAAATGCAATCGTATTGAAAGCGGAAAAGCTTCTCCTCCGCTTCTGAAAAATTAGAGGCTATTTCGCATATATAGCTTTCCCTTACGAGGAAATCCCTCACACTGCAGGCCATTTCGTTACTGTCTTCTATAATCAAAACCTTCATACATACAAAAATAAACTAAGATTTTGAAGTAAAACTGAAGCCAGATCAGGCCTTAAACCATAAGAAAATGTTAGTATTTTTTATTTATTGAAGTATTTCGATAAATAAATTATTACATTTGCATTGTAATTCATGCTATATGGATGCGAAAAAAGCAGAAAAGATTTCCAAGGCCCTGGCCGATCCCAACCGGCTGACCATCCTGAAAGAAATCAAGAAGAGTAAACAATGTCTTTATTGCGTGGACCTGAATAATACACTGAACCTGGCCCAACCTTCGATTGCCCATCACCTGAAATTATTGATTGAAAGTGAACTGGTTACATCCGATAAAGAAGGCCGGAATGTGCGTTATTACCTGAACAATAAACTGATGGATGAGTATATTCGTTTTATTGAAGGATTGAAGATTTAAAAAAAATTTATCTTATTTATCGAAAATCTTAAATAAATCTATAACTTTGTTTCCTGTTTTTTGTTAATCCTATGAAGATCTTTGCTTATATATATCGAATTATCTAAATATATCTATTAATAAACATCGCCATGTCAACACAAACCTTCAGCAGAACCTTAATCAACAGCCCCTTACTGGCTGCCCTTGCATATTTCACCATTATGTTTATTGGTGGTTGTTATGCCAAGGCAGAGGATAAGGCAGCAACCGTTACCATCGCCGCGGCGGCTCCGGGAATACCGGTTGACGGCTACATTGTTAAACCAGCCGTTTTAAAGGATGAATTGGAAATCACCGGAACACTGGAACCTAACCAGGAAGTAGATATCGTCAGCGAACTGCCCCGGAAGATCATCCGGATCAACGTAAAAGACGGAGCCACCGTACAATCCGGACAACTACTTTTTGAAATGGACAACGCCGACCTGCTCGCCCAGCTGGAAAAATTTCATCAGCAGGAAAAACTGGCCAAACTAAATGAAGAGCGCCTGCGCGATCTCATTCAACATGAGGCTGTGGTGCAGCAGGACTACGACCAGGCTTTTACCAACCTGAAAGTTTTAGAAGCACAGATCGTCGAACTACAAGTGACGCTGAACAAAACCCGGATTAGGGCGCCTTTCAATGGTCAGCTGGGCATCGTACATGTATATCCCGGTGCAGTAGTTTCAGCCAATACTATACTTACACATATTCAGGATAACAGCCAGGTGAAACTGGATTTCCATGTGCCCGAAAAATATGCGCAAACGATTGCGATCGGTAGTCTGCAGAAATTCACTGTTGCTTCCGATACCCGCCAATATAACGCCAAAGTGATTGCCCGGGAGGCTGGTGTGGATCAAAGTACCAGAACACTGTTGATCAGGGCTATCAGTCAGAATCCGGGTAGGGTTTTGCTCGCCGGACAAAGCGCCAGAATGCAGTTGTCTTTGCATTCCTCCACAGATGCGTTAATGGTTTCTTCGCAGGCATTGATTCCTTCTTCACAAGGTTATAGTGTGTATACCGTGAGGAGCAACCAGGTGCAATTAACTACGATCGAGATCGGACAGCGAGGCCCATATTCAGTAGAAGTATTACATGGATTAAATAAAGGTGACACCGTCGTGACCAGCAATTTATTGCGGTTAATGCCTGGTGCGACCGTAAGATTTGCCAGTTTGAAATAATCTAAGCCCAAAGCTAAAAGCTTAAAACTTTTCTCCGACCAGCGTCAAATGGTCCCCAGCCAACGATTCCCTGCCCCGTTAATAATTAATAATTAACAATTAATAATTGTATGAGCGCTATATCGCAAGTAAGTATATCCCGGCCTGTATTGGCCGGCGTAATGTCGGTGCTGCTGATCCTTTTCGGTATCGTAGGTTATACGTTTTTAGGAACCCGTGAGTATCCGGTTACCGATTCTCCCATCGTGACGATCACAACCGTTTACCCGGGTGCCAGTGCGGATATCATTGCATCGCAGGTTACCAAACCACTCGAAGAAGCCGTTGCTGAAGCCAATGGCATCCGCGCTATGAGTTCTGTTTCCCGTGAACAGGTAAGTGTGATCACAGTGGAATTCAACCTAAACGCCGATCTGGAAGCTGCAGCCAATGACGTCCGTGATAAGGTTTCAAAATCCCGTCAGCAACTCCCGACAGATATCGAACCTACCATAGTTGAAAAATCCGGTCCGCCTGATTTCCTGGTCTTCCTAACAGTACAAAGCGATACAAAAAGCCTGGAAGACATTACAGATTTTGTCAACATCAATATCAAGGAAAGATTGCAATCCATTCCAGGAGTCAGGCTCGTGGATTCCTACGCAGGTCGAAAAAGATCTATGCGTTTACGGATGGATCCAGTTAAACTTGCGGCATATCAGTTAACACCTGCTGATATACAGGCTGCTTTACAAAGAGAAAATGTGGATCTGCCCAGTGGAAGAATTGAGGGACAAAACACAGAAGTCACCCTTCGTACCGAAGGAAGACTGGTCACTGAAGACGATTTCAATAATATGATCCTGCGTCAGCAGGACGGTGCCATCGTTCGTTTTAAGGATATCGGAACAGCAATCATGAGTTCCCAGAATGAGCGTACAGCCATGATCGTTAGTGAAGGCAATACCGCGCGGTATGGAGTAGGCACTGGCGTGCAACCTCAACGCGGCGCCAATTCTCTGGCAATCGTGGATGAATTCAAAAAACGCTTTGCTGATATCCAGAAAACAGCACCCAAGGATTTTATTATTTCGCTTGGAAAAGATTTTACTGTTCCCGTACGTAATTCTTTATCTGAAGTGGGAGAAACATTGCTTCTGGCTTTTGTACTGGTGGCATTGATCATCTTTATCTTTTTGCGCGACTGGAGAAGCACCATCATTCCGCTGGTTGCCATTCCCGTTTCAATCATATCTGCCTTCTTCATTATGTACATTGGAAATTTTTCCATCAATGTATTAACCCTGCTTGGGCTCGTGCTGGCCATCGGTCTCGTTGTGGATGATGCGATCGTGGTGCTGGAAAATATCTACAGCAAAGTGGAACAGGGTATGTCTCCAATACAGGCGGCAAGAAAAGGATCTGATGAAATTTATTTCGCCGTCATATCTACTACGATAACACTTGCCGCTGTATTCTTGCCAATTCTGTTTTTAGGAGGTATCACCGGAAGATTGTTCCGGGAGTTCGCGATCGTGGTCTCTGGATCGGTTCTGATTTCTGCTTTCGTGGCTCTGACCTTATCTCCCATGATGAGTGCATATCTTTTGAAAGCAGGTTCAAATCACAACTGGCTCTACAAAAAAACAGAACCATTTTTTATAAAAATGAATGATGGCTATGAAAAATCTTTGAGGTTTTTCTTCAAGGCAAGATGGATAGCATTTGGTTTGTTAATTCTTTCATTCGGACTTGCCTGGCTGCTTGCTCCCAAACTGCCATCCGAACTCGCTCCTTTGGAAGACCGTTCCATGGTAGGTTTGGCCGTGATTGCTCCCGAAGGAACTTCTTACGAGAGTATGGAAGAAACCATGAAAGCCATCAGCAATTATGTTTCCGATTCCATTCCAGACCTGAATGAAAACAGAACCTATGCCGGCATTGCTGCATCCATCGGTACCCTTGTGCAACCGGTGAATGGCGGATTTCAATGGATCTTTTTAAAAGAACCTAAGGATCGCAAAAGCGGATTAACACAGAACCAGGTTTATCAGAAACTGATTGTGGCTTCCCAAAAATTCAGGAACGTGATCGTGATCCCGATTCAAATCCCTACCATCGGTGGTTTCTCCAGCGAACAACCATTGGAATATGTAGTGCAGGCTCCAGATCTTAAAAGCCTGGAAGCCGCGATGCCAAAACTGATGGGTGAAGTCTATAAAAGCAAAAAAATCGTTTTCCAGAACCCTGATTTTAAAATTGACCGGCCCGAGATCGGTATCAGCATTGACCGGCAGCGCGCTGCCTTATTGGGTATTTCAACCCAGGAGATCGGTCGCACATTGCAACTCGCATTAAGCGGAAGACGATACGGATATTTTATTTACAACGACCGCCAGTATGAAGTGATCGGACAGCTGGACCGGCAGGAGCGTTCTGCTCCATATGACCTGCGTTCGCTTTTCCTGAAGTCAGGCAATGGAGAAATGATTTCGCTGGATAATCTGGTGAAGATGAATGAAACTGTGAGCCCACCTGCTTTATACCGCTACAATCAATCTTACAGCGCGACCATTTCAGCCACACCGGCACCAGGTGTTAGCCTGGGAGATGCGATAAAAGAAATGAATACCATTACTAAAAAAGTATTACCTGCCGGATTCAGAACGGTGCTTGCGGGCCAGAGTCGTGACTTTGCCGAAAGCAGTTCAAGTCTGGTCTTTGCTTTCATCTTTGCGATCCTATTGATCTATCTCGTATTGGCTGCACAGTTCGAAAGCCTGATCGATCCTTTCATCATTCTGCTTACCGTACCAATGGCAGTGACAGGTGCATTGCTCAGTCTCTGGATCACGAATCAGTCCATCAATGTATTCAGTGAGATCGGCATTATCATGCTCATCGGGCTGATCACTAAAAACGGAATCCTGATTGTAGAATTCGCCAACCAACGGAAAGCAGAAGGTATGAATGTGCGCGATGCGGTATTGGCAGCGGCAACGTCCCGTTTCCGTCCCATTCTGATGACGACCCTGGCCATGATTTTCGGAACCTTACCGATTGCCTTATCCCTGGGCACATCTTCCGGAAGCCGGACTTCCTTAGGTATCGTAGTCGTTGGTGGATTATTATTTGCCGGAATCCTGACCCTGTATGTAATCCCGGCCGTATATTCTTATTTCTCCAGACCATACAAAGCAAAAGCAGAAGCAAAACCCAGCATAATAACTATACCAGGAACCATTGTTCCCGCATAAACTCAATTTTATGACACTCAAGAAAGCCTTTATATATACATCACTCGTTTTTGGGCTCATTACGCTGATCTCTTATATGGCAAATGCGCAACCGAGGCAATTATCCCTGAAAGAAGCGCTGAACCTAACGCTGACCAATAATCGAGAAATCCGGGTCAGTTCAATGGATGTTGACCGGTCGGAGAGGTTGACTCAGGTTGCAAAAAGTACATCCCT
>Ga0209863_10001272_pt1 | contig 10036 bp, 9 predicted proteins | sample OrgsoiDNA2013046_FD_185796 | JGI IMG/M metagenome (GOLD analysis project Ga0209863, IMG submission 185796) | Permafrost soil microbial communities from the Arctic, to analyse light accelerated degradation of dissolved organic matter (DOM) -... | ecosystem: Environmental > Terrestrial > Soil >...
CAGTTCAAGAAAGAGTATTTTATTGAATTCCCATCATGATACGGTACGGCCCAATAAAGCCTATAGTATGGATCCATTTACACCATTGGTAAAAGATGGAAAATTATTTGGATTGGGAAGTAATGATGCGGGCGGGTGCCTGGTTAGTCTGGCTGCAGTTTTTCTTTATTATTATAATCAGGAAGATCCAAAACACAATATTGTTTTTGCTGCCAGTGCAGAAGAGGAAATCAGTGGTGTAAACGGAATTGAACTGGTATTACCTTATCTCGGTCAGATTGATTTCGGCATTGTGGGCGAACCTACAAAACTGGAAATGGCCGTTGCAGAAAGGGGCCTGATGGTCATTGACTGCACAGCATCCGGAAGACCCGGACATGCGGCAAGAAATGAAGGCGAAAACGCATTGTATAAAGCCATCGAAGACATAGAATGGATTCGCAATTACAGGTTCGGTAAAAAAAGCGACCTCCTGGGAGAAACGCGCATGAGTGTTACCGTTATAGATACGGAGAACAAACAGCACAATGTGGTTCCTGCCCAGTGCAAATATGTAGTAGATGTCCGGGTAAACGAATTATATAGTTTTGAGGAGATACTGGAAGCATTAAAGGAAAATCTAAAGAGCAGTTTCAAGCCGCGGACCACACGTATGAAGTCCACTTCTATTCCGCTGGATCATCCACTGGTCAAGTCGGGTATTTCCCTGGGAAAAGGATATTATGGTTCACCAACAACTTCCGACAAAGCACTGATGCCTTTTCCTGCATTGAAAATGGGCCCGGGAGATTCTGCCAGAAGTCATACGGCTGATGAGTATATTTATATAGAAGAAATCAATGATGGTATTAAAACATATATCAATTTGCTGGACAAATTTGTATAAGCCTTGCGCTTAAAATCTTAAGCATTAAAAATGAAACTCTGGGAAAAAGGCGGAACAGATATTAATAAGCAGATGGAGGAATTCACGGTCGGCCGTGATAAGGAATTTGATATACTGCTGGCACAATATGATGTACAGGGATCCATTGCCCATGTAAAAATGCTGTCCTCCGTAAGGATGCTGAGTCATGCAGAAGCAAAAGCAATACTGCATGAGCTTGATAATATTCAAATAGAAATAACGCAGGGGAAATTCAATATTGAAGAAGGAGTTGAAGATATTCATTCGCAAATCGAATTAAGCCTAACCAGAAAAATCGGGGATGCGGGCAAAAAAATTCATAGTGGCCGTAGCCGGAATGACCAGGTAGCCGTTGATATTAAATTATTTTTACGGACAGAGATCCAGGATTTGAAAGTGGACGTGATAAGTTTTTTTGACCTCCTGATTTCACTGAGTAACCAATACAAAGACGATTTGCTGCCAGGGTATACCCATCTGCAGATTGCAATGCCCTCTTCTTTTGGACTCTGGTTCAGTGCCTATGCTGAAAGCCTGATCGATGACCTTGAAATGTTGTCTGCAGCTTTCCAGGTCGTAAATAAAAATCCACTGGGTAGTGGTGCGGGCTATGGCTCTTCCCTTCCTTTAAACCGTGAAATGACATCTGAGCTTCTTGGTTTTAACAGCCTGCACTATAGTGTGATTTATGCTCAGATGAGCCGCGGCAAGACGGAGAAACTGGTATCTTTTGGGATGTCTTCTATCGCGGCAACCCTTTCGCGATTAGCCATGGACTGCTGCCTTTATATGAATCAGAATTTTGCTTTCATCTCCTTTCCCGATGAGCTCACCACAGGCAGCAGTATTATGCCTCATAAAAAAAATCCTGATGTATTTGAACTTATAAGGGCGAAATGCAATCGTATTCAGTCCATACCGAATGAACTTAGTTTGTTGATGAATAACCTTCCATCCGGCTATCACAGGGATATGCAACTCACAAAGGAAATTTTATTTCCTGCCATCAGGGAATTAAAAGCCTGTATCGTAATGTCTGTTTTAATGCTGACAAATATCAGGATCAGGAAAGGCATTTTGCAGGATGAAAAATATAAATTTCTCTTTAGTGTGGAAGCGGTCAATGCATTAACCAGTCAGGGAACGCCTTTCAGAGAAGCTTATAAAACAGTTGGGGAGCAGATTCAAAACGGGAAGTTTTCATTTGATCAGTCAAAACCATTATTGCATACCCATGCAGGTAGTATCGGTAATCTGAAACTTGACGAAATCAGAAATGAAATGGAAAATGTCTTATCGAAGTTTAAGGTTAAAAAGATTACAAACTCATCATTTCTTTGAATTTCACAGTCTGTCTTCTGCTGACTTCTATCTTCTCACCTCCTTTCAGTTCAAGAAGGAGTCCGCCATTGAAATAGGGTTCAATTTTTTCTATCAGCCTGAGATTCACAATATGCTTCCTGTTCGCCCGGAAAAAAACTTTTTCATCCAGTCTTTCTTCTAACGCATTCAGCGATTTCAATATGAGTGGCTTATGTGAACTAAAATAAATTTTCGCATAGTTACCCACACTTTCAAAAAGACGGATATCCGCCAGTTTCACGAACCAGCATCTTTCGCCGTCTTTCACAAATACCTGATCCGTTTCGTGAAGCAGGCTTTTATTCACTGCAATCTCTTCGTCATTTTCTGCCAGGCCTAACCGCCCGTCTTCAAGGTGGAGTTTCTGTATGGCATCAGCCAGCCTTCGGGGTTCAACCGGTTTTAGCAGATAATCCAATGCATTCACTTCAAAAGCCTTCAACGCATAATCATCATAGGCTGTTGTAAAAATAACATCTGGTGCTTTGTCAAGTTCTGATAACATATCAAATCCCGTTTTACCAGGCATCTGAATATCCAGGAAAATAAGATCCGGATTCAGGGTGTCAATTTTTTCAATGCCTTCATTAGCGTTTGCTGCTTCTGCAATAATTTCTATCTCCGGAAACTCCTGCAATAATTTTTTTAGTTCGTTGCGGGCAAGTCTTTCGTCATCAATAATTACTGTTCTGATCATAAAATTTCATTACGTTAAAGGGATATGTAATTCCGCTTCAACCATATTTCCATTGATTTCGCGGATATAAAAATTTGCCTGACCTCCGAAAAGCAACTGAAGCCGGCTGCGTGTGCTTATCAATCCAAATCCATCTTCATTACCCATATTACTTAATCGTCCAGTATTCCGGATCACCAGTTTATGATAGGATTCTTTCATCTGTGAAACGATCGTTACTGTACCGCCATTTACCTGTTTACTGATTCCATGTTTGATTGCGTTTTCCACCAGAGTCTGAAGCATCATGGGTGGTATAGGTTGTGCCAGGGTATTTTCAGCAATTTCATATTGTACCTTAAGCCTGTCTTCAAACCTTATATGTTCAAGTGCCAGATAGTCCTTTACAATATTCAGTTCCTTTTCGAAAAATACAGTCTCCTGTTTTTCTGTCTGCATACTGCTTCTCAGAATATTACTAAGCTCGGTAATTGCAGTTCTGGCCCTAAGCGGATTTTCATCAATCAGCGCCCGGATACTATTGAGCGCATTAAAAATGAAATGTGGGTTGATATGGCTTTTAATGGTTTTCAATTCCAGTTCCTTAACAAGTGCTTCCAGTTTTAATGTATCCAGTTGTTGTGTCCGGCTTTTTTCTATATAATGAAAAAAATAATAAATCAATGTCCAGGGAATAATGCACAGTCCGTTTTCCACGGTTACCAGGAGAAAACGTGGTGAAAGTTCCAGCTTCCTGTTACTGCCCGATGCATCCAGTAAATTAATCGCCGAGATCCTCAGTACCGTATCCAACAGACAAACAATTAATACACCAAAAGCCAGCCTGGGCAATGCTTTTTCAACCGGCAACAATAACAAGCCGGAACCCTGGATATACATCCTGAACAAATGCGTACTTCCAATTCCGGCTAACACCAATATCCAAAGGGTTAAATGAAATTGTTTATCGATTCTTTGTCCGTAGAGCACATTAATCAGAATCAAAACAACAACAAGCATTCCCCAGCCCCCAATCTGGAGCCACCAGTAGTATTTACTTGTCTTTTGCATAAGTTCAGCCTTGACAAATCTAGAGGATAAATCTACTTTTTAGGGATTTTAAGTATTAATGGATATTTCAGGGTATCTGACGGTCATAGGCCTCCGGGAAGGGAATTCAGGGTTTCTATCCCAGCTATATGGGTTGAAAATCCTACTTTTATGCGTTAAATTTACCTGATGGACCCCATTGCAGGACCCCTCTTACAAACCGTGGAATCCCCGGACGACCTGAAAAGTTTGAACAGGGATCAGCTTCAGCAGCTCACGGATGAATTACGTCAGTATATTATTGACGTGGTGAGTATGCATGGGGGTCATTTTGCTGCAAGTCTGGGTGTTGCTGAACTTACGGTTGCGCTGCATCATGTTTTTAATGCGCCCTACGACCAGCTGGTTTGGGATGTAGGTCATCAGGCATACGGACATAAAATTCTTACAGGCCGCCGGGATAATTTTTCTTCAAACAGGAAATATAAAGGCATAAGTGGCTTTCCCAACAGGGAAGAAAGCATCTATGATTCATTTGGAGTCGGTCATTCTTCAACATCTATTAGTGCTGCCCTGGGTATGTCCATGGCTGCAAAATACAAAGGAGAAAATGACAGGAAAGTGGTTGCAGTAATCGGAGATGGCGCTTTAACTGCCGGACTGGCTTTTGAAGGAATGAATCATGCCGGCGTTGCTGATTCCGATCTCCTGATCATTCTGAATGATAATTGCATGAGCATTGATCCCAATGTAGGCGCTCTGAAAGAATACCTGACGGATATAACGACTTCCCAGACTTATAATAAATTTAAGGATGATATCTGGAAGGCATTGGGTAAACTGCCTGTGGGCGGACATTTCAGTCGTGAGATTGCGAGTAAGATTGAACATAGCATTAAGAGTTTTGTAAGCAAAAGCAGTAACCTGTTTGAAGCGCTGAAACTTCGATATTTCGGACCCATCGACGGACATAACCTGAATAAACTGATCGACACACTGCAGGATCTTAAAAATATTCCGGGGCCAAAATTGTTACATATTATTACGACCAAAGGAAAGGGTTATTCACTCGCGGAAAATGATCAGACCAAGTGGCATGCTCCCGGATTATTTGATAAGATTACAGGAGAAATATATAAGAAACAATTCGATACCATACAACCGCCAAAATACCAGGACGTATTTGGGTATACCATCATCGAACTGGCTGAAAAAAACCCTGATATTTTTGCAGTCACGCCTGCAATGCCGAGTGGAAGTTCGCTGAAATTCATGATGGAAAAAATGCCTGACCGTGCATTTGATGTCGGTATCTGTGAGCAGCATGCAGTCACACTGAGTGCAGGTATGGCTACCCAGGGTATGCGTGTGTTTTGTAATATTTATTCAAGTTTTATGCAGCGTGCTTATGACCAGGTCATTCATGATGTGGCCATTCAAAACCTGCCTGTTGTTTTTTGTCTGGATCGTGCCGGACTTGTTGGCGAAGACGGACCAACTCATCATGGTGCTTATGATATAGCCTTTATGCGTTGTATTCCGAATCTGATCGTTAGTGCGCCGATGAATGAAAGCGAATTGCGGAATTTGATGTATACGGCGCAATTAAAAGGCAATACAAGCCCCTTTCTGATTCGTTATCCGCGCGGGGAAGGTGTAATGCCTGAATGGAAAACGCCATTCCAGGAAATTAAAATAGGTAAAGGGAGAAAATTAAAAGACGGAAAGGGACCCGCTATATTAAGTTTTGGACATCCGGGCAATTTTGTTACGGCAGCCATCCGCAGGTTACGGACTGAAGAAATGGATGCCGCACATTATGATCTTCGATTCGTAAAACCATTGGATGAAGAACTTTTGCATGAGGTATTTAAACAGTATGACAGGATCATCACTGTAGAAGATGGAACCGTTGTGGGAGGATTTGGATCTGCCATCCTTGAATTTATGGCTGCACATCAATACCAGGCCCAGGTGATCATCCTGGGTATTCCGGATAAAATCATAGAGCACGGATTACCTAAGCAATTGCAACATGAGGCCGGCTTCGATGCGGAAGCGATTTATGCTGCTGTGAAGCATCTTTCAGAGCCCAAATCCCAAAACCAGAAGTCCAAGACTTTTTCATAATTTAATTCCGCCACCATCCGCATAACTCTTTCCGCAAAATCAAAAAGTAAGCGGAATTTCAATCGCCAGCAACTGTGTGTCTGATACTGCCTCAAGATTTATCTGATCCGTTTCAGAAATACCTAAAGCATCTCTTCTTGAAAGAGAATCACTGCCTGCTTTCAATTCTCCTTCTATAACAAAAAGATATACTCCGGCATTTTCCCATTTCATTTGATAGCTGATGGACTTCCCGGCATCCAGGTCAACAAGCGAAAAGCGTGCATCCTGATTAATATTCAGGGCAAGTTCGGAGGCATCGGGACTAACCACGGTCTGCCAATTGTTTTTACGATCCTTCAAATCAAAAGTTTTTTGACCGTATGCGGGTTTAATATTTTTCTGTTTGGGGAAAACCCAGATCTGCAGAAGTTTTGCAGCATCCGTTTTAGAAGCATTGTATTCCGAATGGCGGATACCCGTTCCTGCACTCATGATCTGAACATCTCCTTTTCGGATGATGCCCTCATTACCTGTACTGTCTTTGTGGGCCAGTTGTCCTTCAAGAGGAATCGTTACGATTTCCATATTATCGTGCGGATGGGTTCCAAATCCTCCACCCCCTGCAATGTTATCGTCATTCACTACCCTCAGTGCACCAAAATGTACTTTTTTGGGGTCACGAAATTCTCCGAAACTAAATGAATGATAACTGTCCAGCCAGCCGAAGTTGGCGTGACCCCTTTCTTTAGCGGGATATACTATTGTTTTCATGATGTTTTATAATTTGATGTTTAAACATCAAAACCCGTACCATTGTAAAAACCTAGAATATTTATAAGGCGGGGATTACTTTTTGGCAGTTACAGGGTATTCTTACAGCCTTCCTGTCAAATTATCCTGCATAAGGCAGGATCAGAGATCAATTGCCGGCTGTTTTAAACTTTCCTCATTATGTTCCAGGATGAAATTATTTCTTCCATCGCCGATCAGGATATTCATATACCCCATTTGAACAAGTTCGAGGATGGAAAGAAATAAAAAAATAGCGTGGATGCGATTTTCAGAAAGGCCAATGATTTTTTCAAATGGTACCGTTTTCTCCACTCTGATGAGTTCGATCATTTGCTCCCGGCTGTTTTCAGTAGTGTAACTATACTGAATGACCGTATGACGGGGCTTGTTATTGCGTTCGAACTGACGGAGCATGACTTTTTCGAAAGTCTTCATCAGCTTAAATAAACTGATAGACTGTATCTCGGTGCCTTCGCCGGATTCCTCACCGATATGTACCAGTTCCCTGTGCAAGTTGCCACGACGGATTAATTTCATGCGCAGTTCTTCCATCTCAGCCATTCTTGCAGAAGCTTCTTTGAATCTTTTATATTCAAGTACTTTATTCACCAGCTCCTGACGGGGATCAATCTCATTGCCAAGTTCATCCACTTCCTTTCTTGGTAAAAGCATTTTCGCCTTGATCCGCATCAGGGTCGAAACAAAAAGGATGAATTCGCTGGATAGTTCAATATTGAGGGTTTCTTCTTTATGAATGAATTCAAGAAACTCCGAGATCAGTTTATGAATGGGAATATTGTAGATATCCAGTTCATCCCTTTCAATAAAAAATAAAAGCAGATCGAAAGGACCTTCAAACTGGGATAACCTGATCTGGTAAGATGCGGAATGAAGCATGCACTGGCTTTAATTGCAAGGATACTAAAAAGCTAAAAGCCAAAGGTCTAATCCCTGAAACTCTTATTGACAATTATGTCACAAAAATCGTTCTATAATTTAAGTGCCAGTCCGATACCCAAAAGTTCCTGTATCTGGGCGGCAGCACCCCCTGGTTGTCCATTGCTCTGAATGGTTTTGACATCATCATCATAAATCATAGTGAATGATAATGTCATTACAATAATGCCGGTTACTTTCACTGCAAGCAGATTGGTCCAGTTGATATCTACGTTTTGCGGATTATGATGATAGTTTGAAAACAGATCGAGACGGCCTGTATAGGATGCAGTCGGACTTATCTTCCTGGTATATGAGATCGTGGAATATGCTCCGAATTCCAGTCTGACATTTTTTCCAGTGTCCACCCCAAACGCACCCTGCGCAGAAAGTGAATCATTTTTCACGATCGTCCAACGAAGTGTTGAAGGAGAAATGAAAAATGAGAAATTATCGTTTGGTTTATAATTTAATCCCGGTGAAACAATGATGTAGGCGGGAGATAGAAAATCAGATGTTAAAACCGGTGGAAGATCCGTAGGATATGAATACCCCGGAGCAAACTGCGAACGCACATTTAATAATCCGCTTACATACCAGTTCTTTCCAATATCATATCCGTATTTTGAAAGTATGTCAATGCGGTCATCCGATTTTCTTGAACCCAGACTGGTCGTATTTAAAAAACCATAGGCCAGATCGATCGTATTGTCCCAGGCATTTTTCCCTTTTTTATAATACGCGTAAGCATTAAAAAAACTGCTTAAACCGAGGCTTGACTTATCACCTCCGGCAGACCAGTTACTTTGTGCTCCCTGGGTAAATGTCAGCCGCAATAATCCTCCTGTTTTCCAGACTTTTGGAATGGTATCATTGGGATCTTTCGCGATCGTTCTGTTTGCTTCGGTCTGCATTTCTTTCACACTTTTATCCTGCGCCATAGCTGAATAAAAACCCAAAACAGATAAAATACAGATGACTATTTTCTTCATAATAAATTCTATTACTGAATTATTAAATACAGTTTACTATTTTCTATGGCGGGGAATATCAATCGTGCCTAATGAATCTAGGGCCTCCTTTTCAATTCATCCCTGATTTCAGCCAACAGGCTTTCTGTTGGTGTGGGCCCGGCAGCTGCAGGGACTTTTTTATTTTCCAGCGTTTTGAATCCCTTTACAATCAGGAAAAGTATGAAGGCTACAATAATAAACTTTATTACGGCTGAAATAAATAAACCATATTTTATAGCTCCATAGCTGAGCTGATCCAGATTGTCGGCATGCGCTGCTTTCAGCGCCGGATTCAATAATAGCGGTGTGATCACATTATCTGTAAGAGAAGAAACAATGGCGCCAAAAGCGCCGCCAATGATAACCGCTACAGCAAGGTCCACCACATTGCCTCTTAAGGCGAAATCCCTGAACTCTTTAAGAATGCCCATAAAATAAATTTTGATTGTTAAGAATTACAATAACACTTTGTCATACAGACATGATTTCTTTTTCTTTGGAAGAAAGGTGTTTTTCAACCAGTAAAATATGTTGATCTGTAATTTCCTGCATTTGCTTTTCAGCGTCTTTGGTCAGGTCCTCACTGAGTCCGTCTTTCTGCAATTTTTTTACCTGTTCAATGGCCTCCCTCCGGATATTCCTCACGGCAATACGTGTTTGCTCACCTTCTGAATAAGATTTTTTTACGAATTCTTTTCTTCTTTCTTCGGTCAGGGGGGGCATAAACAGCCGGATGATATTTCCGTCATTCTGAGGGGTAACCCCAATATTGGCATTGATAATCGCCCGCTCAATGGGCTGGAGCATATTTTTCTCCCATGGCTGAATGGTTAATGTGCGGGCGTCCATAACCGAAACATTCGCCACCTGATTTATTATAGTCGGCGATCCATAATAATCCACATGCAGTCCATCCAGCATTTGGGGATTCGCTTTTCCAGCGCGTATCTTGATTAATTCGGTTTCAAGGTGATCGATAGCTTTAATCATGGAATCTTTCGCTTCTTCCAAAATAAAGTCCAATTCATCAGACATAGACGTAATTCTAATTCGGGATTTCCTGATTTAAGATGTCAGGTGTTAATTTTTTTGTTCCAGCATACTTTCACGGATAAAGGTAACCAATTTGGATTCTTTTACCTTTTCATTTTTATCCTCCCCGTCAGGTTCCCATGCCAGGGAATGGCG
>Ga0209863_10001273_pt1 | contig 10022 bp, 8 predicted proteins | sample OrgsoiDNA2013046_FD_185796 | JGI IMG/M metagenome (GOLD analysis project Ga0209863, IMG submission 185796) | Permafrost soil microbial communities from the Arctic, to analyse light accelerated degradation of dissolved organic matter (DOM) -... | ecosystem: Environmental > Terrestrial > Soil >...
TGAAGTTGCTATTTTTACGCAGCGTACACAGGTTCAGAATACCATGGATCAACTGGCGGCACTGAACACACTGCTGGATACTGATCTTAAGGAATTTATTACAACAAATGTCAAAGACTGAGAAGAGGAACTAAGGAATGAAGAAATTATTTATTATTACGATAACCGGATTATTAGTGATTTCACTGAGTCGTTGTCACAAGGCTGAACTGGCACCAGATACAGCTTACGATGACCGATTGAGCGGTGGAACGGCTACCGTTTTTGATGAAACATCCCATGCTTTTACCCTTTCGATCGAAGGGATGAGTGCCAGGGACGAGCGCGTACACGAATTAGGAGACCAGACATTTGAGGCAAAATTTGTGGCACCTCCCGCTACCGTATTTGGCGGACTCGGTTCGATTTTTAATAACGTTTCCTGCATTAACTGTCATCGTAATGATGGAGGCGGATTCCCATCTGCCGGATCAGCTACCTCCGGTTTATTAATTCGCATCAGCCAGGAGGGAACCGATCTGCATGGTGGTCCATTAGCGGTTGATGGATTCGGGACACAAATTCAGGATCAGTCTGTGTTAGGATATACTGCAGAAGCCAAAGTGAACATAGCATATAATGAAATTCCTTTTACTTATCCGGATGGTAGCACGGCCAGTTTACGAAATCCGACATACACACTAATCAACCCTTATATTCCATTTGCTGTCCCTTATATGTTATCTCCAAGACTTGCTCCGCCATTAATAGGCATAGGTTTGCTGGATAATGTTCCGGAGAGTACAATCCTGGGTTTCACCGATCCCGGAGATAAAAACGGAGATGGTATTTCAGGAAAGGCAAATATGGTATTTGATCCTACGACAGGACAAACGAAAGTGGGACGTTTTGGTCTGAAGGCAAATACCAATTCGTTGCTTACACAGGTTGCCAACGCTTATCAACAGGATATGGGTGTGACCTCTTTCGTTAATCCCGGTGAAAGCTCCTTTGGCCAGCAGCAATATCCTGCCGCTACAGAAACTGGCAAGCCGGAACTGGCAGACAGTCTTCTGAATTTTGTAACATTTTATGTCAGAACCCTGGCTGTTCCTGCCAGAAGAAATGTTAAGGATCCTGATGTGCAGGCCGGGTCAGTTATTTTCAACCAGATCAATTGTTCCGGTTGTCACCGGCCAACGATCATGACAGGTCCGGATTTTAATCTTCCGCAATTAAGTGGTCAGCGTATTCATCCCTATACAGATTTATTAGTGCATGATATGGGAGCCGGACTGGCAGATAACCGTCCGGATTATCTTGCTACCGGGAGCGAGTGGAAAACACAGGCCCTGTGGGGGCTGGGTTTGTTACAGAAAACAACCGGCACCGCTTTTTATCTTCATGATGGCCGAGCCCGTACGATTGAAGAAGCCATTCTCTGGCACGATGGAGAAGCGGCTAAATCCAGGCAGGCATTTACAGTTTTATCTGTCCAGGAAAGAAATCAGCTGATGAAATTTTTGAACTCACTCTGAGTTGAATGATTCATCCGCCTTATCTTCGAAAAAAAAAGCGATATGAAAACAGGTGTTGTTGGCTATGGCGCGGCTGCGCAATTCATGCACCTGCCTTTTATCGTAACCAATCCAAAATTTCAGCTGCAAACTATTTTGCAACGTAAAGGCAACGAGGCACAAGAGAAATATCCTTCTGTAAAAATTGTGCGAAGCCTCGACGAAATGCTGGCCGATGAAAGTCTTGAACTGGTGGTTATTACAACCCCGAATGATTCGCATTTTGAATATGCCTGGCGTGCATTGGAAGCCGGAAAACATGTATTACTGGAAAAACCATTTACCATCACATCTGCAGATGCAAAAAAGTTGATCGTACAGTCTGAGAAAAAGAATCGCATTTTAAGTGTTTACCAAAACCGGCGATATGTCTCTGATTTTTTAACCATACGGCAATTGCTGAAGGAAAATGTATTGGGGGAAATAGTTGAATTCGAGGCACACTACGACAGGTACCGACCAGAACAAAGACCCAATGCCTGGAGAGAAGAAAACACACCTGGAAGCGGAATACTATTTGATCTCGGTGCTCACCTGATCGATCAGGCATTTTGTCTTTTCGGTTTACCCCGGTTTGTTACGGCTGACATCCGTATTCAAAGACCGCATGCAAGAACGACTGATTATTTCGAACTCTGGCTGGATTATGATTTTACGAAAGTAATTTTAAAATCGGGTATGCTTGTCCGTGAGCCCGGCCCACGCTATGCCATCCACGGGAGGCTTGGCTCTTTTATCAAATCCGGTGAAGATCCACAGGAAGCCCTGCTCAGAAAAGGTGTTCTGCCTATTGCCTCAGACTGGGGCCTGGAAGGAGAAGATATATTTGGGTTGCTGCACACAGAAATAAATGGGAAAATAATAAAGGAAAAATATCCTTCTCTTGCCGGAAGCTATGGTTTTTTTTATGATGACCTCTATAATACAATCGTCAAAAAAGAACCACTCAAAGTTAAGCCTGAACATGGCTTCAATACGATCCGTCTGATCGAACTCGCAACAGAGAGCAATGAAAAAAAATGCCGGGTTGCCTGTACCGATCTGATCGATATCACTTACCCTTAAACAACCAGGAGGCTGCATCCACGTATATCACTGTTATCCATTCTTCCGAGTATTTCAAAGCTGCCGTCTTCATAAAGTTTTACAACGTCATCCGTCGCAATGAAAGCGCAGGAATCCCGGTTTGCGAGGTCGATGATATTCAGCAATCCTTCACCTGATTCATGCAGGTTCAAAGGATCATCCTCATCCCGCACCAGCATTTTCATCCAGGGAACGGGTTTATATATCCCCTCTCCCGTTGAATAAGCCTGCGATAATAATTCCGTCATACCATATTCTGAATGAATCTGTTTAACACCCAGTTTTTGTTTCAGCAGGTTATGTAATTCATCCCGCGTAATTTCTTCCCTCCGCCCCTTCATACCACCTGTTTCCATCACTATTGTATTGGATAACTGCATGGAATATTTTTCAGCAAAATCCATTAATGCAAAACTGACTCCGATAAGGAGTGTTCGCTGATTATCTTTTTCAAGTTTCAATAAAACCTCATGAAGCTTTTCAAATTCATATAAATAAAACCCATTCTCCGGATGGCCGCTTATCCGCATCAACTCATCCACCATCCATATCAGGGAGGATCCGCTCCTTTCCAGGTAAGCGGGCAGCAAACCAATAATGCAAAAATTCCGGATACTTCCATAAAAAAATTCAATCCCTTTAACGAAACTTTCACGATACAATCCCAGGTGTCTGACGTAGTGCCTTGCCTGATTCTGACCCGTAGTACCGCTGCTTTCAAAAATAATTTCCGGTGAAAAATCGCCGGATCTTATCACATCTGTTTTAAAAAAGGAGACCGGTAAAAAAGGAATCAGTCTGATATCCTTCACCTTTTCCGGACTCGCATCAAAACGATCTGCGAAATTCCTATAAAGGGCATTTTCCAAAAACTGGGATTTGAAAAGTTCCAGAGCCCGTTCATTAAAATCCGGGAGCAACCCATTAAAGATTGTATCGTATTGATAGGTAGAAGAATGGCTGTTCAAATCCTGCATGCGGATGGAATAAGTCGAATCAAAAGTTTAACCGGTGCAATACTAAAGCTTTTCGCGAAAATCCTTTAATTTGTGCTGCCCAAATCAGTTTCATGAAGCCGAGTTTCCTCATTTTATATTGTATTTTTTTATTGGTGCTTGGATGCAGTAAGGATCAAAATTCCGGGAACCCAAGCCTCAAAATGAAATCATATACCGGTTTGGTTACTCCGGACGGCAGCTTCAATGCAGTTCTGACATATTCCCAGTCCGGCGGAAATCTATCAGGGGATACACTTTTTATTTTTCGTCACCGGTATAACCAATTGCCGGTTCCACCCGATGATCAGACATCCGATACTTTTATGACTTTGTTACCGGAAACACCGGATGCAAGTAAGGCGGAATTCAGTGCATCCCTGTCATGGGCTAATATCAGCTATGGGATTAACGGTGAAAACGATACTTTTGATTTCAAGTTTGTGCTGGTTGACCTGAAAGGAAATCGTAGTGATACAGCTTCTACCGGTAAAGTTGTTGTTACTCAATAATTCAGAATAAATTGGTTTGGATCCGGAAAGTTTTCGATTATTTTCTTTTCAGCAGTATTTACATTTCACTTTGCGCAGTGTTAATGACCTGGCAAAGCTGTCATCTGCTGCATCTGTCTCTGCCTGTTGATTATTACTGGTTTGTTTTTTTTGCCACGCTCTGTAGTTATAATTTTCACTGGTACCTGACACCGCTGGATCATACTACCACAGATCGTTCCAACTGGTCAATTAAACATAGGAGCACTCATTTGCTTCTCTATTTTGTCGGCGTAATCGGATCTCTGGTTTTTTTTTATAAACTGCGGGAACATTGGTTTGCTTTGTTTTTTGCCACCTTTCTCACCTTCCTTTATTCCGCACCCAAGATCCCACTCCCTTATTTCCGCTTTCTTAAACAGGTTGCCATCGGAAAAACAATATTTCTTACTACTGTTTGGACCTACGTTACAGCCATCCTGCCGGTATTCGTTTCGGGGTTGTGGCATCATTTTAATCACGAGATGAAATGGTTTGCAGCCAGCCGTTTTTTTCTGATTTATTCCATTTGCATAGTGTTCGATTATCGCGACCGGGCTGATGATAAGCTTGAGGGAATCCGCACGATGGTCAATTATTTTGATGAGTCGGGCGTCAACCGGTTATTTGTTTTTTCCATAATCGCCTTTATCATTTTTACCCTGGGGCTGCTCTTTTCAGGCGTTTCTCTGATTACTGTTTTGGTTTTGATTATCCCCGGCCTCATCCTTTTCTCTGTTTACAGCATAGCGAAAAACAGTATTTCTGATTATCTCTACTATTTCTTTTTGGATGGATTAATGGTGCTTTCCGCTTTGCTGATGGCAATACTGCCAATTTGATTATTTTTGGTCCTAAATTCCATTCATGGCCAAAGCCACCCGTGCAGTCAGTTCAAAAAAAACCATTCTACCTCCTGCTTCTCTTGATTTCCTGAAAAAATACCTGAACACCCCTTCGCCAGTAGGTTTCGAAAGCGGCGGACAAAAAATATGGCTCCAGTATCTTAAGCCTTATATCGATTCATATTTTACAGATGCATACGGTACAGCCGTCGGCGTGATCAACCCGGAAGCTAAATTCCGGGTAGTTATTGAAGCACACGCCGATGAAATCAGCTGGTTCGTGAATTATATCAATCCTGAGGGGCTCATGTACCTAAAGCGTAATGGCGGCGTCGATCATCAGGTTGCACCTGGACAAAGAGTAATCATTCACGGCACCAAGGGACCCGTGAAAGCTGTTTTCGGGTGGCCCGCCATTCATACCCGGATGGGCAACCCGGATGCCAAGGAAGTTCATCCAAAGGTGGACAATCTTTTCCTCGACTGCGGTGCACGCAACCGGAAAGACATCGAGGCACTCGGTATTCATCCAGGATCTGTGGTTACCTATCAGGACGGTTTTGATGAACTGGCTTATGATACCCTGATTGCCCGGGCATTCGACAACCGGATCGGCGGATTTATGATCGCTGAGGTTGCAAGACTTCTCAAAGAAAATAAAAAGAAACTCCCTTTTGGTTTGTATATCGTGAATGCGGTACAGGAAGAAGTCGGGCTGCGAGGTGCGGAGATGATCGCCCGAAAGATTAAAGCCGATGTGGCCATTATTACAGATGTTACACACGATACTGCCACGCCGATGGTAAATAAGCTCGTAGAAGGCGATATCACCTGCGGAAAAGGACCTTCACTAGCCTTCGGTCCCGCGGTTCACAACCTTCTGCTTTCTTTTGTACGGGAAACGGCAGCCAAAAAAAATATACCTGTTCAGCTCCGTGCCGTATCCCGGAGTACCGGAACCGACACGGACTCATTTGCCTATGCGAATGAAGGGTGCCCTTCAGTTTTAATTTCCCTACCCCTTCGTTATATGCATACAACAGTGGAAATGCTGAATCGAAACGACATTGAACAGACCATTCAGCTGATCTATGAAACCCTGCTGGCATTAACACCCAAGACCAATTTCAACTATCATTTATAATTTCGGTTCAACTTAAAATCTGGATAATGATCCGCAACAACTGGACAAAAAAAGAAATACAGGAAATATATGAACTGCCCCTGCTGGAACTCGTTTACAGGGCGGCAACAGTTCACCGGATTCACAACAATACAGCGGAAGTCCAGGTTTGCACCCTGCTTTCAGTTAAAACTGGCGGCTGTTCCGAAGACTGCGCGTACTGTCCGCAGGCAGCCCGGTATCATACAGATATCAAGGTACATGCATTGATGCAGACCGAGGAAGTGCTCAGGTATGCTGAAAAAGCAAAACAGGCCGGATCCACACGTTTTTGTATGGGAGCCGCCTGGCGGGAAATCCGGGATAACCGGGATTTTGACCGGGTGCTGGATATGGTTAAAGGTGTAAATGCCATGGGCATGGAAGTCTGTTGTACGCTGGGTATGCTTACTGAATCACAGGCAGAAAAACTCGCGGATGCCGGACTCTACGCCTATAACCATAACCTGGATACTTCACCAGAATATTACGATGAAATCATAACGACACGCACCTACGACGAGCGATTGAATACATTGGGAAATGTACGCAAAGCGGGGATCAGTGTTTGTTGTGGAGGTATAATCGGCTTGGGTGAGACTCATGAGGACCGGATCAATATGCTAAAGACTCTCGCCAACCTGCCGGAACACCCGGAAAGTGTTCCAATTAATGCCCTGGTACGGATTAAAGGGACGCCCCTGGAAAACAATCCCAAGGTAGATATCTGGGATATGGTACGCATGATAGCCACTGCAAGGATTCTCATGCCTAAAACTATGGTCAGGTTAAGTGCAGGCCGTGCGGAAATGAGTGTTCCGGAACAGGCTTTTTGTTTTATGGCGGGCGCCAATTCAATTTTTGCAGGTGAAAAACTCCTAACCACTCCAAATCCTTCTTTTGAAGAAGATAATGCCATGTTCGCCCTGCTGGGACTAAATGCGATGGAAGCGTTTAAAAGCTTAAAGCCGAAAGCTCAAAGCGTACAGCTGAATGTAGAAAATGTAGAAAATGTAGAAATGTAGAAATGTAGAAATGTAAAAAATCAGGAATTAAATTATTTTACGCACCCGAAAAGTAGTTTTAAGCTTTGGGCTTTAAGCTTAAAACAAGAATTCCTCCATAGACATGGAGGAACTTTTTTTAACCCTTAAAACAACCAACATGAAAATCTTTGTGGTTGTATATATAACGTAAGGATAATCCAATGGTTTAATCGTGGATTGTGAAAGAGCTGTTAATCCTTTATGCTTAAAGCCTAAAGCCCAAAGCTTAAAACCAAATGTGGAAAATTTGGAAGTGTGAAATATAAAGAGGATTAAAATTAGATTCCGTTTTGAATCCAAACAGTAGTTTTAGGCTTTAAGCATTAGGCGTATTACACGAGTGCCAGATCTAAAACCTGCTGCATGTTTTTGACATAATGAAATTTCAATCCCGTGATGAAATTGGAATCAATTTCACTGATGTCTTTTTCATTCTGCCAGCATAAAATAACCTCCTTGATTCCTGCTCTTCTGGCAGCCAGTATCTTTTCCTTGATTCCACCCACAGGCAAAACCTGGCCACGCAACGTGATTTCACCGGTCATTGCCAGGTATGGTTTAACCCTTTTCCCTGTAATTGCGGAGGCCAGTGACGTCATCATGGTGATGCCCGCACTCGGACCATCCTTCGGTGTTCCTCCTTCCGGAACATGTATATGAAGGGTTTTTTTTGCAAATACTTCCGGGTTGAGTCCATATTTTTTTGCATTGGACTGCAGGTAGGTTAGCGCCGTTGTTGCACTCTCCTTCATTACATTTCCCAGGTTCCCGGTGAGTTTTAGATCTCCCTTGCCATCGCTGATACTGGTTTCAATAAAGAGAATATCACCCCCTACATAGGTCCAGGCAAGACCAACTGCAACCCCCGGCATATTGGCCACTTTATAGAGGTCATTACTGTACCGGGGTTTACCCAATACTTTTTCAATATCTTTTTCTGTAATGGATGCCTTGAGTTTAGATTTAAAAGCATATTCTTTTGCCTCGTACCGCATGATGGAAGCCAGCTGCCTGTCCAGTTCCCTGACACCGCTTTCACGTGTATAATCAGAAATTACTTTAACCAGGTTTTTGTCGGAAAGCTTCAGATTATGCCCCTTCAAACCATGTGCTTCCTTTTGTTTGGGAATCAGGTGACGTTTTGCAATCTCCACTTTTTCTTCGATAGCATATCCGCTCAGGTCGATGATTTCAATACGATCCCGTAGGGCTGGCTGAATATGGCCGATATCATTTGCAGTTGCAACAAATAAAACCCGGCTGAGATCATATTCCTGCTCCAGGTAATTATCATAGAACGTATTATTCTGCTCCGGATCCAGCACTTCGAGTAAAGCTGACGTAGGATCCCCGCGAAAATCGGTTCCCACTTTGTCGATTTCGTCCAGGATCATCACCGGATTGGAAGATTTTGCTTTTTTCAATGACTGTAAAATTCTTCCGGGCATCGCACCGATATATGTTTTTCTGTGACCCCGAATTTCACTTTCATCATGGAGTCCTCCCAGGCTGATCCTTACATATTTTCGTCCGATGGCAGCGGCAATACTTTTCCCGAGTGATGTTTTGCCAATACCCGGAGGTCCGACAAAACAAAGAATCGGACTTTTCATATCTCCTTTCAGTTTCAGTACCGCGAGATATTCCAGGATTCTTTCTTTCACTTTTTTCATCCCGTAATGATCCTGGTCAAGCACTTTCGAAGCCTTCTTCAGATCATACTGGTCGTCGGTATATTCATTCCATGGGAGATCGAGCATCAAATCAAGGTGATTATACACAATGGAATAATCCGGTGTGCTGGGATGCATGCGCTCGAGTTTCTCTATTCCTTTTTTAAATATGTCCCTGGCGCTCTGCGGCCATTTTTTTGATTCTGCTTTTTTCTGCATTTCCCGCAACTCCCGTTCATTGCTGTCTCCACCGAGTTCGTCCTTAATGCTCTTGAGCTGTTGCTGGAGAAAATAATCACGCTGTTGTTTATCGAGTTCAGTTTTTGTTTTATTCGTGAGTTTATTTTTCAGCTCGGCAAACTGAAGCTCCCTTTGCAGTAATTGCATCAATAAATCCGCCCGGGATTTAATGTTGTCCGTTGCGAGGAGTTCCTGTTTTTCGGTCAGTTCCGAATTCAGGTTGCTGGAAATAAAATGAATGAGGAAGGAGGGATTTTCAATATTTTTAAGAATGATGGAAGCCTCCGTAGGAATATTAGGCGACAGCTGTATGATCTGTGCAGCCAGATCCTTGATATTGGAGACATAGGCTTCAAAATCCTGGTCCTTCGGCGCTTCTTCTTCCTGCAATAAAATAACCTGTGCCTTAAAATAAGGTTCATCGGTGGTGATGGAGCCGACTTTAAATCGTCTTTTACCCTGAAGGATCACCGTTGTGCCGCCGTCCGGCATTTTGATTACTTTGATGATCCGGGCAATAGTCCCAACTTCCACCAGCTCTTTCATGGAAGGATCTTCCACACTACTGTCCCTTTGTGCCAAAACGCCAATCAATTTGTCAGTCTTATAGGCATCATGCACAGCCCTGATACTTTTATCCCGTCCTACGGTTATTGGCAGTACTACCCCAGGAAAAAGGACGGTATTACGCAAGGGAAGGATGGGAACTTCTTTGGGAATCTCAGCATCTGCGAGGTTATCATGTTCTGTCTCATTTATCGGGATAATGGGCATGAAATCCATTTCCTGTTCGCTACGTTGAAAAAAGAGTCTTTCGTTCATACATTCAAAAGGGTGACAAAATAACACCTCTTTTGGTATTATCCTATCTTTTTATGGTTGAACCCTT
>Ga0209863_10001274_pt1 | contig 10019 bp, 7 predicted proteins | sample OrgsoiDNA2013046_FD_185796 | JGI IMG/M metagenome (GOLD analysis project Ga0209863, IMG submission 185796) | Permafrost soil microbial communities from the Arctic, to analyse light accelerated degradation of dissolved organic matter (DOM) -... | ecosystem: Environmental > Terrestrial > Soil >...
CCGACGGTGGGAAGCACGGCGAATCCCGCGCCCGGCGACATTTCGCGCTCGATGCGGATAATCTCTTCCAGATATTCCAGCGTGAGCGGTTCGATGTAGGTGCGGTCGGCGGACTCCGGGTCGGTCATGATGGTGGCCGGGTTGGAGTTCGCCAGCACCACCTCATAGCCCTCGGCTTTGAGCGCCTTGCAGGCCTGGGTGCCGGAGTAGTCGAACTCCGCCGACTGGCCGATGATGATGGGGCCGGAGCCGAGGATCAGGATCTTTTTGATGTCAGTGCGTTTTGGCATTTATTTGATTCGTAACTGGTGTTCGTCGACAACGGCTGCAATCTTGGGTTCATCGCGAAAGATAGTCTCGTAAATCCAGGTGTAGTGTCCTTTATTCTTAACCGTGATCATGGTGCGATTCGGGCCGATCAACTGCCGGTCGGCTTCGATTTCGAGATAGCAATCGACGAGGTGCCCGTAGGTGCTGTAGGCAGATTCCGCGCCTTCGGGCAACCCCACGGGCGCGTTGGGATACATGCGGCGCAACTCGTCGATCGCCGATTTTTGCTGCGCGTCATGGTCGCGCAAGTACCAATGCAACTGCTCGTGAATGTAGGACGAGAGCAAGTCGTCGGGCGCATCGGCCCAGCGGGCATTGAGCGTCAATTCCGGGAAAGCATGGTTCATCGCGCCGCGGTCGATCACCACTTCGTGGGTGAACGCGTATTTCGATAGGTCGTAAGCGCCGATCAGCTTCTTCAACTGTTCCGCAGCTTGCTCTTCGCGTGGTCCATGGTGCGCAGTGCGGATGGAAATGCCGTCGCGAGCAAAGGCTCGGATCGCGAGCGACAAGCTTAGCGCGCAGATCAGAATCTTCGTGATGTCAACGCGCATGGGCATGAAATCAGTTGTCAGTGGCCAGGTGGCAGTGGCCAGGGATCGAGTTGATAGGACAAGACGGCAACCATTTCTTGTACGATTCTTGCCCGACGGCCATTGAGCCCAGAGGCAAGAACATCGCCGCGAGCTTCGCCATGTCGTTCACGCTCACCCTTTCCACTCCTCCATCATCTTCGTGAACTCCTTGAACAGATAATGCGAGTCATGCGGCCCCGGCGCGGCCTCAGGGTGATATTGCACGCTGAACAGCGGCAGATTGCGGTGGCGCAGGCCTTCGAGCGTATCGTCGTTCAAGTCGATGTGCGTTAGTTCGACCTCGCTATCGGGTAGTGAATGTGGATCAACCGCGAAGTTGTGGTTGTGGGCGGTGATTTCGATCTTGCCGGTCTTCAACTGCTTCACCGGATGATTGCCGCCGTGGTGTCCGAATTTCAGCTTGAACGTTTTGCCACCGAGTGCGATGCCAGTGAGTTGATGGCCCAGGCAGATGCCGAAGATGGGCTGGCGGCCCATCAGGCGGCGGATTGAATCGACGGCGTAGGTGCAGGGCTCGGGATCGCCGGGGCCGTTGGATAAGAAAACTCCGTCTGGCTTGAGCGCGAGCACATCTTCTGCCGGAGTTTGTGCTGGAACGACCGTCACTTTGCAGCCTTCGCCCCGCAGCTTGCGCAGAATGTTCAGCTTGATGCCGAAGTCGTAGGCGACTACGTGGAATCGCGGTGGCTCGTCTTTTACTCCGACTACGGCCACTGGTTCGTGCGAGCGCTCGCCAGTTTCCCAGACGTAGGGGCGCTTGGTGCTGACTTCTTTGGCCAGGTCGGTGCCGTCCATCTTCGGGATTGAGCGGGCCTTGGCGATGAGCTTGTCGGCGTCGCTCTCGATGGTTGAGACCACGCCGCGCATTACGCCATGGTCGCGCAGATGGCGCACCAGCGAGCGTGTGTCGATGTCCGACAGCACAGGCACTTTGAATTGTTCGAGATATTCTTCAGCGACCTGCGACGAGCGCCAGTTCGAGCTGACGCGGGAGAACTCGCGGACAATGAGTCCTTCGATCCACGGACGCGTGGCTTCGTTGTCTTCCTGGTTGGTGCCGTAGTTTCCGATTTCCGGGTTGGTTAGGACGACGATCTGGCCGGAGTAGGAAGGGTCGGTGAAAATTTCCTGATAACCGGTGATGGAAGTATTAAAAACGACTTCGCCGTAGCATTCGCCTTTGGCGCCGTAGCCTTTGCCTCGGAAGACTCGGCCGTCTTCGAGGGCAAGGATAGCCTGCATTCTCGCTCCGGTGAGTGGATTTTGTAGATTTTATCAGGGAAGTCTGTGGGGGTGCGGGGAAAATTACGGGCGCAGGCTGTGGAAAATCTAATAAAGCGGCATTGTCCAGGGGTTTTTGCGACCCTTCGGGGCTGGGTTCCTCTGCCTTCTCTCGCCGCTTCGCGGCTGCTGCCCCATCACCAATTACTGCTCCCGCAGCACGTTGGCCGGATCGATCCGCAGAGCGCGTCTCACCGGGCCGGCAACCGAGAGCGATCCAGTGAGCAGCAACGTGAACGCTACGGCAATAAGCACCAACGGATCCTGGGCCGAGGCCTGATACACGATCGCGGAAAGAACGCGGCTGGCGGCGACCCCAAGCAGCATCCCGACGAGCGACCCGCTGGCCAGCAGGATCAGCATGCGTCCGAGGGCGGCAGACAGAACCTGCCTCGCCTGCGCACCCAGAGCCACTCGGAGGCTCAGTTCGCGCAGGCGCTTGCTGACGGTGTAGGAGGCCAAGCCGAACGTTCCTGTGATCGACAGCAGCAGTCCGAAGGCGCCGAACAAGCTGAGCGCAGCGGTCGCCATTTGCGCCACAAAAAAGGTCAGCCCCAGTTGATTCTTCCACGGTCCCGATACGCGCACGGGTACGGCGACGTCTAGGTCTCGGATGACTCTACGCACGGTGGCTGACAGTTCAATCGTGGCCTGGTCGGGCGAATCAGGGCGCACCCGGACGATGAGCGAGGTGTGGCCCGTTGGCCCCTGTGTGATGGGCCAGAACGCGACTGCTTGCTGATCTTCGGTCAGCGAAAGGTATTTTCCATTGGCCACGACGCCCACGATCTGGATCGACTGGCCGCTGCTATTCTTGAAGTAACGGCCCAAGGCTTCTCCCGCATGGGAATCGTCAAGGTGGAACAAGCGCCGGGCGAATTCGTGATTCACCACCGCGACGGGCGGAGTCTTCGGAGTATCGGCGAAGCTGGGCTCTCGTCCTGAGAGTAGCGCGATTCCGGTGGCGGCAAAGTATCCCGGCGACACCCAGTAGTTGTCGGAACCGAAGGCGCGGCTGGAGGGCTTGAAATCGGTGGCCTGCTCGGCGAACACGTTCGCGTCGGAGATATCCATGGAGAGCGGCGTGGTGGTGCCGTAACCTGCCGACACGACTCCGGGCAGGTGCGAAACACGGTCGAGCAACTGGCGCTGGAAGTGGCCTGCGGCATCCGGTGAATAGCCAGCCTGATTGAGTTCGAATTTCGCCAGCACGGCGTGCTGCGGATTGATGCCCATGTTCATGGTCATGGCCTTGCCCAGTCCGCGCAGCGAGACGAACGCCGCGGTAACCGTGACGCAGCAAAGCGCGATCTGGGCGGCCAGCAGTACATCGCGCAGGGCCCAGCGGCGGCCCTTGATGGCCTGAGTTGCTCCGCTCTTGATCGCGTCATTAGGATCAGCCTTGAATATCTGGCGCAGCGGCATCACACCGAACACGACTCCGGCAAACACAGAGATCAGCAGGCCGATCAGGATCAGCGACGGCTCTGGCTGAATGTGGAATGAGAGCGGGTACTCCGAGGGGGGTGCCAGTTCGCCAGGCCGGTGAGCACAGTCCAGGCCAAGAAACAGGCGCAGATGCCGCCGAGGACTGAGATCACGACAGCCTCGGCCAGAATCTGGCGGACCACACGCCAGCGGCTCGATCCGATGGCCATGCGAATGGCGATCTCGCGCGTGCGATCCGCCGTACGCGCTGCGAACAGTCCGCCAAGATTAGCGCACGCCGCGAGCAGTACGATGCCAGCCAGTCCCAGCACGCCCGCCAGAAAGCCGCGCGCGGGCGCCCCGAAAAAATCGCCCATCAGCCCGGGGCGGGTCAGCTTGAACGAAAGTTTTTCTTCTTCCTTGGGATACTCGTGAATTACGCGGGCGGCAATCGTGTCTAGTTCCGCCTGCACTTGCGGCATGGTGACGCCGTCTTTGATTCGGACGATCGAATAGACGTGCGGTTCGGCACGCCTCTCCAGCCAGTCGTCCCCGTCCAGGGATGCCTCATTCCCCAAGGGGACAAAAATGTCGAGCTGGCCAATTTTTTCCGTCCCGTAGAAACCTTCCGGAGTGACGCCCACGACCGTGTAGGGATGCTTGTTGACGCGAACGATTTTCCCGACCACGTTAGGATCGCGATTGAAATCGTTCTTCCAGGAAGAGAACGAAAGTACAACCGCGTCGGCGGCTCCGGGATGATCGTCGTCGGCGCGATTCAGCAGTCGCCCCAGGAAGGGCTGGATGCCGACCACTTCAAAATATTGTCCGCTGACTTCAGCGCCCCACACGGGACGCGTAGCTCCGTTGGCTTCGACGCCGAAGTTATCGATCATATCCGCGGCCACGGCGGAGAAGACCGTATTTCCGTCGCGGACGTCACGCACTTCCGGATACGAAAAAAACGGGTACGGATCATTTTTGTGGGCCAGCGTCATTACCTTTTCGGCATGCGGCACATCAATCGGCCGCAGCAAAAGCGCCTGCAGCACGCCGAAGACGATGACATTGGCCGTAATCGCGAGCGCGAGAGTAAAGACGGCGGTAAGCGCAAAACCGGAGGAACGGCGCATCTGGCGAAGCGCGAATCGCAGATCCTGCAGCACACTGGTCATTTTGAGCCCGCTTCCGGTTGACGACGATCCTACACCGGTCGAGCGGCAATTCTGAGGCCAAAGAGAATCGAGCGGAAGACATATGAGAATAAGCGGGTTGCGGGAATCTGTGGAGCCGTTCGGGTGTCCAGTTTCACGGTCAAGTGTCCGCGAACGGACAAAAAATACGGTCCATCAAAATGTCTCGCGTTCCAAAACATCACGTTTTCGATCACTGCTGCTCTCTATTCTCATTTACTGCGCGCAGGAATACGCTCTGGCCAACCGCCAGCCGGCCGGTGCGGGTGATGGCTGCGTAGATTCCCGCGTTGTTCTGGTTGGCGCGAACGACTGCCTTCATCACTTCTGGCGCCAGACTGGCCGAGTCGGGATCGATGTTCACCATCGAGCAACGCTCGTCGCGCATGGTTACGGCGATGGCGGGAGCGTCATCCTTGTCGCCGAATTGGAGCACGCCGCCCAACCACTCGTCCTCCTGGAAGGGAGCGGGGCGCAGTAGACGAATCAAAACATTCGGGCGGAAGCGGCGCACGTCCGGGCTCTGTCCGGCGAGCCGTGAGATCTCGTTCACCGTGTCGATGGCAATCACGGAGATGCTGGCTTCATCGAAGATGCCATTTCTCAACTGCATCATCTGCACGGGAGCGCCGTAGCGGCGTTCGATCTCCGCGGCTAGGTCGTCGCCGAAGACCGGCAACTCTTCGCCGTCTGGTGTGCGAATGTGCGTAGGAGTGTCTCCCGTCGCACAGTCTGCACGCTGAAACGGAGTAAACAGGGCCAACTCGGGAAGCTTGCTGGCGGTCAGCCATGGCATCCCGCTGCGGTCGTCAGTCCGCATCCGTCGGAGGGCCAGTCGCCGGTCACCGTCCAGGCCGTGCCAGCCCAGGTTGGCTTCCGCGAGTCGTTCGCCAGCCATGGACTTCACGGGGTAACGGAAGAGCGCCTCGATGTGTCCAATTTCTACGAGCATGCTGATTTGAGTGGCGCAATGTCGATATGGACTCAGAGCATGTGGGCATTTAAGCGTCCCACCCTTCGAAAAAAGCGCGAAGGATGGGGCAGCCTCGGTTTGGTTGTGCCCGCGAAAGTTACTGTCACTGCAGCGTATGGCTTGATGCGCCGTCTGACGCTCCCATGCCGATGTTGTAGCGTTTCAGTTTACGGTAGAGGGTGGCGCGGCTGATGCCGAGCATGCGGCCGGCGAGCGCTTTGTCGCCGTGGACTTGCTCGAAGACGCGCTGGATGGTGGCGCGTTCGATGTCTTCTAAATCTGTGGTGGACACAGGCATACGTGGCGAATCAGAGACAGCGTGGGCCGCGGCCAGATCGGGATCCAGAGCCGTAGGGCGGTCAGGCGGCGGAGGCATGCCGCCTGCGGTCGCTCCGCTGGCGATGGCGGGAGGCAGGTCGCCGAGGTCGATGATTTGCCCGTTGCCGAGGGCGACGGCGCGTTCGACGCAGTTTTCCAGCTCCCGGACGTTGCCCGGCCAGTCGTACTGCATCAGAGCCTTCATGGCCGCACTGGTGACGTGAGTCTCCGACGACGGCGCGTAGCGTTCCAGGAAAAAATGCACGAGGTTGGGCGTGTCGCTGCGACGTTCGCGCAGGGCGGGGACGTAGAGCGTGACGACGTTGAGTCGAAAATATAAATCTTTGCGGAAAGTGCCATTCTTATAGGCGGCTTCGAGATCGCGGTTGGTGGCGGCGATCACCCGCACGTCAACTTTGATGCGCTGATTGCTACCCACCGGGCGTACTTCCTTTTCCTGCAAAACTCGCAGCAGTTTGGCCTGCAATTCCAGGGGCAACTCGCCGACTTCGTCGAGGAAGATTGTGCCTCCATCGGCGGCCTGGAATAATCCCTGCTTCGACTTCAGCGCGCCGGTGAACGCTCCTTTTTCATAGCCGAATAGTTCGCTCTCGATCAGCGTCGGCACAAGCGATCCGCAATCGACGGCAACGAAAGGGCGTCCGGCGAAAGCGCCGCGGAAGTGCATGGCGCGGGCTACGAGTTCCTTCCCTGTTCCGCTCTCTCCGTAGATCAGTACCGGGGTCCGCGTGTCTTTCAGGCGCGCAACCATGCGCAGAACGTCCTGAATTTTCGCCGACGATCCCACGATGCCGTGGACTGCGGTCTCCGAATCCATGCGCTGACGCAGAAATTCATTCTCTTCCACCAGGCGAACCTTTTCCGCCATCCGGCGCAGAAACAGCCGCAATTCTTCGAGCGGCGAAAACGGCTTGGTGATGTAGTCGTAGGCGCCCAGTTTCATCGCCTGCACCGCGGTCTCAATCGAGCCGTGTCCGGTCATGACCGCGACTTCGATGCGGGGCAGAAATTTTTTTACTCGCTCCAGGAATTCCAGGCCCGACATGTGCGGCATCACCATGTCGGTCAGGACCATGTGCGCGGGCTGCTCTTCAAGCAATGCGAGCGCGGAGTCGCCGCTATCGGCTTCCAGGCAGACAAAGCCGAGCGCTTCGCCGACGGTGACGCAGAGCTTGCGGATGGTCTGCTCGTCGTCGACGATGAGCAGGCGGATGCGGAGATCGTCTTTACTGGCTGCGGTCACTGGGCCGTCCCCATGGTCTTTGCGATCACGTCGATAAACTGTTGCACGCGGAAAGGTTTTTCCACGCAGGGCGCGCCGGTCTCTCGCAGGGTGGCGACGGTCTCCTCGTTGGCGATGTCTCCGGTGATGAACACGATGCGGCCGGCGAGATCGGGGCGATGCTGTGCGATCCAGGCGTGGACTTGGCCGCCGTCGACGCCGCCGGGAGTGCGCATGTCGGACACGACGCCGAGATAAGAGCCGTTCTCGAGCAGGCGAAGAGCATCCGCGCCGGACTCGCAGCAGACCACGGGATATCCGCTGCGCTCGAGCGCAGCCTGGACGTATGCCATCACGGCGGGCTCATCCTCGATGAGCAGGACGGGTGGGACGGTTGGTTTGAGGGCGGGTAGGCTCATGGTTGTAAGACTCCTGCGGCCACGGTTTTAGAGGCCGAGTGTGAAGTGCCCGGCAGGCGGACGATGAACGTGGCTCCCGGTCCGCCAGTGTTGTTGTGGCAGTGAATGTCGCCACCGTGTTCCTTCACGATTCCATAACAGATGCTTAGGCCCAGACCTGTTCCTTTTCCAACTTCTTTCGTGGTGAAGAACGGGTCAAAAACTTTGCTGGGATCGGAGATGCCGTCGCCGTTGTCGCGGAACGAGACTTCGACAGATTCTCCGGCCTTGGTTGACATAATCTCGATGCGGCCCGGACGCCCCGAGTCATGAACGGCGTCGTAGGCGTTGTTCAGAATGTTGAGGAAAACCTGCTGCAACTGGTGCGGGTCGCCCATCACCTCGGGCAGTTCTTCGTCGAGATGCTCGATGACTTCCACACCATGGCTGTGGAAGTCATAGGAGCGCAGTTGCATGGTGCGGCGCAGAATGGAATTTAACTGGACAGCGCTGCGTTGCGGCGGCATCTGGCGGGCGAAGCTGAGCAGGTTCTGCACGATCTGCTTGGTGCGCTGCGCCTCCTGCAGAATTACGCGCATGTCTTTCTGCGCGGTCTCGGGAAGATCGGGATTTGCCAGCAAGAGGTCGGCGAAGCCCAGAATCGCGGTCAGCGGATTGTTGACTTCGTGGGCGACTCCGGCGACCAACTGGCCGACCGCCGCCATTTTTTCGGCGTGAACAAGTTTATCTCGCAGCACCGCGGAATCGGTGATATCGGTGAGCACCAGCACGATGCTGGTGACGGTTCCCTTCTCATCGCGCATGGGGCTGAGGTTGGCCGAGAATTTTCCGGCCGAGCCATTGCCTCGAAGGATCTGCAATTCAAGGTTGTCGACCTGCTGGCCGTTTAGCGTGCGCTGCACAGAGTCCGACAACGCGCCGACAAATGATGGCTCGGCCAGTTCCAGCAGCGGTCGGCCCAGCAGATCGCGCTGCTCGAATCCAGCGTCATACCAGCGTTGATTGGCATAGCTGACCAAGCCAGCGGTGTCCGCGACCAGGATCAGGCTCTGCGTGTTGCCGAGAATCTTGGCGGAGAAATCGCGTTCGCGGTGCAACTCCGACTGGTAGGTACGCAGGCCGGTGACGTCGAGCATCAGGCCGCGGATCTGCATCACCCGGCCGAGGTTGTCGTACATGCCGAAGGCATTGATCAGAACGTGGATGGGTGAACCGTCTTTGCGGCGCAGCGTGGCTTCGAAGTTGCGCAGGCTGCCGTTCTCTTTCATCACTTCGGTGTGGTGGTCGCGCTGTTCGAGCGAAAAATACAGCTCGGTGGGAATGTCGATCTGCAGCAACTCTTCGCGGCTGGAATAGCCAAGCATGCGGACCATGGCGTCGTTAACTTCCACGAAACGGCCGCCGGGCGTGCTGAAGAAGAGGCCTTCCTGAATGTTGTCGAAGAGTTCGCGGTAACGGCGTTCGGCCTCGCGCCTGTCGGAAATATCTTTCAGCACATGGATCGTCTGCAGGCCTTCGTCCTGTGCTCCGTGTACACGTGAAGTAGAAACCAGATACGTGCGGTCAAACACGGGATGCACGAACTCGTCAGAGTCGTCGGACATGGCACGGCAGAAAGGACAGGAATAGGCGGCGACTTCGCTGTTCAATGCGAGCAGGGCGCGCATGTTGACGCCGATCAATTCCGCGGGCGGCACGCCAATCATGTTGGCCAGCGAGCGATTCACCCTTAGAACTTTTCCCGCGTGATCGTGCACTACGATGAAATCGGTGATGGCGTCGAAAATCTCCATCCAGTGGCGGTTGGCCTGCTCGATGCGGGTGAACAGGCTGGCATTGCCCAGCGCACGGGCGGCGTGACCGGCCATGGTCTCAAGAAACGCCCGCTCTTCCTGATCCAAAGCGCGGGGGCCTCCGGAGAGGGCGAGCACACCAGCGATTTCTCCATTCGCGCCGGGCAGGCGAACCAGGGTGCAGTCTTTCCAGCCCAGACTGGATGCGGAAGTCGCACCCAGAATCTCTTCAGCGGAGGCAGACACGACCGTCGCTGTACCGGCGTGCTTGCTCACATAGTCAGCGAGTGCCGTGGCCAGGCTACGGTCGCGGGCCAAAGCGCCATTCGCATCGGACTCTGCTTGAGGATGCATTGCGACGACTTGCAAGCGGCCTTCTTGCGGCACGGCAAGTAGTCCGCCGCGAGAGCCCGTGAGTTCAGCAATGCGGCAGACGAAGCGGCGG
>Ga0209863_10001275_pt1 | contig 10018 bp, 8 predicted proteins | sample OrgsoiDNA2013046_FD_185796 | JGI IMG/M metagenome (GOLD analysis project Ga0209863, IMG submission 185796) | Permafrost soil microbial communities from the Arctic, to analyse light accelerated degradation of dissolved organic matter (DOM) -... | ecosystem: Environmental > Terrestrial > Soil >...
AGTCTGCCGCTGTTGATAAAGTGTACCGGGATAAAAAAAGTAGCCGGACAGTTGTATTTTTCCAGTAATGGCTTTGCATACAGATAATTGTCAGTATACGCGTCGTCAAACGTAATACAAATACTATTTTCCTCAATTTGTTTAATGGCCAGTTTCTCCGCTAATTCTGCAATGGAAATTATTTTGTAATTATTCTTTAAAAATTTAAGCTGCTGCTCAAAATTTTCACGAGTCACAGACAACTGCCAGGGATCAGTTTTCGAACTGGCAATTCGGTGATACATTAGTACGATTGCCTTGCGACTAAATTTCTTTCTGCGGTTGTTCAGAAAATTCAAGCTTACGTAATTTTCACTTCTGAATTTCTTTTAAATCCATGAACTATCCGGGATAAAAATTTCTTTATCCTGTATTTGTCTGGATACCGATAAGGTTCCAAAGCAGCCTTTAGCAGTTTATCGAGGTCCTTTTGATGCAATTTATTTTCATCGATATATTTCACCAGCCATTCGAGAAAATATAGACGCACAGTTTCGTATTCTCCATCTTTTGTTATTTGCTGAACCAGCGAACCTTCCCGTTGCCGGTAGAGATGATTACAAAAAGACGAGATATAAACAAATTCATTGAGATATATCTTATGCAGAAAAGCCTGATCTTCATATAACTGGTATTTCCCGGTAAAATGAGACTCAAATCCACCGTGTTTTAAAAGTATATCCCGCCATACAATAATACCTGATGGAACAGGAGCATCACCGGTTGATAATGGATACAGATGAGTGATTAGCTCAAAAGGCTTAAATAGCCGATCCTGTTCCTTACCTATTTGGATAACTTCTTTCTGATCCGGTTCATTCTTCCATGGATAGTGCCAGTAAACGGAGCCTTCACATAACATGGCCGCTTCCGGATTCTCCAGGAGGAGACTTACCTGAACTTTCAATTTATCTGTGAGCCATACGTCGTCCGCATCGAGAATTGCTATCAAATCCCCTTTTGCGACCTCTATACCGCGATTACGACTGAAACTCAGCCCTCTGTTGGCATGCCCGTCGTGATCGGTATAAATGATTTTTTCCGGGTAAGCAGCAGCATATTTTTTACCGATTTCGCAACTCCCGTCTGTTGAACCATCGTCCACCAGGATCAGTTCCCAATTTGGGTATAACTGGGAAATAACACTTTCAATGGATTCCGGTAAAAATTTTTCCTCATTTAAGAAGGAAATGATTACTGAAACCAATGGGGATTCTTGTTCGTGCACTGACATTAATTTTCTGGATTTACTTCACAGCAGTCGCCGTTATAATTACCTGATAATGGGGATCAAAACTGTCTAATTGTTCCCTGGTAACCTCCGGTAACCCCATGCCGTATAAAAAAGCGGTTGCAATCAACACATTCCCGAAAGTGGCTATTTTAATTTTATCGGGCGAAAAAAATTCTTCCAGAATTTTGGAAATGGAATTGTTGGTAAATGACCACAGCCAATATTTCCCCCACTCGCTTTGATCAACATGACTTATTCCCGGAACGGTTAGTAATAACACACCACCCGGTTTTAGAATCCTGAAACAGGTTTCTACAGCAGCTTTGAAATTATAAATCAGATGAAGGGTTTGAGTTAATATAATGCAGTCAAAGCTATTCGCTGGTATTTGGGGCGCATCAGATAAATCGCCTACAATGGTAGCGTAGATATTTGTTGCGTCCACATGCAAAATATCGCTTTGAACTACCTTTGATCCGCCATATCTCTGTGTATAATCACTGTCACCAATTTCCAATACTCTTCCCTTTACAAGGGATTCATTTTTTTGAAGAAAATTTTCTATATAATAACGGTCCACCGGCCCACCTCGATCATAAGCAAATTCTGTGCTGAAGGGTTCAGTCACATTTAAATCACCCATATTTACTTTTCCGGGTACAGGAGCAGTTGATTTGCCTAACTTTCTTAATATGAAATCAGGAATTATTTTTTTTAATTGCCTTCGTGTTTTATGAAATGATCTTATGTACATGAATTTTAAATATAGTTTTTTATTATTTTGAATCAGTGCATGAATATATTTCCGGTTCATTTTTTTACCGGTGAATAATTGATGGAGTAGATCCTCATACATTAGAGCACTATAATAGAATTTCCATGAGGCACGACCGTCTTTTAGTGCCTTAATCTCTCTTTCCCCCGATACATGATTTTTTTGTCTATCCAAAAGTGAAGTGGAAGTCTCCAGCATCCGAATGTGATTGCCTGACAGATTTTTATCGTGCATCCGGTATACCGCAATCAATTTCTCGTGTTGTATGGCCGGATATTTTCGCGTAATCTTAAGGTATAGATCGTAATCCTCGCAAACTTTTAGGGAAGTGTCATACCTGAAGGAATCAAATATCCATTTTCGAAACATTACAGTCGCGATCATACCAATGTAGTTGCCCTGCAACATCTGGACATAATTATCGGCCTTTACTTCCTGGATTATTTTTCTGACCTTATTTTCCAGTTCATAGAACAACATATACGAACCGGATACAAAGGCAAGTTCAGGCTGCTGAAGAATAAAGGTTGTGTTGATCTGCAAAGCCTCCGGTACCAGCCAGTCATCCGAGTCCAGGAAAACAATCAAACTACCCTTGCAATTCTCAATGCCGGTATTTCTTGCTGCTGCAAGTCCCTGGTTTCGCTGAAATACATATTTTACCTCAGGATAAACTGTAGCTACTGTCTTAGTATCGTCTACTGAACCGTCGTCGACAACAATGATCTCAAAATGCCGGTAGGTTTGTTCGAGTACACTTTCAATAGCCTTTGACAAGTATTTCCCCTGATTGTAACAGGGAATAATTACAGACACGATCGGCAGATGACTGGCCTGGGATGACGAACCGGTCATTTAATTTCGAGGTTTTTGCTTTCAACCTGTCTTAACGTAACAGGAAAATGGGGACGTACTGTTCCCATCCACTTACCATACCAATTCATATTTTCCCTAAAGTCTTCCACTTCAAAGTGCAGGCCTTCCTCATAATAATATAAAACTTCAGAAGAGTCCTTCACGAATATGATAGAAAAATAATAAGAACCGTCATTTAAAAACCAACCCGGTATCTGACATTCTCCTTCCAGTATTCCTTTTTGATAAAATGCCGGCGTATGTGAAACATCAAAAATGCAATCCCCGTCTAGCGTGAAAAGATGAATACCGACCGCAAGAGTAATATTATCAGTAAAGTTCCAAAACTTATATTTAACCGTTAGCGGCGTTCGGATGTCGATATGAGCCATAGGACTGGAATCCCCGATTACAAGTTCAAATAAGAGAACCCTTATTAAATCATTTCCCGGCGCTTGCTTTATGTTGGTGAATTCCTGTTTCCAGGATGCTTTCATATCGGACCCGAGATATTTGTTAACAACAGATCTGACTTCCCCCGTCGCATTGACCTGGCCCTTTTCCAACCAGAGTGCCTGAGAACAGAGATTGGTGATCGCCTGCAAGTTGTGGCTGACAAATATGACAGTTCTTCCCGTTTTAGTGGAATCATCCTTCATCTTACCTAAACACTTCCTCTGAAATTCAGCATCACCTACCGCCAATACTTCATCTACGATTAAAATGTCAGGTTCCATATGTGCAGCGACCGCGAAGGCAAGACGTACATACATCCCGGAGGAATATCGTTTTACAGGTGTATCGAGGAATGCCTCGATACCGGAAAAATCAACAATTTCCTCAAACTTTTTCAGGATTTCCCGTTTATTCATGCCCAGTATATTTCCACTGATAAAGATATTCTCCCTGCCGGTCAGGTCTTCATGAAAACCGGTCCCTATCTCCAGCAGGCTGCTTATTTTCCCCCTGCCCCTTACGGATCCTTTTGTAGGTTTAACAATACGGGACAATATTTTTAAGAAAGTCGATTTGCCAGCGCCATTCCGTCCGATAATTCCCCATGCCTCTCCTTCCCGGATTTCAAAATTCACATTTTTTAATGCCCACAGATAATTTTTATCATGGGTATCGGATTTAAAATACGGATCTTCTTTTTTAAGGACCCTGGTTAGCCACCAGTTTTGTATGTCCCGACGGAGAGAACCTGTACCTATGGTTCCCAGCCGGTATAATTTTGAAATATTCTCAGCCTGTATAACTATATTCGACATAAATAATCAGACTACGTCAATTAACCGGTCGCTCCATTTATTAAAAATGAAGATCCCGGCGAACAAAAGAAAAATCATAAATACCAAAGCGTAGAGAATTTGGATAAGATCAAAACTTCCCTTACCTAAAAAAGCAAAACGAAACAATTCAAATTGAGAAGACAAGGGATTAATATAAACCAGCCACTTTACTTTTTCAGGTACTAAAGCGATAGAATAAAAAACCGGGCATACAAACATTAACAAACGAATAAACAATTCAAGTAAATTTAAGATATCCTTGTATTTGACAGTTATGATCGAAAAAATCAGTCCGGCTCCAAATCCTATACCTGCAGTAATAATGATAACCGGTACAAATATCAAAAGACGAATAAAATTAAATTCCAGGTGTTTAAAAATATAAAAATAAGCAGCGACAAACAGCAGTAAGAGCAGTTGAATTCCAAAGCGTAGCAAATTTAATAGCAGGATCGAAAACGGGGCGATTAACCGTGGAAAATAGACTTTCCCAAAGATGGATGCACTTTGCAGGAAGGCATGTGATGTATTCAATAATGTGTTGGAAAAAAGATTCCAAAGTGTAATTCCGATCAGGTAATATAAAAAAGCCGGAATGCCTTCAGTGGAAATATTGATAACCGTATGGAACACGATCACATAGGTAATAACGGTTAACAAGGGCTGAAATACAACCCAGAATGGTCCCAATAAAGTCTGGTGGTAAGAACTCAAAAAATCTTTTCTAACCAGACGAAACAGAAGGTCCTTATAGGAATATAGCTCCCTGAAACTAACTCCCAGCCAGGAGGTCTCCGTTTTAATCTCCCATTCCCACCAACGCGAGGTTTCAGGCATTATAATTAAATAAGATGTTTGGTAGCAATTACCAGGGGAAACGAGTGCTGAATAAATTCCGAATTTTTTTCTTTTTTTCCTGGTAATGCAGTTTATTTTCCAGCTGTTTATACCGGGAAAGATGCATCAGATAAAAACGAATTATCCACAATGAAGTAATTAAGTTTTTGCTCATACCCCATGCTCCTTTTACTTGCATAAAGGCGGCTTTTTTATCCCTTAACAGTAATCCGTTTGCTATTTTAACACAAAACACGGCATAATATGCAGAAGCAGCTTTTTTATATTTTAGCCTTTTTTCGACGGGCAGATAGTTTTGAATGATATCGATCACTTTGGTGATTTCCGAAATATTTTTGCCAGTCATAAAATAATTGTGACTTATACCTATTCCATGTCCAACTCTATACGAAGCTAAATATTCAGGCGAATAAGCTATCGGAAATTTTGAAGCGATTCTCGTCCACATTTCCCAGTCCTCTCCAAAATGAGCCGCATAGAAACTTCCGACTTTTTCGTAAACAACTCTTTTTACTACAATCGCGGGAGGTTGAATGAACTGGTGCTCTGCAATTAGGTAAAGAAAATCGCGAATAATTCCAGGTTTGTTTAATATCGGAGCATTTATAATATCAACCTTATGACTATTGTGATCAATGTATAAATAATTGGTAAAAGCTGCGCCGGCTTCCGGATGATTATGAAATAATTCATTGATCTCCTGGTAAAATCCTGATTCCACGCGATCATCTCCGTGTAATAAGTGCACATATTTGCCTCGGGAAAGATTTATGCAAGTTTCAAAATTTCTCAGACTACCCATATTGCGTTTCTGTCTGAAGAAAAGCACTCTGCCCTTGCCAATCTCCCTTACAAGCGCTTCGACATCTCCGTCCGTGCTATGGTCATCTACGACATGAATTTGCATAATTTCAGGACCAGGATCCTGAGCCAGGACACTCTCAACTGCCTCCTTAATAAAGTCTATGCAGTTATAAGTTGGGATCATTACCGACCACAAAGGTTGCGTGGTACCGGAATGAACTGGTGCAATTTTAGGGGGTTCTGAAGGAATCCGGCTGTTCATATTGAATCCGCACGTTGCAGTTGGTTAAGAATTATTCTTATTAACTTCGATTTGTTCCTGAATATTGCAATAAACCTGGTTGAAATAGGACATTTTAAATATTGCAAAGGCTAATCCCCTCTTTCCGTCTCTAAATCCCGCTAAAAGCAGAAAACTTCCAAACAAGAAAGCCGGACCGATCCATATGGTACCCATCAAATAATACTTGGTGCGTTGTTTCCAGGTCCAGTTGCTTCTAACTGCCGTATTGTCTCTTATTTTTAGGTACCTTCTGGCTTCCCAAATTGCATATTCTGTATGTTTATTATTCAGATTAGTTATGCCCCTGAAATCCATATGATCAATCGCAGTTTTAAAATATCCAATTTCTCCGGATAAAACAGCATGCTCGTGAACTTCCATATCCAGATTACTCCACTTATCTTCTTCTATTCGTTCATATTCCCCGGCACCCAGGCGAAACAATGCCAGTTTTTTTAAAGGATACCCGCCTTTTAGTTTTTTACCCATAAAGTAAATGCTGTATCTCAACCAGTAACCTGCTTTATTATCCTGGGTTAATTTTTCACGTAACTCGGATTTGAAATTTTCGGTAAGATATTCATCTGCATCAAGGAATAGTATCCATTTTGTTGTTGGCGTATGATTTTGTAGATACCAATTTCTTTTTTTAGGGTATTTCCCGTTCCAGGTGAAGTCTAGAATTTCCACCCCAAATTCAACGGCAATTTCTTTTGTTTTGTCTGTGCTTCCGGAGTCAATTAATATGACTTTTTGCGCCAGATTATTTCCAATTGCCTCTAAACAACCGGGGAGATTTATTTCTTCATTTCGGACAGGTATCGCTATAGTAAGATCCAAGAGCATTATAATTCAATTAAATAATCAGTCTTCAAATTTTCACTCGTATTTGAAATATAATTTGGCCTTTCTTTAATTGGCTTGCAGGGATGACCCGCGCAAACCATCCAGGCAGGCATATCTTTTATAACAACGGATCTGGCTCCTATTACACAACCCTCACCGATGACAATACCCGGATTTATGAAAGCTTCAGCAGCAATCCAAACGTGATCATTAATTACAATTGGTTTAGTAATTAAAGGGAATCCCGGCTGCGTATAATCATGCGTCCCGGCAGCTAAATGACTACCCTGTGAAATAACGGCACGAAAACCGACACTTATCAGGCCCTGAGAATATAAAATTACGTCGTCTGCTACACCACATTCATCTTTGAGAATGAGATTCCAGGGAGCCCAGATTTTTACTTTTGGATACACATGAACACCCCGGCCTACTTTGGCACCAAATAACCTTAACAAAAATGCTCGAAACCCATGCAAAGGTTTAGGAGAGAAACGGAATAGTATACCCGATACGGCCATCCACAATGCCCTGCGAATTCGATTCGACAACGAAAAAGAGGGTCCGGTAAAGGTATTTTGATTATGCATCTTAATTTAATGGCTATGAATTTTCAAATTCATGCTTTCTATTGGCAGCATTTTCTAGTTTTCTTCTATTTCTTTGATAAATTTTATTCCGGCCGGATAAATAGAAAAATGTTCTTCATATACATTCCTGGCATTTTCAGCCATTTTTAATTTTTTTTGATACGATAGAGGGAGCCAGCGATCCAATAGTTCCTTTGTTCCTTGTAGGGTATCTTCCCGAACGAAACCGCCATCCTTACTTATAATTTCTCTCCATATGTTAATTTGATTGGAAATTAAAACTGGTTTTCTGCAGGCAAGTGCTTCAACTACTGCAATTCCAAAATTTTCCTGATGACTTGGTAAGATAAAACAGTCGCAACCATACAGGGCGCCCCATTTTGCATCACCAGCGAGCATTCCCGGGAACAGAACTGAAGATTGCACTTCAGGTGTTTCCAAAATCAATTGTGCTATTTTTTTACCATAGGAAGATTCAATTCCGGGACCGGCAATTACCAATTGCGGCAAATTATATTTCTTTTTTTCTTTATTGAGTTTGAAAAGTTCTATATATGCAACCAACAGGGTAAGTACTCCTTTTTTGGAATGTATTCTTCCTAGAAACAATATATAAGGTGAATCTTTTAAGCCAGGACATTTTTCGTTAAATGCGATTTGCATTTCTTTTCTGAAAGCTGGCGGCTCGTCGATTCCGTAACCGACATTAATTTCTTTTTTTGGTTTGTATAACCTGAAACTTTTGCGTGCCAATTGCAGCTCTTCTTCGCAGGTAAAAAGCAGTCCGTTTGCTTCCTGGATATTTTTTCTTTCAATCAGGTTCCAATAAATCCAGTTCCTGAATGCCTTTATTTTCCTGTCAGGGGTCTTTTGAAAATAAGGATCCAACATGCCATGCGGCATTAAAAAAACTTTCGGCAACTTATTAACGGAATTTTTTAATTTGTTTTCCTTGCGTTTTAGTACTCTTATCGCTTTCAATACAGCATACTCATGATACAGCCAGATTCCGTTTACAATTATTATATCAAAATGCTTAATATTTTCGATAAGCCAGGGCATTAATTTTTCGCTGTACTGCCATGGTCCTTTTCCGGGCCCTAATGCATGAATTTGAAACGTATCTGATCCAAGAAATAGAGAGCCAGGGTCATCCATACTTAATACTTCTCTATAAATATTTTGTAGCGAAAAAATTGTATTTAAATTTCTTACGCCCTGGCAGGGACCGCCGCTAATGGGATTCATACTTCCGATTACGTGAAGAATTCTCAAGAGATTTTTTTTTGATTAAGATGGTTCATATACATATTTTCAATCTGGTTAAGAAAGAGATCGGCATTGAATCTTCTGATATTGACAAGACCTTGTTGAATGGTTTGCTGGCGTTCCGTATCCGTTAACTTAGTTACGTTAATTAGCACTTTGGCCGCTACTAATGCCCATTCGTCAATTTTTTTTTTATTTTTTACCGGCTTGGAAGGAATAAAAAATGCACTTTTTCCCCCAACTTCTGTCATTGGTGTTTCATTGGTAGTAATAACAGGACACCCACATGCCATAGCTTCCGCTATCGGCCACCCGAATCCTTCAGCTATAGATGGAAACAGAAAAACGAAGGCTCCTGAATAGGCACAGTTTAATATACTATCGTCAGCTTCCTTAATAAAATGAATATTTTCTTTAAAAGGTGAAAGCGTGTGAGTAAGCTTTATTACATCAGAAGGTTCGAGCCCAATGAGTATCAAAGAAAACCTGGAATTTGTTAGATTCTGAAACTGATTATAGATTTCGATCACACCCGTCCGGTTTTTGTACCACTGGTTCCCGCCAACATGCAAGATATAGCCATCTGAAAGATCGATGTTTAATTTTTGACTCAATGATTTTCTTGCAAGATCTGGATCTATACTGCGGAATCCGGGATTTATACCATTATATACAACTTCTGAAAAGGAAGGAGTGGTTTTCAGAAACTTATGGAGATCACTCCTTGTTTTATGAGATACAGAAATGAAATTCTTCCCTTGGCGGTAGCCTCGCCGAATGTAGGATTGATATAGGCGACCTGTTAAACTAACCCTGTTTTGGGGGAATTCTCCTAATGCTGAACGTTGAGCAAGAAAATCATGACAATGAATGAAATGAGAACGATTTTTTACAATAGGCACCCATGGACCTAAGGCATTATCAGCAAAAATGAAAAGTGTTTCTGGTGGAATTTGTTTAATTCGTCTACGGGTTTTTATAGGGAAGACAATATACTGGTCGATATAACCAAACCACTTTTTTAAGGAGTCTGGTAAGAGTTTATTGAAAAATAAGGGCGATGGCTGCCAGACGCTTACTTCATGTCCCCGCTCTCTCATACCCTCAGCCAGCATTTTTGCATATCGCGGCATACTTTGCGAAGCCATGAAATCAGGATGTGCAAAAATAACA
>Ga0209863_10001276_pt1 | contig 10007 bp, 7 predicted proteins | sample OrgsoiDNA2013046_FD_185796 | JGI IMG/M metagenome (GOLD analysis project Ga0209863, IMG submission 185796) | Permafrost soil microbial communities from the Arctic, to analyse light accelerated degradation of dissolved organic matter (DOM) -... | ecosystem: Environmental > Terrestrial > Soil >...
CGTTGCCGTCCCTATTCGGTCTTGCTCCCGGTGTGGTTTGCCATGCCGTTTCCGTTGCCGGACCCGCGGTGCGCTCTTACCGCACCTTTTCACCCTTGCTCGCCCCCTCCCTTAAGGGGTGGGGGAAGCGGTTCGTTCTCTGTGGCACTGTCCCTGGGGTCGCCCCCGCCGGACGTTATCCGGCACCGTATGTCGATGGAGCCCGGACTTTCCTCTCCCGCAACCTTTCGGCCGTAGCAGGAGCGGCCGTCCGGCCGACTGACGCCAAAGGCATGAAGGCTCACGGCCGTTACGTCAAGCTCGATAAGGTCAGCTACGGCCGGCAAAATAAATTATCCTGAGGATGTCGTTTTGCGGCGGGCCCGTTCGACTGGATGTCGGCGAATGGCGCCGATCAAGAGGAGTTAGCAAAATGCAGTATCTGTTGCTGATCTATCAGAACGAAGCTGACCACGCCAAAATGGACGCGGCGACCGGCAAGAAATTGACGGAAGAATATGGTGTGTTCACCCAGTCCATCATCCAGAGCGGCAATTTCAAGGCCGGCGACGCGCTGCAGCCGGCAACGACCGCGACCACCGTGCGGGTTCGCGACGGCAAGACTTTGACGACCGATGGTCCGTTCGCTGAGACGCGCGAGCAACTCGGTGGCTACTACCTGGTCGAAGCCAGGGATCTCGATGCCGCGCTCGCCATGGCCGCGCGCATTCCCGGCGCCAAGACGGGCTCGATCGAGGTCAGGCCGATCAGGGTCTATAATTGACCTGCTCCGCGCGTCATTCCGGGGCGTGCGAAGCACGAACCCGGAATCTCGAGATTCCGGGCCTGGCATCGAGGCCGCGCTTGGCGCGGACCCGTTAAGACGCCCCGGAACGACAATCAGTGAGTAGCGCCCTCGCATGACCCGCACCGAAATCGAAAAGATATTCCGTGACGAGGCGGGTCGGGCGCTGGCGACGCTGATCCGCCTGGTCGGCGATTTCGATCTCGCTGAAGACGCGTTGCAGGATGCCTTTGCGATAGCACTGGAGCGCTGGCCGGCTGCCGATCCGCCGTCCAATCCGCGGGCGTGGCTGGTCAATGTCGGACGCAACAAGGCGATCGACCGGGTCCGCCGGCAAATCGCGTTTCGCGGCAAGCAGACAGAATTGGCGCACGAATTGCTGCACAACGCCGAAGCCGCCGACGAGGTCGGCGATACGATGGCGCTCGACGATGACATGCTGCGGCTGATCCTGATTTGCTGCCATCCGGCATTCGCGGTCGAGGTTCAGGTCGCGCTGACGCTGCGCACGGTCTGCGGGCTGACCACCGCGCAGGTCGCGCGCGCGTTTCTGGTGAACGAGGACACGATGGCGCAGCGCCTGCTGCGCGCCAAGCAGAAGATCCGCCTCGCCGGCATTCCCTACGAGGTGCCGGACCGCGAAGCGCTCGAGCCGCGGCTGCGCGGCGTGCTCGCGGTGATCTATCTCGTCTTCACCGAAGGCTATGTGGCGACATCGGGCGAAGACCTGATGCGTCCGGATCTGGCGCGGGAAGCGATCCGGCTATGTCGTCTGCTCGACGCGTTGATGCCGCAACGGGGTGAGATCAAGGGATTGCTGGCCTTGATGCTGCTGCACGACGCGCGTCGCGCCGGGCGCGAAACCGCGGGTGGCGACATCGTGCTGCTGGAAGAGCAGGATCGAACGCTGTGGGACCATCGCCAGATCGCCGAAGGGCTGAGGTTGGTGGAAGAGGCGTTGCGGGTGCCGGGCCGGCCGCAATCCTACGCCGTGCAAGCCGCGATCGCCGCACTCCACGCGCGGGCGCGGAATTACAACGATACCGACTGGCCGCAAATCGCCGGGCTCTATGAGGTGCTGTTGCGGATCAGCCCGTCGCCGGTGATCGAGCTCAATCACGCCGCCGTCGTGTCGATGGTCGACGGGCCGGCGCGCGCGCTCGATCTGATCGACGCGCTGGAAGCCCGCGGCAGTCTCAGGGGTTACGCGTTGATGCCGGCGGTTCGCGCCGATCTGTTGCGCCGGCTCGGCCGGCGTGATGCGGCGCGCGAAGCTTATCGCGCGGCGACATCGGCGACACAGCTGGAGCCGCTGCGGCGGCTTTACGCGCGGCGATTGGCGGAGCTCGATTGCGGGAACGGAGGTCTGAACGCCTAGAACATGATTCGATTAGATTGAATCGGATCATGTTCTCATCTCTTTATTTGAGCATGATCTTTTCGGAAAACCGGCTTCCACTTTTCCGGATCATGCTCTAGCGCGCCGCGACGGCCTCATAGATGTCTTCCTCCTGCGCGGTGTGGAGGCGCACCAGCGTTTCGACCGCCTCGATCAATCGCTGGGCATCGCGAATGAGATAGCGATCGATCTTCTCCGACGGCATGTCCTCGGCAACGCGGGCAAGGAGGCGAGCGAGATGCAGGATCTCGCGGTGCGCCCGGCTCATGGCGGAGAGGCCGTGGCTCTCTCTCAGGACTTTGGCGAGCTCTGGATAGACGTTACCCTCGTCGTCGCGCTCGTGCGCGACCACCTGCTCCTGAACCACCCGGTTCGCCTCGGTGATCAGCGCGGCCGCGCGCTCGGCGGCGGCGTCGTCGAGCGCATCGACGATCGATCGGAGCCGGTCGAGATTGCCGATCAGCGCCAGGTGATTGCGATGCAGCTCCTGTCCGGCCGCGGCGGTCATGCTCTCGCCGGCATGGTGATAACCCGGCGTCAAGGCGCGCAGCGCGTTGAGGATCACGGCAACGTCGATCAGCTCCTGCACGATCGCCGCCGGGACCGGCAGCAGCCAGCCGAAGGTCGCCGCCAGCATGGCCAGCGTCGAAAGCCCCATGCCGGCGACGATGCTTTCGATCGCGATCCGCCGCGCCCGTTGCGCGATCATGATCGCTTCGCCGACGCGATCGAGGCGGTCGGCGAGGATCACCACATCGGCCGCTTCGGACGAGGCGCTGGCGCCGCGGGCACCGAGCGCTACTCCGACGTCGGCCGATGCCAGCGCCGGGGCGTCGTTGATGCCGTCGCCGACCATGATGGTCGGATGCAGCCGCTGCTCGGAGCGCACGGCATCGACCTTGTCGGAAGGAACGCGGTCGGCCAGCACCGCATCGAGATCGAGCGCAGCACCGATTGCTTGCGCGGCGGCGGCGCGGTCTCCGGTGACCATGACGATGCGCGCAACGCCCGCCTCGCGCAGCAACCGGATCGCCCGCGGCGTGTCGGAACGAAGTTCGTCGGCGAGCAGCAACGCGCCGATCGGCCGTCCCTCGACCGCGACGAATACGATGAGCGCCGATCGCCACGAGGCGCGCCGGATCGCTCGCGATGCCCATTCGGTGACATGCCCGCCGGGAAAGATCATGTCGCGTGAACCCGCGGCTATCTGCCGTCCCTCGATCATGCCGTGCAGTCCCGAGCCCATGGATTCCCTGACCTGCTCGGGCACCTTAAGGCGCAGGCCGCGCTCGGTCCCCGCCTGAACGATGGCGTCGGCGATCACATGATGCGACGCCTGTTCGAGCGAGGCGCCAAGCATCAAGACCTCGTCGGCCATCTCGCCCGGCGCGACTTCGACGGAAAGCAGCCGCGCGCCGCCGACCGTCAGCGTCCCGGTCTTGTCGAACAGCACGGTATGGGCACGCGCCAGCGCCTCCAGCGGCCCGCCGCCCTTGACCAGGATGCCGCGCCGGGCCGCCTGGGCGACACCGGCGATGAACGCGACCGGCGCTGCCAGAATGAGCGGACACGGCGTCGCCGCCACCAGCACGGCCAGGCTGCGCAGCAGGTCGCCCGAGATCAGCCACGCGAACACGGCAAGCGCGAGCGTGACGGGGAGAAAAATCAACGCATAGCGATCGGCGAGCCGCACGAACGGCGCCTTGGCGGTCTGCGCCGCGGTCACCAGACGCACGATGCCCGCATAGGTGCTTTCGCCGGCGACCGACGTCACGGTCATGTCGAAGGTCTCGCCGGCATTCAAGGAGCCGGAGAGGATGGCGGCGCCGCGCGCCTTGACCACCGGGATGGGTTCTCCCGTCAATGCCGATTCGTCGATCGTTGCCGCGCTCGACGTGACGACGCCGTCGACCGGAACGACTTCACCGGCGTGCACCAGAAGCTGGTCGCCCACGGCAATGGCGCCGATCGGCACTTCCTCGATGCGGCCTTCGACCCGACGATGAGCTTCGCGGGGCGCACGATCGACCAACGAGCGCAAGTCATGCTCGGCACGGGCAACCGCAATATCCTCGAGCACGTTGCCGCCGGAATACATCAGCGCCACGACCGCGCCGGCCAGCGGCTGGCCGAGCGCAAGTGCGGCGCTCATCGACACCAGCGCAATCGCGTCGACGCCGAACCGGCCGGACAGCAGGTCCCTTACGATCGAGACCGCAAGCCCCGCGACAACCGGTGCGGTTGCCAGGGTCCAGCAAAGATTGGCCAAATCCGATCGGCCGGTGAGGGCTGCGAGAATTCCCGCGCTCAACCCCGCGATGGCGATCGAAACCAGTGACCACCGCAGGACGCGCTCGAATGACATCACTTATTCCGTGCTCATGCCGCCTTCTTGCTCCCGAAGCCAAGGCGAAGCGGCGGCCTTGTCATGGATCAAACTAGGCGTGTGCGAGTTCGCCGGGTTCCAACCGGGTCTTTGCCGATTGGCTGAAATCCAGCACCATGCGCCCTTCGACCTTACCCGCCTTGAGGTTGGCGAAAATCGTATTGATGTCGCTCAGCGGCGCGGTCTTTACCTCGGCCCGCACCTTGCCCTCGACGGCAAATGCGATAGCCTCGTCGAGGTCGCGGCGCGTTCCGACGATGGAGCCGCGCACGGTGATGCGCTTCAGGACAACGTCGAAGATCGGGGTGGCAAACTCGCCTGGTGGCAGTCCGACGAGGCTGACGGTTCCCTTGCGACGCACCACGCGCAACGCCTGAGAGAAGGCGGACGGAGACACGGCCGTCACCAGAACGCCGTGGGCGCCGCCGCCTGTTGCCTTGAGAAGGTCAGCCACCGCATCCGGTGAGCGCGCATCAATCGCGATGTCGGCGCCTGCGGCTCGGGCAAGAGCAAGTTTGTCCGGAGCAATATCGAGTGCTGCAACGTGCAGCCCCATCGCCTTGGCGTACTGGATGGCAACATGCCCGAGGCCGCCGATACCGGAGATAGCGACCCATTCGCCCGGCCGCGCCTCGGTTTCCTTAAGGCCCTTATAGGTGGTGACGCCGGCGCAGAGGATCGGCGCCATCTGGGCAAAGTCGACGCCCGCCGGAAGCCGCGCCGCAAAGGGCGCGGCAGCGATGACGTACTCCGCGAAACCACCGTCGCAGTTGTAGCCGGTGTTGTGCTGGTGCTCGCATACGGTTTCCCAGCCGGTCTCGCAATATTCGCAGCGCATGCAGGCATCGTGCAGCCACGCAACGCCGACGGCGTCGCCCGGCTTGAAATCAGTTACGCCAGGGCCGAGCGCGGCCACGATGCCGGCAACCTCGTGGCCCGGAATGAACGGAAGTGAGGGCTTCACCGGCCAGTCGCCTTCGGCGGCATGCAGGTCTGTGTGGCACACGCCGCAGGCCATCACCTTGACCAGGATCTCTCCCGCGCCGGGTACCGGCAAGGGCACATCCTCGATCACGAGCGGCTTGCCGAACTGGTGCACCACCGCAGCCTTCATCGTCTTTGCCATTTGCTGAACTCCATCATCGATGAAATCAGACTAGGCAGGTGGGACGCGCGTGCGTTGACCTGTGTCAACGTGAGCGTTGGGCAACGGTGCGAAGTTGCATTGTGGCGATGACGGCTGCAACGCCGGGCCGCCAACCTTCGGAAAGGGTAAACGCTATGTCTCAACACGCTCTCGATCTCGTTCGCTCGAAAGGAAAGCTTCCCGTCCGCTACGGAAATTTCGTCGGCGGCAACTGGATAGCACCGGCTGACGGCCAGTATTTTACCGATTACAGTCCGATCAATGGCGAGCGCCTGGTCGATGTCGCGAAGTCGACCGCGAGAGATGTCGAGATGGCGCTCGACGCAGCCCACAAGGCCAAAGATGCCTGGGCTCGCATGTCGCCGGCTGAACGATCGTTGCTGCTCAACAAGGTCGCCGACCGCATGGAAGAGAATCTGGAGCTTCTGGCGCTAGCCGAGACGCTCGACAACGGAAAGCCGATTCGCGAGACCAGAGGGGCCGACGTTCCGCTTGCCATCGATCATTTCCGGTATTTCGCCGGCTGCATCCGCGCCGAGGAAGGCGCGATCTCCACGATCGACAACGAAACGATCGCCTACCATTTCAAGGAACCGCTCGGCGTCGTCGGCCAGATCATTCCATGGAATTTCCCGCTGCTGATGGCGGCGTGGAAGATTGCCCCGGCGCTTGCCGCGGGCAACTGCACGATCATCAAGCCGGCGTCCAATACACCTTTAACCCTTCTGATCCTGGCCGGCCTTATCGCAGATATCCTGCCTCCCGGCGTGTTCAACGTGGTCACCGGACCGGGCGGATCGGTCGGCCAAGCCATTGCCGCCAGCCCGCGTATTTCCAAGGTCTCCTTCACCGGCGAGACAACGACCGGCAAACAGATCATGCACTATGCGGCCGAGCATCTGATCCCCCAGACAATGGAGCTCGGCGGCAAGTCGCCGAACATCTTCATGGCGGATGTGATGGATGCCGACGACGATTTTTTCGATAAGGCGCTTGAAGGCTTTGCGCTCTTCGCATTCAACAAGGGCGAGGTCTGTACCTGCCCGTCGCGCGCGCTGATCCAGGAATCGATCTTCGACAAGTTCATGGAGCGCGCGGTTGCCCGTGTCGCTCGGATCAAGGTCGGCGATCCGCTCGACCCGGCGACGCAGATGGGCCCGCAGGCCTCCGAGGAGCAGATGAAAAAGATTCTCGGCTATATCGAGGTGGGCAAGCAGGAAGGCGCCAAATGCGTGACCGGGGGAGAGCGTGCTCATCTCAGTGGCGATCTGGAGAAGGGCTACTTCCTGAAGCCGACGGTGTTTGTCGGCGACAACAAGATGCGGATCTTCCAGGAAGAGATCTTCGGCCCGGTGCTGTCGGTGACGACGTTCAAGACCGTCGAAGACGCAATCCGGATCGGCAACGACACCGTGTACGGCCTCGGGGCGGGTGTTTGGTCGCGCAATGGCACGAATGCCTACAGGATCGGCCGCGGTATCCAGGCAGGGCGCGTATGGACAAACTGCTATCACGCCTATCCGGCCCACGCCGCTTTCGGCGGATATAAGGAATCGGGTTTCGGCCGCGAGACTCACAAAATGATGCTCGATCATTATCAGCAGACCAAGAACCTCCTGGTCAGCTATTCCAACAAGGCACTTGGGTTCTTCTGAAACGGAACCGCGGCGCCCGCCAAATCGGGCGCCGCCGCCCTATCGCGACGCAAAAGCCTTGACGTCGATCGAGAGGGTCTCCAGCAGCGCCTGCAATGTGATCAGCGTCGAATGATCGGCGATGCCGTCGACGCGGGCAGGACGAAAGTGACGCTGGAAGGCGGTGACCACTTCCATGGTCGCGGCGTCGTAATGTCCGCCTGTCGGGACAGGATAGCCGTATCTGGCCAGCGCGTGCTGCAGGTCGCGAACGTCGTTGCTGACGGTTCCGAGCTTGAGGGTTTCGCTGCGCACGATCGGCGCCGGCTGCACCCAATGGCCGACGCCGGAATTGGCCAGCGAATGCCACGGAAATTTCTCGCCGGGGTCTTTCTTGCGGGCCGGAGCAACGTCCGAATGCCCGAGCACGCGATGGGACGGCACCTTGCGGCGCAGGATGATGCCACGGCACAACGCAATCACGGCTGCGATCTGGCGCAGCGGAAAATCAGGATAGCCCCAATCGTGGCCGCGATTGACGATCTCAATGCCGATCGAACAGGAATTGATGTCGTCTTCGCCGGCCCAGGATGCCTCGCCGGCATGCCAGGCGCGGTTGGCTTCCGGGACGCACTGGATGATGCGGCCGTCTTCCAGCACGATATAATGCGCCGAAACATCGGTGCCGACGGTGCAGAGCTTGGCGATCGCACCCTCCACATCCGGCATGCCGGTGTAGTGCAGCAGGATCATGTCGGGCAACCGGCCCTTGTTGCGATCGCCATAATTCGCCGACGGGATGACGTCGGAGGCGATCGATGAATCGGGAGTGAAGGTCTTCATGCTCGCGCTGGCCCTTGGGATCGGCAGGGCACGTTGACGCTTCGAATCAAAACCACCTGATGCGGACGAACCTGACGGCATAGGATAGCTCAAACCGGGCAGTTGAACGGCACATTTTTTAAAGGAACGAATCTCCCTGATTATTTCCTCACCGTGCCGTCCGCGCAATGGTGAGCCGGTCGCCGCTTCGCATTTTGACCGGGTGTGTGCGGCAGGCCTCACCGGTCGAATCGTCCATCGATCCCGATGTCAGATATCGATGTCGGATTCGTTGGAACGGTGGGCGCGGCCGGCTTGGGGTCCGGAACCCGCCGGATCTTCCGCCGAGGGCAATTGTATCGGTCCCATCAACGCTTTCTTAATGCTAACGGCCGTTACTAAGTGGTGAAGCGCCGGAACCGGTTTGGGGACGGCTGAGGCCCTATGACGTTCGAAATCCCAGACGTTCAATCCCATGGCAGCCCAGCAAATTCCATCGGGAAATCAGGGTTTGCGATCTGGGTGGCGCGGGACCGGTAATCGTGCCTCGCCAGGCTTTTTTTACCGAAAGTCGCTTTTCGGGATGAAAAGCCCGGCGAAGCACAGACATTTGAGGCGCAATGGGCCCGTTCGCGTCCAACTTTCATCTGCTTTGCCGGACCGCGCCCGGGGCCGGCGCATGAATCCGCCTGCCCCACATCATATTCCCGTCCTGGGCCGCCAGGCGATCGAGATGCTGGCCCCCCGCGAGGGCGGCATTTATCTCGATGCCACCTTTGGGGCCGGCGGTTACAGCCGGGCCATTCTCGAGGTGGCTGGAACCCGCGTCATCGGCGTCGACCGGGACCGGACTGCCATCATGGGCGGCTTCGATCTGGTGGACCGATCGGACGGCCGCCTCACCCTGGTCGAGGACCGGTTTTCGAACCTCGTCGAGATTTGTGCCGGGCAGGGCATCGCTTCGGTCGACGGCGTCGTGATGGATATCGGGGTATCCTCGATGCAGCTCGACGAAGCCGATCGCGGCTTCTCGTTTCGGCTCGGCGGGCCGCTCGACATGCGGATGGGCCGCGAGGGTCCGACCGCGGCGGATGTGGTCGCCGGGGCGTCCGAGGCCGACCTTGCCAATATCATCTACATTTTCGGCGAAGAGCGTCATTCCCGCGGGGTCGCCCGCGCCATCGTCGCCGCGCGCAAGGACGCGCCGATCACCACCACGCGGGCGCTGGCCGATATCGTCTCGAGGGTGGTGCGGTCCAAGCCAGGTGAAATTCACCCGGCAACGCGGACGTTTCAGGCTTTACGGATTTTCGTCAACGAGGAACTCGACGAGTTGCATCTGGCGCTGTCGGCGGCGGAGCATGTGCTGAAGCCGGGCGGCCGGCTGGCGGTGGTGTCGTTTCATTCGCTGGAAGACCGCATCGTCAAGAATTTTCTGGTCGAACGCTCCAGGGCCGGCGGCGGATCGCGGCATCTGCCGGAAATCGCTCAGGCCGCGCCGAGCTTTGTCAGCTTGACCAAGCGTCCGGTCACGCCGGATGACGCCGAGATTTCAGCCAATCCGCGCGCGCGATCGGCAAAACTGCGCGCCGCCGAGCGCACCGCCGCGCCCGCCCATGCTGCTGCGGCATTGCCGGCATGGCCAACGCTTGACGACGTGATGAGGGGAGGCTGACCATGCGGATCATCCATCTCCTCGTGATCGGCGTTTTGGTGTTTGCCGCGGCCTATGTCTACCGGATCAAGATGGAATCCACGGCGCGTACCGAGCGCGTGCTGCGGCTGCATGCGGAAATCCGCGAGCAGCGCGACGCCATCGCGACGCTGCGCGCGGA
>Ga0209863_10001277_pt1 | contig 10006 bp, 13 predicted proteins | sample OrgsoiDNA2013046_FD_185796 | JGI IMG/M metagenome (GOLD analysis project Ga0209863, IMG submission 185796) | Permafrost soil microbial communities from the Arctic, to analyse light accelerated degradation of dissolved organic matter (DOM) -... | ecosystem: Environmental > Terrestrial > Soil >...
GCGGTGCGCGATCTCACGGGCGCGCTCCAGCTGTGGGTGGAGTTCGGCTCTCCCGATGCTGCGCGAATGCACAAGGCGAGCAAGGCGGCCCCGCGCGTTGCGATCTACACGCACAAGGATCCTCTGCAGCTACTTCGCCAGTACGCAGGCGAGCGCATTCACCGCGCGGAAGAGATCGGCCTCTTCGCGGTGGATCGCGACCTGCTCGCCGCGCTCATCGCGCGACTCGATCGCCGCATGTCCTTTCAGCTCTCCGTCATGGAGAGTCACCTCTACTTCACGATCGACGGCGAAGCGGCCGATGGTGCCGTGGTGCGGCATACGCTCGTCCCCGCCGGTTGACAGTCCATTCTTACACTCTGGAGCGTCACATGGTCGACATCACAGTGGATGGTGACAAGGCAGTGTTCGAAGTCGAGGGGATCGACAAACTGTGGTCCTTGCGGAGTCGATTGCAGATTCCGCTCGCGCACATCAAGAGCGTGCGCGCGGACCCCACGGCGGCGCGCGGTTGGTGGCACGGCTTCCGCCTGGGCGGCACGAACGTCCCCGGCATTCTCACCGCCGGCACCTTTTTCCAGCATGGAAACAACGTGTTCTGGGATGTGCACAACCCGGAGAACACGATCGTTCTCGAGCTGGATCACGAGTTCTACGACCAGCTCATCATCGAGGTACCCGTTCCGGCCGACGCCGTGGCGCTACTTCAATCCAAAATTGGCTCGGCGCGCGCATAATTCGCGGCCCTGTCGCATCGGCCGGTGCCAAGCGTACCGGAGAAGGCTATCTTTCAAATGACTCATGACCACACGCTACAACCGGTGACCACACCCCGCCGCCCACGTCGTCCGCGCCGTCGCACGAGCGCTGCACCGCGACTCACGTCGGTTCCAACCAGCAGAAACGCCTACCAGGCCACGCGCGAATGGCTGTTGTCGCGCCACGGCTCGGTGTGCGCCTACTGCGAGCGGAAGTTCGACGCCGAGCTGATGACGCTCGACCACGTGACGCCGCGCCGCGGTCAAACCGCGTACGACCGGCGCGACAACCTCGTGCTGTGCTGTCCCGCGTGCAATGCGCAGAAGGCCGACCAACCATTTCTTGCCTTTCTGCTCGCGCGGCGGGCGCGCGCGGCTAGCCTGCTACGATACGGAGAGCATCTGAGCCCGATGCTCCTGCAACTCGCGAGAGAGATCGCTGGGCCGGAAGCGTCCGCGCGCGCCTCGCGACTCGCCGATCCCGACTATCCGTATGCCGACTGACTCCGTCTTCGCGAGCGATCGGCAGCTGAGCAAGCTGGTCGATCACCTCGAGTGGGCGGACAGGCGCGTGCTCGACTCCCTGCGCGCGATGCCGCATCCAGACGCGCGTGCGCTCGAGCTCTACGCGCACGTCCTCGGCACTGAGCACACCTGGCTGGCGCGCATTCTGGAGCGCGCTCCGAGCGTGAAAATCTGGCCGCAACTCACGGTTGCGGAAGCCGCCGAGCTCGCGGCGGAAAACGCCGCCGCTCTCCGCAAGCTCGTCTCGTCGCGCGCGTCCGAGCAGCTGCAGCGGAAAGTCGCCTACACCAACAGTGCCGGGCAGGCGTTCGAGTCGACGGTGGAGGACATGCTCCTCCAGGTAGTGCTTCACGGCTGCTACCACCGCGGGCAGGTTGCGATGGTGGTGCGAGGGGCGGGCGCCGAGCCGGCGCCGACTGACTACATCGCCTTCGTGCGCGGAGTCCCCGCGGCCGTCACTCCACGACCGCCCCGCTAAGACGTCGCTCGCGTCAGACCAGAGGTACAAGTCACATCCTCGCGGCGAAGAGCATCAGCAGCAAGAAGGCAGCGAAGACTCCAGTGCTCCGACGAATCGCGACCAGCAGTAACGCCAAAGGTACGACGAGCGCAATCATGGTAGTGGAAGGCAAGGGGTGCGTTTCACCAGCGCACCGTTGTCTGTGAGACCCATACCATGAGAGCGCACGTCACCCGTGAAAGCGGACACGCCGAGTGTAACACCCGCGGCTGACGCCGGCTGCGACGTGGCTGGCGGAGCGGGTGGACCCGGCATAGTGTAGCGGGCGCTCGTGGATACCCCCTCTGCCCCGCTCGAGGTCTCACATGAATGGCATGTCCGTCTTCCTGCTCGCGCGCTTCATTCACGTCGTCGCCGGCGTCACGTGGGCCGGGGCGCTGATCTTCCTCGGCTGGTTCCTCCTGCCGGCCGCGCGCGCCACCGGGCCCTCCGGCGCCGCGTTCGTGCAGCAGCTCGTGCGCGTGCAGCGCCTTCCGAACTATCTGATGATCCTGATGTCCTTCACGGTTCTGTCGGGGCTGTCACTCTTCTGGCTCGACGTCGTCGCGTTCGGGCCGGCGTGGGTGCACACGGGGCCCGGCCGGACGTTTTCGCTGGGCGCCGCGTTTGCCATCGTGACGGCGCTGCTCGGGATGTTCGTCAACGTGCCTGCGGCAAAGAAAATGGGTGAGCTCAGCGCATCGATTCAAGCGTCGGGAGCACCGCCGTCCGCCGAGCAGGCAGCGGAGCTCGGGCGTCTTCAAACCCGCCTCAACCGCGCGGCGCAGGCGGCCACCGTCCTCATTCTGCTCGCCGTCACCTGCATGGGCGTCGCCCGCTACATCCCCTGATGCTCCGTCCGTCCCGTGCGGCGTTTGCGTTCATCTTCATCACCGTTGCACTCGACATGCTCGCGCTCGGGATCATGGTTCCCGTGCTGCCGAAGCTCGTCGTCGCGTTCGAGGGCGGCGACGTCGCGCACGCCGCGCGAATAGTAGGTCTCTTCGGCTTTGTGTGGGCCGCGGCGCAATTTCTCGCCTCACCGGTCGTCGGTGCGCTGTCCGACCGCTACGGCCGACGCCCGGTCGTGCTCCTTTCCAACTTCGGCCTCGGAGTCGACTATCTCGTGATGGCGCTCGCGCCGAGCGTGGCGTGGCTCTTCGTGGGGCGCATCGTCTCGGGGGTCACATCGTCGAGCTACTCCACGGCGAGCGCGTACATCGCGGACGTGACGCCGCCCGACGAGCGTGCCGCGAAATTCGGTTTGCTCGGCGCCGCTTTCGGCCTTGGATTCGTCGTCGGCCCGGCAGTCGGCGGCATCCTCGGCGACATCAACCTGCGGCTTCCGTTCTGGGTGGCGGGTGGCTTGAGTCTCACGAATGCAGCGTACGGATATTTCATCCTTCCGGAGTCGCTCCCGCCGGAGAAGCGCGCGCGCGTTCCGTGGCACATGGCGAATCCGCTCGGATCACTGTCGTTCCTGCGCGCGCATCCCGAGCTGTTCGCGATGGCGGCGACGTTTTTTCTCTACTACATCGCGCACGAGGTGTATCCAACGCTCTTCGTGCTGTACGGCGACTATCGCTATGGATGGTCGGCGCGTCAGCTCGGCCTCACGCTCGCACTCTTCGGGGTCGGCTCGATGATCACGTCGGCATTCCTGATCGGTCCGATCGTGAAACGCATCGGCGAGCGAAACGCGCTTCTGCTCGGACTCTCGCTTGGCGCGCTCAGCGCGATGGTCATCGCGCTCGCGTACACCGGCACGCTGTTTCTCATCAGCATTCCGATCGCCTCGCTCGGCGGGCTCACGTCGCCGTCGCTCATGGCGATTGCGTCACGGAAGGCGAGCGACAGGGAGCAGGGAAGGCTGCAGGGCGCACTCGGGAGCTTGCAGGGGATTGCGATGATGACCGCGCCGATTCTGTTGTCGCAGATATTCGCGGTGGCCATACAGCGAGGCGGGCAGGCGTACGCCGGTGCGCCGTTCGCGTTCGTCACCCTCGTCATGTTGCTGGCGCTGCTGGTTGCCGCGCGAGCGACGAGACATCCACCACTCGAGTTGGAGGCACCATGATTCGCTATATCGTGATGCTCGCCGGATTGCTCGTCGTTCTGATCGCGACGGTGGTGATCGTCGGCGCATCGCTTCCCGTGAAGCACACCGTCACGCGCGAAGCGACCTACCGGGCGACGCCAGCGCAGCTCTTCGAGCTCATCGTGAACGTCAGCGAGTATCCGACGTGGCAGAAGTCGGTCTCGAAAGTCGAGATACTTCCGGAGATCGATGGCAAGGCACGCGCGAGAGAGACCAACGGCGGCACCGCAATCACCTACGAGTTCAGCGACATTGTGCCGAACCAGCGGCTGGTCAGCCGCATCGCGGATGAGAAGCTCCCATTTGGCGGAAGCTGGACATACGAGCTGATCCCCGCCTCGACCGGCGACGCAACGACGCTCCGCATCACGGAAAACGGTGAGGTTTACAATGTCGTCTTCCGCTTCGTGTCGAGGTTCGTGATGGGACACAGCGCGACGATCGACAAATACCTCGAAGCCGTTGGCACACGTTACCCCGTGGTCGGCGCGACGAAATAGCGGGTAGGGCGCGACCGCGACGAGTTCGACAGCGGATGGCCGGCGGTGTGCGCGCCGTGCGTTCCAGCCGAAGGGGTGCTCATTCTGCTCGCGAGCGTCGTGGTCGCGCGAGTCTACGAACGCCCCGTCATTGCTCCAAACGCTTGAGCTCGATGTGCCCTCCCCACTGAGTGAACGGACACGACGCCGCAATCCGCGCCGCGTCGGCATCGTCCGCCGCCCGTACAATGAACACCCCGCCGAGCGTTCCCGGCCCACTGAGACGGAGGGCGCGTTCGAACTTCCCAAACGTGCTGAGACTGTCCGCCCACCGCGCGAGCACTGCAACACGCTCCTCGCCATTCCCGGCGGGCGGGCGGTACGTCGAGTCCTCATAGAGCAACACCACGTACGTCTTGCCTTGCGCCAGCGTATGCGTCGGACGGAACACCGTCACGCCAAACGCCAGTACGAGCACCGCGGCGGCCGCCGCCACCCAGACCGGCCACACACGCCGGCGGCGCACGAGGCCCGCAACGACGAGCGTCGACACGACACGCTCTTCCAGCGTCGGGTCCGGCTGTGTTTCCAGTGGTAGCTTCGTCATGGGAGCGAGCTCCGGAGCAGGGACCGCGCGCGATTCAGCTGACTTTTTGACGTGCCCTCGACGATGCCCATCAGCTCGGCGATCTCCCGATGCGTGTATCCGTGGACATCGTGAAGGACAAACACGTCGCGTGCGCCCTCGGGGAGCGCAGCGATCGCGCGCTCGAGATCGATCGCGTCATCGCGGCCGGTCGTATCCGCGAGCGGCTCGACATCCGGCGCGTCGACGATGCGCCAGTCGGCACGGATGCGTCCGCGGCGGACATTCACCAGCACGCCGCACAACCACGAGCGCAGCGCCGACTGCGCGCGAAACGTTCGCAACGCCGTCAGCGCGCGGACCCAGCTCTCCTGCACGAGGTCCTCCGCTTCGCCTCGATCGCCGCCCGTGAGGCGCAACGCCAGCCCGTACAGCGCCGGCGTGTGCGCGCGATAAAGCGCGCGAAACGCATCCTCGCCGCGCCCGCGAAGAAACCGCTCGACGAGCGCGAGGTCGTCCGTCACTGATTCTTTAAGGGATCCACCCAATTGCGCGTAACGACGATCAGCCCCGACATCGGCGTCTCCTCCTGAACGACTGTGCACGCATTGAACCCCACTCGGCGTTGCAGTTGCCAATGAGTACCGTTCAATCGGCAAACGGTTGGAATGCGACTTCAGTGGCTCGGATGGGCGGCTAACACTCCGCGCGCTGACCCGTCATGTCCGGGCGGGTGGTTTTGGGTACAGGCCCATTCCAACCTTTGCCGCGTTTGGGAGCACTCATTTCAAAGCGGCGTTGTTCACCGCGAAGGGCGCGCCATGAGCGAAGTTTACATCAAACAGGACACAATCAATGCTCCGAAACACAGGCAAAGCGGCCGCGTGGAGAAACGTAGTGTTCGTCGCCGCGTTCGGCGCTGCGTGGCCGCTCCAGGCACAGGACGCAAAGGCGCAGGATACCAAATCGCCGTATCCCGACATGGCTCCCATCGCCCAATACCGGATGGACCGTGATGCGGAAATAGCGATGGCGCGCACTGCGGCCCCGGCGTCCATATCACGCGATGCCCAGATCATGATATTGGGCCAGAAGAACTTCGAAATCGCGGTCCAGGGCAAGAATGGTTACGTCTGTGCGGTGGGCAGAGCGTTTGCGGGGCCACTGAACAACCCGGAGTTCTGGAGTCCAAAAAATCGGAGTCCCATCTGCTACAATCCACCCGCCGTGCGGTCCCTATTGCCTTATGCCATGAAACAGGCTGGGATGGCATTGGCTGGCGCCTCCAAAGCCCAAATCACTGATGCGATCAGAGCCGCAGTCGCCAAGAAGGAGCTTGGTCCTCCGGAGTCGGGCTCCATGGCCTACATGATGTCCAGGGAAGCGTACCTGACCGACCAGGGTGGCCATAACCTGGCCCACGTGATGTTCGAGCTTCCACGCAACGACGTATTTCAGGACAGCCCGGACTTTTTTGTGTCCTGGGATCCAGCGCCAGTGATCGAGTTCAACGTTCCCGTGGGTCAATGGTCGGACGGAACTCTCGTCACGGTAAGCAAGCATTAGTCGCTGCGACTGCTCGGTAGGCTACCGGGCAACGCTCAGGTTCCACCGTACCACTCGTAGCCCTGATCGCTCCAGTAGCCGCCGTTTCTCGTCGGAAGAAACACGATTTTCGTGAGATACTTCGTGTTCTTGTAGCCGAGTTTCACGGGCGAGTGCACGCGCGCGGGCGCCCCGTGCGCCATACCGAGCAGGTGGCCGTCCAGCGCGAAGGCGATGAGTGTTTGCGGATGCATCGCGCTGTCCATGTCCCAGCTCTCGTGGTAGCCGTCGTCGAACGACTGAAAGTCGACGTAGGCCGCGTCGGGCTTCACGCCCACGACGCGCGCGATGTCGCTCAGGCGCACGCCCTGCCACACCGCGACTGCATTCCATCCTTCCACGCAGAAGTGGTCGACGCGCTGGCTGCGGAATGGGAGCCGCCGCAGGTCGTCGATCGTGAGCTTCACGGGATTGCTCACCTGCCCGCTGACCTCGAGCGCCCAGGGTCCGCGCACTTTCTCATCCCACACGGGCACGGTGTTCGAGATGAAATACGACGGGTACGCGGGGCCGGCGATTTTCGCACCACTCTTCGCGCCATCCATCGTCGTGTGGTGAAAGAGCAGGCGCTCGACGCCTTCGTTCCTGTGCTCGGCCAGATCCAGTAGCCGCTGCGCGCGCGGCGAGCGATCCACGCTGCACGCGGCGAGAAAGGCGGCGGTGAGCGAGAAACCGCCCGCGCTCAGAAAGCGTCTGCGGTCCACGCTACTTCTCCTCTGCCGCACGATGACGCCAGCGCGGAAGGAGGTGGTAGAGGGGGCGCGCGTTTCGCGCCTCGGGAGACAAATCCTCGCGATATCCGCCCGTGACCATCGACTGAAGCGAGTACGGGTCGACGGCGAACACCATGAAGATGTGGGCGAATGAAAGCACGACGAGCAGCACCATCGTCATGAAGTGCCAGTACCGCGCCCACACGTAGCCGCCGAAGACTGCCGTGATCCATCCAAGCTGTACCGGCTTCCAGATCGCTAGGCCCGTGAGCACCTGCACGATCGCCAGGATCGGCAGCGTGAAATACGTCGCCTTCTGCATCGCGTTGTGCTTGCCCTGGTGCGGATGCGTCTTCGTGACGAACAGGTAGAACTTGATCATCGCGAGCGCATCGCGCGGATCGCCGCGGCGCGGGACGAGATCGCGCCACTCGCCGTGCAGATAGATGAACGTGAGGTACACGAGGCCGTTCAGCACGAGCACCCACATCATCGCGAAGTGCCAGTGGCGCGCGCCGCCGAGCCATCCGCCGAACGTCAGGGCGTCAGGAATCGCCTTGTGCTCGAACGGATAGCAGCAGAACCCTTCCCCCTTTCGTGCGAACGCGGGGTATGCGTTGAAGATGCGAAGTCCACTTCCCACCATGAGCGTCAGCGCGATCGCATTGACCCAATGCGTTACGCGGACGATCCAATGGTGGCGGCCCGTCACGGCTTGTGAGTCGTCGACTTCGAGTCGGTCTTGGCGAAAAGTGTGTCGTACTGGCCGTAGCCTGCCTGATCGAGCTGGCTCGCCGGAATGAACTTGAGCGACGCAGAGTTCATGCAGTAGCGAAGGCCGGTTGGCGCTGGCCCGTCGTCGAAGACGTGGCCGAGGTGCGAATCGGCGTGCGCGGAGCGAACCTCCGTGCGATCCATACCGATCGAGCGATCATCCTTCGACTTGATGTTCGACGGCTCGAGCGGCTTCGTGAAGCTCGGCCACCCCGTTCCGGACTCGAACTTGTCGAGAGAGCTGAAAAGAGGCTCGCCGGACACGATGTCGACGTAGATTCCGGCCTCGTGATTGTCCCAGTACTCGTTGTGAAATGGCGACTCCGTCCCGCTTTTCTGCGTGACGTAGTACTGCTCGGAGGTGAGCTTCTTTTTCAGATCGCCATCGCTTGGCTTCTTGTATTCCATCTTTTTCACTTCTCTTGATTGTGTCAGTGTAGTGTCCAACTGTGCGGCCGTCAAAACGACCGGTTGGCGTGGTGCATCGCTGGTGGCGGATCGACCGCTGATCGTAAGCGCGACAAGGGCGACCACGGCAACCCCGACTGCTATTCCAAGTCCACTCATATTACTGCCCCGCAAAAGGTGTCCATACCATACTAATACCGCCTGCGCACGGACGGTTCCAGGCCGAAACAGGCGGCGCATGGGGCGTACCCAAGGAGGCGTACCTGCGTCATACTATGCACCGGATTACCTGCGTTTGCACCTTCAGCCGCCGAGCTCGTGAATTCTCGATTGATACGTCTCAGCCGCTTTACCGGATTCATCGTGTTCGCGATCGCTGGTTGCGGGGGTGCACATCCCGCCAGTGGCAACACGATGCATGACCTCCCGTTGACCACGAGACCAGACTCCTTGCCCACCGCAGACGCCCGCGCGATCGACGCTATTTTCGCTCCCTACAATCGGGCCGATGCGCCTGGTGCGAGCGTGATCGTTCTGCGTCATGGGCACACCGTGTACGAGCGGGCCTTCGGCAGCGCCGACCTCGAGGCCCACACGCCGGCCACCGTGCGCACCGACTTTCGCCTCGCGTCGCTCACCAAGGCGTTCACCGCGATGTCGATCATGCTCCTCGTGAAGGATGGGAAGCTCCACTACGATGATCGGGTCATCGATGTGCTCCCCGGATTCCCGGCTTATGCGCGCGACATCCGCATTCGGCATCTCCTCACGCACACGTCGGGGATCGTCGACTACGAGGACTTCGTTCCCGATTCGCAGACGACGCAGCTCAACGACGACGATGTACTAAAGCTCGTGAATCGCACCGACACGCTGAACTTCGCGCCCGGCTCCGAGTACCACTACAGCAACTCGGCGTACGTGCTGCTCGGTCTCATCGTGCAACACGTGTCCGGAATGCCGTTTCCGAAATTTCTCCACGACCGGATCTTCGCGCCGCTGCACATGGACTCGACGGTCGCGTACGTGAAGGGCGCATCGACGGTGCCCCAGCGCGCCTACGGGTACACTGGCGATTCCTCCGGCCACTTCACCCGTACCGACCAGAGCTCGACCAGCGCCACACTTGGCGACGGCGGCATCTACACGTCGGTGGCGGACATGGCGAAGTGGAGCGACGCGCTCGATGGCGCGACGCTCGTCGACGCCGCGATGATGCGCGAGGCGTGGTCGCCGACGATGCTCACGACGGGAAAGGAAAGCGGATATGGATATGGCTGGTTCGTCGCGACGGTGAGTGGCGAGCTGCAGCTGCGGCACCACGGCGAGAGCACGGGCTTCACGAACGCGATCCTCAAGTACCCGCGGCGGAAGCTCACGATCATCGTGCTGACCAATCGCACCGGTGGCGATCCCTGGGACATCGCCGATCGGATTGCGGCGCTGTCACCCTGACCACATCAGAGCGCGAGCCGTTCAAGCTGCTGGCGCCAGAAAAGATGATACGGCTGCCGACGAGCGGTTGATCAGTTCGTGAACAGAGCGGAGAACTCATCTGCTT
>Ga0209863_10001278_pt1 | contig 10005 bp, 9 predicted proteins | sample OrgsoiDNA2013046_FD_185796 | JGI IMG/M metagenome (GOLD analysis project Ga0209863, IMG submission 185796) | Permafrost soil microbial communities from the Arctic, to analyse light accelerated degradation of dissolved organic matter (DOM) -... | ecosystem: Environmental > Terrestrial > Soil >...
CACCCGCTAACTATGGTGGAACCCGTATTATATAAATGAGTCAGGTGAGTGGGGCTTAATGAAAAAACTGTTTTCAGGACTAGTTCTTCTTTGTGGGCTCATGTTGTTGGCCCCGGCAGTTCAATCGCAAGCAGTACAACCGCCTGCTGCCCAGACACCGGCCCAGCCGAGGGCGCCGCAGCAGCCTCCCGTTCAGCAGACATCACCATCACCGCAAGCGTCGCCAACTCCTCAATCGCCTAAGGGCAATAATCGGATAGAGATTGAAGAAGTTCCTCCCAAGGACCACAAGCTCACGCTTGAAGAGTCGAAAGACCTGCTGGCGTCAGTGGAAGAGGTACTGAAATTTGTGGGCAAGGATACGCTCCTGCCGATCAAGCATGACGTGAAGAAGCGGATCGTCTCGCGGGCGCAGGTAGAGGAATACGTATCGCAGAAGTTTGAAACAGACGCCGACCGCATACGCTTTGAACGGTCAGAGCTGGTGCTAAAAAAGTTTGGCCTGTTGCCGCGAACGTTTGATCTGCACGCCTATCTGATCAAGCTGCTGACGGAGCAGGTGGCGGGTTACTACGACGAAAAGACGCAGACCATGAACCTGCTGGACTGGATTGCCCCAGACATGCAGAAGGCAGTGATGGCGCACGAGCTCACGCACGCGCTCCAGGACCAGAGCTACGACCTGTTGAAGATGAACAAGAAGGAAGAGGAAATTGAGAAGAAGGGCCTGGAGGACCTGCCGGCGCTGTTGAAGAATGACGAGGCATCCACCTGCCGCAGTGCAGTGCTGGAAGGGCAGGGAATGATTGTGCTGTTTGACTACGAACTGGCGCCCTATGGAAAATCGGTTGAGCAATCACCGGAAATCATTGACGCGGCACAAAATGGCATGGAGAAAGACAAGAGCAGTCCGGTGCTGGACAGCGCGCCGTTACTTCTCCAGGAAGAGCTTTTGTTCCCGTACCGCGCGGGGATGAATTTCATCAAGGAACTTCTTCTGTCCGGTGGGAAGAAGATGGCGTACACAACCGTATTCGAGCACATGCCGCAGACCACGCGCGAGATCATGGAGCCGAAGGAATATCTGGCGGGACATCGCGTGGCGCCACTGATGCTGCCAGAGCTTGGCTTCCTGAAAAAAGACTATGAGGCCTATGATGCCGGTGCGGTGGGCGAGCTGGATGTAAGTATCCTGCTCAAGATTTATTCCGAAGAAGCAGTGGCGAACCATCTTGCATCAGAATGGCGCGGCGGGGCGTATTATGCAGCGGGCCGGAGACAAGTGAAGCCTACGGACAAGAACTCCACCGGCCACATCGGCCTCTATTACGTTTCAAAATGGTCAAGCTCGATTACAGCCCGCGAATTTGCGCGTATTTATGGCGCTGCGCTAGCGAGTCGTTATAAGGGATTGCAGCGCGGTGAGGCGGATGCGACGAAGCCGGGCCTGGATAAATTTGTGAGCGCGGATGGCCCGATCTTTATACAGCAGACCGGAAACATGGTGGTAGTTGCGGAGAGCTTTGATCCGGAAACGGCGAACAAGTTGATTGCGGCGGGATTAAGGCAGGGTGGGGACAAAGTCGCCAGCGGCGGATTTTAAATTTAAAATTGAAAATTTGAAGTTCTCCTTCCTTAAGGCCCGCCCGCTTCAGTTCCAGGCTGTCTTGTTTATAATTTCAAGTTATCCATTCGCAGGAGAATTCATTGCAACAAGCTGAGATTGGAATCATCGGCGGGAGTGGTTTGTATTCCATGCCCGGACTCACAGACGTTCGCGAAGTAACCGTTCAGACGCCATTTGGCGAGCCCTCGGACGCCTTTGTGCTTGGCACTTTGGAGGGCCGGAAGGTTGCATTCCTGGCGCGGCACTCGCGCGGACATCGCATACTGCCCAGCGAGATCAACTTCCGCGCCAACATCTATGCCATGAAAGACCTTGGCGTGGAGCGCATTTTGTCAGTCTCAGCGGTTGGATCATTGAAGGAAGAACATAAGCCCACTGATTTTGTGATTCCTGATCAATTCATTGACCGCACCTATGCGCGCGTGTCGACATTCTTCGGGCATGGCATCGTCGCGCATGTCTCGTTTGGCGATCCGGTGTGCCCGCAGGTGGCGCAGGCGTTTCAACAGTCATGCAAGGACGCAAGCGTGGTGGGCAAGATGGGCGGCACTTACGTGTGCATGGAAGGCCCACAGTTCTCCACCAAGGCTGAATCGAACCTGTATCGCAGTTGGGGCGCGGACGTGATCGGCATGACCAATTTGCAGGAAGCCAAGCTAGCGCGTGAAGCGGAGATCTGTTACGCGACGATGGCCATGGTTACGGACTATGACTGCTGGCATCCGGAACACGATTCGGTGACGGTGGACCAGATTGTGAAGGTGCTGCATACGAATGCTGATAATGCCGCCAGGGTGGTGAAGCAGGCCGTTGCGGCTATGCCGAAAGAGCGCACGTGCAAATGCGGGTCAGCTTTGCAATTTGCACTGCTTACCGATCCAACGAAGATTCCGGCGGGTACGCGGCAGAAGCTCAGCCTGCTGCTGGACAAGTATTTGAAAAAAGGTCAGGAGGCAAACGCCTAGTGTCATTGCTTGTAGTGGGTTCAGTCGCTTTTGATGCCATTAAGACTCCGTACGGAAAGACAGACAAGATTCTGGGCGGCGCCGCAACGTATTTTTCATTATCCGCCAGCTTTTTTACGCCGGTGCGCGTGGTTGCCGTGGTGGGAGAGGATTTCACCAAGAAAGAAGAAGACGTCTTTCATGCCCGCAAGATCGATATCAGCGGCATTACGCATGAAAAAGGACAGAGCTTTTTCTGGTCAGGCGAGTACGGCGAGAACGTGAATGAAGCCAAGACGCTGGACACTCAGCTCGGCGTGTTTGGCAATTTCAATCCGCAGGTGCCGGACCGCTTTAACGACAGCAAATATCTTTTTCTGGCCAATATTGATCCGGTGTTGCAGGTGAACGTGCGCAAGCAGATGTCCGGTGTGAAGTTTGTGGGCGGCGACACCATGAATTACTGGATCAACGGAAGCCGCCAGGCGCTGGGCGAGATGATGAAGAACGTAAACGCCCTGCTCATCAATGACACGGAAGCCAAGATGCTTGCAGGCGATCCGAGCCTGGCACGCGCGGCGCAGAAGATCCTGGAAATGGGCCCCGAGGCGCTGGTGATCAAGCACGGTGAATACGGTGCGACCGTGTTTTTCCGCCACGGATCGTTTGGCCTTGGCAAGCATCCGTTTCGCGCGCCAACGCTGCCGATCGAAGTTGTTACCGATCCCACAGGCGCCGGCGACAGCTTTGCCGGTGGATTCATGGGCTACATCGCGTCGCAGGAAAAGCTAACGAGAGATGTATTTAAACGCGCGATGTTTTATGGCGGGGTAATGGGATCGTTTGCGGTGGAAGCATTTGGAACCGAACGCCTGCAAAAGTTGACGCGGGAAGAGATCGAAGAGCGGTACAAGGTGTTTCGAGAGTTAACGCATTTGGATTGAGGGTGCAAATGCGCCGCGATAGTCGTTGATTCGGGTGCCAAAAAGAAATCAAGCACAAGGTCCTTCGCCCCTATTCGGACGCTGAAGAAAACGCGTCCGAATATACGGGGCTCAGGATGACGTTCTTAAAGCGGGGACTTGTGTTTTACCTCTTCAACGCTGTTTGCCCGGCCTTTACCTGGCTTCCTGGGCAAAGATCAGCAGATGGCCGTCAGGATCATGCACGGCGAACTCCCTCATGCCGTAGAACTGTTTGTGCATGGCGATCACGATTGGGACTTTCTCGTGCTGGACTCGAGCGTAAAGGTCGTCAATGCCTTCCATTACGAGATATAAGCTCATGGTGCCACCGCCGACGGTTTTGCCTGCGTAGAGATCAGGTTCTCCGGGTTGAGGCGGCAGGTGTGCGTTGAGAAAGATGTCGGCCTCATCGCGTTTCATCCAGGCAAAGATGAAGGGTGCCTTGTCTGGCACCGTTTGCGAGACAGAGAAGCCCAGAACGTCACGGTAAAACTTGATGCTCATTTCCAAATCACGAACTACGAGGTTGGGCGTGACTTTATTGAACTTTGTTGATTTAGAAGCGGTCGATTCGGAAGGCATGGGCTTCTCCTTTTCAGGTTGGGACTGGGTGATGACAGGGGTGGATGACGGACTGTTGGACTGTGCGGAACTGGTTGCGTGAGCGCAGAAGACAAGTACCAGCATGGCGAAGAGCTGTAATCGAATGGATTTTGAGATCATCATTCTCCTCTTTGAGAGTGGCTGCTCCACAGTCCAGGATTGGCTTGGATGAGGAGCAGGCACACAATTGGTGTTGTGCCCGCATCTCCTCCATCCACGAATCCAGCGAGAAGAGAATCGTAGGTAAGGTCCCTGATTAACAACGAACCGCTTTTTTAGAAAAGCCGGGACCTGCGAGGTACGGGGAAGAAGTTAGCAAAACGGCTGGCCGGAGTCAATCTGCGCATTAGGTGGCCGGAGTTTTGGTCAGATATACAATTCTGGCAGTGCCGATCGAAATCGACGTGGACAAATCGCCCAGGCATTCTCAGTCGCGTGACTATGTCTTTCTCGCAGCCATCGCCACCGTAATATCGGTCTCAGCTTTGGTTTTCTATTACCGGCAGGGCGCGATTCTTCTTTATGGCGACGCCGTGGCGCACATCAACATTGCTCGGAGAGTTTTTGATTCGCGGACGCCGGGATTCTTTCAGCTGGGGACAGTCTGGTTGCCTCTGCCACATGTCCTCGACATTCCGTTCATCGTGAACGACAAACTTTGGCGGACGGGTATTGGCGCGTCGATCCCGTCCATGCTTGCCTATCTGGCGGGGACGCTGGGAATTTTCAGGCTTGTGTTAAGCGCGGCAACGCGGATAAGCGCATGGCTGGCCGCGCTTATCTTCGCATTGAATCCCAACCTTGTTTACATGCAGTCGACGGCGATGACCGAGCCGCTGTATCTGGCATTGATCATTTGGGCGCTGGTCTACTTTGCCGAATTTGTGCGCTTTGCACCAGCGGACGGCAATGGCGCGCGCAAGGCGCTGGAGAAATGTGCGTTGTGTGTTGGCGCGGACATGATGGTCCGCTATGACGGATGGTTTCTGGCCGCGATTCTTGGCTTGAGCGCAATTTGCTTTGTTATGGTGAAAAAAATTGGAGCGCAGGCTGTGCGGAGAGGGTTGATTGAGTTTGTGCTGCTGTGTCTTTCAATGGGTGGTTTGTGGCTGGCGTACAACCAGGCGAACTATGGAAATCCCCTGGAGTGGGCCAATGGGCCCTATTCCGCGAAGGCGATCCAAGAGCGGTCACGCACGGCCAGTTATCCCAGCTATCCGGGTGAAAATTCTCCGCGCACTGCCGCACTTTATTTCCTGAAGGTTTCGCGACTGAATGTGGCAGAGGGACGAAGCGAAATGTTTTTGTTCGCGTTATGTTTCCTTTCGCTTCTTACGACGTTGGTTTTTGCGCGTCGCTCATGGCCACTGGCGTTGCTTTGGGCGCCGGCGATTTTTTATATCGTGTGCGTTGCGTGGGGAAGCGTACCGATCTATTTCCCGCAGTGGTATCCCTTCGGGCATTACAACGTGCGCTACGGATTGCAGATGCTTCCGGCGATTGCTGCCTTTGCCGGGCTGTTTAGTTATTTCAGTGATTCAATCTTCCCGCGACGGGTTGGGATGATTCTGATTACTGTGGTAGCTGGGTGGAGTTATGCATCGATCTGGCAGGGAACACCGATCACATTGCGGGAGGCGCAGGTGAATGGTTCAGCGCGGCTGGCCTTCGACCAAAAGCTTGGCGAGGAACTGGCGAAGCTTCCGCAATCTGCGCGACTGATGATGGACTGCGGGGCGCATTCTGGTGCGGTGCAGGCAGCGGGGATACCGTTTAGCCGCGTGCTGCGAGAAAGCAATCCGCCGTTGTGGGACGTGGCGCTGTCGCGTCCGGCCGAGTCAGCGGATTACCTGATCGCTTTTCCCAGTGACGCCGTTTACCGCGCCGTTCGTCTGTTTCCTGCCCGGATCAAGCTGGTCACTACGGTTGCAACTGCAGACGGAGCCAGGGCTTTCATTTATCAATCCCAGCGTTAAGCGGTGCTACAATCGGGCAGATTTTCAAGGAAATCCACGAAGTGATGCTGCTGCCACATTTCTCGTCACCGGATATTTTTACCAGGACCATGTCGCGCCTGGTGCTGGCGGCTGTGCTGGGCGGAATCATTGGTATTGAGCGGCAATTGAAGCAGCGTCCGGCCGGACTGCGGACCAATATGTTTATCTGCTTTGGGGCGGCCATGTTCACTGTACTGTCAGCTGAATTGGCAGGAAACATGGGCGGCGATCATACGCGCATTGCAGCGCAGATTATCCCGGGCATTGGGTTCATTGGAGCAGGTTCCATTCTTCATGCCAAGCGCGGCGTGGCAGGTCTTACCACGGCAGCCACTATGTTTGTGGTTGCCTCAATTGGGATGGCATGCGGCGGCGGCTTGTACCTGGAGGCGGTTTTCTCCACGCTGTTAATTGTGATGGCGCTGCTGGTACTTGGATGGGCGGAAACACGGTTCAACCTAAAGGCTCTTGCGATGAACTATTGTGTGGTGTCAGATAAGACGTCTGATGACCTGGTGGGCGCGGTGAACGAATTCATTGAAGAGCAAGGCAAAGATATCCGCAGCATGCACCTGAGCACGCTGAACGGCAAGCGGAGGCTCATGTTTAGCGTGGATGGCACGCACCGTGAGCACAAAGAAATGATGGACGCACTACGACGTTCGGCCGACCTTCATAATTTTGAAGCTATCCCAGACAGGGAAACAGAGTGAGCCTGCCAGTGAAAATTCCTTTCATCAAGGCATCTGCCTGCGGCAACGATTTCCTCATTGTTGACGCTGAACACGCAACCGCGGACATACACGAGTTGACGCGGCGGCTTTGCGATCGTCACAACGGAGTAGGCGCCGACGGGGTGGAATGGCTCTTGCCCGGTGGAGAACTGGATGCAGCCATTCGCTTGATCAACGCTGATGGCAGCGAAGCTGAGATCTCCGGCAATGGAACGCGATGCGTGGCGGCTTATCTGGCTGATATTCATGGCGGAACGCATTTTGAAATTCGCACAGACGCGGGAGTGAAATCATGCGAACTGATCTCGAGGCAGGAGCATATGTTTACTTTTGAGACTGCCATGGGCAGTCCGAAAGTCGACAAGCCTTTTGCATTGGAGACCAGCCTGGCGACCGTTACAGGCGTGCCTGTTTCCATGGGCAATCCTCATTATGTCATTTTTGTGGATGCATTTCCTGATGACTGGCGGGCGCGGGCAGCGGAAATCCAGAAGCAGCCGTGCTTTCCGGCGGGCGTGAATGTTGAATTTGTACATGTGCTGAATGCCGACCTGATTGATGTGCTTTTCTTTGAACGAGGTGCGGGAGAAACCCAATCGTCAGGTACGGGATCGTGTGCTTCTGCTGTTGCATCCATCTTCAGCGGAAGGGTGACATCACCGGTTAACGTTCATGCAGTGGGCGGAACACAGTCAGTGCGCTGGGAGAATGATCAGGTTTTTCTGCGCGGACCCGCCAGGCTTTTGTGCCGTGGAGAATTCTTTGCCTAACCGTAAGGTCATTCACCCGCCAGCGCTCGGGCTTGGAGACAAGATAGGAATTATTGCGCCTGCCAGCAGCTTCAGCAAGCAGGCGTTTGAAGATGGATGTAACCGCTTGCGGCAGATGGGTTACGAACCGGTGTACTCGCCGGGCGTTTTTGAACGCGATCTTTATTTTGCCGGCAGCGTGGAGCGGAGAAGGCAGGAACTGGAAGATCTTCTACACCAGCCGGACGTGAAGGCACTGATTTGCGTCCGCGGCGGTTATGGCAGTAATTACCTGCTGGAAAGTTTTCACTTCGAGCATTTTGCCCACTATCCGAAGATCCTTCTGGGATGCAGCGATATTACGTCCCTGCTGACCACGATCACCGATCGCACTGGTCTGGTTACATTTCATGGCCCCATGCTGGCGAAAGATATTGCCGAAGGTACATTTGACCAGGCGAGCTGGAAGAATTGTTTCAGCGGCACCAATGCGTGGAGCATTACACCCTCGCACATGGAAGTCTTGCAGCCGGGCCGGGCCGAAGGTCGCCTGTATGGTGGATGCCTATCGATGCTGGTGCAGTCGATGGGCACGCCTTACCAGATACAGACGGACGATACGATTTTATTTATCGAAGATGTTGGAGAAAAGCCGTTCCGCATTGATCGTATGCTGATGCAGTTGCACCTGGGCGGAATGCTTAATCGCGTCCGCGGATTTATCTTTGGTGAGATGCTGGATTGTGTTCCTCCCAAAGGCGAGAACTACACTTTGCAGCAGGTTATCACTCGAGTGCTGTCACCTTATAAGGTTCCAATTGTGTACGGATTGAAGTCCGGGCATGTCACAGGTGGAAACATTACTTTGCCCATGGGTGTGCTGGCAGAGCTGACGACAGAACAGGGTGTTGAACTGAAGATATTGGAACCGGCAACACAAATCCGTTAAGCTGGAATGACTGTGGATCAGCAGCACGTACATATCATTGGAATTTGCGGGACTGCCATGGCGTCACTTGCGGGCCTGCTCAAACAACGGGGATTCAAAGTAACCGGCTCTGACACGGCGGCGTATCCGCCAATGTCAGATTTCCTGGCTGCCATGTCCATTCCCGTGGCCCAGCCATACAGCGAGGCGAATCTCAAGCCGCGTCCGGATTGGGTGGTGATTGGCAACGCGATTTCGCGCGGTAACGTGGAACTGGAATATGTTCTGGACCAGAAGGTCACGTTTCGGTCCATGCCAGACACGCTTTACGACCTTTTTCTGCGCACACGCGAACCGGTGGTGATTGCGGGCACACACGGAAAGACCACCACAACATCCATGCTGGCGTGGATTTTCCAGCACGCAGGCAAAGATCCGTCATTTCTGGTTGGCGGCATCGCGGAAAACTTTGGCAGCAGCTTTGCTTTGCGCCAGGGAAAACATTTCATCATCGAGGGCGACGAATACGATACGGCGTTTTTCGATAAAGGTCCCAAGTTCCTGCATTACTTTCCTCAGGCGGTGATACTGACGTCGGTCGAGTTCGATCATGCTGATATTTACGTCAATCTGGAAGCCGTGAAGACGGCATTCCGGCGGCTCGTGAACCTGGTTCCACGAAAAGGCAAGATCATTGCCCATGATGCCAGTGAAAATGTGGATGAATGCGTGTCCATGGCTTTTTCGCCGGTTGAGAAATATGGCTTGAAGGAAGGATCGTTCTGGCGAGTGACCGATTTGCAATTTGCTCCCGACAGGACGAGCTGGCATGTTCTGCGTGAAGGCCAGCCGTGGGCTGAATTTGAATTCGCCTGGGCCGGTGAATACAACGTAATGAACGCCACGGCAGCCGCTGCCATGGCCGCGCATTATGGAATTGAGCCGCTGGTAATTGCGGAAGCGCTGAACTCTTTCAAGAGCGTGAAGCGCCGTCTGGAAATCAAGGCGCAGGTGGACGGAATCACCATCATCGATGACTTTGCGCACCATCCCACGGCGATTGCCGCTACGTTGACCGCATTGCGCATACGTTATCCCGAATCACGGCTGTGGGCGATCTTTGAACCGCGCTCCAATACGCTGCGCCGCAAGGTACTGCAAAACGATTTAGTTGCCAGCCTGGCACTGGCTGATCAGGTGATCATTACGCCCATATTCAAACCGGAAGCTGTTCCTGAAAATGAGCGGCTTACCACAGCCGCAGTTGTTAAGGGTGTGACGAAGGCCGGCAAGCGGGCTCGCGAGATGGAAGATGCTGACGCTATTGTGCAAGCCGTGGCTCCGGAACTTGAAAGCGGTGACGTGGTGGCAATACTTTCGAACGGCGGATTTGGCGGGATATACGAAAAACTGCCGCGTAAGCTGGAGGAGCTGCGCGGAGTGCAACGAGCATGATGG